>Ga0160455_100874_pt1 | contig 11460 bp, 10 predicted proteins | sample HID1972I_E6MG_FD_108206 | JGI IMG/M metagenome (GOLD analysis project Ga0160455, IMG submission 108206) | Enriched pill bug-associated microbial communities from UW Madison campus, WI, USA - HID1972I_E6 MG | ecosystem: Host-associated > Arthropoda: Insects > Digestive system > Unclassified ... | reverse complement strand
TCACCCACCGGCAGCGGTCGTCAGCCGTTGGTAGAGCCGACCCATGGTCGGCTGCCGGTCGCGCTGGCGCGCGTTGCCGGGCATGGCCCGGCATGACCCGCCGCCGGGCGGGCCTCAGCCGAACTCGAAGTCCATGCGGGGTACGGCGGGGCCGACGAAATCGCCCTGTACGTAATCCACGCCGGCACTGAACAGCAGGCTCATCGAGTTGGCATCGGTTACGAATTCGGCCAGGGTGACGATCCCGGCCGCCTGCGCACGCCCGGTGATTTCCTGGATCTTCTCGAAGTTCTCGCGCGTGCTGCCCGCGTCGCGGGTGAAGTCGCGATCCAGCTTCAGGAAACGTGGCTGGAAATGCGCCAGCAGCTGGAACGAATCCAGCCCGGAACCGAACTGCTCCAGGCCGATGCGGCAGCCCAGCGGCGCCACGTCCTGCAGGAACTGCTGGGCGTTGCGCAGATGCGTGAATACCTTTGCTTCCGGCGCATGCAGCCACAGCCGCTCGCCGGGCACGCCCTGCGCGCGCAGTTCCTGCCCCAGCAGGGCGATCAGTTCCGCATCGGCGAAGGATTCGGGCGTGATCTTCACCAGCATCTGCGTGGGGTGACCGGCGCGTTCGCGTTCGCCCAGAATGCCGATCGCCCGGCGTACCACCCAGCGGTTGATGTCGGCCAGCAGCCCGTGTTCCTCGGCGATGCCCAGGAAGGCCACCGGGCTCAGCAGTTCGCCATTGTTCTCCAGCCGCAGGTACGCTTCATACAGCTCCAGCGGTTCGCCCTGCAGATTGAGCACCGGCTGGTAATGCAGCTGGAAGCCGTCGCCCTGCAACGCTTCGTGGATCCTTGTCACCCAACGGGCGACGCGCTCCTCTTCCACGCGGTCGGCGGCACCAGGATCGAAGATGCGCACGGTGTTGCCCAGTTCGGCGGCGGCCTGCGCGCTGGCGGTCGCTTTCGCCAGCACCTGGCCGACGCTGGCGATGCGCTCGCCCACCTGCACGCCGCCGATGCTCACCGTCACCGTCGCCGAGCGTTCGCCGATGCTGAAGACATGGGCCGCATAGGCCGCGCGGATGCGCTCGGCCAGTGCGGCGGTTTCGGCATAGGCACCACCGTGCAGTACCGCGAAACTGTGTTCGCCGAAGCGTGCCAGCGACGCCTGGTCGCCCACCACGTCGCGCAGCAGCTGCGCCAGCGCGGCGATCAGGGTATCGGCAGAATCCAGGCCGATGTCCGGCAGCAGCCGTGCATAGTGGTCCGGTTCGATCAGCAGCAGTGCGCAGCGTCCTTCGCTGCGGCCCGCCTGTGCCACCGCGTTCTCCACCTGCACCATGAAGGTCGGCCGGTTCAGCAGCCCGGTCACGTGGTCGCGCTGGCGCAGGTCTTCCACTTCCCGCGCCAGGTCCGCATCCACTTCCAGGCGGCGCCGGAACACCACCTGCAGGCAGGATTCGCCTTCGTACGAAGCAGCGGTGAACTCCATCGTCGCGGCGAAGGCGCTGCCATCCTGGTGACGCGCATCCACCTGGTACTGCGGCGGTGGCGCTTCGCCCTTGCTCAGGCCCTTGAGCAGCTGCTTGAAGCCGTCCACATGCTGGGCCGCGACCATGTCCAGCAGCGAAATGCCTTCCACGTCGTCGAAGTTTTCGAAGCCGAACATCTCCAGGTACGCGTCGTTGGCACGGATGTGCATGCCTTCGTGGATGTAGGCGATCGGATCACGCGAGGAGGCGATCAGCGCATCGCAGCGGCGCTCGGTTTCGCGCATCTGTGCTTCGATGCGGCGCAACCCGCGCCGTGCCTGCAGGTCCACCCACTGGTCACGCACCACCGCCAGCAGGTGTTCCGGGCGCTGGCGCAGCGCAAGCGCGCGCACGCCGTGGGCGCTGGCTTCCACCAGGGCATCTTCCTCGATGCGGTCCGCCAGCAGGATCAGCGGGATGTCCTTGCCGCTGGCCGCGATCTGCTGGGTCACCTGCAGCAGGCTGATGGCCTGCGACGGGGCAGCGAGCACCAGGTCGATCGGCTGGGCGCCGAGTACCTGGCCCAGCTCCACAGCGTCCTGCGGACGCGACGGCCGCACCGCGATCCCGCTGTTGCGCAGGGTGCTGACGATGGCCTCGGCATTCTCGCCGCTGTCGTCAACGATCACCAGGCGCAGGGTGATGTCGTTAGGATTCTGCATGGAAAGCTCCCCGGGGTGCGCATGTGATACACGATGCACGCCTGCGGGTCCATGCGCCAGCCCCGCCGGATGCGATGGCGGCGTCTACACGACGCTGCCGGCGGCATGGCCACTGGCCCATGCCCATTGGAAGTTGTAACCGCCCAGCCAGCCGCTGACATCGAGTACTTCGCCGATGAAATGCAGGCCCGGAACCAGCCGCGATTCGAAGGTGGACGAAGACACCTGCGCGGTATCCACGCCGCCCAGGGTGACTTCCGCGGTGCGGTAGCCCTCGGTGCCGCTGGCCACCAGCGGAAAGGCATTCAGCAGTTGGGCCGCCTGGCGCAGCTGCGGCTCGTCCAGCTGCCTGACCGGCCGATCCGGCAACCAGTGTTCGCACAGGCGCTGCGCCAGCCGCTTGGGCAGCACGTCGGCCAGCACGTTGCGCAGTTCGGCTGCCGGGCGATCGCGCTTCATCGTGCGCAGCCAGCCGGCGGCATCCTGGCCGGGCAGCAGGTCCAGCTCCAGCGTGTCGCCAGGCTGCCAGAACGAGGAGATCTGCAGGATCGCCGGACCGCTTACGCCGCGATGGGTCAGCAGCATGGAATTGCGGAAGCTCACGCCGTTGCTGCGTGCTTCAACCGGCAGGGCCACGCCGGACAGGTCGGCCAGCCGCGCCTGGTGCGTGCCGCTGAGGGTCAGGGGAACCAGCCCGGCACGGGTGGGCAGCACGCGATGCCCGAACTGCCGCGCCACTTCGTAGCCGAAACCGCTCGCCCCCAGGCTGGGGATGGACAGCCCACCGGTGGCGATCACCAGCGATGCGGCGAAGAACGGTCCCTGCGTGGTGTGCACGTCGAAACCGTCCGCCGTGCGCTCGATGCGCTGGACGCCGCAGTCGGTACGGATACGCGCGCCGGCGGCCTGGCATTCGTCCACCAGCATCTTCACGATCTGCTTGGAAGACACATCGCAGAACAGCTGGCCCAGCTCCTTTTCGTGGTACGCGATGCGATGGCGCTCGACCATTCCGATGAAATCGGCCGGCGCATAGCGGGCCAGCGCGGATTTGCAGAAGTGCGGATTGGCCGATACGAAGTTGGCTGGCGTGGTGCCGGTATTGGTGAAGTTGCAGCGTCCGCCACCGGACATCAGGATCTTCTTGCCGACCTTGTTGGCATGGTCGATGACCTGCACCACGCGGCCGCGCTGGCCCGCCGTCAGCGCACACATCAGGCCGGCGGCGCCCGCGCCGATCACCAGCACATCGCAACGCGTCGCCGTCACCGTGCTCAGTCCTTCGCGCGCTTGCGCCAGAGCGGAGTGACCTCCAGCTGCATCTGGTCGTTGATCAGCTGCACCTCGGTGTCCTGCACCAGCACGCTCCAGCGCATGGCGCGCTGGATCTGCTGCCCCCACTGTTCGACGAAGGCACCAGGCAGGTCCATCACGCACAGGTTGTCGAAACGCTCCAGCGCCTTGCCCTGCTTCTGCCACCACACATCCGACGCATGGCCGCCGTAGTTCACCACCTGCACGCGGCGGCTGCGGTTGCAGGCCTTGCGGATGCGCGACTCGTCCGGGTGGCCCAGGTCGATCCATTGCAGGATGTCGCCGGTGTAATCGTGCTGCCACAGGTCCGGCTCGTCGTCGGTGCTCAGGCCACGGCCGAATTCCAGCCGCTCGTCGGCATTGAGCGCGAACGCCAGCAGCCGCACCATGAGCCGCTCGTCGGTCTCCGACGGGTGCTGGGCCAGGGTGAGGTTGTGGGTGGCGTAGTAGCCGCGATCCATGTCGCTGATCTGCAGCTCGGCCTTGCGGATGGTGGCGGTGAGAGCCATGGGGCTTCCGTGGACAAAGAGCACCATGATAAAGGTTGCGCCATGCAGCCGTCCGATCCGATCTCCGTTGGCCCCGCGCCCAGCCGCCTGCAGTTGCCGCCGGGCGACTGGCCGAACCTGCTGGATGGGTTGTGTGACCGCTTCCCGCGCATCAGCCGGGCGCAGTGGCTGGACCGGTTCGCCCGTGGCCGGGTGCAGGATGCGCAGGGCAGGGCGCTTTCACCAGGGCAGCCCTGGCAGGTCGGGCTGGAGCTGCGCTACTACCGCGAGGTGGAGGCCGAGCAGGAAATTCCGTTCGCTGAACGCATCGTGCACCGTGACGAGCATCTGCTGGTCGCCGACAAGCCGCATTTCCTGCCCGTGGTGCCTGCCGGAGCGTATGTGCGGGAAACGCTGCTGGCCCGCCTGGTAGCCGCCACCGGCAACCGCTCGCTGGTGCCACTGCATCGGCTGGACCGGCTTACCGCCGGGCTGGTGCTGTTCTCCACCCGCCCCGACAGCCGTGATGCCTACCAGCGACTGTTCCGTGAACGCCGCATCGAAAAGGAGTACGAGGCCCTGGCGCCGGCCTTGCCGTCGCTGGCCTTTCCACTGTCGCGACAGAGCCGGCTGCTGCCTGGAACACCGTTCTTCCGCATGCAGGAGGTCGAAGGAGAGCCCAACAGCCTGACCCGGGTGGAGGTCATCGATGACCGTGGTCCGGTGTGGCGCTACCGCCTGCTGCCGGTGACCGGACGCAAGCACCAGCTGCGCGTGCACATGGCGGCGCTGGGCGCGCCGATCCGGGGCGATGACCTGTACCCGGACTGCCGGCCCCAGCCTGCCGGTGAACCACCCGTGGCGTTGCAGCTGCTGGCGAAACGCCTGCGGTTCGTCGATCCCCTGACCGGAGCGGTCCGGCGTTTCAGCAGCGGACGCGAGCTGGATATCTGAGTGGCTGCAGATATTTACCGAATGCGGGGTAGGGGAATTCTGAATTGGCCTGCGCCCGGAAGGCCCCTGGCGCCAGCCCTTGCGGTGCGGGGGCTGGCGCGTTTGTTCATTTAACGTATTGGCTATCGCTTTTTCAGCAAAACACGCGTATCGTTCGACCCACTGTGTTTGCTAGGGTCACCGTAAATCGTGGCCTGATGCAGTTGATCTCAACGATCCGCTTCATCGATCCGCTTTGCCAACGCCTGCAACTCAGTCTCAGCCCCGACATCCGGTGGCTGCGATTTATTTCACATTGTTCCAGGAGTTAGCAAAATGTCTGATCGTCAGAGCGGTACCGTCAAGTGGTTCAACGATGCCAAGGGCTTCGGCTTCATCACCCCGGAAAGCGGCCCGGACCTCTTCGTGCACTTCCGCGCCATCCAGGGCAACGGCTTCAAGTCGCTGCAGGAAGGCCAGAAGGTGACCTTCGTCGCCGTGCAGGGCCAGAAGGGCATGCAGGCTGACCAGGTGCAGGCAGACTGATCCGCCTGCTGCCTTCAAGGTAGCCAGGAACGCCGGAAGCGCAAGCTTCCGGCGTTTTTTTTTTGGCCATCACGTGCCAGCCCCCGGCCGTCTTCTACCATCGATGCCATCGTCCGCCCGGAATACCTGCATGATCGTCGTCCACCACCTGGAAAATTCCCGCTCGCTGCGTGTGTTGTGGATGCTGGAGGAACTGGGGCTGGCCTATGAGCTGAAGCAGTACGCGCGCGATCGCGCGACCCTGCTGGCTCCGCCGGAACTGCGCGGCATCCATCGGCTCGGCAAGGCACCGGTACTGCAGGATGTCGGCCGCGTGCTGGCCGAATCCGGCGCCATTCTCGATTACCTGGCCGACCGCTACGACCATGACCGCGCGCTGTCCCCGGCACCGCTGCCGGCCGATGCCGATGAGCGCATGGACTACCGCTACTGGCTGCATTACGCCGAAGGTTCGGCGATGCCGCCGATGCTGCTGACGCTGGTGATGGGGCGTATCCGCAACGCACCCATGCCGTTCTTCGCGCGGCCCATCGCGCGCGCCATCGCCGACAAGGCCGAAAAGGGCTTCGTTGGCCCGCAGCGACGCCTGCACCTGGAGTGGATGGAAGCACGCCTGGCCGCCAGCCCGTGGTTCGCCGGCGAGCGCTTCACGGCGGCGGACATCCAGATGAGTTTCCCCATCCAGGCCGCCGGCAGCCGTGGCGACGGACTGGGCGACACGCCGGCCTTGCGTGCATTCCTGCAGCGCATCGAACAGCGCCCCGCCTACCAGCGTGCGGTGGAGCGCGGCGGCAGCCTGCAGGCGCTGACGGGTCGCTGACCGGCAGGCGCTTGCCGCTGGCCGGCCACGCCCCCATCTCAGCACCATGACCGCCTCGACACCGCATTTCGACAACCGCCTGATCCGGACCCTGCCCGGCGATACCGGAACCGGCCTGCATCGCCGTGACATACGGGGCGCGGCCTGGTCGCCGGTGCTGCCCACGCCGGTCGCGGCACCGGCGCTGCTGGCGCACTGGCCGGACGTCGCCGCGCTGCTTGGCCTGCCACCGGCGCTGGTGGGCAGTGATGCCTTCGCCGAAGTATTCGCTGGCAATGCGTTGCTGGAAGGCATGCAGCCATGGGCGGCCAATTATGGTGGCCATCAGTTCGGGCAGTGGGCGGGTCAGCTTGGCGATGGCCGCGCGATCTCGCTGGGCGAACTGGTGGCGCCCGATGGCGCGCACTGGGAGCTGCAGCTCAAGGGCGCCGGACCGACACCGTATTCGCGCGGCGCGGATGGCCGCGCGGTGCTGCGTTCGTCGATCCGCGAATTCCTGTGCAGCGAAGCCATGCATCACCTGGGCGTGCCCACCACGCGCGCGCTGTCGCTGGCCAGCACCGGTGAAGACGTGGTGCGCGACATCCTGTACGACGGCAATCCCCGGCCCGAGCCGGGCGCGGTGGTGTGCCGCGTGGCGCCTTCGTTCCTGCGCTTTGGAAGCTTTGAACTGCCTGCGTCGCGGGGCGAGCAGGTGCTGCTGCAGCAGCTGGTGGATACCTGCATCGCGCGCGATTTCCCGCACCTGCGTGGCGCGGATGTGCGCGCACAGTGGTTCGCCGAGGTCTGTGTCCGAACCGCCGAGATGGTGGCGCACTGGATGCGGGTGGGCTTCGTGCATGGAGTGATGAACACCGACAACATGTCCGTGCTCGGGCTCACCATCGACTATGGACCGTATGGCTGGGTAGAAGATTTCGATCCGGACTGGACGCCCAACACCACCGACGCGCAACGGCGCCGTTACCGGTTCGGCACGCAGCCACAGGTGGCGTTCTGGAACCTCACCCGGTTCGCACAGGCCCTGTCGTCGTTGTTCGCCGACGTGCAGCCACTGCAGGCCGGACTGGATGCGTTCCAGCACACGCTGGTGGCATGCACGCGGCGCGATGCGGCGGCGAAGCTGGGCCTGTCGGCAGCCGGCGATGACGACCTGCAGATGCATCGGCGCTGGCAGCAGATCATGCAGGACGGGGCGATGGACATGACGCTGTCCTACCGGGCGTTGATGCGCCTGGACGCGGAGCGTCCCGATGCGACCGTGCTGGACGATGTGTATTACGACGCTGCGCGCCGCGACGCGGTGCAGGAGCCGCTGCGCGACTGGCTTGAAGCGTATGCGGCGCGGTTGCGGACTGATCCGATGACGGTGGCCGAACGGCAGCGCTGCATGGGTGCGGCCAATCCGCTTTACGTGCTGCGGAACTGGCTGGCACAGGAGGCCATCGAACGTGCCGGGCAGGGCGACCTGGGTGGCGTGCAGGCGCTGCAGGCGGTATTGCGCGATCCCTATACGCCGCGCGAGGGCCTGCAGCATTATGCCGGCAAGCGACCCGCCTGGGCCGACCACAAGGCCGGTTGTTCAATGCTGTCGTGCAGCTCCTGAGCTGTCATCCCCGGGTAGTGCCGGGCTCTGCCCGGCAACCGCAGGCATCCCATGTTCCGGTAGTGCCGGGCTCTGCCCGGCAACCACGGCCGCCCATGCCTCCACGCAAGGCATCCATCATCCGGAACAGGTACCCTATGCCGCCATCAGCCAATCGATTCCCGCCATGACCGACGCCACCGTCGCCGCACCGCAGTGGGCCGCGCGCCTGCGCGACATCGCCGATTTCCCCAAGCCCGGCATCCTGTTCAAGGACATCATGCCGCTGCTCGCCGATGGCGACGACTTCCGCGCGGCGATCGGCGCGATGTGCGCGCGCTGGCGCGACCAGGAGCTGGATGCCGTGGTCGGCATCGAGTCACGCGGCTTCATCCTGGGGGCGGCCATGGCGCATGAGATGGGCATCGGCTTCGTGCCGGTGCGCAAGCCGGGCAAGCTGCCAGGCAGGGTGCTGCGCGAGGAATACACCCTGGAATACCGCAGCGACTGCATCGAGGTGCATGCCGATGCGCTGCCCGCCGGTGCGCGCGTGGCAGTCATCGACGACGTGCTGGCGACTGGCGGCACGCTGGTGGCGGCGCTTTCGCTGGTGCGCCGGCTGGGTGTCGAGGTGGTGGGCGCCGGCGTGCTGGTGGAACTGGACGGGCTGGGTGGCCGGGCACGCTGGGAAGCCGGCCTGCCACTGCACGCCGAGCTGGTTTACTGACAGCAGCCGGGCAGAGCCCGGCTCTACGTCCCATCCGCCACGTAGAGCGGGGCTCTGCCCCGCTATGCGCTGTCCCGCAATGGGGCCGCGCAGGCAATCACATCGCGCGCACGCGGAAACGGCGGCCCTTGATCTTGCCGGCCTCCAGCTTCGCCACGGCCTTGCCGGCCTGCTCGCGGGCGATGGCCACATACGAGCGCGTCGCGTAGATCGCGATCTTGCCGATATGCTTCCCGGCCAGTCCGGCATCGCCGGTCAGGGCGCCCAGTATGTCGCCGGGGCGCAGCTTGTCGGTCTTCCCGCCATCGATGCGCAGCGTGCGCATGCTGGCCTGCGGCAACACGTCCGGACGGCTGGTCGCCAGCGGCGTCTTCTGCCAGTCCAACGGAGCGCCGCGCTGCGTCTCCAGCGCTTCGGCACGCGTTTTCTCGCGGCCCGCCACCAGGCTGATCGCCAGGCCACTGGCACCGGCGCGACCCGTCCGGCCCACGCGGTGCTGGTAGGTCTCGATGTCGGTCGGTAGTTCGTAGTTGATCACCGCTGCCAGGTCTTCCACATCCAGCCCGCGCGCGGCAACGTCGCTGGCCACCAGCACGTTGCAGCTGCGGTTGGCGAAACGAACCAGCACTTCCTCGCGGTCGCGCTGTTCCATGTCGCCGTGCAGGGCGAGCGCGGAGAAGCCGAACTGCTGCAGCGAATGGGCTACTTCGTCGACATCCTTGCGGGTGTTGCAGAACACCACCGCCGATTCCGGCGTGTGCTTCAGCAGCAGGCCCGCCAGCGCCTTCTGGCGGTGCGCCGGCTCCACTTCGCAGAACACGTGTCGGATGTCCGGAGCGTGGTCGGCACCTTCCACGGTGACTTCCAGCGCATCACGCAGCACATCGTGGCCGATGGCGCGGATGGCATCCGGGAACGTGGCCGAGAACAGCAGCGTCTGCCGCTCCCTGTGGGTACGTCCGGCGATCTCGCGGATGGGTTCTTCGAAGCCCATGTCCAGCATGCGGTCGGCTTCGTCCAGCACCAGCGTGCGGACCTGGCCCAGGTTCAGTGCACGCTTGCGGGCCAGTTCCTGCACGCGGCCGGGCGTGCCGACCACTACGTGTGGATCATGCGCTTCCAGCGAAGCCAGCTGCGGCGCCAGCGGCACGCCGCCGGTCAGCACCAGCAGTTTCATGTTCGGAATGCCGGTGGCCAGCCGCCGGATCTGCTTGCCGACCTGGTCGGCCAGTTCGCGGGTCGGGCACAGCACCAGCGCCTGGACACGCTGCGTGGCCGGATCCAGCGCCTGCAGCAGGCCGAGTCCGAACGCAGCCGTCTTGCCGCTGCCGGTCGGTGCCTGCGCGATCACATCGCGGCGTGCCAGGATCGCCGGCAGGCTCTGCGCCTGCACGGCAGTAAGAGTGGTGTAGCCGAGGGCATCCAGGCCGGGCTGCAGGGCCGGGTTCAACGGCAGGGTAGAGAAATCGTTCATGGCGCATTGTACCCGTGCCGCCCGCCATGCCGCCGGCCACATCAGGAAGCAGGGCACTGCCGACCGCTGTCCGGCGACCCGGCGGAGGTCATCACCCCAGCAACGCCAGCACCGCATGCTGGATGGCGAATCCTCCTGCCATCAGCCAGGTGAACAGCAGCGCTGCCAGCAGCAACGGCTTGAGGCCCGCCTGGCGCAGCGCCGAAACATGGGTGGTCACGCCCAATGCCGCCATGGCCATGGCCAGCAGCGCCGTATCCAGCTGCAGCAGTCCGTGCTGCATGCCTGACGGCAGCAGATGCAGCGAGTTGATGCCGGCCACCGCCACGAAACCGAAGGCAAACCAGGGCACTACGATCGGAGTGCGTTGTCCGCTGTCCTGGCTGTCCTGGCGGCCTGCCAGGCGCAGCGACAACAGCACCAGGAAGGGAGCCAGCAGCATCACCCGCACCATCTTGGCGATCACCGCGGTATCGGCTGCCGTATCGCCGAGCGCCCGTCCGGCGGCCACCACCTGTGCCACTTCATGCACTGTCGCACCGGTGAACAGGCCATAGTCGCGTGCATCCATGGCCAGCCATCCCTGCGCGACGCCGGCCTGGTAAAGCGCGGGATACAGGAACATCGCCAGGGTGCCGAATACCACCACGGTGGATACCGCCACGGTGACCTGTGCCGGCCGCCCGCGCACCACCGGATCGGCGGCCATCACGGCGGCGGCGCCACAGATGGCGCTGCCGGCACCGATCAGCATGGCCGCCTCGCGTTCCATGCGGAACACCCGCATCCCCAGCCAGCAGGCCAGGCCGAACGTGCTGGCGACCACCAGTACATCGATCAGCACGCCGGCGCTGCCGACCTGGCCGATGTCCTGGAAGGTCAGGCGCAGCCCGTACAGCACGATGCCGGCGCGCAGCAGCCAGTGCTTGGCGAAGCCGACGCCGGCAGCGCTCAGCGGTGCCAGCCGCGGATACACCGTATTGCCCAGCACGATGCCGGCCACGATGGCCACCGTCAGCGTGCTGAATCCGTGGGCCTGCAGCCACGGCAGGCCTGCCAGCCGCGACGCGATGGCCGCCAGCGCGCCGGTCAACAACAGGCCTGGAAGCAGCGTGCGCCACCGGTCGGCGGACCAGCGGAGATGATGGAGAAGGGGAGAGGTCTGCATGGCACGCGCTGCAATGAAGGGAACTGAAGCGTGCGCCTGCCCCTTTTACCTGTAAAACGGATTGATCAGGTAATATCAACCCATAAAACAGGTTGAAAGAATGCGCCTCACACTTCGCCAGCTGCAGGTGTTCGTTGCCATCGCCGACCACGGAAGCACCAGTGCAGCTGGTATGGCGATCGCACTTTCGCAGTCGGCCAGCAGCGCCGCACTGCAGGAGC
>Ga0160455_100852_pt1 | contig 11722 bp, 14 predicted proteins | sample HID1972I_E6MG_FD_108206 | JGI IMG/M metagenome (GOLD analysis project Ga0160455, IMG submission 108206) | Enriched pill bug-associated microbial communities from UW Madison campus, WI, USA - HID1972I_E6 MG | ecosystem: Host-associated > Arthropoda: Insects > Digestive system > Unclassified ... | reverse complement strand
GCGCAGCCGACCATGGGTCGGCTCTACCGCACCACGGAGCCGGCGGCTTCGAAGGCGGCGTCGAACAGGCGCTGCACCGGCGGGCCCATTTCGCCGGCCATCACCGCCAGCAGGGACAGGCCCAGCAGCAGCGAGACCGGCAGGCCGAGCTGGATGGGATTCAACGCCGGGGCCGCACGCGCCAGCGCGCCGAAGGCCAGGTTCACCGCCAGCATCGCCACGATCAGCGGCAGCGCCAGCGACACCCCGCCGCGCAGCACGCTGAGCAGGAACGTCGGGGCGGTACCGGCCAGCGCGTGCGCATCGGGCAGCGCCATGCCGATCGGCAGCGCGCGGTAACTGTCCACCAGCAGCGAAATCAACGCCAGGTGGCCGTTGGCGGTGAAGAACAGCAATCCGAACATCAGGTAGAACCACTGGCCGATCACGCCCGAACTGCCGCCGCGCATCGGGTCGGCCATCTGCGCGAAGGCCAGGCCGGTGCCCTGTGCGATCAGCTCGCCGGCCAGCGCGCCGGCTTCGAACACCAGCCGCAGCATGAAGCCGATGGTCACGCCGATCACCAGTTCGCGGAAGATGGTCAGTACGGTGGTGGCATCGAAGCCGGTCCACGCCGGCACCGGCGGCAGCACCGGCGCCAGCGCGATGGACAGCGTCGCGGCCAGCAGCACCTTCACCCGCGATGGCACCGCGCGCGTGCCGATCAGCGGCATCGCCATGACCATGGCGCCGATGCGCAGCACCGTCCACAGCGTGTCGCCGATCATGCCGAAGGCCTGCAGGCCTTCGGCGGCCATCTGTGTCGCCGGATCCATCGCGCGGGCGGCCTAGCCGATCAGGTGCGGAATGCGCTGGAACAGCAGCGTGGTGAACTCCACCATGTGCCCCAGCAGCAGGCTGCCCAGCGCGAACAGCACGGCGGTCAGCGCGGCGGCCTTGGCCACGAAGGCGATGGTCGGTTCGTTGAGCTGGGTGGCGGCCTGCACGATGCCGACCACCACGCCGACCACCAGCACGGTGAGCAGCAGCGGGCCGGCCACCCACAGGGTCGCCATGAGGCCACCACGCAGTTCGGTCAGGGCAAGTTCGGGCGACATGGACGTTTCCGTGAAGGCAGGGACGGGGTGCCGCCGGGGCACCGCGCGGGAAGGGTCAGGAGGCGTTGAAGCTGGCCGCGAGCGTGCCCACGGTGAGCACCCAGCCATCGACCAGCACGAACAGCAGGATCTTGAACGGTGCCGACACCAGCATCGGCGACAGCATCATCATGCCCATCGACATCAGCACGCTGGCGACCACCAGGTCGATGATCACGAACGGGATGAAGATCAGGAAGCCGATCTCGAAGGCGGTCTTCAGTTCGCTGGTGACGAAGGAGGCCACCAGCACCGGGAACGGGATCGCATCCGGGCCGGCATAGGTGCCGTGGCCGGCGATGCCGGCGAAGGTCATCAGGTCCGTCTCGCGGATCTGCGCCAGCATGAAGGCGCGCAGCGGCTGGGTGGTCAGCGACCACGCGCTCTGGAAGTCGATCTCGCCGTTGAGATAGGGCGCCATGCCGGTGCTCCATGCCTTGTCCCAGGTGGGCAGCATGATCATCGCGGTGAGGAACAGCGCCAGCCCCAGCAGCACCTGGTTGGACGGTGTCTGGCCGGTACCCAGCGCCTGGCGCAGCAGCGCCAGCACCACGATGATGCGGGTGAACGCGGTCAGCACCAGCAGCATCGACGGGATCAGGGTGATCGCCGTCATCAGCAGCAGGGTCTGCAGTGGCAGGCTCACCGGCTGCCCGCCGATGCGGCCGACGTTGACGTCCGGCAGCGGCGTGCCCGGCGCCCCCGGGGCGGCGAAGGCCAGCACCGGCAACAGCAGCAGCGCCAGCATCAGCGCCCGCGCCAGCCACACGGGGGGTGCAGGCTGCTGGCCGGCACGGGGATATGCAATCACACGCATCTTATTATTTGTCCTTGCGCAGCCGCTGCTGCAGCAGCTGGGCGAAGTTGGGCAGGTTCTTCAGTTCGGGCACGCGCAGCGGCGCAGGCGGCGGCAGCGGTGTTTCCAGCGTGTGCAGGTGGCTGATGCCGCCTGCAGTCACGCCCAGCAGCATCTGCTCGCCATTCACCTCCAGCACCACCACGCGCTCCCTGGCGCCGACGGCGATGCTGGACACCAGCTTCATGCCTTCCGGCGCCCGGAAACCGCTGCCGGGCATGCGCTTGAGCAGCCAGCCCAGGCCGACCACCAGGGCCAGCACGGCCAGCAGGGCGATCACCGCGCCGAACAGTCCAGGGGTGCTGGGGGCGTGCTGGCCCACCTGCACGGCCCCCTTGCCGGCGGCCTGCGCGGTAGCGATGAACAGCAGCGGGCTCAACGCAGTCTCCGGATCCGTTCGCTGGGGCTGACCACGTCGGTCAGGCGCACGCCGAAACGGTCGTTGATCACCACCACTTCGCCATGGGCGATCAGGGTGCCGTTGACGAACACATCCAGCGATTCGCCGGCGCCGCGCTCCAGTTCCACCACCGAGCCCTGGTTGAGCTGCAGCAGGTTGCGGATGGGCAGGCGCGCGCGCCCGACTTCCAGCGACAGCGTCACCGGTACGTCGAGGATGACGTCCAGGTTCAGGTCGGGGGACTGGGCATCGTCGGCCTGCAGGGCGTCGAACTGGGCAGGCGTCGGAGCGTTGTCGTCGAATTCGTTCATTGCGGGTCGTCCTGGATGACCGGTACGCGCTGGCGCGTGCCCGGCGGATGGGTAGCGGTGATCTTCACGGCGTTCATGCCATTGGCCACGCCGAACTGGCCGGTGAATATCGGGATGTTCTCCACGCACACCGGCACCTGCGCGGGCAGTTCGATGGGCAGCACGTCGCCGACCTTCAGGCGGGTGAGGTCCCGCAGGCTCATGCGCTTGGTGGCCAGCACGCTGGAGACGGTGACCTCGGCGACGTCCAGCTGTTCGCGAAGCGTCTGGCCCCAGCTCTCGTCGCGGTCGTTGCGGTCGCTCTGGATGCCGGCATCCAGCAGTTCGCGGATCGGCTCGAGCATCGAATAGGGCAGGGTGACGTGGATGTCGCCGCCACCGCCATCCAGCTCCACGTGCAGGCGGCACACCACCACGTATTCGCGCGGGGTGACGATGTTGGCGAAATGCGGGTTGATTTCCGAGTTGATGTACTCGAAATCCACGTCCATCACCGGCGCCCACGCTTCGCGCAGGTCGGCGAAGGTCTGCTTCAGCAGCAGGTGGATGACGCGCATTTCGGTGGCGGTGAACTCGCGGCCCTCGATGCGGGTCGGGTAACGGCCGTCGCCGCCGAAGAAATTGTCGACGATGGCGAACACCAGGGTCGGCTCGAACACGATCAGCCCGGTGCCGCGCAGCGGCTTGAAGCGGATCAGGTTGAGGTTGGTGGGCACGTACAGCGAGTGCATGTAATCGTTGAACTTGAGCAGTTCGATACCACGCACGGACAGTTCCGCCGAGCGGCGGATCAGGTTGAACAGGCCGATGCGCCACAGGCGCGCGAAGCGCTCGTGGACCATCTCCAGGGTCGGCATGCGGCCCCGGATGATGCGGTCCTGGCTGGCGAAATCGTAGGAGCGGGCCTCGCCGGGCGCAGGGCCGTCCGGTTCCATCTCCACCGCACCGCTGTCCACGCCGTGCAGCAGCGCATCGATCTCGTCCTGTGAGAGCAGGTCGTTCATCGCAGGCCCTTCACTGGGTCACGAAGCTGGTGAACAGCAGGTCGTCGACGCTGGCATTGCCGGTTTCGGCGACCAGCACCCTGCGTACTTCGGCCAGCGCGTCGGCCTGCAGCTTCTCCTTGCCTGCGCGGTCGGCGATCTGTTCCGGGGATACCTGCGAAAACAGCATCAGCAGGCGCGCGCGCAGCGCGGGCGAGTGGGTCCTGATGGCTTCCAGCGCGTTGGCGTCGCGGGTCATCAGCTGCACGTCCACCTGCAGGTAGCGCGGGCCGTCGATGGGGCCGTTGAGGTTGACCACGAAGGCCGGTTCCAGCGGGAAGTAGCGGGCCGGGGCGGGCGGTGCCTTCGGCTTGCCGGCGGCCTTGGCATCGCCTTCGATGTGTGCTGCCTGGGTGAAGTACCAGACGCCGCCACCGGCGAGGGCGACTGCGGTCACGACCAGCGCGGCGATCAGGGGCAGGCGGCGGCGCGGCGCGGCGACCGTGTCCCTGCTGGCGGAAGTCTGGGTTTTATCGGCGGCTGCGGCCACGGGAAGCTCCTGGAGGTTGCCCGCAGCAACATGCAAGTGGCGTGCCTGAAACGGCGAAAGGAACGTGGCGGATTGTTGACGTGGCCCGCTGCGGGGTGATGGCCCAGCCGGGCAGAGCCCGGCTCTACGTGCGCACGTCAGGTAGAGCGGGGCTCTGCCCCGCTGCGCGGTGATGGCCCAGCCGGGCAGAGCCCGGCGCTACGATGCCCCGCGCCTGTCAGGCGTAGGCGTCGAGGAGGCCGCGCTGGCGGATCAACTGCGCGGCGGAGAGGGTGACTTCGCTGGCCGGCGGATCGCCATCGCGACCACCACCGTCACCCGCGCCATCGCGGCTGCCGTGGGACGATGCGTCCCCCTGGGCATGCTGGCCGACGTCGGCATGGGCCAGCTGGAACCCCTGTTCGCCCAGCAGTTCGCGCAGCCGCGGCAGGCTGCTTTCCAGTGCGTGGCGGACATCCACGTGCGGGCTGCTGAAGCTGGCGTTCACCTTGTCGCCATCCATCTGCAGGCGGACATCGATCGCACCCAGGTCATCCGGACTGATGCGGATGTGGGCGTGACCGATCTTCTGGTCCGCCAGCCAGCCGATGCGTGCGCTGAGCGCGTCATCGAAACCTTCCTGGCCCAGAACCGGCGTGGGGGTCGGCGGCGCTGCGCGCAGTTCGGCCAGCTCGGCGCCACCCCGCAGGGCGTGCAGGGCGCCGATACCATGCAGTGGTGCAGCCGTCGGGGCGGTCGTCTCCGATGAGTCGGCCTGGTCCGCCGGGGCCGTGGCGAGCATCGCGGCCAGTTCGTCGATCGACGCCTCTTCGCCTGCGCCGTCCGCCGGCATCGCGGCGATCGCCGCTGACGGATTGCTGGCGGCGGCCAGCCCGGGTTGCAGTGGCGCCGTCGCGGCGGTGGAAGAGGGCATCGGCGCAGCGGCAGCCATGCCAGGCTCCGCCGCGATGGCAACATCGGCCATCGGCGCCTGCGGCATCGACAACGCCAGCCCGGCCAGTCCTTCCGGCGGCCATGCGGGTGCGTCGTCCGCGGCGGCGGGTGCGGGCTGTGCGCTGGCCTCGTGCTCCTCATCCACGGCGGTCGCGGCATCCGCATCGGCGGCGTCGGCACGCTGCGTGGAAGAGTCGGCGCGCCGGCCGCCGGCATCGGAGCGCGGGGTCCGGGCGGTGCTGGTTCCGCCGTCGCCGGCCTTCGACCGTGGCGTGCCCGATCGTTCGCCCTGCTGCATCAGGCGCTCGAAGCGGCTGCCCTGGGGGCTGCCATCGGTACCGTTGGCGCGGCCAGCGACACCGCCGCTCCCGGTGGTGGCCGTTGCCGGCACGCCGCCCAGCAGTGGCGAGGGCGTCATCGTGAGCCTCCGCCATCCTGGTCGTCGGCCTGCAGCAGGCGTACCCGGCGTGCTCCAAGATCATCCATCTCGCGCTGGGTACGTTTTTCCGCCACCTGCCGTTCCTGCGCGCGGTAGCTCGCCGCCAGCTGCTCCAGTACCTGCTTGTCGCGGCTGGCCAGCAGCAGGCGCGCACGCTCGGCTTCAACCTTCTCGCGGTTGCTGTCCACGGTCTGGCTCTGCTGCGCGACGGCGCTGTCCAGGCGGTCCAGGAAGGCGCGGCGGTTCATCAGCTGCGCCGGGCTGGTGGCGGCCATCTGCGCGCCGGCCATCTCGCTGGAATATTCGTCGGCATAGCGGCGCAGTTCGTCCAGCCGCGAAAGATGCGTATCCAGCGTGCGCTGGCGATCGGCCAGCTCGCGGGCGACGGTGTCTTCCTTTTCCTGGGCCCGCTTCAGCAGCGGGTCGATGCGCTTGGATTGCATCATGCGTGTGCCTCGGGTTCGACCAGGCGCTTGAGCGCGGCCTGGCTGTGCGGGAGATCTGCAGCCTTGGCGATGTCCTGGCCAAGGAACTGGACGATGTCCGGCCAGCGTTCCAGGGCCTCATCGGTGGCGGCGTCGTTGCCGCGCTGGTAGGCGCCGATGGCGATCAGGTCGCGGTTGGACGAGTACGCCGACACCAGCCGCTTGAGCTTGCGGATGCGCAGGCGCCAGGCTTCATCGGCGATTTCCGTGACGACGCGGCTGACTGACGATTCCACGTCGATGGCCGGATACAGGCCGCTGTCGGCGACGCGGCGCGACAGCAGGATATGGCCATCGAGGATCGCGCGCGCGGCATCGGCGATCGGATCCTGCGGATCGTCGCCTTCGGTCAGCACCGTGTAGAAGGCCGTGATCGAACCGCGGCCCTTCGCGCCGTTGCCGGCGCGTTCCACCAGCGCCGGCAGCTTGGCGAATACCGACGGTGGATAACCGCGGGTGGTCGGCGGCTCGCCCACCGACAGGCCGATTTCACGCTGCGCCTGTGCGAAGCGGGTCAACGAATCCATCAGCAGCAGGACATTCAGGCCCTGGTCGCGGTACCACTCGGCGATGGCGGTGGCGCGGTAGGCGCCATGCAGGCGCGCCAGCGGCGGTCGATCAGCCGGCGCGGCAACCACCACGGCACGGCGCAGGCCTTCTTCGCCCAGCGTGGATTCGACGAAATCGCGTACTTCGCGGCCTCGTTCGCCGATCAGCCCCACCACGATCACGTCGGCCGAGGTGAAGCGGGTCATCATGCCGAGCAGGGTCGATTTGCCGACGCCGGAGCCGGCGAACAGGCCCACGCGCTGGCCGCGGCCGATCGGCAGCAGGGCATTGATGGCGCGGACGCCGACGTCCAGTGGCTGGGTGATGGGTTCACGGGCCAGCGGATTCATGGATACGCCGGCCATGCCGACCGAGCCTTCGGCGCGGATCGGACCCTTGCCATCCAGCGGCACGCCATCGCTGTCGATGACGCGGCCAAGCAGGCCCTCGCCGACATCGACACCACCGCCACGGCGCATGGACGGCACCACGCGCGCGTTCGGCAGCAGGCCGTGCAGTTCCGCGCTGGGCATCAGGTAGGTGCGTTCGCCTGCGAAGCCGACCACTTCCGAATCCACCCAGCCGCCATCCACCTCCACCTTGCAGCTGGCGCCCAGCGGGGCCTCGCAGCCCACTGCTTCCAGGGTCAGGCCGACCGCACGGCGCAGCACGCCTTCGCGGATCAGGCCACGGCCGTGCAGCGTGTCGAAGCGCAGTGCATCCAGCCGCGCACCGAGGCGCAGGTTGCGGGCACCGGTCCATTCCAGCGGCTGCGGGATGTCGGGCGCGCTCATGGAGTGGCTCCCACCTGGCGCATCACCGCATCCAGCGCACCGCGCAGGCGCGCCTCCAGGGTGCCATCGATGCGCACGCTTTCAGCATGCACGCGCAGGTCGCCGCGACCCAGCGCGGCGTCCGGCACCAGCCGTTGCTGAGGCGACAGGCTGAGCAGCGGGGCCAGCGCGGCGATGTCGTCCGGATGCAGGCGGACTTCCACTTCGCGGCTGCTTGAACCGACGGCGTCCACGCCTTCGGACACCAGCTGTGCCAGCAGCTGCGGATCGGCCTGGTAGGCGCGTCCGACCAGCGCGCCGGCGATGCGTACCGCCAGTTCGCCGAGTGCGGCGACCGCCTCGTTTTCCAGCCGTACCAGCGGCCGGGAGAAGTTGTCCAGGATGCCTTCGATCTGCGCCACCAGGCGACGGACCTCGGCCTGGCCCTGGATGAAGCCATCCGCATGGCCGCGCTCGAAGCCTTCCTTTTCGGCACTGTCCTGGATGGCCTGGATCTCCTCCAGGGTGGGCGGCTGCAGCGCCGGTTCCGGCTCGTGTTCCAACACGCCTGCGTCGTCGAAATCCTCATCCGGCAGCGACAGCGGTTCGGCCAGCAGGTCGGGAGCGTTCCAGCGGATGGCGGTGTTCACAGCATCGCCTCCGCGCTGCCGCCCAGCGCCACGGTGCCTTCATCGGCCATGCGCTTGACGATGGCCAGGATCTCGCGCTGTGCGCCTTCCACGTCGGACAGCCGCACCGGGCCGCGCGCTTCCATGTCTTCCAGCAGGATCTCGGCAGCCCGCTGGGACATGTTGCGGGTGATCTTGTCGCGCACCTTGATGTCCGCGCCACGCAGGGCCAGGCCCAGGCGTTCGCCGCTGACTTCGCGCAGCACCAGCTGCATCTCGCGGTCGTCCAGGTCCACCAGGTCGTCGAACACGAACATCATTTCCTGGATACGGTTGCTGAGCGGAGCGTCCACGCGGGCGATGGCGCCCAGGATCGCCTGGTCCTGGCCGCTGTCCATGAAATTGAGGATGTTGGCGGCCACCTGCACACCGCCGATGCTCGACGATTTGAGGTTCTGGCTGCCGGAAAACTGCCGCTCCATGATCTCGTTGAGTTCGTTCAGGGCGTTGGGCGGGATGCCATCCAGGGTGGCGATGCGCAGCAGTACGTCCACGCGGGTACGTTCGGGCAGCAGCTTCAGTGCTTCGGCGGCCTGGTCGGTTTCCAGGTGGGCCATGACGATGGCGATGATCTGCGGATGCTCGTTGCGCACCAGGTCGGCCACCGCGCGCGGGTCCATCCACTTCAGCGCGTCCAGGCCGGTGGTGTTGCGACCGAGCAGGATGCGGTCGATCAGGCTGTTGGCCTTCTCGCTGCCGAGCGCCTGCACCAGCATGTTGCGGATGTAATCGTCCGAGCCGACGCCGAGCGAGGTCTTGGACATCAGCGCGTTGTTGAAGGTGTCCATCACGCCTTCGACCTGCTCGCGTGTCACGTCGGTCATGGTCGCCATGGCGATGCCGATCTTCTGCACCTCCTTGGGCTCCATGTGGCGCAGCACGTCGGCCGCTTCCTCTTCGCCGAGCGACAGCAGCAGGATCGCGGCGCGCTGCACGCCGCTCAGCAGCATCTCAGTCATTGGCCACCCAGCCCTTGACCACCTGGGCCACCCGCTTGGAATCGGTCTTCACTGCCTCGCGGGCCATGCGCAGGCGCTCCTCATAGGAATCCACCGGCAGCGCCAGCGGATTGGCGGCGAGCGTGGCGCGCTGGCGCTCCAGCGCCGGCAGCTCCTGCTCGTCGTCCACCAGCTGTACGTCGGCCGTCAGCGGCTCCTGGGCGAGCTGCGCCGGCTTCGGGCCATGGCCGCTGATCGAACGCAGGGCAGGGCGCAGCACGCCGAACAACAGGGCCAGCACCACCACCGCGCCGAGCAGCAGGCGCAGGGCGTCATGCACCCACGGCAGTTCCCACCAGTCCGGTCCTTCCACCGGGGCGGTCTCGCGTACGAACGGGGCATTCATCACCGACACGGTGTCGCCGCGCTCGGCATTGAAGCCCACCGCCTGCTTGACCAGGCCTTCGATGCGGGTGAGTTCGGCGGCCGACAACGCCTGCTCGCGCATCCTGCCATCGGCGCCGGCACGCGGCACGTTGTCCAGCAGCACCGCCACCGACACGCGCTGGATGCGCCCGGCCGGCTGGCGGGTGTGCTGCAGGGTGCGGTCCAGTTCGTAGTTGCGGGTGGCGTTGCGCGAGGTTTCCACCGGCGCCTGCGCGGTCGCCGGGGCCGGCGCGGGCTGGCCGGGCGGTGCGTTGCTGGTCGCGCCGGGCACGCCCTGCGGACCGCTGGTGGCCGTCGAATTCTCGCTGGTCTGTTCGCTGCGCACCTTCGCCGGCTCGCCGTTGTACAGCTCCCGGGCCTCTTCGATGACGGAGAAATCCATGTCCACGCTGACTTCCGGCTTGACCCGGCCGGGGCCGGTCATCGGCTCCAGCAGTTCGCGGATGCGCTGGTTGAACGAGGTTTCCTGGCGGCGCACCTGTTCGAACTGGGCAGCGTTCATTGCAGCGTCGCTGTTCGGATCGGACACGCTGAGCATGTTGCCGCTCTGGTCCACCACGGTCACCCGCTCCGGTGCCAGGTCGGGGATGCTGGCTGCCACCATGTGCACGATGGCATCGACCTGGCCGCGCTCCAGCTGCTGGCCGCCACGCAGTTCCAGCACCACCGAGGCGCTGGCGACATCGCGCTGGCGGGTGAAGGCGCTGGGCTTGGGGATGGCCAGGTGCACGCGCGAATCGCGTACCGGGCGCAGGGTGTTGATGGTGCGCGACAGTTCGGTTTCCAGCGAATGCTGGTAACGCGCGCTTTCCACGAACTGGCTGACGCCGAAGCCGGGGTCGCGTTCCATCAGTTCGAAGCCGAGACGGCCGCTGTCGGTCAGGCCGGAACCGGCCAGCTTCAGGCGTGCGTCGTGCAGGTTCTTTTCCGGCACGGTGATGCCGCCAGTGGCCGCGTCCAGCTCGAATGGAATCTGCGCGGTGCGCAGCAGGTCGGTGGCCTCGGCGGTGGCCTTCTGGTCCAGGCCGGTATACAGCGGCACGTAGCCGGGCTTCTGCGACCAGAAGAACACCGCCAGGCCGGCGGCCACGGCCACCGCGATCATCGCCATCAGGCCCAGCCGGCGCGCGATCTGCAGGCTCTGCAGCCGATCGAACCACTGCCCGGCCTTTTCAGTGCTGAGCGATTCCTTGGAGAGCGTCAATGCCATCGTGCGCGGTCCTTACAGCGGCATGTTCATCACGTCCTGGTAAGCCTGGACGAGACGGTTGCGGACTTCCACGGTGGCGCGGAAGGCGATCTGGGATTGTTGCGAGGCCACCATCACCCGGGCCAGGTCGGCCCCGGGCTTGCCGAGTTCGAAGTCCCGCGCGAGCGTGCCGGCCGTCTGCTGCGATTCGTTCACCCCGGCCAGCGCACCGCGCAGGGTTTCGCTGAAGCTGGCCGGCGCCGGCGCGCCCACTCCGGTGGTGCCGGGGATCGCATTGCTGCGCGGCATTTCCGCCAGCGGGCGGGCCACGGTCTGGCTGGCCTGCGTCTGGAAGCTGCGGATCTGCGAAAGGATCGAGGTGACGGAATGGGTCATGTGGAGCTGTTCCATGAAGCGGGAGCGGAGCAGGGCCTGCCCATGCGTTCATGCAAGTGCCGTGCCGGAACGGCATCCCCGGCGCGTGCCGGAATCCCGGCGCCTTCCCCGCGCCTGCCGGCGCGTCCCGGCCGCGCGCAGCCGGGCAGAGCCCGGCTCTACGGATGGCGGCGTCAGGTAGAGCGGGGCTCTGCCCCGCTGCGCGCAGGGGTGATGGCCGGGCAGAGCCCGGCTCTACAGCTCCGGCTGTTCGCGCTCGATGCCGTACTTGCGCAGCTTCTCCACCAGCGTGGTGCGGCGCAGGCCCAGCAGCTGGGCCGCATGCGCCACCACGCCCTGGGTGCGTTCCAGCGCTTCCTGGATCAGTGCCAGTTCGATGGATGCCATGTGGTTGCGCAGGTCCAGGCCGTCGTCCGGCAAGGCCGCCGGTACCGCAGGCATCGGCGCTGGCGCCGGCGAATGGAAGGAGAAACTGCGCAGGTCCAGGCGGTCATCGGCGGCCGGAACGGAATCGGCGGGCTCCGCGCTGGCCGGCGCGGGCAGGGCCACATCGGCGCGATAACGGGCCGGCAGGTCCTGCACGCGCACCGTGCCACCCGGGTGCAGCACGGCCAGCCGTTCCACCAGGTTGGTCAGTTCGCGCACGTT
>Ga0160455_100849_pt1 | contig 11760 bp, 8 predicted proteins | sample HID1972I_E6MG_FD_108206 | JGI IMG/M metagenome (GOLD analysis project Ga0160455, IMG submission 108206) | Enriched pill bug-associated microbial communities from UW Madison campus, WI, USA - HID1972I_E6 MG | ecosystem: Host-associated > Arthropoda: Insects > Digestive system > Unclassified ... | reverse complement strand
CTTTGGTTTAATTCTGAGACTCGTATTAGCAGCGATGAATGAAGGCTATGTTAATGACCTGTCTTTGTTTCATTATTGGGGCAACTATGCATTCAATGAAGGACTGTTCAATCTATATCATGGTGATTTCTTCTTAGATTATCCTCCAGGCTATCTTTACGTATTATATATTGTTGCTGCCCTTCAAAAGCTATTCAACATTACTTATGGCAGTGCAGCATTTCTTGTCTTGTACAAGCTTCCTACGATCCTCGTCGATCTGTTCGCTTCTTACTATATATTTAAGCAGGCAAGCAGAAAGCTATCTTTCCCTGTTTCATTTGGATTAATGTTAATGTATCTATTCAACCCTGTCGTATTACTAGATGGAGCCGTATGGGGGCAGGTTGATTCAATCTTCACCTTGCTTATCGTTGTAAGTATTGGTCTATATATTGACGGAAAGCTTGGAAAAGCTTCGATCGTGTTTGCTATTGCAGCACTTACAAAGCCGCAAGCTTTTATATTCGCTCCAATCGTGTTGCTTGTGTTACTGTACAACAAGCGCTGGAAAGCGGTGTTAACTTGCGCTGCATGGGGATTCGGCACATTTTTGCTGTTGTCATTACCACTGTTTCTAAAGGGTGGAGGTTTATGGCAGCTCATAGATCTGTATCGAGGCACGCTGTCGTCTTATGCATATGCAACTTTAAATGCATTCAATACGTACATGCTGTTTAACTTTAATTGGATATCGACTGATCATATGGTAGCTGGAGCTTCGCTTGCGTTTTATGGAACAATTGCTATTCTTGCTGCTGTTGCGTACGCGGCGTATATCGGCATTCGCGGAAAAGCGAAGCTGTCCTCACTTTATTTTATTGCAGCAGCATTAATCATCATTGTATTTATGTTTGTGACGAAAATGCATGAGCGTTATATGTTTGCGGCGGTTATGCTGCTCATGATGGCTTTTATTCAAAGCTTGGATCGACGTCTGCTCTATTTAAGCTACGGCTTTACGATTACGAACACATTGAATTTATATACGGTGCTAGCTTTCAGCAAGGTGACGACATTTGTACCTAATGACGGAGTTGCAATTCTTTGCTCAGCGGCGAATCTCATTATGACTTTGGTGTTGCTCTATGTAGGCTATGATCTATATGTGAAGGAGCGAATATATAAACTGACAGCTCGTAGCGAGCAAGAGAGGCTAGATAGTGCCCAGCAGCTTGTGCTAACTGCAAGCGGAGATGTTGAAGAGCCGAAGCGGGCTTGGTATTCGATCGGCATGACGCGTAAAGATTGGATTATCGTAGCTGCAGTAACAGCGGTATATACGGTCATTACGCTTGTTAATCTTGGTAGTACTGATGGACCGAAAACAGTATGGCAACCAGCTACAACCGACGATTACATCGTTTTTGATCTCGGAGAGCCGAAGCAGCTTCAGCGGGTCATTGCGTTCGGCGGTGTTGGAGATGGCGAATATCGCTATACCTTCTCTAATGACGGGGAAAACTGGTCGGATGAGCAAATCATTAATCATGATCATGTTGCTGTGTTTTTGTGGAAAGAAGCGGATGTACAGATTACAGCACGATACGTAAAGCTCCAGCCTTCGAAGATTGGCTTTAGCTTGCATGAAGTTGGTATTTTCGGGCAAGGCTCTCAATCTCCACTGCCTGTGCAGATCACATCAGTGTATGAGCCGCAAGGCGCAGCTCGTGGAGCAGCAAGTAGCCTCATCGACGAACAAAGCATCGTTCCATTTCACCACACGTATATGGTGGGCAGCTACTTCGATGAAATCTATCATGCGCGAACCGCGTATGAGCATTTGGAAGGAATAAAAGCGTATGAAAGCACGCATCCACCACTCGGTAAAATATTAATATCTTTAGGAATCCAGCTGTTCGGCCTAAGTCCGTTTGGTTGGCGCATTGTCGGTGCGATATGTGGAGCCGCAATGCTGCCTATCATCTTTATGATGGCTAAAGCAATTCTACGTAGAACATCGTATGCAACAGGTGCTATGCTGCTATATGCTGTAGACTTTATGCATTTTACACAGACGAGAATTGCAACGATAGATGTGTACGCCGTGCTGTTCATTATGCTTATGTTTTATTTTATGAATCAATATGCGCGTATGAATTTTTATCGGGATAAACTGCTGAAAACATTTATTCCGCTTGGGTTAGCAGGATTGTTTTTCGGTCTAGGCATCGCTTCCAAATGGATCGTATTCTATGGAGGAGCGGGGCTGGCGATTATGCTGGCAATATCGCTGCTTTATCGCTTTTTCGAGTATCGCAGCGCTGGGGTGTTGCTTGGCAAGATTAAACGTGAGAAGTCGCAAGACGGTCTGCTCGCACAAGCACAAGCGATTAGAGCTAGATTCGTTCCGTACACGATCTCTACATTAGCAATATGTCTATTGTTTTACATTGCAGTTCCATTCGGCATCTATGCACTAGCGAATATTCCCGTATTGAAGCCGCTAGAAGGTGGATATACTCTTAAAGCGCTTATTGATTATCAAGTTAATATGTACAATTACCACAGCAATCTCGTCTCTTCGCATCCATTCTCCTCTACTTGGTGGGAGTGGCCATTCATGAAGCGACCGGTGTGGTATTACCTTGATTCAGCGCCGCTTGCAGGAATGCGCTCTACGATAGCCGCTTTTGGTAACCCGATTATATGGTGGGCAGGCTTGTTTACGATGCTTGCAACGACTGTCATAAGCATTAGACGCAAGGATCAGATGGCGATTATGCTAGTTATCGCTTACTTCTCACAATATGTTCCTTGGATGCTAGTGCCGCGTGAAACATTCCTATATCATTATTTTGCGATGGTGCCATTTATGATCGTTAGCATTATGTATATATTTAAAGTGTTAGAGGAGAAATACAAATGGAGCAGTAAAGTGCGGTATAGCTTTATCGCAGCAGCAGTGGTGCTGTTCGTCATGTTCTACCCTGCACTTTCAGGAATGCCAGTAGCAGAAAGCTATATTATCAACGTATTACGCTGGTTCCCTTCATGGTTATTTTAGGACAAACTAAGGATAAGGAGGTAAACGATGTCAGAATCGTTTATAAGTGTTATCGTTCCGATGTATAACGAAGAAGAAGTAATTGGAACGACGTTTACACGGCTAAAAGAGGTAATGGATTCAACGGGTGATCGTTACGAGTTGATTTTCGTCAACGATGGGAGTAAGGATCGTTCTGCTGATATCATTCGAGAGCTTTCTAATGAGCATAAAGAAGTTGTGCTTATAGATTTTTCTCGCAATTTTGGTCATCAGATCGCAATTACTGCAGGGATGGACTATGCTCGTGGTGATGCGATTATCATTATAGATGCTGATCTGCAGGATCCGCCGGAAATTATGCTACAAATGATCGAGAAATGGCGTGAGGGCTACGAGGTCGTATATGGAAAGCGAATTAAGCGTAAGGGAGAAACATGGTTCAAGAAAACGACAGCTATGATGTTTTACCGTACGCTGCGTGCGTTGACGAGTGTGGATATCCCTAATGATACAGGGGATTTTCGACTAATTGATCGCAAAGTGTGCGACGTGCTAAAAGGACTTAAGGAAAAAAATCGCTTTGTTCGCGGACTTATTAGCTGGATCGGATTTAAACAAACAAGCGTTGAATTTGTACGTGAGGAACGCTTTGCTGGAGAAACCAAATATCCGCTTAAGCGTATGCTTCAATTCGCGCTCGATGCGATTACGTCATTCTCGTATAAGCCCTTGCGTATTGCGAGCTATATCGGCTTTACGATTTCGTTTGTTAGCTTTATCTACTTGCTAATCGTGCTGTATCAGCGTCTGTTTACAGAGTCGACGACAGCGGGTTGGGCAAGTATTGTTGCGATTAATTTGCTATTTAACGGGATCATTCTTATTCTGCTTGGAGTGATCGGCGAGTATATCGGTCGAATTTATGATGAAACCAAAAATCGCCCGCTCTATATTGTACGGGAAGCAGTAGGCCAAGAAGATGAACAAAGGGTACAAGTTCAGCAAGCCGAGGGACAACGATGAAAGAGTTAGGAAAAGTGAAAGAGCAAGCTGCACCGCCTAAAGCAATAGTTCAATTTATATCGTTCGGTATGATTGGTGTACTTAATACAGCTGTAGATATTGCGGTGTACTGGCTTTTGCTTCAGTTTTCAGTAGCCTATGTGCTGGCCAATATTGTAGCCTATGCAGCCGGGATGCTGAACAGCTATGTGTGGAATCGCGCAATAACATTTCGCACGAAAAAGAAGGAGAAGCACTCGCGTGCTATCGTCGTTCGCTTTGTTATTTGGAATTTGTTGACGTTGTGCCTATCTAGCTTGCTTATTACGCTTTTAATCGAAGGACTGGAATGGTCGAAGCTATGGAGTAAGCTTGCAGCGACTGCGCTTATTGTAGTCGTTCAATTCATTGGAACGAAGAAATGGGTGTTTCGTCAATAATTTGTCTACGCCTATTTTTGTCGGATAGGTAACAAACCCCTCGATCGAGACATATTATATGTTGACTGTATCCCTTGACCTTGGTATACCATAACACCCTGGCAAGGAGGGCTGAAACACATTGAGGGACAACGACCATAAAAGCAAGTTTCTTTTAACTCATCGTGAGCGCGAGGTGTTCGAGTTACTCGTGCAGGATAAAACAACTAGAGATATTGCTCAGCAGCTCTTCATTAGTGAGAAAACTGTGAGGAATCATATCTCCAATGTAATGCAGAAGTTGAATGTGAAAGGTCGTTCGCAAGCAGTTGTAGAGTTAATTAAGATGGGAGAGTTGAAGATCTAGCCGCTCTTGCCACTTTGTAACTAACTCATATCATTTGCCATGTGAATGCAAGGCTTGAGAGTTTATTAGCTCGATCGACTGAGCTAAATAAGCTCTCATTTTTTGTGTTGAATGATTTGTTGACAAATACGATGATGAGGCGTACGATTGTACAATAATTATTAATTAAAATATCATATAAAGAAAGCTATGATTGTTATGGATCGTACTATAACAGGAGCAGCTTCTGGAGAGACCGTTATTGTAGCGGCGCCGAAGGGTTCACCATCTCAGGCAAAAGGACAGAAGAGTAATATAAATCGTTTTTGTTATTTACAGCTAGCTGAGCATAACAAATTTTAGTTACTTTTCTTATGAGTGAGAGGGTGGAGATAATCCATTCTCTTTTTTTATTGTCCTAGAAGTACGTGCGCATTTTCACATATGTAGTAATAAGGAGAGTTTTGTATGGCACAGCAAGAATTACAAAAGGAATTAAAAAGAGATTTGAAAAATCGGCATGTTCAGCTAATTGCAATTGGTGGGACAATCGGTACCGGTTTGTTTTTAGGCTCTGGTAAAGCAATTCAACAAGCAGGACCATCGATTATATTTGCCTATCTAATTGTTGGTATAGCATTATTTTTTGTTATGCGGGCGCTCGGTGAGCTTTTACTTTCTAAAGCTGGCTACCGATCTTTTACCGATATTGCAGAGGATTATCTAGGACCAAGAGCAGCCTTTATTACCGGATGGACGTATTGGTTTTGTTGGATTATGGTTGCAATGGCTGATATTATAGCCGTCGGTGTATATGTTAATTATTGGTTTGATATACCACAATGGATACCTGCACTTATTTGTCTCGTAATACTATTGCTTTGTAATCTTTTATCCGTTAAAAGCTTCGGAGAGATGGAGTTTTGGTTCGCACTCATTAAGATTGTGGCGATCGTTGCTCTTATAGCGGTAGGTATTGTTCTTCTTGTTATTGGCTTCAAAACGGATACAGGAACGGTTACCGTTCGTAATCTGTGGGAGTATGGTGGCTTATTCCCTAACGGTCTATCAGGTTTTTTACTTGCCTTTCAAATGGTTGTATTTGCTTATGTAGGTGTGGAGGTGATTGGTGTTTCCGCTGCTGAAACCTCCAATCCGCAAAAAAATATTCCTTCAGCGATTAATAAAATTCCACTGCGTATTTTATTTTTCTATGTTGGTGCGTTAATCGTATTGATGTGTGTGAATCCTTGGACAGAGCTGGATCCATCGGAAAGCCCGTTTGTGAAAACATTTAGCTTGATTGGGATTCCGATTGCTGCGGGAATGATTAATTTTGTCGTATTGACGTCTGCTGCCTCGGCATGTAATAGTGGGATGTTTTCGACCAGTAGAATATTATTTAATTTAAGTGTAAATAAGCAGGCTCCGTTATTTCTAAGTAAGCTTAATCGCAATCATGTTCCGAATCGGGCGTTGTACACTTCGACTACTGTTGTTTCAATTGGTGCGTTGCTGAGCAAGTTCATTCCAGATCAAGCGTTTAGTATCGTGACGACGATTAGTGCGATTTGCTTTATTTGGGTATGGGGAGTGATATTAATATGTCATATCCGCTATAAACGGAATAAGCCTGAGCTCCATGCTGCTTCTGCGTTTAAGGCTCCACTTACTCCAGCAATCAATTATGGAGTACTTGCATTATTCGGACTTACGTTAATCGTCATGTTATTTTCGAATGAAACGCGCCTGGCATTATTGCTTACGCCGATATGGTTTATTATGTTGTACACGATCTATTATGTTAGAAAAACTAGTAGAAATAATAAGATAAAGTAGATAAATCTATAAGAAAGAGGCAATAGTCATCGTCATGGCTATTGCCTCTTTTTAACGATACAGTTCAATCATTTGACTGGCTATATATTCGGAGCTATGTTGATTCCCATCTTTGATCCACCACATAATGATTCCGAGTGTAGACGCTGCGAAGATATCCATAGATAAATTTTTTTTCGAAGTATCGATCTCATTAGCTTCATGTTGCAATATAAATGAATCCCTTAACACCATATGCAATTTCTTTTTAAATCCTGGGTGCTCAAATAGCACAGCTAACAGCTTTCTATGCGAGTAAAAATAATCTAGAAAAGTAATAAGCTTCTCTTGTTGATCTAAGCTGTTAAGCTGTAGGAGAGGAGAGATTTGCAACGACAAGTCGTCGCAGATCTCATATACAATTTGCTTTAATAAATCATGTATATCTAAAAAGTGTAAATAAAACGTCGCTCGATTGAGCCCAGCCTGCGACGTTATTTTTAATACTGTAAGCTTTGAAATGTCGGGATTTTCAATTAAGAGGGCCACAACAGCTTCTTTTATCATTTGCTTTGAACGGATAGCACGTGGATCCGGCTTTTTTAGTTTCGTCAATTTAAAGCTCCTTTGTCTATTATATTTAAATTCATAGATGAATGTTATGAAAGTGTCGTTTAGTTAACACGTTTTGAAAAATTGTAAATAGGCTTTCCGACGAAAAATTGATACTATTTATTTTATCGACACTGTGTCAAAAAAGCAAACAAGGAAAGGAATCCCTTATGTCACAAGCTATCAACAAAAAAGTATTACTAATCGTATTAATATTAGGTTGTTTTTTATCTACTCTTAATCAAACGTTATTAAACGTGGCGTTGAGTAATTTAATGGATGTATTTTCTGTAACTGCAACAACTGTGCAATGGCTATCCACAGGCTTTATGTTAGTGAATGGGGTGCTTGTCCCAATTACTGCATACTTAATGCGACGTTTTTCCACACGTCAATTATTTATAAGCTCTATGCTGTTTCTATTAATAGGCTCTATTTTATGTGCAGCCGCACCCAACTTTTCAGTATTATTAATTGGCCGCATGGTCCAAGCAATTGGTGCAGGGATTATAATGCCGTTGTTAATGAGTGTCGTTATGTTCATGTTTCCAGAAGAAAAAAGAGGCAGTATGATGGGATTGATTGGACTAGCTATGATATTCGCCCCAGCGATTGCTCCAACATTAGCTGGTTTTGTTATTGAATATTATTCTTGGCGTATGTTATTTATCGGGCTTATCCCGTTAGTTTTGATCGTTATTATACTCGCCATGAAAAATTTAGTTAATGTTTCTGATACAGCTACGGTTAAGCTGGATGTAACAAGTGTTGTTTTATCGACGCTCGGTTTTGGTCTAATATTATATGGCTTTAGTAATGCGGGAAGTCATGGCTGGAATGACAATGTAGTAATGATAACAATAGCATCAGGTATTATAATTACAGTATTGTTCTGCTTAAGACAGCTTAGAGCTGAAGATCCACTTCTCAACCTATCTGTCTTTAACAATAAAATTTTTACGATGACTTCGATTATTAATGTTATTGTAACGATGATGATGTACGCGGATATGATTTTATTACCGATTTACTTGCAAGATGGTAGAGGATTTACTGCATTTGATGCAGGACTGCTATTACTTCCAGGTGCACTTGTGAATGCGTTTATGTCACCTGTCACAGGAAAGATGTACGATCGTTTTGGTGCAAAGCCACTGTTTATTACTGGATTAATATTTATCATTCCTTCCATGTGGGTTGTAACAGATTTAACGGAAACAACAACCTTTATATTTTTAATGATTCGTACTATTTTCCTGCGTATAGGATTGAGTTTTATTACAATGCCGTTGAATACGGCCGGACTGAATGCTTTACCTAAAAAGCTTGTAACCCATGGTACAGCTGTAAATAATACGGTACGCCAAATTTCAGGTGCGATTGGCACTGCTATAGTCGTTACTGTCTTTACTGCACAAACGACAAAACATGCGAATACGTTGCTGCAGGACACACAACAAGCTACTGTTGAATCTGTTCATGCATTAGCTTCGATATTAGGATCAAGCGATGCTTATTATTTGATGACCATACTAGCGGTTATTGCTTTAGTGTTCACTCTTTTTGTTCCATCTAAGAAAAAGCTTAACAATCAAGCTATCCAGACTAGCAATAGTAAATAAGCAGGAAACTGAACGGAATATGAAACTGTAATCTAAAATTCATATTCCGTTCATAATTGTTATGTAGATTTGTAAATAGCTGGAGAGCTTATACATTTTACTGTATAAATACAGGATGTTACCGGTACATCCGAGCTGTGTCACATCATTTTTTTTGATCATCAATTGATAATGATTATCATTATCTGAAAAAATATTTTTTGTGACGATCCAGTTAAAACATTTAAGAAATTGAGGAGGAATGCCTGCGGTTGATACTCTGATTGTGCTTCATATGTTCATTGTCAACATATGCAAGAGAGCAGCATGTGTAAACAGCAAGCTTTAATCATTCATTTATATTCAAAGGAGTGTTTTATGATGGTGAAAACAATGAAAAGATCAGTTGGGTTGATGATGGTCGCTTTGGTACTAATGCTCGCAATGGCAGCTTCTGCTTTCGCGAATCCATACAACAGCTATAACTATTACTTTGAGTATGAAGATGCATATCATGCGCATTCCAGCAGCTATATTAATGCAAATGCAACGGAGTCAGGCGGAAATGTAACGATTACATTAACTGGAAACTACTTTCCTGAAGTTAAAGTTAGCGAAGTAACGTACTCAGGAGTTTACAATGCAACTACGAATACAACTACGATAACTTTCCCAGGCAGCAGTTCTGCATCTGTTGAGTTGTCATTGCATGTTGTTGTAGCTCCGTATCACAACACATGGTATCCGCTAACGATTATTTGGGGCTAAGTATTTTATTGTAAATTGAGTAAAGGAGCGCTCTGTATAGGCAGAACGCTCTTTTACCTGCTGCCATAGTTAACAAACACAATGAAATAAACGTACGATTATAAAAAATATAACTAAAGGGAGTTTTTATGTTGAAGCGTTTAAATAAAATATTTGCTTTATTATTGATTACAGCCTTAGTAATCGGTATAGCACTGCCAACCTCCGTGTCGGCCTATGTTGAATCTGGAACGGTTATTCCTGATGGAGAATATTCGGTTTCCTATCGTTATGTTAAAGACGGTACTTCCGATAATTCAGCGGCAGATTCATTTATGGCGAAAGACAGTGGTAAGCTGATCATTAATAATGGAACAGCAGTTTTTGAGCATGAAGTGAGTAAAGCTAACTATGCTACTTTTGCTTATTTGGCCGCTCGTAAAGCAGGTACTGTTAAGGCGGTAATTACTAATGAAAATGGAATAGAAACAGCAAATGGGCAAGAAGGATATGAATCGGTTATTGTTCGTGATGCGGATAATGCAGATCACGTAGTTGTGCAATTTGTGATCGAAGATATATGGAAAAAGCAAGATGTTCTAATGCACATTAATGATACTGAAAATTACTTTGGTCTACCTACCCCTTACAATCACTGGTACAATGCGCAGCTAGAAATTGCTGTAAGTGATATTACCCTTCCGGAAGATCCAGGTGGTGAAGAAGAGGAACCAACAAATCCTGTAGTTACAGTAGATAAATCAAGACTAGTGCAATGGATTGAAACAGCTACTGCATGGGTCGAAGGTAAGATGGACGGTGCTGAGCGTGAAGCAGGCGTGCCTGAAGACGTTCGCTATTTTCCTGTATCTGATGGAGAATACTTACCTGTAGAATTTTTTGGAGATGTCTTTAAGGGGCCAGTTGCAAAGATACAAGAACAAATTGTTAATGCCCAGCTCGTCGTAGATAATATTGAAGCGGCTCAGAATGAAGTAAATGAAGCGCTCAATACAGCAAATTATGCTAGTAATTGGGAGCTACTAGAAAAACAGCGTTTAGCTGCAAGCGATATCGAAATTATCGTGTTGGATTCTTTGGAGAAGGATGCAAAGACCTCTCCACATGCGGGTGATATTAGCCCCAATGCAGTCTTGATTCAACAAGCTGGACCTGACTACTATCGTGCCTTCGCTAATTTTGCTTTTTATGATACTGCTAGTGAACTGACGGATTCGTCGATTCGGACGAATACTCCATCAGCAGTAGACGGATTTTTCTCTAGATGGGCAGCTACGCCAGCTCGTGCAGTTAAAAATGCTGATCTGACGAACGCCCCTTTATTCAATTCCGTGCTATCTGGGGAGCATAGCGAGACGATCAAGGTTTATCAGTCGGAGGTGAGAAGTGGAAATAGTACATATTTGCAAACAGATGAGCTATGGCAAGGCTTATGGACTCTTCAATATCCAATGGAGTTGCCAGAACAAGAACGCAAAACGGTATTTATTAGCTTCAACAAAGCGTATTTAGATTCGTTGAATGATCTGATTGCATCTGCTAAAGCGACTCTTGAGCTAGCGACAGAAGGTACAGAGACGGGTCAGCATTCAGCTGCTCAGATCGAAAAACTACAGCTTGCGATTGCAACAGCTGAAGAAACGGGTAAACAGCTATCATCACCAAGGCAAGAAATTCTAAAAGCAACGCATGCATTGCAGAGTGCGGTAGATACATTTGAATCGGCAGCTACTAAAGATGTTTATGTAATTGCAGCTCATGGGACGGAGGCAGCATTCTCAAGCTTAAACGACTTTATCGTTAATCAAGCTCGTGTTGTTACTAAGGATAATGGAAATGTTGAAGTTACATTGAAACTGATCGATAGTTCAAATGTTACGGAGTTCAAGGTTAAATCAGACGACAAATACGTAGAGGCTGTTACTGTCAGCGAGGATAAAAACTTAGATGAACGTACGGTTTCATTCGAAGTAAGTAGCCTTGCTGAGCTTATCGATGTTCAAGCGCGAGTTGTTATATCCGACGAGCAATATGACCAAACGCAGAATATTCGGTTGAACATTAATGATGTCAACAATCTTAAATTGTATGAATTAATTAAAGAGGCGTTTAACGCTTATGAGGCGTCCTTAAAGAGCGAGAAGAAAGGTGAATATACCGAGCTTG
>Ga0160455_100844_pt1 | contig 11821 bp, 9 predicted proteins | sample HID1972I_E6MG_FD_108206 | JGI IMG/M metagenome (GOLD analysis project Ga0160455, IMG submission 108206) | Enriched pill bug-associated microbial communities from UW Madison campus, WI, USA - HID1972I_E6 MG | ecosystem: Host-associated > Arthropoda: Insects > Digestive system > Unclassified ... | reverse complement strand
CCGCGCCTGGTTCGACAACGGCGCCCCGTTGGGCTCCTCACAAAACGAGGAATGCCGCATCGATTCGATTTCGCAGAGCTGGTCGGTGCTGTCAGGCGTCGCCGCGCCTGAGCGTGCCTCGCAGGCACTTGATTCGCTGTACACGCATCTGGTGCGAAAGGACGCCAAGCTGATCCAGCTTCTGGATCCGCCCTTCGACCAGACCACGGAGGACCCCGGTTACATTCGGGGTTACGTGCCGGGCGTGCGCGAGAACGGCGGCCAGTACACCCACGCGGCCGTATGGGCCGCCATGGCATTCGCGCAGCAGGGAGATACGGTGCGTGCCTGGGAGCTGGCCGGCATGATCAACCCCCTCAATCACACGCTGGACCCAGCGGCGGTCCAGACGTACCGCGTTGAACCGTACGTATTGGCGGCCGATGTATACGCCGTGTCTCCGCACGTCGGGCGCGGCGGCTGGACGTGGTACACCGGGTCGGCCGGTTGGATGTATCGCCTGCTGGTCGAATCCCTGCTCGGCATCCGTCGCGAAGGTGACCGTCTGTCGCTTGAACCTTGCCTGCCCGACCACTGGCCGTCGTTCGAACTGAGCTACCGCTTCGGGCGCAGCCGGTATGAGTTCGTGGTGACCCGCACTGCGCAGGATCAGCCGACGCTGCATGTGGATGACGTCCTGCAGGCGGACCTCAGCGTCCTGCTCCGTGACGACGGTCATTACTACCGTGTCGTGCTGGACCTGCCTGCGGTTCCGGAATGAGCCTGCGGCACGAAATACAGGCACAGCTGGATGCGCTGGCCGACAAGCTGGACCACTGGGTGGCGCGGGTGCGCCATCCGGCGCAGTTCTGGCCGCAGTTTGAGGTGCTGGCGGCAGAGATTCTGGACCAATGCGCGCGCACGGAAATGGACGAGGTGCGTGCGTGCATCGAAGCGATGCTCAAGGAGCATGGGCTGAAGCGGCCGCCAGGGCACGAGGGTGATAATCGCGGAGTGGAGTGATGACAGCACCTGATGCCACGCCCTGTGCACGGCTGCGTCGTCCATGGACACTCTATCGCGCCGCTGTATACGCAGGCATTGTTGCCCAGCCTGCCAGTCAATAGTTCTGTGAGCATGGCTGGCGATCGTCAGCACCGGCGAGCTGCGCTCTGCGAAGTGTCCGCTATCGACCCATAGCGGCCATTGGTGCCGCCGCCGAGCTTAGCGCTGGGTCCGGTTATACGCAGGCTTGTTAGCCGGACACTGTCGCCCTAAGATCGAGCTGTATCAAGGGGAAAGCCGGCAATACGGTTCTTTGTGGGTAAGCCGTATAGCCGGACCTCTGCGCCCGTGTATTAGGTAATTTGGTAGACAGGAGAGTGCATATGGACGTTAAAATTATTTCAGTGCACGGACAGGGCGACTTTGATTCAGAGTATGTACTGCTTCAAGTCACCGCCGACTGTGACGTTGGCAAGTATCAGCTGTGTGACACCACATATACCGCTGATGACAAGGTTTCAAACAAGCTTAGACATACATATTGGTTCCCGGACAAGGCTGTAAAGAAAGGAGATATCGTGTCTTTATGGACAAAGAGTGGAAAGAACACGACCGACAAAAATAAATCCGGAACCGTAATCCACCGTTTTTATTGGGGCCTTGGAAAGGCGGCCTGGAACAACGATGGCGATTGCGCCGTCTTGCAACAATTGACAACCTGGCAGCTCTTCAAGGCCAACGGCTGACTGCCTAACAATTCATTCAAGCCGATCTCGCTGCGCGAGTCGGCCTGATTCCGGAGTCGCGACCGTCCGCTCCTGGCCGCAAGCGGATGTGTCGGCCCCAGAGAGCTTTACCGGTAATGCTTGCGTCAGCTCTCGACCCAAAGCGTTCGACGATCGTTTTCACTAGACGAGACCATATTCCCGAATAGTCAGCTCGTTCCACACCCCTCCGCCGGCTCACCCCGGTTTTTTTACCTGTTGCAAAGTCATGTGCCACGGCCGGGTTCGCGGGCTACGCCCGATTACTCGAATTTGACGAAGGCTTGTGCGACCTGATCAGGACATACAACGGGCCCCAGATTGCTTGTCGCCCTAGCGGCTTGCCACTTTCGGGGCGCCCTATTGCGGATCTCTAGGCGGAGATCACAGGCCACTCGCGTCTCAGCTTCTTGAGAATCCATGTGTCCGCTGGCTAAAGGTGATTAAATTCCGGTTTGGTAGGCTAGGACAGCGGACATGGGCAAGAAAATGGCGCAGGGGCATTGCAAGCTGACGGGGCGGTACGGTCGATTCGTTGCCTCTCACATCATTCCCAAGGCCTTGACCCGACCTTCCGTACCTGGACGCTCCTTCATCCAGGCCGGCAACGGAGATCGACCAACACGTCGCTTCGACAGTTGGTATGACCCGGAGCTGGTCACGCGAGGTGGCGAGGATATCCTGGCCGACCTGGACAGTGCCGGCATCGAACTGCTGCGCAGACACCAGCTTGTTTGGAGTGGAAGAGGTACGGACGAAGAATTGAGAGGTGAGATCCTTTGGCCCGAAGGAGAAGGCACTGGCATGCGCTTCCTGCCAGAGGCACTCGACCAGCGGGTTCTGCGGCAGTTTCTCCTGAGCCTTCTTTGGCGAGCGGCCCAGTCAGGCCGGCACGAGTTTGCGGAGATCTCCCTGCCCGTCGAGCATCTGGAAAAGCTGCGTGTGATGGTACTGACCGGATCAACGGCGCCGTATGAGTGGTATCCAGCCATCCTGACGCAATTGATGGACAAGGGGCCCAATCACAACCTTGCGCCGCAGGCAGTCTCCATGCCAGTCCACAACGAACTGGGCCAGGAAACAGGGAGATTGTGCTCCTTGCGGTTCTATTTCGATGGCCTAGTGGTCAATTTCATGTGTCCCGAGAGCAACGATCTTCCGGAAGATCAAGATGACGATCACGCTAGCAAAATGACCGAAAAGTATCCGGTTCTGATCGTGAAGAACGATCAGTCTCGGCAGGTCATGACATATGAGGCTGCCGTCAGGGAAGCCGAAGAACAGTGGCCAGAGCTAATCGAAAAGCTGTCGAGTTCGAGCGCGGAGGATCAAATGCCTGGAATTCCAAACTTCGCTGAGGGCGAAGGCCTTGTCATGATGCAGGATCTCATTCCCTCGCTCCTGGAGGATATTCTCAAGGCCTATGAGCTTCTAGAGTCTGATCGTTCCTCGCAGTTCTTCAGACGAGCTCTCGCCCGAGCAACATTTGCCTACATCGAGGCGCTCATCGAGGCAATCAGGAACGAGCTGAGGTCTACCATCAGATCCGGGGGCGGCATGGCCGAACTGACACCCAGGGATGAAGAGACTCTCGGATTTTTTGGTGTGGTGGGAACACCGACCAAGTTCCTTCCGGTAGAACAGGGCCTCAAGCGGACCTTCAAGCTGGCGGCCAGAATCTGGGGGCTGGACTTCAGGCTGGAAACCGAGGGCGAATACTTCAGGGATTTTCTTGCGGCCAAGGACGCAAGGAACCGATTGATGCACCCTCGCACGTTGCGCGATGTCGAGGTGACTGATGAGGATATGGCATGCTACACGATCGCCGGACAATGGGTGCATACCGAGACCCAGCGCCTTTTCAGGGCCAAGGGTGACTGGCTTCTTTCGCAGATGTCACCCGAATTGCGGCAGTCTTTCCTGAAGGAGAATGCAGGTGACGGCACAAAAGCTGAGAGCACTGATTGAGTACCTGTGAGGACAATGGCGCTTGGCAATGAGATTTCGTTGAAGCGTGAATTGAGCGCAAGGAGTTCGCAGAGAAGCATCGTGGAATGGTGTCTGCCGTACAGTCCGCTGGCCAGGCGGCCGGTGAAGCTGCAGATCGGCTTCGTGTAATAGACGCAAAGCTCTCGGAGCACTTCAGCCGCTTGGTCAATAAGTAACAGCTAACAATTCAAAGCCTAACCCGCTTCGTGGGTCGGCTCAATTCAGGCGTTATACCCGTTTGGAGTTCCTCGCATGAAGCACAATGGCTCACTAGAAGATTTGCTCACGACCGTAAAGGGGTGTGGCTTCTCAATTGATCAAGTTGTGGATCAAGAGTACGGCCATCAGATTCGTACGACCGAAGGTGCAATCGTCAATTGGTACCCAGCCAAAGGCACTTTGGTTTTTCAAGGCCCGCGCGAACAGCGGGAAAGAATAGATGCTGCTTGGACCACATATACAGGTGTCACTGCAGCTCCGACTGCGCCAGAACCAATTGGTGAGCCAGCCGCTCCAACCAATCCAGCAACAGCGAATAAGAAGGTTTTTTTAGTTCACGGGCACGACATCGCCGCCCGCGAGCAGTTGGAGCTCGTATTACACAAGCTCGGATTGGATCCTTTCGTTCTAGCAAACACCGGAGGCGGCGGCCTGACAATAATTGAGGCACTCGAAGCTGAAATTGGCCCGCGCAACAACCAAGCGCGTTTCGGGATAGTGCTCATGACTCCTGATGATATGGGCTACTCCAAGGCGGAAGGTGCAGACGCCGTCCAGCCACGCGCCAGACAGAATGTCGTTCTAGAGACCGGCATGCTGATTTCTGCTGTCGGGCGCCCAAACGTGGCTATTCTCAAGCGCGGCCACATGGAGGTTCCATCTGACGCACAAGGAATTCTGTACATCCCCTTTAATGACCACGTAAAAGAGGCTGTGCCAAAGCTAGCTGATCGTCTTCGCGCAGCGGGATTTGTTCTTAGTCCAGAAGCGATTACGCGGGCATCAAGCTAGGTGTAATGAGCGTTCTACCGTGATTGGCAATTCGGTCAAAGTCACTCGTTGATAGCTTCAGCAAACTAGTTGGAAAGGCGGCAACAAAGCTTGCCTCGCTCCGATCGGCGTCATTGTTGCCAGCGGGGTTACCAATGTAGATCATCCCTCCTCTTGTTGGGTCACGGCCCAGGTAGTGATGGAAGGTTCGCACTCTCAATGCATGGGACTGGTCGGACATGATGTCGGCAACACGTTTGATACGGAACGGATTCAGCGAGTACTTACTGAATCCCATGTCCAACGGCCTGCCAGCATCAGAGACCAGTATGAAGTGACCATTCGCAGTCTTGGCGACTCCTCGTCCGGCGTCAAAGAATGGCTCAAGGCCGAGGTTGTCATAGACGCCACCATCGTAGAGGTGGAGCGCTCTCGAGTCTGGCTGCACATCCTCGGCGTCTTCCTTGGGAGCATCCCACCTCGCGCGTCGCCGCCATTTAAATCGGTCTACTCTCAGGCGTAGTGGCCCAAACCCTCCAGGAAACGCGGCTGAAACCGCCATCGCGCTGGCCAGCGGGAAGTTTCCGGAAGCTGCATACCCCGTGAGGTAGTCTCCAAGGTCAGCGCGCTTGAATCTGAAGCGCCGTCCGTTCTCTGCGTTTGTGCCGTTGATTGACCAGTCCGGCGACTCCGGCAGATCGGCGAGCCTCTGGCTTATGGCCCAGCGCCTTCGAAGTGCTGAAGCAAGCAAGTTGGATCGACTTAGGAGGAACCGGAGATTCGGTGGCCTGCATAGCTCGCGAAGTGCATCCCACTGGAGGCTGTGAGAGGTCAGCTCACCACGGATTGCCGGGTAGACCTCGGTCAGGAACCTTTCCGAGCTCGGCCACTGCATCCCGGATCTGTGGAGGACCAGCCCGGTGATCAGACTGCCTCCTGAGACGCTCGATATCCGCAGCACATCCTCCAGGCGCCCCGCCTCGGCCAGTGCCTTCATGACACCCAGGTGGAAGACCATCGCTCGAATGCCGCCGCCGGAGAGCACCAGATCGATTGGACGGGTCGTCACGGCCTTACCTCGGCTTGGACAACACCTATCTCATGGCTTCCTACGATCACCTGAACCACTGGCAGCCCCTCTTCGTTCATACCCACTGCCAACTGTGCGAGCTGAACTAGATCATCTCGACTTGGTGCGGCAGGACACCCATCTGGGTGGCTATGCCACTCTCCTACGTACCCCACAATACCCGCGGTCCTCTTTCGAGCCTCGGCGACAAGGTCTACAAGCCCGTCGGTTCCGCGCTCAAATGATGTAGGCGTACCCTTGCTGTCTTTTGGCGCCGGCAAGGCATCTACGATTACCAACAAGTTCTGAGTGAAATCGTGATAGCCGAGGAGGATGCCTCCAGTTTCATTGGGCAGCGACTGATGGCGAAGCTCACGAAGATTATCATTAAGACCCTCGTCCATATAGACGTCCAGGCCGTCCACTGTGCTGTGTACGCATCGTTCGAATAGCGCTAAGGAGATGGCATCAGTACTACCATCAGGTCCTCGCTGCCAGATGACTGCTGCTGCGGCATCTGACCTGATGTGTGCAGGAATGCTCTCGGCGAACTGACACGCATGGATCATAACGCTCGAGTACGGCAGGACCATCGACAGATCGCGACACGATGCACCGCTCCAGAAGAGGCCACGGTGACCGTCAAGGTGCTTTCTGCCCCATTCAGAGCGAATGATGGCACGGTAGTACTGTGCCTCGATCGTGCGCAGGCACCTGGTCTTGGCGGTGTCCTCCAGCATCATGACGCCTGACCTGCCATTCGGGGTCACAAAGACACTTACGTGCCTTGCCCTACCTTCGTTGGCGGAGCTCGCTCTGGGGTAGCCGAGGTCCGCAGTAGCGTCCACCACCAATTCGGAAGCATCCAGAGCACGCGCCACCTCAGGGTTAAGGCTCGACATGACATCGGCCTCCACGCCGGTCACCGCGACGGCACCACGAGTTATGGCCTCGACAAGCCTCGATACCGCTAGAACCTTGGGTTGCCCAATCTGAAAATTGAGCGCCGAGTGACGAGCCAGATTGTGGGGGCGGATGTGGTCCTTATCGATCACCGTCCACGTACCCCACCCAGATCTGATCCAAAGTTCGATCAGAGCACTTCCCAGGGAGCCGGCGCCCACCACCGTGCCTTTCGGCCCAGAATCGGAATGACCGGACTGTGATCGCGCCCGTTCTGCACTGTTCTCCCACAGAACGGTTACAGGGTCGAGGCCGATGGTCTCCCAGCCGGCCGCTTTTTCACCGACAAGGAGGCCCGCTGAGGTGAAGAAGCGCCCCTCCAAGTCAAAGAGTGCGCCCAGCCGCACCCCCACATTTAGGGCTCCACCATGAAGGAAGAAGGCACGATAGCTAATGCCCTCGACATGGCCCGTCGACACCCTCCTCAACGGAATAGAGACCAGCACAATCACACTTTCCGGCTCGTCTTTCAGGGTAAGCCCTTGCTCGGGAAAACCCTGTTGCATTGCTAGGCGCAGAGGATCGAGGAGGTTGGCCCCCCTCCGAGTCATGAGATCATTCAATTCGCCCAACGAGTGCGGATCCCATTCAACCTCGCCGCTTTCGACAGGCTCAAGATCAATCTTAATTAACTTCGCCAGCACGCCTTGACCAGCGTCTAAATGGTTGGCGATGCGCATCGTGGTGCCATTGTCCGCGCGTCGAACTCCGCTGACATGCAGAGGTTTGCCTTCAGAAGCGAGATCGGCGATATCCCACGGGATGACCAGTTCATGCTTGGACTCGAAGAAGAGGGTGTCTAGAGGCTGATCCGCCAGATGCAGCTCCCCCTTGGCGTTCTTCTCCAGCCACCACAAGATTCGTGCCAGGAACGAAGGAGCGGTCCATGTCCGCGCAACCACGCTCATCGGCTCGTAGTACAAGCACAACTGCGCGGGCCCAAGTGCTGAGACGCTGTTCTGATGCGCGAGTCGTGGGAAGTCCTTTCGCATCGCCCAAGCGGCCGTTCCGATGCTGTCATCCTGCGGAACCACAATGAGCATCCTCTCCCTGAATTGGAGCCCATACTTGTTGTGCTTCGGGACACCATGGCACTCAACATCGACCATGAGGTATACGACGCCTACTTCCTCATCCTTTCGACCCCGCATCACATCAATGAGCACAAAGTCACGGTTCGAGTTGATGGCGGCAATGATCGCGTGTGTACGCGATGAGGCCTGAGAGCGATCTTCAAGCCTAATCAAGTCTAGTTGGTAGTAGTCCGAGCTCATGCGCCCGCCCGGGAAGGGCTAGAGGCGACGATGGCGGCCGAGCCGAGTGAGGCCGCGGACTTCTCCCAAGTGAGCCCTGCAGCAGCGACGTTGAAGACAATTGGTTGGGGCTTGTAGCCGTTCGGCTCTTCCATTGTGACCAGGAAGGATCGGCCGTCGACCTTCTTCAGATACTTCTCGTATGTCTTCCTGGCCTGAATGTGGGGCGGCTGAATCCGTTCGTAGGCTTCATTGGTATCCGGGACAGGCAAACTGCAGCTAACGATGTATGAGTCCGACTTGCCCATCATCAGCAGCTCAGCGACCTTCTCACAGGGCGTTGTCTCTTCGTCGCCCTTCTCGTCGCTGAGCGCACGGTAGCTGCAGTGGTGCGGGATATTGAACAGATCCCAGGCAAGCCGGTCATCGTTCTTGTGGTACTTGGTAATGTCCACGATCTTCTCAAGATCGCAGTACTCGGCATCACCCACTTCCAAGTAGTCGTACGTGAGCCCGTCGGCCTGCAACCTGACGTTGAACACCAACGCCGCAGAATTGCGAATGATGTCTCCATCGTCGCAGTGCTCAATGAACGGCGAATGGCAGAAGAACTCAACGTTGTCCTGCGCGAGGGTGAAACCAGGAACCAGCGTACCTGCGTCAACGAACAGGTGGTCCCGCGCAGACAAGGCCTCTCCACGATCCTTCAGCTTCGGCTCAAGCCAATCGGCGAGGGCCTGTGGCTTAGAAAACACAAGAATTCCCTTGCCTTCGAGAAGACGATGTCGCGCTTCTTGCCTGAGAAGAACGAACTCTTCGGACTGCTGATCTTGAGTAGCCTCCTCCAGCAACATCGCGGCGGGCACCCAGAGTTCGTCGATCTTGATTCGACCCTCTCCGTGGTATCGCTTGGCGTGCTCCAGCCAGAAGAAATCTGTGCTTCCCTGAATGTGGTCGTTATCAGCGTGGGTGAATGCGACGACATCAAAGCTGTCCCTGTCGGCCTCCTCAAGGTCCTTCTTCAGAGTCGCCTTCAGGTCGATCTCGGGGGTCGACTCTTCTTCGGCGCATTCCTTGTGCCGGAAATCGAAGAGAACGCGTTTCCCGTTGTCCAGAATGATCTGGGTCGTGTCCCCGTTGCCCACCGGGTAAAAAATCACTTGGTGCTTTGTAGCCATAGCGAAGTCCCCCTTGAAGTTGGTCCATCAAGCTCAGATTGCTACTGACCCGTCGCGCTAGACGAGACGGACGGCAGTCGGCCTATGCCGTTCAGCCACCATGAGACTTTGTGATGGCCGTCACTCTTTTCAAGGGGGCAAGCGACGAACCAGCCACATATCCACCCGCAGCAACTTAAATCCAATACATTCAATAGCTTGTGAGTAATTTCTGGCGCACCTAGATCTAATCTGGGAGCCGTGCCGCACCCACTGATCGCTCCAGAGTCAGTCAAATGAGCGCACGACGTTACAACGCGACTCTGATCGATTGGACACAGTCGGTCTCCGGCAATTGGAAAGGCGCAGAAGCCAAGCCATGCGCCTTCGACGGTTGAGCGATGTGAGGCTATCCTTTGCCATACGGAGCCATCCGCTGCGGTCATGCCATGGGGTGGCCTAGAGCTGGAGTCGGCATAATCTGGTTCGACGGCGTGCGGCTACTCTTGCCTCATCCGTACACTAGGCAAAGCGTGAATAGGGAGCGGCCGCCTGCTTCAGGAAGCCAATGATCTGTTCATCGGTAAAACGCTTCTTCATGTTCGTCCTCGGTCTTGGACGAACTCTACTTAAGTCAGGCTGGACCTGAAAACCGGGGGCAGGTCACATACGTGAGCCATAACGCCGGCCCGCGAAGCGGGTTCGGCTTGAATGAACTGTTAGGCCGCCAAGCCCCGGACAATGACGACTGCGGCAGCCAGTGAAAGAAAGGCCTGGATGATGACAACAAACGCTTGGGCCTGAGCGACCTTGGTGTACATGCGGCCAGGCCCTGCAAAATCCCCTGACTGTGCCTTTTCGAAAACTCGCCGGGCAAACAGACTGCCTGGCCAGAACAGCGCCTTTTCTGTTTCTGAGAAGAACCTTGGTATGTCGATCTCTATGTCGCGCTCCCCGAGATCCTTGCCAAGTGCTGCACCTTCAATTGCTGCTGTAGTGCCAGCCGCTATGAAAGCGGCTAGCAGTTTGTCTATAACAGCAAGGGCTGCCGAGACGAGAAAGAGGAAAGATGCGCATTTGAGACTGCTCAGCGAGGCGAACTTAGAGACAGTATCTAGATTGGCAATAAAGAGAGCTAGGGCCGCGCCAAATCCGGCAGCAAGCCAGCCCGAGAAGGTGTCGAACGAGGCGCTCACTCTTTGAGTGGCAAGAATGAGAAGCTGGCCCGCCAGAATGTTCGCCTGAATCTCCGAAGGCTTCATTTCATCTCTCAAAATGTGGTGATGCCGATTGGCAGCCCAGCTATCTAGTTCCCGACCCCGGGGACGGCTATACGATTTCCCCTTGCTAAGGCTCGATCCTAGGGTGGCCGGGTCCGGCTAGCAAACCGAAGTAGAGCCGGACCTAGCGGTAGGCTCGGCGACTGCATCAGTATCCACTATGGGTCGAGAGCGGACGCTAGCATTATTGGTGGCGTTCTATGGCACCAGCACGTCCGCATTCGGCACAAAGCAGACACCGCCCCGATGATCCCTTGACCAGGACATGCATCAGCCAATGTTCGCATTGCGAGTCGGCCGGTCATTGCTGATTTCATTGAACCTTCCTTTTCCTGTGGAAAAAGGTGTCAACCTAATTCAGTACGGGTCCTACAAAGAAAAGCCCCGCAATACGGGGCTCTCCTTGAAACTGCATCAATATTGACGGCCAACTTCTTCGTCAGAACGGAATATCATCATCCGCGAAGTCGTCCATCGGCGGCGCCTGCTGAGGCTGCTGCTGAGGACGCTGCTGGCCGTAGCCGCCGCCCTGGCCGCCCTGGTTCTGGTTCTGGCGCGGGGCCTGCTGGCGCTGCGGACGATCGCCGCCATAATTCCCGCCGCCACCGCCACCGCCGCCACCGCCTTCACCACGGCCGCCGAGCATCTGCATTTCATCGGCGATGATGTCGGTGGAATACTTCTCCACACCGTCCTGGCCGGTGTACTTGTCGTAGCGCAGGCTGCCTTCCACGTAGACCGAGCTGCCCTTGCGCAGGTATTCGCCGGCGATTTCGCCGAGCTTGCCGAAGAACACCACGCGATGCATTCGGTGCGCTCCTGCTGGTTGCCGTCCTTGTCCTTGCGGACGCTGGTGGTGGCCAGGCTGATGCGGGTGATCGCCATGCCGCCCTGGGTGTACTTCACGTCCGGATCGTTGCCGAGATTGCCGACCAGAATGACTTTGTTGATGCCACGCGCCATAGGAGTGTTCTTCCGTTGTCCGGTAGCAGCTTCCCGCTCGGCTGCCCGGGTCTGGGCGCTTTCTGCAGGATCTGCCCCGAGGGTGTCTAGGGGTTCGAACGGCTCATGGTACCACCGGAGGGCGGCTTCCCGCCCCGGTCAAAGGGACATCAGGGGTCGGAATTCGGCCCTGTGAAGCCCCTGCCGAGCAGGCTCGGCGCTACCAGGTTATGGGCGACGGGGCCCGGCGAACGCATCACTGCCGTGGCGGACGAATTGCAACTTTTCTCATAGCCGCTTGCGCCCGTCCCGCGCAGGATGACGGGGCTGGACCAGCAGGTTCAGCCGGGATCACAGTCCCGCAAGGCGTCACACCCCGCACTTTGCCCATGCTTGCAGTCAAGGTAGAGCATGCATCGTTCCGCCGGTT
>Ga0160455_100839_pt1 | contig 11884 bp, 12 predicted proteins | sample HID1972I_E6MG_FD_108206 | JGI IMG/M metagenome (GOLD analysis project Ga0160455, IMG submission 108206) | Enriched pill bug-associated microbial communities from UW Madison campus, WI, USA - HID1972I_E6 MG | ecosystem: Host-associated > Arthropoda: Insects > Digestive system > Unclassified ... | reverse complement strand
GTTTCCTGGGTCATGGGTCTGCCTCTAAGTGCATCCGCAAAGACCCATGCTCCAAAGCTGCGCATGCCGTGTTGAGACTCAAGAGTCGCCCTGGCAGCTTTGTCGGCGGGGATTTGCGAAAACGAATGAATGAAAAAAAAGAATCGTCCGGGAAGAGCCCGCAATGCGGACGTGCAGCCGAAGCTGACTTCGGGGAATTGCGCTACCTAAACGCGGCCCGGTTAAAGGCCGGCGCGCACTATACCGGATTTCGCCCGAAAAGGGAGCTTTTTTTATCGGCTGAATGCGTGTGTCACCGCTATGTAACGGGGTTTTGCGGATAATCGCGCCAAGGTCTATTTTTCAAAGGCCCGGCCCTGCGGGTGATGACGCTTAAACGATTCACTGCGCTGCGGCATACCGTCGCTGCCCCGCCCTTCCCGCCCGAGGATTTCGCCATGAATCAGCCCTGTGCCGGCCGCGTCAGCCGAGAACGCCGAGGTCACGTCCACCTGATTGGCCTGGATCGAGCGGCCAAACGCAATGCTTTCGATCTCGACCTGCTCAATGACCTGAGCCTGGCTTATGGCGAGTTCGAGGCCGACAGTGAGGCGCGGGTAGCGGTGGTGTTTGGCCACGGCGAGCACTTTACCGCCGGTCTGGATCTGGTCAACGCCAGCTCGGCTTTGGCCCAAGGCTGGCAGGTTCCGACCGGCGGTTGCGATCCGTGGGGTGTTTTCGTCGGACCTCGGGTGAGCAAACCTGTGATTGTCGCCGCGCAAGGGTACTGCCTGACCATCGGCATCGAGTTGATGCTGGCGGCGGATATCAACCTGTGTGCGAGCAATACCCGCTTCGCACAAATGGAAGTGCAGCGTGGGATTTTTCCTTTTGGTGGCGCTACTTTGCGTTTTCAGCAGATTGCCGGTTGGGGTAATGCCATGCGCTGGTTGCTGACCGGCGATGAATTTGATGCGCACGAAGCCTTGCACTTGGGACTGGTGCAGGAAGTGATGGCCAGTGAAGATCTGCTGCCGCGGGCGATTGAATTGGCCGAACGGATTGCCCGGCAGGCGCCGTTAGGGGTGCAGGCGACGTTGATGTCGGCGCGGCAGGCCCGATATGAAGGTGAGACGGCGGCGGCGCAAGGGTTGCCGGCACTGGTGAAGAAGTTGCTGGCGAGTGAGGATGCCAGGGAGGGAGTGCGGTCGTTGGTGGAGCGGCGACCCGGGATCTTCAAAGGGATCTGAAAATTTGGCGCCTGTCATGACGCCATCGCGAGCAGGCCCACTCCTACAAGGGAACGCATTTCAATGCAGGAGTGAGCCTGCTCGCGATAGGGCCAGCAAGGCCAACAGCCTCAGGTGGCCGGGCGAATACTGTTGATCAACGACTGCAACGAATACCCCAACCGCGGCGCCAGCGCCTCGGCCCGTGCAGTCAGTGCCTGCATGTCCAACATCTGATCAAGGTCCGCCGGCACAATCAGAATCACATTGCCCTCCTTCACCGGCAGCTCCCAGTAATGCCGGTGATACAGCCCGCGCAACAACGCCGCGCCCAGCGGCTTGCCGTCATCGGTGGCCCACTGGTTGATCACCAGCCAGCCGCCCGGATTCAGGCGTTTCTGGCAGTCACCGAGAAAACTCCAGGCCAGATGCCCGACACCCGGGCCGACATCGGTGTACAGGTCGACAAAAATCAGATCCGCAGGCTCTGCCGTCGGCAGCAGTTCAATGGCGTCACCGACGCGAATGTACAAACGCGGATCATCATCCAGGCCCAGGTATTCGATGGCCAGACGCGGCACGTCAGGGCGCAACTCGATGGCTTCGACATCTTCCAGCGGCAAAAACCTGAGGCAGGCCTGAGTCAGCGTTCCGGCACCGAGCCCGAGAAACAGCGCACTCTCCGGTTGCTCATGGCACAACGCGCCAATCAGCATCGCCCGGGTGTAGTCGTATTCCAGCCAGCTCGGATCAGCGGTGAACACACAGCTCTGCTCGATGGCATCGCCGAACTCGAGAAAGCGGTAATCGGCCACTTCCAGCACGCGAATCACGCCGAACTCATCCTGTACTTCGGCGAGCAGATGCTCGACGCGCTCCTCAGTCATTTCGTCTCCTGATGGTCACCGGGCGCGGTGACGCGATGGCACCGCTGTGGCGCCGTGGCAAAGCGGCGATTGTCGGTGATGGGGCGGGAGCAGGTCACGCACTAATTGCTGCTAACATGGCCTTCCGTGCGTAGAACCTTAGAGACCGTGATGAGCCAACCGTGGAGCCCTGACAGCTGGCGCGCCCTGCCGATCCAGCAGCAACCCCAATACCCCGACGCCGCGCACCTGCGCCAGGTCGAACAAACACTGGCCAGCTATCCGCCGCTGGTGTTTGCCGGCGAGGCGCGCGAACTGCGCCGTCAGTTTGCCGAAGTCACCCAGGGTCGGGCCTTCCTGCTGCAGGGCGGCGATTGCGCGGAAAGCTTTGCCGAGTTCTCTGCGGCAAAGATTCGCGACACGTTTAAAGTGTTGCTGCAAATGGCAATCGTCATGACCTTTGCCGCCGGTTGCCCGGTGGTCAAGGTCGGGCGCATGGCCGGTCAGTTCGCCAAACCGCGCTCGGCCAACGACGAGACCATCGACGGCGTGACGCTGCCGGCTTATCGCGGCGACATCGTCAACGGCATCGGTTTCGACGAAAAGAGCCGTGTACCCGATCCGGAACGCCTGCTGCAGTCCTACCACCAGTCCACCGCGACGCTGAACCTGTTGCGCGCGTTTGCTCAGGGCGGTTTTGCCGACCTGCATCAGGTGCACAAGTGGAACCTCGATTTCATCGCCAACTCGGCGCTGGCCGAGAAGTACAGCCACCTCGCCGACCGCATCGATGAAACCCTGGCGTTCATGCGTGCCTGCGGCATGGACAGCTCGCCGCAACTGCGCGAAACCAGTTTCTTCACCGCTCACGAAGCGTTGCTGTTGAACTACGAAGAAGCCTTCGTGCGTCGCGACAGCCTGACCAACGATTACTACGATTGCTCGGCGCACATGCTGTGGATCGGCGACCGTACTCGTCAACTCGATGGCGCGCACGTTGAATTTCTGCGTGGCGTGAACAACCCGATCGGCGTCAAGGTCGGCCCGAGCATGAACCCGGATGACCTGATCCGCCTGATCGACGTGCTCAACCCGGACAACGATCCGGGGCGCCTCAACCTGATCGCGCGGATGGGTGCGAACAAGGTCGGCGATCACCTGCCGGCGCTGATTCAAGCGGTACAGCGTGAAGGCAAGCAAGTGCTGTGGAGCTCCGACCCGATGCACGGCAACACCATCAAGGCCAGCAGCGGTTACAAGACCCGCGACTTCGCGCAGATCCTCGGTGAGGTTAAACAGTTCTTCCAAGTGCACGAAGCGGAAGGCAGCTATGCCGGCGGGATTCACATCGAGATGACCGGGCAGAATGTCACCGAGTGCATTGGTGGCGCGCGGCCGATTACTGAAGACGGCTTGTCGGATCGCTATCACACCCATTGTGATCCGCGGATGAATGCCGATCAGTCGCTGGAGTTGGCGTTTTTGATTGCTGAAACCCTCAAGCAGGTTCGCCGCTAGACCGCGTCGCGCAAACTTGTAGGAGCTGCCGAAGGCTGCGATCTTTTGATCTTGTTTTTTATAGGATCAACATCAAAAGATCGCAGCCTTCGGCAGCTCCTACAGGGATCAGTCCAGTTCTGCCAATGCCACCCGCAACCGCGCCGCACTCTCGCGCTGACAATTCAATTGCAGCCGCGCAAGCCCCAGCCAATCTGCCATCTGCCGCAAATTCACGGCCAGCGCCAACATCCCTTCTTCATCCAGCCCCGGCTCTTCCTCGTGCACCGCATGCACCGCCAACTGCCCCGCCGCCCGTTCGGCACGCAAATCCACCCGCGCAGCAATCCGCTCGTTGTGCAAAAACGGCAACACGTAATAGCCGTAGACTCGCTTGTCCTGCGGCGTATAAATCTCCAGCCGATAGCGAAAGTCGAACAAGCGTTCAGTCCTGCTGCGTTCCCAGATCAACGAATCGAAGGGCGACAACAACGCACTGGCCGCCACTTTGCGCGGGACTTTCGGCTCCGGCAGGCAATAGGCGATTTGCCGCCAACCGGCGACTTCGCACATTTGCAGCTGCCCTGCTTCGACCAGTTCTGCAAGACGCGGACGCGCATCCGCCGGGTTCAGGCGAAAGTAATCACGCAGGTCTTTCTCTGTACCAACGCCCAATGCCTGCGCTGCATGCAGCAACAAGCCACGCTGCGCTTCGGCCTCACCGGGCAATGTCTGTTGCAGAATCGATGGAGGAATCACCCGCTCCGGCAAATCATACAAACGCTCAAAACCGCGACGCCCCGCCACCGTGACTTCACCGACGGCGAACAACCACTCCAGCGCATGCTTTTCAACACTCCAGTCCCACCATGGCCCGGCCTTGTCTTCACGGGTTGAAAGGCTGCCGGCGCCCAACGCGCCCTGCTCTTCCACCGAATTCAAGACCCGACGAACCACGTCCTGCTGCTCACGACCGAATTTGGCCAATTGCTGGTAGATATCCTCGCCACGCCTGGCGCGCTGCATCCGCCAAGCCATCAACGGATACATCGACAGCGGCAACAACGACGCTTCATGCCCCCAGTATTCGAACAACGTGCGACGTCGCCCCGAACTCCAGGCAGCCTGGTCGAGCAAATCAGAAGAGTAGGCACCGAGACGGGAAAACAGCGGCAGGTAGTGCGAGCGCACCACGGCGTTGACGGAGTCGATTTGCAGCAGACCCAGCCGTTCGATCAGCCGGTTGACGTGAGCGGCTTTGACAGTCGGCGGCTGGCGCCCGTTGAACCCTTGGGCCGCCAGCGCCAGTCGTCGCGCCTGTTTGAGGGAAAAGGATACTGTTGCGGGCATGAGCATCTCCTTGTCTGCTCGCAACCTACCTCACTGGAAGTTGGTTTGTGTAGCGCTTTGCTCATCATTTATGCAGTGGGTCATTTATGCATCGGGTCATCCCAGAACGGCCGCACGGCTTCGTGTTCAACGTCGGCACGACTGACGCCGATGTCCTTCAACGCTTCATCACTCAGACTGGCGAGCAACTCGCGTTCACGGTGCAGTTCGTACCAGCGGCTAAACTTGTGCAGCAAATCGGAAACGATATGGCCGTGGCCGGAAAATTTTGCTTCGTCTACATACTCTCTTTGACCTTTCATCGTGTTGCCCTCCTTGTGGATGGATCAAGTCTCTGCCTGGCGCTAAGATCAATCCAACGAATGTTTCTGATGGCATGCATCACGGAGATTCATCAATTGTCGGCCTACCCCAGTATCGATACCGATGTCCTGCGCACCTTTGTCGCCATCGCTGATCAGGGCGGTTTCACCCGCGCTGGCGAAATGGTCAACCGCACGCAATCGGCGGTGAGCATGCAGATGAAGCGCCTGGAAGAAGACGTGTTGCAGCGCCAGTTGTTCGAGCGTGACGGACGCCAGGTGCGCCTGACCGCCGAAGGTCAGGTGTTGCTCGGTTACGCGCGGCGCATCCTCAAGCTGCACAGTGAAGTGTTCAACACCTTGCGCGAGCCGCACATGGTCGGCACCGTGCGCATCGGCACGCCGGATGATTACGTGATGCGTTTTCTGCCGGGGATCCTGTCGCGGTTTGCGCAGTTCTATCCGCTGATCCAGATCGAAGTGCATTGCGAGTCGACTAAACAATTGCTGCAGCGTACCGATCTGGATCTGTCGATCGTCACCCGCGAACCGGGTAACGAGATCGGCCAGTTGTTGCGCAAGGAGCGTTTTGTCTGGGCCGAGGCGCAGAATTTCAGCGCCCACGAACAAACACCGCTGCCGCTGGCGATGTTCAACAGTGATTGCTTCTGCCGCTTGTGGGCGTGCAATGCGCTGGATGCGATGGGCCGCGATTACCGCATCGCTTACAACAGCACCAGCCTATCGGCGCTGATGGCCGTGGTCAGCGCGGGTCTGGCGATCACCGCGCAACTGGAGAGTCTGATTACCCCGGACATGCGCATTCTCGGAGCCGAGGAAGAACTGCCGCTGTTGCCGGAAGCCAGCATCATGCTGATCCGCAACCTTAACAACCCTTCGCCGATCACCGAGTGCCTGGCCGAGCACATCGTCGAAGGCTTCAAACTTTAAACGCGAGCATCACCGCGCACAGCACCAGAAAACCGCAGAACAGCCCGCGCAGGTATTTTTCCGGCATGGCGTGGGCGACTTTCACCCCCCAACTGATGCTCGCCAGACCACCTAGGGCCAGCGGCAGGCCGATTATCCAGTCCACTTCCTGATGCACCGCGTAAGTCACCAAGGTCACGCCGGTACTTGGCAGCGCCAGCGCCAGCGACAAGCCTTGCGCGACCACCTGCGTGGTGCCGAACAGGCTGGTCAGCACGGGCGTCGCCACCACTGCCCCGCCGACACCGAACAGACCGCCCATGGTTCCTGATGCAGCCCCGAGAACACCCAGCCACGGCCATGAATAACGCATCTCGGACGTTGCTGCGGGTTGGCGACCGAACATCTTCAACAGGTTGTAAGCCGACAAAACGACAAGGAACGCGACAAAACCGACGCGCATGGTTTGCGCGTCAATGCCGACCGCCCAGATCGAACCGATCCAGGCAAAGCAGAACCCCATCACCGCCAGCGGCAGCGCGTGACGCAACTCAATGCGATTGCGCTGGTGATACCGCCACAGCGCCAGCATCACGTTAGGCACGACCATGACCAGCGCCGTGCCTTGGGCGATCTGTTGATCCAGGCCGAACCAAACGCCCAGCAACGGAATGGCGATCAAGCCGCCGCCGATGCCGAAGATGCCACCCAGTGTGCCAAGCGCCGCGCCGAACAGCAGGTACAACAAAAACTCCATCACAGCCGAATTCCTCTCACGTCAGGCGAATCATCCTACGCAGTCGCGGCTGGCGTGGAAACGCATAGCAACGCACAATGGCTATGCCGATTTCGCACAGGCGTTCGCTGACCATGAATCCCAATCAATTGACCGAGCAACTCGGGCTGTTTCTCGATGTATTGGAGAGTGGCAGTTTTTCCGCCGCTTCGCGCCGTCATCCGCTGACACCTTCGGCGGTCGCGCGGCGTATCGACAGCCTGGAAAGCGCGGTCGGCAGCCAGTTGTTCATTCGCAGCACTCACGCCGTACTCGCCACGCCGGCCGGTCTCGCGTTTGCCGAACGGGCCCGGCGGATCGTCGCCGAATTGCAACTGGCCCGAGCTGAAGCGGTGTCGCTAAGCAGTGCGCCAGAGGGCCTGATTCGCATCGATGCCCCGGCAGCCTTCGGGCGACGGCATCTGGCACCCGTAATCGCTGACTTTCTCGTTCTGTATCCGGGCCTGGACGTGCAATTGCACTTGATCGACAGCTTCGTCGATATGGCCGGTTCCAATCTTGGCAAAGTCGATTTGGTCCTGCGCGCAGGGCAAATGGCTGATACCCGATTGGTCGCCACACCCTTGGCGAGCATGGTGCGAATTGCCTGCGCCAGCCCTGACTACCTCAAACGCCGTGGTGTGCCCGGCAGGCCGGCGCAACTGAGCGAGCATGACGGCCTCGACTGGGACGGCCTCGCACCGCCCTTCGCCTGGCGCTTTGAACAGGACGGCCAGATGCAACTGCACCGCCCGGGGCGAATCCGCATGAGCGCCAACAACGCCGAAGCATTGGTCTGTGGCGCCTTGGCCGGATTGGGCATTGCCCATCTACCGACCTGGCTGGCCAGTGAATACCTGTTACGCGGCGAATTGCTGCCATTGTTTTGCGAAAGTGGGTTACCCAATCCGGAGTCCACCGGCATTTACGCGTTGCGCATGGAACAGCAGACGAATTCGCGTAGTCGCTTGTTGCTGGAGTATCTGAAAAGCCGCTTCAGCCCGGTGCCGCCCTGGGATCTGGCGCTACAGCGAGATTTGGGCCGCCACTGAGGCTGGAGAATTATCTAGCGCATTAAACATTCGGGCGCTAGATTCATGACCATCACCGATCAAGGCTTTGTTATGAAATCCGAGCGCAATACCCCCGACCTTTGCGAAGAACTGCTACTGGATAACCAGGCCTGCTTCGCCCTTCATTCCACTTCACTGATGATGACCAAGGTCTACAAGCCACTGCTGCAAGCGTTGAATCTGACCTATCCGCAGTACCTGGCAATGATGGTGTTGTGGGAAAAGGATGGTTTGACGGTCGGAGAGATCAGCACACGGTTGCTGACCGACCCCGGTTCGCTGACTCCACTGCTCAAACGCCTGGAAGGCGAAGGGTTACTCAGCCGCACGCGCAGTCGAGAGGATGAGCGGGTGGTGATTGTCGAGTTGACCGAGCAAGGCCGCGCGCTGCGTGACAAGGCGCAGACCATTCCGCAATGCATCCTCGGCGCCAGCGGCTTCACCCTGGAACGCCTGCAAAAGCTGCAAGCGGAATTGCAGGCACTGCGCGGTCACTTGCAAGAAAGCCTGATCTGACTTCCACACAGTCCCTGTGGGAGCGAGCCTGCTCGCGAATGCGTAGTGTCAGTCGATATGAATGGTGACTGATATACCGCATTCGCGAGCAGGCTCGCTCCCACATTGATTTCATCGACAAGAAAATATTTTCACCATCTGATCTACCGCGCAATCCGCTCTAACTCAAGCCTTACAGCCACCCTCTCATACCCGCCGCTTCGTCGAAGTGCAGCTTTTTTCAAAATTTATCTTGCGCGCAATATATTCGCGCGATACATTTATCTCGCACTTACTTAGCGCGCAAACAATTAGCGCACACAACCACACCCAATGAGGCTCACACCATGCAAACTCTCTACACCGCAATCGCAACCTCCACTGGCGGCCGTGATGGTCGTGCGATCTCCAGCGACAATATTCTCGACGTCAAACTCGCCACTCCGAAAGAACTCGGCGGTGCCGGCGGCGCGGCGACCAACCCAGAGCAACTGTTCGCTGCCGGCTACTCGGCCTGCTTCATCGGCGCACTGAAATTCGTCGCCAGCCAGAGCAAACGCAAAATCCCTGACGATGCCTCGATCACCGCCCACGTCGGTATCGGCCAGATCCCCGGTGGCTTCGGTCTGGACATCGACCTGCACATCAGCCTGCCGGGCCTGGAACAAGCCGACGCACAAGCGCTGGTCGACGCTGCTCACCAGGTCTGCCCGTACTCCAACGCCACCCGCGGCAACGTCGATGTGCGTCTGCACGTCACCGTCTAACTGCTGATAGCCCAGGCCCGAACAGGAAATGAACATGCACACTTTCAGCAAAGTCTTGACCGGTACCCTTCTCGCCCTGTCCATCCACAGTGCATTTGCCGGTGATGTCGAACACAACACTCAGGCATTCCTCGATGTGCTGAATGCCGGCACCGGCAAACCGATGGAACAGCTGACGCCCAAAGATGCCCGCGCCGTGCTGGTCGGCGCGCAGTCCGGGGTCAAGTTGACGCTGCCCAAAGCGGACGTCAGCGAGAAAACCATCCAGGTCGATGGCCAACCGTTGAGCCTGACCATCGTCCGGCCGGCCGGGGTCAAGGGCGAGCTGCCAGTGTTCATGTTCTTCCATGGCGGCGGCTGGGTGCTGGGCGACTTCCCGACGCACGAGCGGCTGGTGCGGGATCTGGTGGTCGGTTCTGGAGCGGTGGCGGTGTTCGTCAATTACACGCCATCGCCGGAAGCGCATTACCCGGTGGCGATCAACCAGGCCTACGCCGCAACGAAGTGGGTCGCAGAGCACGGTAAAGAGATCAATGTCGACGGCAAGCGTCTGGCCGTGGCGGGCAACAGCGTCGGCGGCAACATGGCGGCCGTGGTTGCACTGATGGCCAAAGACAAGGGCACGCCGGCGATTAAATTCCAGGTGCTGCTATGGCCGGTGACGGATGCCAATTTCGATACCGGTTCCTACAACCAGTACGCCGAAGGACACTTCCTCACGCGCAACATGATGAAGTGGTTCTGGGACAACTACACCACCGACGCCAAACAGCGCAGCGAGATCTACGCCTCGCCGCTGCGGGCCACCACCGCACAACTGAAGGGCCTGCCGCCCGCGCTGGTGCAGACCGCCGGCGCCGATGTCTTGCGTGATGAAGGCGAAGCCTACGCACGCAAACTGGACGAGGCCGGAGTGCCGGTGACGTCAGTGCGGTACAACGGCATGATTCACGATTACGGTTTGCTCAACGTGGTCAGTCAGGTGCCAGCAGTGCGTTCGGCGATGTTGCAGGCATCTGAAGAACTCAAGGAACACCTGAAGTAACCACAATCCCATTGTGGGAGCGAGCCTGCTCGCGAAAGCGGAGTGTCATCCGGTGATGTGCTGGCTGACAGAACGCATTCGCGAGCAGGCTCGCTCCCACAGGGAATAGGTGTGGAGCACAAAACCCAGGCACAAAAAAGCCCGACTCGATGGTCGGGCTTTTTCTTTCCGCGAAAAGCAGTGCTTATTTGGCACGGCCTTTGTAGGAACCGCCTTCGCGGGTGTCGATTTCGATCTTGTCACCGATTTCGATGAAGTCAGCAACCTGCAGCTCGGTACCGTTGGCCAGCTTGGCTGGCTTCATGACTTTGCCGGAAGTGTCGCCGCGGGCCGAACCTTCGGTGTAGTCAACTACACGTACGATGGTGGTCGGCAGCTCTACGGAAACCAGACGCTCTTCGAAGAAGATCGCTTCGCAAACATCGGTCATGCCTTCTTCAACGAAAGGCAGAACAGCTTCGATGTCTTCAGCGTTCAGCTCGTACATGGTGTAGTCAGTGGTGTCCATGAACGTGTAGGTGTCGCCGCTGATGAAGGACAGGGTCGCTTCTTTGCGGTCGAGGATTACGTCGTCCAGTTTGTCGTCAGCGCTGTAAACGATCTCGGTCTTGTAACCGGTCAGCAGGTTTTTCAGCTTGGTCTTCATGATCGCGCTGTTACGGCCCGACTTGGTGAATTCAGCTTTCTGAACCAGCCAAGGATCGTTGTCGATACGGATCACGGTGCCGGGTTTAAGCTCTTTACCAGTTTTCATTACGAGTATCCGAATTTGGATTGAAGTTCTTTCTAAGCCCTGTACGAAAAGCCACTTTTCGTACAGGGCTTAATACAAGGCCGCGTATCATATCCAATTCCGGTGAAACTGTACCAGCGCAGTCGTCAGATCGTCCTGCAAGGCCCGTTCCAGACACCAGCACTCGGCATGACTGGCCAGCTCGTCGCGGTGTTTTTCCAGCGCGCTCCAGCTTTGAGACATGTCCTGTCCGGCATTCCAGTTGTGCCAGACCTCGGTCAGCGCACGCCCCGCATCCTCGGACAACCCCGCCAGATACAACTCCAGAAAGGCATCGAGCTTGGCCCAATGAGCATCGTCGTCCTGCTCATAGATGTGCCAGATCAGCGGTCGGCCGGCCCATTGCGCGCGCACGAACGAGTCTTCGCCACGTACCACGTTGAAGGTGCAGCACCACAGCAGCAGGTCGTAGTCTTCCTGGCGCACGAAAGGCAGCACCTGGATCGTCAGCCTGCCGCGTGTATGCACCGCCCCCGCTTGCAGGCCCTCAACACCTAGCCAGCGCTCCACATCGCCGATGATGCGTCCTTCCGGCACCAACAGATGAGTGGGGCGTGCCTCCTGAGCCAGGCAATCCAGCCACGAACCCAATCCGGCGTGTTCGTAGGCGAACAATGAAATCAGGCGCGCGTCAGGCTTCGGATAAATCCCCAGCCCCGCAAGAAAGGCTTGTCGCGTCTCGGGGTTGTGCTCAAAGGCGTGGCGGCGCTCGATGAGCCCCGCTTCGCGCAGCAGACCGCCGGTCGAGGTTCTGAACCCCGGAAAGAAGAAGAACTTTTGAAT
>Ga0160455_100836_pt1 | contig 11915 bp, 6 predicted proteins | sample HID1972I_E6MG_FD_108206 | JGI IMG/M metagenome (GOLD analysis project Ga0160455, IMG submission 108206) | Enriched pill bug-associated microbial communities from UW Madison campus, WI, USA - HID1972I_E6 MG | ecosystem: Host-associated > Arthropoda: Insects > Digestive system > Unclassified ... | reverse complement strand
GCTCTACCGGATCTCCGCCGGGCTGATGCTGGTGGGTGACGACCGTTGGTCGTCACCGCCTTCCTGCCCAGCCGACCATGGGTCCGCTCTACCGCTCCTGGAGGGGTGTCACCGGCGTTTCCACGCCGCGCCCGCGGGCCTTGCCGATCAGGTGGCTGACGGCGTTGCGGGCGTCATCCAGCACGGCATAGATGGTCGGCAGGAACAACAGGCTGACCACCGTGGAGAACGCCAGGCCACCGGCGATGGCACGAGCCATCGGATAGTACGGCGGGCCATCGCCGAACATCTGCGTGTCGGTCAACGAGATCGGCACCATCGCCAGGATCGCCGTGCCCATCGTCATCATGATCGGCCGCAGGCGTTCGCGCGAACCCTCCACCAGCGCCTGCGTACGCGGCATGCCACGGCGGCGCAGGTTGTTGATGTGCTCGATCATCACGATGCCGTTGTTCACCACCACGCCCATCAACACCAGGATGCCGATGAAGGACATGATCCCGAACGAGGTGCCGGTGATCCAGAACAGCCAGAACACGCCGAAGATCGAGAACACCACGCCGCTCATGATCGCTGCGGGAAACAACAGCGACTCGAACACCGCAGCCATCACCACGTAGATCATCAGCAGCGCGATCAGCAGGTTGAACATCATCTGCTGCATCGCTTCGCCGTCATCCCCGTAATCGCCGCCATCGAAGGTGAAGCTGTAGCCGGCCGGGAAGTTCATCGGCTTGAGCACGGCTTCCATCGCCTTGCGGGCTTCCGGCGCAGTGACCTTCTCGGCCAGGCTGGCCTTGATGGTCAGCGTGGTCTGGCGGTTGGTGCGGCCGATCTGCGTGGCCGAGGATTTCATTTCCACCGACACCAGGCTCAGCAGCGGTACGGTGCGACCATCGCCGGTGCGTACGCTGAAGCCATCCAGGTCTTCCGGCGTGCTCTGTTCGGCGCCTGCAAAACGCACCCACACCGGCACTTCGTTGTCGCCGCGACGGAACTCGCGCAGGGGCGCACCGCGCAGCGCCAGGCCGACGAAGCTGGCCACCTGCTCGGCATTGAAACCGAACGCCGCGGCGCGCTCGCGATCCACCCTGATCGCCAGCTCGCTGCCCTTCTCGCCGTTGTCGATGCGCACGTCGCGCAGTTCCTTGCGCTGCGCCAGCAGCGGCAGTACTTCCTGGCCGATTTCCTGCAGCATCGTGCTGGAATCGCCCACCAGCTGCACCTGCACGCCCTGGTTGCCACCCGAATCGCCGCCCTGGTTGCCGACGAAATAATCGGCACGTGCCGATTTCGGCAGTCCCTTGCGCAGCTCCTCCTGGATGGACTTGATGCCCTTGGCATGCGCCGCGTCCAGGGTAACGGTGGTGGAGCTGCCCTCCTCCTCGCTGTACCAGGAATACACCTGGCTGATGTGCAACCGGTCGCGGTTGGCATCCAGCCATGCTTCCACCCGCTGTATTTCCTCGGACATCTGACGGTATGTATACGCACCTTTCCACATGTACCCGATGTAGATGTCCTGCCCACCCTCGCCACCGAACATGTCGATCTTCGTGAGTTTCATCGGCACCAGGCTGGCCAGGACCACCAGCAGGATGCCCAGCAGGCTCCAGCCACGGTGGCGCAGCGACCAGTCCAGCAGCGTGGCATAGCGTCGCTGCAGCCGCGCGATGGCACCGGTCTGCGAATGCACCAGCTTCGGCGTCTGCATGCGTGCGGACAGCATCGGGATCAGGCTGACCGCCACCAGCCAGGAGGCCAGCAGTGACACCGAGATGGTGATGGCGATCTGCGCCATGAAGATGCTGATGTTGTTGGTTTCGCCGAACAGGTTCGGCACGAACACGATGCAGTGGCACAGCGTGCCGGCACTGAGTGCGATGGCCACGTTGCGGGTGCCGATGATCGACGCCAGCCGTGGCTGGTCGGGCATCCGTTCGCGCTCCTGGTAGATGCTTTCCACCACCACCACGGCGTTGTCCACCAGCATGCCCACCGCCAGCAGCAGGCCCATCATGGTCAGGATGTTCAGCGTCACCCCGGCGAAGTACATGAAGCCGAGGGTGATGATGAAACAGATCGGAATGGCCAGGGTCACCATCAGGGTGGACGGCCAGTGACGCAGGAAGAAGAACAGCACGGTCACCGACAGGATCAGGCCCACGCCGCCGGCTTCGGCCAGCTCCAGCAGCGAGGACGTCACCGCCTTGCCCTGGTTGTCGATCACCTTGACCTGTACATCTCGCATGTTCGGCTGCGCGCGGATCGCCTCCACTTCGGCCAGTGCCGCCCGCGATACGTCCACCAGGTTGGCGCTGCGCTCCTTGAACACGTCCAGGCCGATGGCCGGATTGCCATCCAGGCGGCGCCCGTAGTTCATGCGCGTGGGCTTCAGCCGCACGTCGGCGATATCGCCCAGCCGCAGGCCCCTGGCATTGATCACCAGGTCGCGCAGTTCCTGCAGGTCGGTGATCTCCCCCACCGGCTGGATGCGCACGCGCTGGCCATGGTCGTCGATCTGACCGGCCGACAGCGAGAAATTCAGGGTGCGCAGCCGCTCGCTGAGCTCGTTGATGCTCAGGCCATGGGCATTGAGCCGGTTCGGATCGATGGCGATCTCCACCTCGTTCGGCGGCGCGCCGGAAATCTCCACGCGCGCCACGCCGGGAATGCGCTCGATGCGCCGCTTGAACTCGCGGTCCAGCATGTCGTACGCGCCGGTCAGGTCGGCGTTGCTGGCCAGGCGCACCTTCAGCACCGGCTGGTCGCTGCTGGACCACTTGAACACGTTGTAGCGCTGAAGGTCGTCGGGCAGGTCGCTGCGGATGGCATCGATACGCTCGCGCGCGTCGGACGCGGCGATGGCGATGTCACGGTCCCAGTCGCTGAACTCGATGAAGATGCCGGCGCTTTCCGACGTGGCCGAAGAACGCATGCGCTTGATGCCGGTCATCGTCGCCAGGCTTTCTTCCACCGGGCGGATGATGGTGCGCTCGACCTCTTCGGGCGTGGACCCGGTGTACGGAATCTGCACGAACAGGAACGGCGCGGTGATGTCGGGCAACGCTTCCAGCGGCAGCCGGAACGAGGCGATCAGCCCCACCACCACCAGCGAGATGAAGCACATGATGGTGGTGACCGGCCGGCGGATGGAGAACTCGGCGATGCTCATGCCGGTTCCTCCGCCGGGTGGCCGGCAGCCATGCCGTCATCGGTGCCGGCATGCAGGGTGCGGCCGCGCTGCCGATAGTAGGCGTCGCCCTTGCGGTCCATCAGGTCGTACACCACCGGGATCACCAGCAGGGTCAGCAGGGTGGACACCAGCAGGCCGCCGATCACGGTGATCGCCATCGGCGCACGCACTTCCGCGCCCTCGCCCATCGCCACGGCAAGCGGCAGGAAACCGAACAGCGTGCACAGGGTGGTCATGATGATCGGCCGCAGGCGTGAACGCGCACCTTCCACCAGGGCTTCGTGCTTGGCCACACCGGCCTCGCGCAGCTGGTTGACCTTGTCGATCAGGATGATCGCGTTCTTGGTGACCAGCCCGACCAGCAGGATCAGGCCGATGAACACCACCACCGATATCGGCTTGCCGCTCAGCAGCAGCGCCAGCACCGCGCCCACCAGCGCCAGCGGAATGGTGAACAGGATGACGAACGGATGCAGCAGTGATTCGAACTGCGAAGCCATCACCAGGTAGACCAGGAAGATGGCCAGGCCGAACGCGAAGATCAACGAACGTGCCGACTCGGCCAGTTCCTCGCCCTGCCCGCCGATATGCATGCCCACCGCCGCGCCCAGCGGCTGTTCGGCCACCATGGCCTGCACTTCGCGCATGGCCGCGCCGAGATCGATGTCGCGCAGGTTGGCCGATACCACCGCCACCCGCGTCTGGTCGGCACGATGGATCTCGCTCGGGCCGGTGGTGGCAACCACGTCGGCGACCGCATCCAGCGTCACCGGCCGTGCGCTGCCCGGATTGACGATCAGCCGGCGGATGCTGTCCACGCTGGCCCGGTCGCCTTCCTGGGCCCGAACCAGCACGTCGATCTTGCGATCGCGGAAGCTGTAGCGGGTGGCGACATCGCCGCGCACCTTCTTCACCACCACGTCGGCGATCTGCCGGGTGGTCAGGCCCAGCGCACCGGCGCGCTCCTGGTCGAAGCGGATCTGCACTTCCGGGAAGCCTTCCTCCACCGTGGATTTGACGTCGGCATAGTGCGGATTGCCGCGCAGCATCGCCGCCAGGCGCTGGCCGGCCTGTTCCAGCGATGCCATGTCCTGGCCGCGCAGCTCGATTTCCAGCGGCGTGGAGAAGCTGAACAACGCCGGCCGCGCGAAATCGACCTGCACGCCGGCATGCGAAGCCATGGTGCCACGCAGCCGCTCGGTGATCGCCGCTTCGGTCCGCACATCGCCGCCACCGGCCATCACCACGGTCAGCTTGCCGATGTTTTCACCGCTTTCGGTGGGGCTGGCATCCAGCCGCGTGCCGCTGCCGCTGACGCCGTACAACGACTGGATGCCTTCGCCGCTGGCGGCCTTCGGGTCGCCGTGTTCCAGCTGCAGTTCGCGCACCAGCGCATCGGTCTGCTTGAGCGGCGTGCCGGCGGGCAGCTTCACCGTCATTTCGAAGCGATCCTGGGCGAGCTGCGGGATCAGGTCGGCGCCCAGCATCGGCACGATCGCCATGGTCGCCACGAAGGCGAGCGCCGCGGCGGCCAGCACCTTGCCAGGATGGGCAAGCGCGCTGGGCAGCAGGCGCAGGTAGCCGCGCTCGGCGCCGGCGTAGGGCTTCATCGCCATGTCGCTGGCCTTGCGCATCACGGGGCCGACCACCGCCACCACACCACGCCAGGCGCGCACCACCAGCCAGGCCAGGCCGAAGAAGCCCCAGCGCATGCCGGCGACGACGCCACGGCGACTACCGGCAACCGGCTTCAACCAGCGGTGTTCCGGCTGCCACGGCGCGCTGGCCGGTTCTTCGGGAAAGGCCAGCGGCGGCCGGCCCTTCAGCGAGCTGAGCATCGGGATCAGGGTCATCGACACCAGCAGCGAAATGGCGATGGCGATCGCCACGGTCAGTGCCTGGTCGCGGAACAGCTGTCCGGCGATGCCATCGACGAACACCAGCGGCAGGAACACCGCGATGGTGGTCAGGGTGGACGCGACCACCGCCATGCTGACTTCGCGGGTACCGGCGATCGCCGCCTGCAGCACGCCCAGGCCACGTTCGCGCGCCTTGGCGATGCTTTCCAGCACGACGATGGAATCGTCCACCACCAGGCCGGTGGCCAGTGCCAGGCCGCCCAGCGACATCACGTTCAGGCTCAGGCCCAGCTGGCCCATGAAGAAGAACGTGGCGATGATCGACACCGGCAGCGAGAGGCTGATCACGAAGGTGCTCCAGCCATCGCGCAGGAACAGGAAGATGATCAGGATGGCCAGCACGCCGCCGATCACGGCGTCCTTCTTGACGTCGCTGATGGCGTGCTCGATGAAGCGCGACTGGTCCTCGATGGTGGTCAGTTCGGCATCGGCGGGGAACGTGGCCTTGATCTGCTCCAGGCGCGCGCGCAGTGCTTCGGCGGTGGCAACGGTGTTCGCATCGCCTTCCTTGTAGATCGCCAGTTCCACCGCCTCCTTGCCGCCGAGGCGGATGATGGCTTCGCGTTCCTTGTAGCCCTGGCGCACGCTGGCCACGTCCTTCAGGCGTACCGGCACGCCGTTGGCGATCACGCTGGAACCACCGCCACCGGACGCACTCTGTGCCGCGGATGCCGCCGCGATGGCCGCATCCGAACCGGTGGCGGCGGCGATCGCGAACATCTGCGCCATCGCCGAATCGGCGGCGCTGCCGTTGGATGCCTGCGCGGTGATCAGCAGGTTGCGGATCTCGTCCAGGTCGACGAACTGGTTGACGGTGCGCACCAGGAAGCGTTGCGAGCCTTCTTCCAGGCGTCCACCGGAGATGTTGATGTTCTCTTCCTTGAGCCGCTGGATGACGGTATCGATGGGCAGGTTGAGCTGGGCCAGCTTCTGCTGGTCGATGTCGACCTGGATTTCATCCTCCAGGCCACCGCCCACCTTCACCGCCGCCACGCCGGTGACCGGTTCAAGCTTCTTCTTGAGGTCCTCGTCGGCATAGCGGCGCAGGCCGGTGAGCTCGCGGATCGCGTCCGCGTCCGAGGACGGCGCGTCCTTGCTGGAGATCACCAGCCGCATGATCGGCTCAGTAGAGGGATTGAAGCGCAGCAGCACCGGCGCCTTGGCTTCCAGCGGCAGGTTCAGCGCTTCCATCTTGTCGCGCACTTCCAGGCTGGCCTGGTCCATGTTGGTGCCCCAGGCGAACTCCAGCACCACATCGCTCTGCCCGGTGCGCGATATCGATTTCAGCTTGCGCAGGCTCTTGACCACGCCGACGGCTTCTTCGACCGGTTCGGTGACCAGCGTTTCGATCTCCGACGGTGCCGCACCGGTGTACTCGGTGCGCACGGTCAGCGTGGGATAGCTCAGGTCCGGCAGCAGGTTCACCTTCAGGCTGCCCAGCGCGATCAGCCCGAACAGGATCAGGGTGACCGTGCACATGGCGATGGTGACGCGGCGGCGGGTGGCGAATTCCACCAGGCCACCACCACCGCCCCCGGGCGCGGCACCGCTGTGGGGATCGTTGCCGTGATCGTTGCCGGCCGAGGTCATTGCGCGCTCCCGGCCTTGGCGGCCGGTGCGGCCTTTGCGACGGTCTTCGCGTCGGCCGGGGTGATCACCTGCACGGCAGTGCCGTCGCGCAGTGCCACCTTGCCAGCGGTGACCACCTGGTCGCCTGCGGCCAGGCCGTCACGGATCTCCACCCAGGCGCCTTCGGCATAACCCAGCGTCACCGGAACGCGCGCCACCTTGCCTTCGCGGACGCGGAACACGGCCGGTTCGCCATCATCCAGCAGCGCCAGCCGCGGTACCACCAGGGCGTCGGCACGCTGGTCGTAATCGATGCGGATACGCCCGAACATGCCTGGCTGCAGCGATTGCGCGCCGCCATCGAACGTGCTCACCACGCGGAAGGTGCCGCTGCCGGAATCCACCACCGGAGCGATGCGATCGACCGTGCCGGTGAAGCGCTTGCCGGGCAGCGCATCGGCCACCAGGGTGACCGGCTGGCCGGCGCGCAGCGTGGCCAGCTCGCGCTCGGGCACGTTGAGCGTGGCTTCCAGGCGCGAATTGTCGACGATGCGGAAGATCGGCGTGTTGATCTGCACGAAGTTGCCGGTCTTGATCGAACGCGATGCGATCACGCCGGATATCGGCGCGACCACCGTGGTATAGGACAGTTCCAGCGTCGCCAGGCGATGCTGCGCGCGCGCGTTTTCCACGTCGTAGCGCAGCTGGTCTACATCGGCGGCGCTGACCATCTGCTGGCCGACCAGCTTGCTGGCACGCTGGTAGTTGTTTTCCAGCTTGCGCAGCACCGCTTCGCTCTGCGCGACATTCAGCCGCGCGCGATCGGGATCCAGCCGTACCAGCGGCTGGCCCGCACGTACCTGCTGGCCTTCTTCCACCAGCACCGCCAGGGCGACGCCGGAGGTCTTGGCCACCACCTGCGATTCGGCGCGTGGTTCCAGCGCGGCGGTGCCGGTGTAGCTGGCGGCCACGCCCTTGTGGCTGGCCACCGCCACTTCGACAGGTACGGCATCGGGCTTCTTCTCTCCGCCCTTGCCGTCCTTGTCGCTGGTTTCCGCGGCCTTGGCCTCGTTGCCGGAACCGGCGCCGCAGCCGCCCAGCAGCAGCGGCAATGAGAGGGAGATGAGCAGCGCGGCGGCGCAGATTCCGCTGCGGCCGGCGGGCGTGGAGGCATGGCGTGACATCGTCGGGTCCCTGGGGATGCGTGGACAGGTGTGGTAGCAAAGTAATGCACCACCTCACGGGCACACCATATCCCAAAGGTCACGGTGACTTCACGCCGCTGGTCGGCGCGCCCCCATTTCAGGGAGATGAAACCTGCGGCTATACTCGGACCGTTCCGTACCCCACGCCGGAACGACCAGACCCGAATCCCGGAAACGACATCATGCGCCCGCAGCCGCTCGCCGCTTGTCTCGCTCTGGCCGTCCTCCTGCCCTTCGGGGCCGCCGTACGGGCCGCTACCACCGCCCCCGCTCCCGCTGCTCCGGCCGCGCCTGCGCCAACGCCCGGCACGCCGCTGCCGGCGCCGCAGGAGCCTGCACCTGCCGCCGCGCTGACCGGCAATTTCGACAATGGCCGGGTGCTTGCCTACACCTGCCAGGGGTGCCATGGCATCACCGGCTACAAGAACGCCTACCCCAGCTACCGCGTGCCGAAGATCGGCGGGCAGAGCGAGCAGTACCTGCTGCAGGCGCTCACCGAATACCGCCAGGGCAAGCGTCGGCATCCGACGATGCAGGCGCAGTCGATGAGTTTCAGCGAACAGGAGATCGCCGATCTCGCTGTTTACCTGTCCACCATCAAGTAAGGCACGTCCACATGTCGAAGCCCGCGTCGTTCACGCGCCACGCCATCGCCTTGTCGCTTGCCATGCTGCTGGCGGCCTGTTCACCCTCGCACGAAGACAGCAGCACGCAGTCGCCGGATCAGCCCGGCCAGGCCAGCGGCGACCTGCCCGCGCCGTCTTCATCGGCCGGCCTGCCGACCGGGCGTATTCCCGCCGGTGAAGCGCGCGCGCAGGTCAAGGGCAAGGCCACCGGGCAGAGCTGCATCGACTGCCACGGCGCCGATGGCAACTCCCCGATCGATCCCACGTATCCGAAGCTGGGGGGACAATACGGCGACTACCTGGCGCACGCACTGCAGGCGTATCGTTCCGGCGACCGCCAGCATGCCCTGATGACGCCGCAGGCGACCGACCTGGGCGACCAGGACATTGCCGACCTGGCCGCCTATTTCGGATCGCGCACGACCCAGCTGCGGGACCTGCACGGGGTCAAGTAGCGCCCCTGCTGCGGTAGAGCCGATCCATGATCGGCTGCTTTTCGTTCCGGCGTCATGACCATCGACGGGAGCCGCGCTGCGCGCGGCCAGCCGACCATGGGTCGGCTCTACCGGCGTGGTCCGGCCATCACGCCGTGATCAGCCGTCCAGTTCTTCCCAGCGCGCGTAGGCGGCATCCAGCTCGGCCTGCACTTTCGCCAGCTGCTGGTTGTGCGCGGTCATCTCCGCCGCGCTGCGCTGGTAGAACGCCGGGTCGTTCATCGCGGCGGTCAGGCCTTCGACGTCCTTCTCCAGTGTTTCGATCTTCAGCGGCAGCTGTTCCAGCTCGCGCGCGTCCTTGTAGCTGAGCTTGCGCTTCGGCGCAGCAGGTTCCGCCGTCGCCGGCGCGGCAGGCGCAGTGGCCGGCCTGCTGGCCGTGGCCACCAACGGCGCCGCGCCAGCCGCAGCCACCCGCGCGGCGTGTCGTTGCCAGTCCGAATAACCGCCCACGTAATCGCCGACCACACCGTCGCCTTCCATCACCAGCGTGGAGGTGACCACGTTGTCGAGGAAATCGCGGTCATGGCTGACCAGCAGCAGCGTGCCGGTGTAGTCGCCGAGCAGTTCTTCCAGCAGTTCCAGCGTTTCCACGTCCAGGTCGTTGGTCGGTTCGTCCATCACCAGCAGGTTGGACGGCTGCGCGAACAGTTTCGCCAGCAGCAGGCGGTTCCGTTCGCCACCGGACAGGCGGGTGATCGGCGCACGCGCACGCTCGGGCGTGAACAGGAAGTCCTGCAGGTAGGCATGCACGTGCTTGCGCTTGCCGTTGAACTCGATGAAATCGCGGCCTTCGGCCACGTTCTCGATGGCAGTCCAGTCCTCGCGCAGGACCGCGCGGTACTGGTCGAAGTAGGCGATCTGCAGGTTGGTGCCGGCGCGCACCTCGCCACTGCCCGGTGCCAGTTCGCCCAGCAGCAGCTTGAGCAGCGTGGTCTTGCCGCTGCCGTTGGGACCGATCAGGCCGATGCGGTCGCCGCGCAGGATGGTGGTGGAGAAATCGCGCACCATGCAGCGTTCGCCGAACGCGAACGAGACATCCTTGACGTCGATGACCTTCTTGCCGGAGTTCGCTGCCTGTGCCGCTTCCATCTTCACGTTGCCGCCCAGATCGCGACGCTGCGAGCGCTCGTTGCGCATTGCCTTTAGCCGCCGCACGCGGCCTTCGTCGCGGGTACGGCGTGCCTTGATGCCCTGGCGGATCCATACTTCTTCCTGCGCCAGCAGCTTGTCGAAACGGGCATTCTCCTGGGCCTGCGCGTTGAGCCGTTCTTCGCGGCGGCGCTCGTAGTTGGCCCAGTCGCCCGGCCAGCTGGTGACCTGGCCACGGTCGATCTCGACGATGCGGGTGGCCAGCGCGCGCAGGAAGCGGCGGTCGTGGGTGACGAACACCACGCTGCCATTCCAGTTCTTCAGGAACATTTCCAGCCAGTCGATGGCCTCGATGTCCAGGTGGTTGGTCGGTTCATCCAGCAGCAGCAGGTCCGGGCTGGATACCAGTGCGCGGCCAAGCAGCACGCGGCGCTTCATGCCGCCGGACAGGCGCGCGAACTCGGCATCGCCGTCCAGGTCCAGCTTGGTCAGGGTCTCGCTGACACGCTGGTCCAGGCCCCAACCGTTGGCGGCATCGATCTTCGCCTGCACGTTGCCCAGCGCTTCGCCGTCGAACTCCTCGGCATGGCTGAGATGATGGAACTCGGCCAGCCATTGGCCCAGTTCACCCAGGCCATCGGCCACCACGTCGAAGACGCTGCCGGCCGCGCCGTGCGGCACTTCCTGTTCCAGGCGCGTCACACGGACGCCCTGCTGCACGCGGACTTCGCCGTCATCAGGCTTGTGGTCGCCGGAAAGCAGCTTGAGCAAGGTGGATTTGCCGGCGCCATTGCGGCCGATCAGGGCGATGCGTTCGCCCGGTTCGATCGACAGTTCGGCTTTTTCCAGCAACAACGGGCCGCCGACGCTGAAGTCGACGTTCTGCAGGGTAATCAGAGGCATCCGCCCATTGTACGTGGGCGCTGGCGGCTGCGCTCATCCAGCCTGCATCGAGCCCATCAGGAGGTCCAGTCCCGGCAGCCACTGCCGGGCCGGATGGCGCACCAGCCACAGCTGCCGGCGCAACGGTGGCAGTGGCGTGCGCAGCACCTGCAGGCGGCCGAGCGCCAGCGATTCTTCCAGCGCGTGCCGTGACAGGCAGGCCACGCCGAGGCCGGCAATCGCGGCCTGCTTGATCGCTTCGGTGCTGCCCAGCTGCAGGGTATGGGCAAAGCCCTGCAGGTGCGGCCGCAGCGCCTGTTCCACCGCCTCGCGGGTACCCGAGCCGGGCTCACGCAGCAGCCAGCGTGCCTGGCGCAGCGCCTCCAGCGACCATTGCGAGGGGGCATCGGCCGCCGCCACCACGACCAGCGGATCTTCCTGCCATGGCAGCACCTGCAGGCCGGGCTCGTGGCACGGCCCTTCGATGAGCCCGGCGTCCACCTGCAGCCGCAGCACTGCTGCCACCACGCCAGCAGTGTTGTCGATGCGCAGGTCCACTTCGGCGCGCGGTGCCCGCTCCAGAAGGGCGGCGATGCGCGGCGGCATCAGATAGTTGCCGATGGTGGTGCTGGCGGCCACCAGCAGTCGCAACGGGGACTGGTACAGCGCGCCGCGCGCACCGAGCTGGCGCTCCAGGTCGGCGGCATTGACCAGCAGCGCGCGCGCCGGCTCATGCAGCGCGCGGCCATGCGCATTGAGTACCAACCGCTTGCCGACACGGTCGAACAGCGGGGTCCCGAACTGCGATTCCAGCTCCTGCAGTGCGGCGCTGCTGGCCGACTGCGAAAGTGCGATCGCCATACCAGCTGCACTGGTGCTTCCGTGGTCGGCGATGGCAACGAACACCTGCAGCTGGCGAAGTGTGAGGCGCATTC
>Ga0160455_100833_pt1 | contig 11948 bp, 13 predicted proteins | sample HID1972I_E6MG_FD_108206 | JGI IMG/M metagenome (GOLD analysis project Ga0160455, IMG submission 108206) | Enriched pill bug-associated microbial communities from UW Madison campus, WI, USA - HID1972I_E6 MG | ecosystem: Host-associated > Arthropoda: Insects > Digestive system > Unclassified ... | reverse complement strand
GGCAGCCAACGGTCAATATCCACCGAAGCTACGGCGACCGGCATTTACCAAGGAAGCAAGCACCATGAGCAGCGAAACGATTTTCAGCAGGATCATCCGCCGCGAGATTCCCGCCACCATCGTCTACGAAGACCAGGACGTGCTGGGTTTCAAGGACATCGCACCCCAGGCGCCGGTGCATGTGCTGTTCATTCCAAAGAACGACATCATCCCCACGCTGGATGATCTGCAGCCGGACCAGGCGCACCTGATCGGCAAGCTGGCGCTGGCAGCGGCCGCCTACGCGCGCCAGGAAGGGCTGGCACAGGATGGCTACCGAATCGTCATGAACTGCCGCGAACATGCGGGGCAGACGGTATTCCACATCCACATGCACCTGTTGGCAGGCGCGGCGCTGGGGCACTTCGGCGTGCCCGGCGGCTGATGTTCCAGGACCATCGCAGAAACAGAAACGCCGCCCGGTGAGGCGGCGTTTCCATGTCCCGTACAGGCCATCCGGCCTGTGGCGGGTGTCAGCTCACCACCAGCCCCAGCGGCCGTAGCCACCCCAGTACGGGCCTGGGCCCCAGGGGCCATACGGATACGGCACCACATCCACCTGCCGCTGTTCCGGCCACAGGTAGATGACATCGGCGGCCAGCTTCGGCAGGCGGTAGTCGTATTCGCCGATCTTGATGTTCTCGTAACCGTCGACGCGGCCGATGAAGGTCACATCACGGCCTTCCTCGAACACCGCCGGGTCATAGAAACCGGCGCGACAGGCGACGAAGCGGCCGTCGCTGGCATCGTTGGATGAGGTGGTCGGGCGACCGCTGGCGTTCAGCGGGCGGGAGATCAGCTGGAAGCAGGTCTGGCCCTGGCCGGGCAGGGTCTCGATGATGCGCCCGCCCCAGCGGACCGGCGTGCCGACCTGCTGGGTGGACACCGAATCACGCGGGGTGACCCCACTGAACTGGCCCTGCAGCGGCTTGGGAGCCGTGGCGCAGGCTGCCAGTGCCAGCGAGGCGGCCAAGGGAAACAGCAATTTGATGTTCATGGTGAGGCTCCGGAGTTCGGGCGATGCCTGCGCAGGTCGCCCAATAATGAAGCGAGGTCGGCGGGAGTGCCAGCGTATCGCGCCAGGACGAAACGCTCGCTGAGTGACAGCAGGGCCGGATCCGGCCGCTGCGCATGGACGCGACGTGCCCAGTCCAGCGCCGGTTCGGCTGGCTGCCGGTCCAGGCCCAGACGCGCATAGCGGCGGCCGAGGCGATGCCAGGCGCGCAGCAGCGGGTCGCGTTCGCGTTCTCCCCGCGCCAGCACCCAGGCCATCACGCCCAGCGCCAGCAGCGCGAACAGTGCCAACGCGGCGATCAACTGGCCGGGCTGCAGGGTGTTCACGCCGAACGGACGCAGCAGTTGCTGCTGGCGGGTGGCATTGAAGGAAAGCACCAGATCGTTCCAGCCGCGGCGCAACCAGTCCAGCGTCTGGCCGGTCTGCAGCCAGGCCGCCTGCATCCCCTCCGCGCCGCTGCCCAGACGGTTTTCCAGGGTGTCGTAGATGCGCTCGGGTGCGACCGCCGCAGTAGGGTCCACGCGTACCCAGCCGCGTCCGGACAACCACACTTCGGCCCAGGCATGCGCATCCATGCGCCGCACCACCCAGTAATCGCCCAGCGGATTGTGTACGCCGCCGGCGAATCCGGTCACCACGCGGGCGGGAATGCCGGCGTTGCGCATCAGCACCACGAAGGCGGAGCTGAAATGTTCACAGAAGCCGACCTTGCCGTCGAACAGGAACTCATCCACGGCGTTGCGTCCGGGCAGGGGTGTTTCCAGCGAATAGGCGAACTCGGCGCGGATCCATTCCAGGCCGCGGCGTACCAGTGCCTCGTCATCATTGCCGGCGGCCGCACGCCATTGCCGGGCCAGCGCCGCAGTGCGCGGGTTGAAGTCGGCGGGCAACTGCAGGGCCAGCTGGCGTTGCCATCCGGACAACTGCGGTGCGAATACCTGCGGCGGTGAAGACTGCAGGCGCCAGCGTGTCAGCGCGGCCAGCGGGCGATCGCTGGACAGGCTGTAATCAGCGCTGAGGCGGGTGCCTTCGGGTGCGCTGGCGGGCAGGTCCAGTGCCACCAGTTGCCGGCGATCGGTAGGCTCGTAATCCAGCGTGTAATCCCACTGCGCTGCGCTGGAGCGCACCGGCGCCGGTGCTTCCTGTTCGCTGCGGCGGTCCCGTTCCCAGCGGCGCCCATCGAAGCGGGTCAGCACCGGGCCGCGCCAGTAGCGTTGTTCGGCGGGGGGAACCGGTCCATGGAACTGCGCGCGCAGGGCCGGCGCATCGTCGGCCATCAGGTCCAGCCACTGGCCGGGCTCCATGCTGTCGGACAGGCCCGGCCGGCCGAGGGCGCGCTCGGGCAGGCCCCACAGCGGCTGCGAAAGCCGCGGAAACAGCCAGAACGTTGCCATCGCCAGCGGCAGGCCGAGCAGCAGCAGGCGCGCGACACCGCGCAGCTGCACGCGCAGGGTGGGCGGCGAGGCCTGGCCTTCGACCTGCGCGAGCCGTTGCAGGGCCAGCAGCGCGCACACGCCGGCCAGCGTGGCCAGCACGGTGGTGAGTGGGCCCTGGTCCAGCAGGAAGGCCGCGAAGGGAGCGAACAAGGCGAAACCGAGCAGGCTGCGGGCATCACGCAGCGAACGCAGCTCGCTGGATTTGATGGCCAGCATCGCCGCCAGCAGCGCGCAGCCGGTATCACGGCCCGGGCGCGCACCCATCTGCAGGTAGATCAACGCCAGCATCGCCACCACCAGCACCAGGCGGAAAGGCATCGGCAACGGGCCGCGGCGGGACGCCAGCGCCGTCAGGAGGGCGGCAGCGGCAATCGTGCCGGCCAGCACCGGCGGCAGCTGCAGCAGCAGCGGCAGCAGCGCGAGCGCGGTACTGGCCAGCGTCCAGCCACGGGCGTGGCGATCCAGCGTGTTGGCGGAGTCAGTGCCGGTCATGGGGCACCAGTGCCAATGCGCGCAGGCACAGATGATGGTGCGCTGCGCCCACGGCCGGTCCGAGCACGGGCTGGCCGGGAAGTTTCAGGGCGTAGCGGCGGCCCTGCCGCTCGGCCAGATCCACCCAGCGTGCCAGCCGGGCCACCCGCGCTTCGGTATCCAGACCGCGCAGCAGGCCCCAGTCCAGGGTTATTTCGATGCCCACCGGTCTTTCGTATTCGCGTACCAGCAGGCTGTCGCGTCGCGCGGAATGCTTCCAGGCGATGCTGCGGCGCGGATCGCCGGCGCGATAGGGACGCAACTGGTGCAGTTCCTCTCCGGTGGGATCCATCCTGCTGTGCAGTGGATCGCTGCCCTGGTCCGGCAGGGCAGGGCCCTGCGTTTCCGGGTGCGGATACACCAGCAGCGGCTGGTCCGGCCAGATCCACGCCCAGGCACGGACCAGTCCCAGCGGCTGGGTGGTGGAAATACGGATGCGCTGCAGGTCCAGCCAGCCACGGCGCTCGGTGGGCAGTTCGATCTCGGCATCCATGCGGCCCGAGGCCGGTACCGATGTCCAGGCACGCGCTGCCGCGTGGTCCAGCCGCAGGCCGGGACGGCTGCGCTGTTCGCGCTGGGAAAGTGCCAGGCGCAGGCGCAGCGGTTGCCCGGCAGCGACCGGTTCGGCCGATATCGCCTCCACGTTCAAGCCGGACAGCGCCAGGTGCGCGCTGATCATGCTGGCTACGCCGGCGCCGGCCAGCAGCAGCGCCAGCAGCAGCGCCGGGTTGTTGTTGTAGTTGAGCGCGCCCAGCAGCATCGCAGCCAGCAGGGCGGCCACGAACAGGCCGAATGGCGTGGGCAGCACGTAGATGCGTCGGCGATCCAGCCGCTGCGGCAGCGATTCGGGATGGCGCGGACGGGCAAGCGACAACAGTCGTTGCGTGCGCGAAGGCGCAGCCATCGTCAGTCCACCGGCACGGTCTGCAGGATCGCCTTGGCCAACGCGGGGCCGGACGATGATTCGGCTTCGGCAACCAGCCGATGCCCGGCCACGCCGATGAACAGCGCCTGCACGTCTTCGGGCACTACATGGGCGCGTCCCAGCAGCAGCGCGTGCGCTTTCGCTGCACGCAGCAGGGCAAGCCCGGCGCGCGGCGACAGGCCTACACGCACGCCGGCATGCTGGCGGCTGCGGGTCAGCAGGGCCTGTACGTAATCCACCAGCGCGTCGCTGGCATGCACGGCCAGCGTGGCTTCGCGCAGCTGGCCTACCTGGGTGGCATCCAGCCGCGGCGTCGCACGTGCGATCAGGTCGCGACGGTCCACGCCGCGCAGCAGCTCGCGTTCGGCATCCACGTTCGGATAGCCCATGGCCAGCCGCAGCAGGAAGCGATCCAGCTGCGAATCCGGCAGCGGGAAGGTGCCGGAAAGGTCCACGGGGTTCTGGGTGGCGATGACGAAGAACGGATCGGGCAGTGCGTGGGTACGGCCATCAAGCGTCACCTGCTGTTCGGCCATGGCCTCCAGCAGCGCGCTCTGCGTGCGCGGCGGCGCGCGGTTGATTTCATCGGCCAGCAGCACGTGGGTGAAGACCGGGCCGGGATGGAAGGCGAACTCACGGCTTCCCGGATCCAGGATGGAAACACCCAGCACATCGGCCGGCAGCAGGTCCGATGTGAACTGCACGCGCTGGAAGCCGAGCCCAAGGCTGGACGCCAGCGCATGGGCGAGGGTGGTCTTGCCCAGTCCAGGCAGATCCTCGATCAGCAGGTGCCCGCCGGACAGCAGCGCGACGACGGCCTGGCGTACTTCGTGGGATTTGCCCAGCACGAGCGCATTGACCTGTCGTTGCGCATCCTGCAGAGCCTGACGCAGTTCATCGGTTAGCATGCTGGGCATCGGGGGCGAAGAATCCATCGTCGTCTCTGGCTCGGTCTTCCTTCGATTCTATAGAGCAATGCAGGGCGAACAACGCGCACGCACGATATTCCTGTGTTTATGGACGCTGGTCACTGCGGTGAAGCTGGTGGTGGCCGCTCGCCTGCCATTGTTCGTCGACGAGGCGTTCTACTGGCAGGAAGGCCAGCACCTGGCCGCCGCGTATTCGGACCTGCCGGGATTGACGGCGTGGCTGGCGCGACTGGGCGTGGAGCTGGGTGGACACCACGTGCTGGCGCTGCGCCTGCCGTTCCTGGCCATCGGCGCGTGGCTGCCGTGGGCGGTATCGCGCATCGCCACGCGCTGGTTCGGCAACGTGGCCGGCTGGCAGGCCGGCAGCCTGACCTTGTTGATGCCGCTTTCGGCGACGCTGGGCATGCTCGCGGTGCCGGATGTGCCGATGGCGATGGCCGCAGTGCTGTGCCTGGACGCCGGTGCGCGGCTGCTGCGCAGCATCGATGCGGCAGCCGCCGTGAAGCTGGCGCTGGGCCTGCTGGTTGGTGCCTTGAGCCATTATCGTTTCATCGGCGTGATCGGCGTGGGCTTCATCGCCCTGCTGGCGTTGCCGCAGGGGCGGCAGATGCTGCGCGATCCACGCGTGTGGGTGGCGCTGGCGATCGGCATGGTGGCATGGGTGCCGCTGCTGGCCTGGAATGCCGACAACCACGAGGCAGGCCTGAAATTCCAGGTGGTGGATCGCCATCCATGGGATTTCGAATGGACCGGGCTGTGGTTCCTGGTGATCCAGCCGATGATGGTGACCCCGCTGCTGTGCCTGGCGATGTGGAAGGTGGCGGTGGCCGGCACGCGCGGCGGCGGCACACGTGCGCAGTGGCGCTATTTCGGATTGATCGGCGGTATTTCCACACTGTCCATCTTCGTGCTGGGCTTCTTCACCGACGTGGAGCGCATCAGCTTCCACTGGCCGTTGCCGGGCTATCTCGCCCTGCTGGTGGCGGTGCCGGTGATCCTCAATGGTTGGCCACGCTGGCTGCGCCGCGCCACATGGTGGATGGCCGGCGGTGGGCTGGCGCTGGCCTTTGCCTATTACCTGATGGCGTCTTCGCCGGCGCTGCGCGAACAACTGGCCGGATACAAGTATTACCCGCGTAATTTCGCGGGCTGGGAGCCGTTGGCGCAGGCGGTGCGTGATGAACTGCGGCAGATGCCGGCGCAGACGCTGCTGCTGGCCGGCAACTTCAAGGTGGGTGCCGAACTCGGCTTCCAGCTGGGAGATGCGGATATCCAGGTGCTGCCGCATCCGCTCAACGACAAGCATGGGCGCAGCGTGCAGCTGGGGTTGTGGGGGCTGCTGCATGCCGGTGAACGCGATGGTCCGCGCCTGCTGGTGCTGGCGCCGAGCGACCAGCGCTACCGCGAGCTGCTGGAGCGGTATCACGCCATCTGTGAACAGGTCGGTCCGCTGCCTGCGCCGCGCGTGGTCAGCAACGATCATGGCTTCCAGCGGTTCCTGCTGTTCCAGCTGCCGGCGCAGCGCGCCGAAGGCCCGTGCGTGACACCGGCGATGGCCTGGGTGGATACCCCGGCGGCGGGAGCATTCGCCGAAGCGGTGATGCACGTGCAGGGATGGGCCTTCAAGGATGGCGTGGGACTGGCACGCGTGGAGGTGCTGGTGGATGGTCGGGCGGTGACCGATGCGGTATACGGACGCGAGTTCGATATCCGTCCGGCGTGGCCGCAGTCCAGCGATCCCCAGCATCCGCGGGTGGGGTTCGATGCGCGTATCGACACCATGCGGCTGGCCCCTGGACGGCATTGGCTGGGCCTGCGCCTGCATGGGCATGACGGCAGCATGGAAACCTGGCAGGAACAGCCGTTCGTGGTGCCGGCGCGTTAGCACAGCACGTAGAGCGGGGCTCTGCCCGGCTGCGCGGTGGGTCTCAGCCGGGCAGAGCCCGGCACTACGTGATGCATGCCGGGCAGAGCCCGGCTCTACCTGGCATCCTAGGGCACGGCGAAACCCGCCTGCCGCAGCAGCCGGCACAGCGCGATCAGTGGCAGTCCGACCAGCGCGCTGGGATCGTCGTTCCTGATCGCCTCGAACAGCGCGATGCCCAGTCCTTCGCACTTGAAGCTGCCGGCGCAGTCCAGCGGCTGCTCGGCATCGACGTAACGGGCGATTTCGTCCGCCTGGAGGTGGCGGAAACGGACCGTGGTGACGTCCACCGCGTCCAGGCGAGCCTCGCCGCGCGCCAGGCAGATGGCGGTATGGAACTGCACGGCCTGGCCGGACATGGCCGTCAGCTGCGCGCGCGCTGCTTCGACCGTCCCCGGTTTGCCCAGCGGCTGTCCGTTCAGGTCGGCGGCCTGGTCCGAACCGATCACCCAGGCGCCGGGATGGCGCGCCGCCACATCGGCGGCCTTGGCGGCAGCCAGGCGAATGGCCAGCCTGGCCGGGGCCTCGCCGGCCAGCGGGGTTTCGTCCACCTGCGGGCGCTGGCACTGGAACGGCAGCCGCAGCCTCTGCAGCAGCTCCCGGCGGTAGACAGACGTGGACGCCAGTATCAAAGGGGGCATTTCGCGGTGGACACGGATGGGCGGGCTGGCAGTCTGGCGTCACCCGCAGCCTTTCGACAAGCCTGAAGCCGATCTCATTTGACAGCAGCGTCGACGGTCCTTAACATTCTGCGGCTTATGTCCGCGAACGTGCCCGAAACGCTGGATGCCTGGCGGATGGTCGCAGCGCGAAGGCGCTTCGACGGCCAGGTACCTCTGGCTGAATTCACCCGCCTGCAAGGGCTTGTTGCCGATACCGAAGGCCAGTGCACGTTTGCGCTGGAATTCGCGCACGACGACATCCTGCGGGTATCCTATGTGGAATTGACCATTGAAACCGAGTTGCCGCTGATCTGTCAGCGCAGCCTGCAGCGCTTCCTGCTGCCGGTGAAGATGGTGCAGAAGCTCGGCCTGATCCGGGATGAAGACGAGGAATCGTCGTTGCCGGAGGACTTCGAGGCGTTGCTGGTGCCGGAAGATGGCCAGCTGGCCCCGTTGGACATGGTCGAGGACGAACTGGTGCTGGCGGTGCCGGTCGTTCCCCTTTCGCCCGATGGCGAAGCGGTGGAGCGGGAATGGGCGCCGTCGCAGGAAGAAACCGACAAGGTCAATCCGTTCTCGGCGTTGGCGGCGTTGAAGAAGAAAGACTGAAAAATCAGCAGCCGGGTATCGTCGGCGGCTGCGGCGAAAGCGAAAACTGTGCTGGGCGCTGGCGTCCTGTGCGACGAAACGACGAAGTAAATCGAACCGAGTTTGGAGCAATCCCATGGCTGTGCAGAAATCCCGTGTTACCCCGTCGCGCCGCGGCCAGCGTCGTGCCCATGACGCCCTGAGCGCCAAGCAGCTGTCCACCGACCCGACCACCGGCGAAGTGCATCTGCGTCACCACATCACTGCCGATGGTTTCTACCGCGGCAAGAAGGTCATCCAGACCAAGACTTCGGCGGTCGAAGAAGATTGATGTGCCTGGAGGCCGCGGCCTGCACGGCCGCGGCCTCCAGCGTCTTCCCCGGGGTTGTCCGCAGGGATGGCCCGCGCAACAGGAATGTCGATGAGCAAGCGGATCTACTCGAGGATCGCGGGCACCGGTAGCTATTTGCCGGAGAAAGTGCTGACCAACGCCGACCTGGAGAAAATGGTCGAGACGTCGGACGAGTGGATCCAGACGCGCACCGGCATCCGTGAGCGGCATATCGCCGCCGATGGCCAGACCACCAGCGACCTCGGCTACCAGGCGGCTCTGCGCGCGCTGGAAGCGGCCGGCATCGAAGCCAGCCAGCTGGACATGATCGTGGTCGGTACCACCACGCCCGATCTCATTTTCCCGTCCACTGCCTGCCTGATCCAGGCCAAGCTCGGTGCGAGCGGTTGCCCCGCCTTCGATGTCAACGCCGCCTGCTCGGGCTTCGTGTTCGCGTTGAGCGTGGCCGATAAATTCATCCGCTCCGGTGATGCACGCCATGTGCTGGTCATCGGTGCCGAAACGCTGACCCGCATCGTCGACTGGAACGACCGCACCACCTGCGTGCTGTTCGGTGACGGTGCCGGTGCGGTGGTGCTCAAGGCCGACGAGGATACCGGCATCCTCAGCACCCACCTGCATGCCGATGGCAGCAAGAAGGAACTGCTGTGGAATCCGGTCGGCGTATCGGCGGGCTTCGGCGACAGCGAAAACGGTCGTGGTGCGATCCTGATGAAGGGCAACGACGTGTTCAAGTACGCCGTCAAGGCGCTGGATTCGGTCGTCGATGAAACCCTGCACGCCAATGGCCTGGACAAGGCCGACCTGGACTGGCTCATTCCCCACCAGGCCAACCTGCGCATCATCGAAGCCACCGCCAGGCGTCTGGACATGTCGATGGACCAGGTGATCGTCACCGTGGACAAGCACGGCAACACATCCTCCGCTTCGGTGCCGATGGCGCTGGACCACGCGGTACGCTCCGGGCGCGTCGAGCGTGGCCAGCTGCTGCTGCTGGAGGCCTTCGGTGGCGGCTTCACGTGGGGTTCCGCGTTGCTGCGTTATTGATGGTGTCAGTTACGACAACGTGAAACTGTCGTTACGGCCCTTCGGGGCCGTAATGCGTTCAGGAGAACCGCGCCATGGTCGATCCCATCGTCATCGAAGGCCAGCGGGCCTGGCTGAAGCAGTACGGCCAGGGCAGCCGTGCATTTGCCCTGGGGCTGCTCAATTTCGTTGCCCGGCGCTTCCATCTGGATGCACTGCGCCCGCCGCCCCATCGTGGCGGCGACGCGGCGAAAACCACCGAGGCCCGTCGGCTGGGTGAACTGCACGCGCAGGGCGTGAACGTGCCGATGGTGCTGGGGTCCGGCCGCGCCACGCTGGTGCTGGGCGACAACGGCCAATCCTTCAATACCTGCCTGCGTGAGGCCGACAATGCCGGCCGCGACCGCCTTGTGGCCAGCGCCATGCACGCCATTGCCGCCGCGCACGCGCGCGGGGCCTATTTCGGCCAGCCGCTGCCGCGCAACCTTACCTGGGATGGCGAGAACATCGGTTTCATCGATTTCGAGGAAGACCCTCTGGAAGTGATGGACCTGGCCCAGGCGCAGGCGCGCGACTGGCTGATGTTCGGCTACGGCGTGGCGAAGTACTACGCCGACCGCCCGCAGGATCTGCAGGCGATGATGGCCGAGGCGATGGACGGCGTGCAGGCGCCGGTACGCGAGCATGCGCATGCGGTGACCGGGCGGCTGCAGCGTTTCGCGCGCGCCAGCCTGAAGATGGGGCGTTCGGCACGCGCGCTGGCGCACGGCATCCTGGTGGTGCATGGCGCCACCACGCTGGGCGTGCTGATGGTGGTGGCGGTGTGCGTGGACTGGTTCGCCGACGGCCAGCTGGACATCCTGGAACTGTTGACCTGACGCCGTGCCGGAGTGCCGGGCAGCGCCCGGCACGCCCTCGGCGGGCGTGATGCGCGGCTCGGCCTGGCAGCCATGAAGCGCACCCGTATCACGCGCTGGGCCAGGCGCTGTCCGGCAGCCCTGTCGCGGCGGTCGCCATCGTGCATACGCGCACGTACAGACGCCCGACCCGGTTCGCCTTTATCATGGCCCGCTTCGATTCCATCAGGCGGACGATCGCGTGACCGATTCCACCCTTGCTTTCGTGTTCCCCGGTCAGGGCTCCCAGTCGCTGGGCATGCTGGCCGAGCTGGCCGAGCTGCACCCGCAGGTGCGCGAAGCCTTTACCGAAGCATCCGATGGCGCCGGTGTCGACCTGTGGGCGCTGTCCCAGGGCGGCCCGGAGGAAATGCTCAACCGCACCGAATACACGCAGCCGGCGCTGCTGGCCGGCAGCATCGGCGTGTGGCGGGCGTGGAACGCCGCCGGTGGCGCGCAGCCTTCGCTGCTGGCCGGGCACAGCCTTGGCGAGTACACCGCACTGGTCGCGGCGGGCGCCATCAGCCTGCATGACGGCGCCCACCTGGTGCGCCTGCGTGGTCAGCTGATGCAGGAGGCCGCACCGGCCGGCGTGGGGGCCATGGCCGCCGTGCTGGGTGCGGACGACCAGCTGGTGCAGGATGTCTGCGCCGAAGTGGCCGGCAGCCAGGTGGTGGTACCGGCCAACTTCAATTCGCCGGGGCAGATCGTCATCGGCGGTGATGCCGCCGCCGTGGACCGCGCGCTGGCGCTGCTGGGCGAAAAGGGCGTGCGCAAGACGGTCAAGCTGGCCGTCAGCGTGCCCTCGCATACCCCGCTCATGCGCGACGCCGCCAACCGCCTGGCCGAAACCATGGCTGGGCTGTCCTGGCAGGCGCCGGTGTTGCCGGTGGTGCAGAACGTGGATGCCGCCGTGCATGACGGCATCGACGCCATCCGTGCCGCGCTGGTCCAGCAGTTGTACCTGCCGGTGCAGTGGACCGGCTGCGTGCAGGCGCTGGCCGCGCGCGGCGCCACCCGCATCGCCGAGTGCGGTCCGGGCAAGGTGCTGACCGGCCTGGTCAAGCGCATCGACAAGGGCATTGATGGCCGCGCCCTGGCCACCCCGGCCGACTTCGAAGGCGCCCGCGAGGCGTGGTCGGCCTGACCTTTATCCGTCGCCCGTGCCTGTCGTGCCTTGCTGGCCGGCATCATGCACAGGCGACCGTTCCGTCTGGAGGACATCATCATGAGCAAGCCCCTGCAGGGTGAAATCGCGCTGGTCACCGGCGCAAGCCGTGGCATCGGCGCCGCCATCGCCGATCTGCTGGCCGCCCAGGGCGCCACCGTGATCGGAACCGCCACCACCGATGCCGGCGCTTCGGCCATCGGCGAGCGCCTGGCCGCGCACGGCGGTCATGGGCGTGCGCTGAACGTCACCGACGGCGCCGCGCTGGACGCCGTGCTGGATGGCATCGCCAAGGAGTTCGGCCCGATCTCGATCCTGGTCAACAACGCCGGCATCACCCGCGACAACCTGCTGATGCGCATGAAGGAAGACGATTGGGCGTCGATCATCGACACCAACCTGACCAGCGTGTTCCGCACCATCAATGCGGTGATGCCCTCCGTGCTGGCGGCGCGCG
>Ga0160455_100831_pt1 | contig 12004 bp, 11 predicted proteins | sample HID1972I_E6MG_FD_108206 | JGI IMG/M metagenome (GOLD analysis project Ga0160455, IMG submission 108206) | Enriched pill bug-associated microbial communities from UW Madison campus, WI, USA - HID1972I_E6 MG | ecosystem: Host-associated > Arthropoda: Insects > Digestive system > Unclassified ... | reverse complement strand
GTGGTGGCAACTGTCCGGCCAGCACCCTCAGCAGCGTGGATTTGCCGCTGCCGTTATCCCCGGTGATGGCCAACCGCTGGCCACGCTGCAGGATGAGATCCAGCGGTGCGCTGCAGCCATGCGGAAGCACGACTCGCTCCAGCTGCGCCACGCGCTGGGCGGCGTGCGGTGTATCGGGCGCGAAGACGGCCAGCTCCGCACTGGCAGCCACGCGCGAGGCGGCATCCCGCAGGCGTGCAGCGCTTTCCTCCAGCCGCTGTTCCTGCATGCGCGCATGGCGTCCCGCCGTGGCCTGTGCGCGACGCTTGGCCAGGCCCAGCAGGATAGGCGCCTGGTTCGCGGTGCGTGCGCTGCGCTCGCCGCGTGCCTGCTGCTGGTGTGCACGCTGCTCCAGTTCGCGTGCCTGCTGCTGTTGCCGGCGATGCTGGTGGTGCGCGTGTTCCAGCTGCGCCTGGGCACTGGCGGCCTGCGCTGCGCGCGTCTGCGCATAGTGGGAATACGGTCCGCTGAAGCGCTGCAGGCCATGCGCGTCCAGTTCGACGATGCAGTGCATGCCTTCCAGCAGCCTGCGGTCATGGCTGATCACCAGCAGCCCGGCCCGCCATTGCGAAAGCTGCTGCTGCAGCAGCGACCGGTGCCGCTTATCCAGGTGGTTGCTGGGTTCATCCAGTATCAGCCAGTCCGCATCGCTGGCCCATGCGCCGGAAAGGGCCGCCTGCATGGCCTGGCCACCGCTCAGGCGACTGGCCGCATCGTCGGGATGCAGGTCCGTCGGCAGGCCGTCGTGCGCCCAACGCAGGCGCAGGCGTTCGCGCAGGTCCCAGTGGTCACCGACGAGGCTGAAATCCCGTGGGTCGATACTGCCCTGCGCGATACGGTCCAGCGCCGCAAGAATCGGCGCCACCCCACACAGCTCGGCCACGGTTCCCTGCGGCTCGCCGCTGAGTGCGGGCAACAGGACCACGCGGCCGCCGCCATGGCAACGCCCGGAGGCAGGCGGCTCGGCACCGCACAGCAGGCGCGCGAGCATGCTCTTGCCCACGCCATTGGCCCCTACCAGTCCGGTGCGGACCGGTTCAAAGGTAAAGGAGAGATCGGAAAACAGGGTGCGCCCGTCGGGCAGGCGGTATGTCACGCGGTCAAGCGTGAGCGGATGCGTGGTCATGCGACCTCCAGCAGATGCCATCGACTCCCCCTGCGCGCAGGGGCGGGAAGAATCAGGCCGTCAGACAGACGGCGGCATCAGTGGCGCATCGGCGTGAACCTCCAGGGAAACGTGGGCAGTATAAGGGTAACGCCATGAATGGCGCCGTGCGGTTGCACCGGTATCGGTGCGATCGATGCTGCTCCCGGCACCGATGGCGTGAACTTCAGTGGCGGCGGTCGTTCTGCATGTCCGCACGGGAGGCGCCATACAGTTCGCGACGGCGACGGTGGTAGGCGATGAAGTCATCGCGGCGCAGTGCCCTGGAAAACAGCCATCCCTGCCCGAATTCGACCTGCCGTCCATGCAGGTAGGCCAGTTGGGCTTCGGTTTCCACGCCTTCGGCCACCACCAGCAGCCCCAACGTCTTGGCCATGTCGATGATGTGGCCGGTGACCGGGCTGGTGGCGCTGTCGGTGCCGATCGCTTCGATGAACAGTTTGTCGATCTTCAGCGCGTCCAGCGGAAGCTGCTGCAGGTACTGCAGGTTGGAGTAGCCCACGCCGAAATCATCGATGGCCACCGCGTGTCCGGCATGGCGTGCGGCGGAGATCACCGCGCGTGCCCGTTCGATGTCCATGAAGCCGCGTTCGGTGGCTTCCAGCCAGATCTGCTGGTTGGCGATGCCGGTGCCGGCCAGCGTATCTGCGATGACCTTGAGGGCGCGACCGGTGATCATGTCCTCGGGCGCGACGTTGATGGCGATATGCGCGCTGCGGTCATCCACCAGCAGTTCGCGCATGTCCGCCACCACCCGTTCGATGACCAGGTCGGTGATGGTTTCGACCAGGCCCGACGCTTCGGCCACCGGGATGAACAGGTCCGGGCGCACGTCGCTGCCATCGCGACGCTGCCAGCGCACCAGTGCTTCGGCGCCCACGCAGATGCCGGTTTCCAGCTCGATGATCGGTTGATAGACCACGTACAGTTCCTTGCGGCGGATGGCCTGCGCCAGTTCGCCACGCAGGGAGAGATGCCGGCGCGACAGCCAGAACGTCATGCCGGCGGCAGCCAGCGCCAGCAGCGCGCTGATCGGCAGGATCAACGACAGCTGGCGCTCGACAACCGTTCGCACCGCGGCGCGAGGTGCGATCACGATGGCCAGCCAGTCCTCGCTGCGGGCGCTGGCAAACAGGGTGTATTCGTCCAGGCCGGTGCGCGGCTGGCGCAGCAGCGTTTCCAGCAGCGCTGGATCGTCCATGGACTGGCGCGCGATCAGCCGGCCGTCGGGCGTGGCGATGGCCAGGCGCATGTCCTGTGCGGCGATCAGGTCAACGAAATGACCGGGATCCATCAGCGCATCGTAATCGCCCAGCCGCAGCGACAGCATGCGCCGTCCGTAGGCCGCGCGTGGCTGCACATCCAGTTGCAGGGCGGCACCGTCGGCCGTGGTGTGGTGCGGCATCGACCAGCGCACGGATGCATCCGGCCGGCCCCAGGAACTGCACAGCAGCTGGCCTTCATGGAAATAGCCGATCTGGTCCACCGACGGTGTGGTGATGACCTTGGACTGCATCAGCCGGATGTGATCGGCGCTGCACGGTGCAGCGTGGCCCTGCTGCAGGGACTGCAGGACTGCCAGCGCCTGGCTGTAGGAGCGTTCGGCCCGCCCGAGCGCGCGTTCGGCGGTCTGCTGCACTTCCTGCCGTGCGACCTGGGTAGCCTGCCGCCAACTCACCCAGGTCATCAACGCCATGGACAGGATGGCGGTCAGCACGGTCACGCCGATCATGATGAGCAGGATGCGGGTTCGGTTCATCGGAAGCCCGTGGCAGGAGACGTGGCGTTCGGTCCGGCCCGCAAGCAGGCTGTCCCTGGCGGCTCCAGCCTAACGGAACCGGCAGGATCGCGGGGAGGAATGCCATCCAGGCGGTGCCGCAGGCGGCGAGGCGGCCTGCATTGCGCCATGTAAACGGCCCGGATGCGACACCCGCGGCCTTCACCCGGGTTTCGCGGCATCGGGTCGAACATCCGCCCGCCTTCCCTGCGTGCCATGACTGCCATGTCCGTGCGTTTCATGCTCCTGCTCGTGTTGCTGTGCCTGCCGGCAGGGGCGGTGCAGGCGCGCACGGTCTATCGCTGCGTGCAGGGCAACACCGTCAGCATGGCGACGGCGCCGGAGCCGGGTTCGCGCTGCACGCCGAAGGAGATCGATGATGCGGCGGTGCAGGCGCCGAACCTGTGGGGGAACATGGGTGTCTTCAGCGGCACCCTGTACGAACGCGAGCAGGACGGTCGGCTGGTGTATTCGACGCGCAACCTGCCGGGCTCACGCGTCTATCTGAAATTCACCGTGGCGACGCCGCCGGGCGAGCCCGCGCATGAAGGAATGGGGCGGCTGGGGCCGGCGCAGCTGCGGCCACATGCCCGGCAGTTCAAGGCCGCGGCGAAGGCCACCGGCGTGGACGATGCGTGGCTGCGCGCGATCGCCCATGCGGAGAGTGGTTTCGATGCGGCGGCGGTATCGGCCAAGGGCGCTCAGGGCGTGATGCAGTTGATGCCGGAAACCGCGCGGGAATATGGCGTGGCCGATCCGCTGTCGGCCGCGCAGTCGATTGATGGCGGTGCACGCCACATGCGCGCGCTGCTGCGTCGCTACGATGGTGACCGCGTGCTGGCGGCGGCAGCCTACAACGCCGGTATCGGCGCGGTAACCCGCTACAAGGGCGTGCCGCCCTATGCCGAAACGCTGGCATACGTGGACAAGGTGATGGCGCTGTATTCGCGCTATCGCGAAGCCATGGGCATCCGCCCCGAAGTCCCCGCGCGCTGACACTGAAAAATGGGGACGGAGGCGGTTAATTCAAATTAACTTCCTCCGTCCCCATTTTTGGGTCTGCGTTGCGCCAGGCATCGAGGTCGTCCAGCGGCCGGACTTCGATGCTGCCAAAGCGTGCCCATGGGAAGCTGCGGGCAATGCGCAGCGCCTCGTCGCGGCTGCGTGCCTGGATGAGGTTGAAGCCGGCAAGCAGTTCGCGCGTTTCGGCGAACGGGCCATCCAGCAGGCGTTCCTGGCCGTTACGCACGCGCAGCGTGGTGGCCTGCTCCACCGGCTGCAGCTTCTGTGATGCCAGCAGCACGCCCTGTGCCTGCAGCGCGTCGGCATGCTGCACGCAATCGCGCATCAGGGCATCGAATTCAGCCGTCGGCAATGCCTGCAGCAGGGCGGGTTCTATGTAGACGAGGAGTGCATAGTGCGGCATGGCCGGGGTCCGTCGGAGCAGGCCTGCATGATGGACCAGCCCGATGCCCTGCCGGTGCTGCAATGCGTCATGCGCGACTCGCCGGGGCGTGCGAAAAAAAACATGGCGGCATGTCGATTTCCCTGCCCGTGGTTCGTCGTCATGATGAAGGCCCGGCGGTTCCGGGCATGGCAGGAGCACGGTCATGAAAGTGATGGTAATCGTGAAGTCCAATGCCCGCGTGGAGGCGGGTGAGCTGCCCCGACAGGCAGAGCTGGAGGCGATGGGACGATTCAACGAGGAGCTGGTGCGCGCCGGGGTGATGCTGGCCGGGGAAGGGTTGCATCCCAGCCAGCGTGGTCACAGGGTGCGCTTCGGCGCGCAGGGGCGGCAGATTGTCCAGGGCCCCTTCGCCGATCCGGGCTCGCTGGTGGCAGGCTTCTGGTTGTGGCAGGTGCGTTCGCTGGATGAGGCACTGGAGTGGGCGCAACGTGCGCCATTTGCCGCCGGCGATGAGCTGGAACTACGCCAGGTGATGGCCGAGGAAGATTTTGGCGAGGCGTTCACCCCGGAACTGCGCGAACAGGAGCAGCGTCTGCGCGACAGCATCGACGCCCGCTGACATTGTCCCTTCCTCCTGTTACTGGAGATATCGAGATGAAATTCATTCCATTCCTGGATTTCAACGGCCAGGCCCACGAGGCGATGGCGTTCTACGCGCGTGCGCTGGGCGGTGCGGTGACATCGGAAATGAAGTACCGCGACATGCCGCCGTCGGACGGCATGGATGGATGCAACGCGATGCCGGAGGACACGCTGGACCACGTCGCCCATGCTCAGCTGGAAGTGGGCGCGGCGGTGTTGATGGCCGCCGATGGGCCGGGTGATGGCAAGCGCGGTGGCACCACCATCAACGTGGAGGTGGATTCGGTCGAGGAGGCCGAACGCGTGTTCGCCGCACTGGCTGATGGTGGCGAGATCCGCATGCCCATCGCCGAAACCTTCTGGGCACATCGCTGGGGCATGCTGGTGGATCGTCATGGCAAGCCCTGGATGGTCAACTTCATGAAAAACCCTTGAATCCGGAGACACGCACATGAATGCATCCGAGCACGACATTCCCCGCATGAGCACCCCGCATGCCCAAAAGGTCTTCATCAACCTGCCGGTCCGCGACCTGGCAGCGTCCACGCGTTTCTTCGAAGCGCTGGGTTACCGCTTCAACCCCGCGTTCACCAACGACGACGCAGCCTGCATGGTGGTCAGCCAAACGATCTTCGTGATGCTGTTGACCATGCCGTTCTTCCAGCAGTTTTCGGTCAAGCCGGTTGCCGATGCGCAGGCCGGCACCGAGGTGATCACCTGTCTTTCAGCGCAAAGCCGCGAGGCCGTTGATGCGATGCTGGAAAAGGCGCTGGCGGCAGGAGCGGGCGAGCCACAGCCGGCACGTGACCTTGGCTTCATGTACCAGCGGGGTTTCCAGGACCTGGACGGCCACCTGTGGGAGATCGCGTGGATGGAGGGCGAACCGGGCTGATGCGCGCGCGTCTGGACACCTTGTGGCGGATGGAGTCGCCAGGCTTGATCGCGCGGGTCTCGCGGATGCTGCGCGGCGACATCGGACGCGCCGAGGAGCTGGTGCAGGATTGCTGGCTGGTCGCGCTGGAGCGCTGGCCTGTCGAGGGAATCCCGGACAACCCAGGAGCGTGGCTGATGACCGCTGCCCGCAACCGTGCCATCGATGTGCTGCGACAGCACCAGCGGGTGGCGGACCAGCACGTGCGGTGGGGCGATGCGCTGCAGCCACCTGCGGCGGTGGCCCCGGACGACAGCGATGCGCTGGGCGATGACATCGGCGATGACCTGCTGCGCCTGATGTTCGTGGCCTGCCATCCGGTGCTGCCCGCCGACGCACGCGTGGCGCTGACCCTGCGCCTGCTGGCGGGCCTGTCGACGGCGGAAATCGCACGTGCCTTCCTGCAGCCGGAAGCCACCATCGCCCAGCGGATCGTGCGTGCGAAGCGCACGCTGGCGCATCGGCAGGTGCCGTTCGAAGTGCCCCGGGAGGCGTCATTGCCGGAACGGCTGCAATCGGTGCTGGAGGTGGTCTACCTGGTGTTCAACGAGGGGTATGCGGCCAGCGCCGGCGATGACTGGATGCGACCGGCGTTGTGCGAGGAGGCGTTGCGGCTGGGGCGGATACTGGCAGGCCGGCTGCCGGCGCAGGTGCCGGTGCACGGCCTGCTGGCACTGATGGAACTGCAGGCGTCGCGCAGTGGCGCGCGTGCTGCCGCCGATGGTCGTGCGGTGCTGTTGGAGCAGCAGGACCGTGCGCGCTGGGACTGGCTGCAGATCGCGCGTGGACGGGCTGCACTGCAGAGAGCGAGGCAGCTGGGCGGCGATGACGACCCCTACGTGCTGCAGGCCGGCATCGCCGAATGCCATGCGCAGGCACGCGCGGCAGAGCTTACGGACTGGGCGCGGATCTCGGCACTGTACGCACGCCTGCTGCAGGTGCAGCCTTCGCCGGTGGTTGCATTGAACGCGGTGGTTGCCGTATCGCGAGCCGAGGGTCCCTTTGTCGCATGGGGTCGGTTGCAACCGTTGCTGCAGGATGCGCGACTGCAGCCCTACGCGCCGTTGTGGGCCGTGCGCGGGGAACTGCTTGCGCAGCTGGGACGAGTGGAAGATGCGCGCAGGGCATTTGCCCATGCCGCCACGCTGGCCACCAACACGCGCGAACGTGAGGTGCTGCTGGCACGTGCCGGCCAGGGTGGATAGTGCTTTCCGCCATCCCGGCTTGCCGTCCTGATGCCGCGACGCGTCGCGCGCGCGTGGCTTACACTCGCCTTCCTGTCGATGTCCTGCTGGAGAGCGCAATGAAGCGAGTGGTGTTGAGCGTGCTGGCCCTGTCGGTGTCCAGCGCACTGATGGCGGCGACGCCGAAATTCGATGGTGCGCGGATTTCCGCCGACGTGAAGGAGCTGGCATCCGATGCCTACGAAGGCCGGTCACCCGCGACCGCCGGCGAGCAGAAGACACTGGCCTTCCTGAGCCGGCAGTTCGAGGCTGCCGGGCTGCAGCCGGGCGGCGATCTGCAGGATGGCAAGCGCCTGTGGACCCAGGCTGTGCCGCTGCGCAAGGGCGATATCGTCGGCACGCCGCAGTTGACGCTGCACCAGGGCGCGAAGGCGTTGCCGCTGGAGCAGGGCAGGCAGATCGCGGTACGCGCTGCGATGAATGGCGCAGAGCGCGTGGACATCGACAAGGCGCCGCTGGTGTTCCTCGGCTACGGCGTGAAGGCGCCGGAGAAGAACTGGGACGACTTCAAGGGCGTGGACCTGGACGGCAAGATCGCGGTCGTGCTGATCAACGATCCGGATTTCGAGACCGGCCAGGGCGATTTCGATGGCAAGGGCATGACCTATTACGGTCGCTGGACCTACAAGTACGAGGAAGGTGCGCGCCAGGGTGCGCTGGGCGTGCTGATCGTGCATGAGACCGCGCCGGCATCCTATGGCTGGGCGACGGTGGCCGGCTCCAACACCAACACCATGTTCGATGTGGTGCGCGACAACCCGGCCGACAGCCATCCGCTGCTGGAGGGCTGGATACAGCGCGATCTTGCGGTGGACCTGTTCAAGTCGGCGGGGCTGGATTTCGATACGCTGAAGAAGCAGGCCCAGCAACGTGATTTCAAGCCGGTACCATTGACGGGCGCGAGCCTGGACGCGGCGTATGCAGTGAAGAGCGAAGTGATCACCTCGCACAACGTGGCCGCGCGCCTGGAAGGCAGCAGCCACCCGGACGAGACGGTGGTGTACAGCGCGCACTGGGACCATATCGGCGTGGGTGAGCCGGACGCCAACGGCGACCGCATCTTCAACGGCGCGCTGGACAATGCCAGCGGCACCGCGTCGCTGGTGGAACTGGCGCGTGGATTCGCCAAGGCGCCGCGTCCGCAGCGTTCGCTGCTGTTCCTGGCGGTGACTGCCGAAGAGAAGGGCCTGCTGGGCTCGGAGTACTACGCCACCCATCCGCTGTATCCGCTGGAAAAGACCGTCGCGGTGATCAACATGGACGGCATGGCGCCGTTCGGCCCATCGCGCGATTTCGGCATCTACGGCGCGGCGCGCTTCGAGCTGCTGGACCAGTTGAAGGACGTGGCCAGCCGTTGGGACATCCGCTATACGCCGGATCCGAAGCCGGAAGCGGGCCTGTTCTTCCGCTCGGACCACTTCCCGTTTGCCAAGCGTGGCGTACCGGCACTGTCCTGGTCGGCCGGCCAGGATTGGGTGGATGGGGGTGTCGCCGCGGGCAGGAAGGCATCGGATGACTACACCGCCAGGCGCTATCACCAGCAGGGCGATGAGTGGCAGCCGGACTGGAAGTTTGCCGGCGCGGCCCGCGATCTGGAGGTGCTGTATACCCTGGGCAGCGAGCTGGCCAATTCGCGCGCGTGGCCGAACTGGAGTGCGGAAGAGGCGTTCCGCGCGGTACGCGACGCCAGCGCCGGGCAGCGCCGCTGACAACAGCGTGGCTGGAGCCGACCCATGGTCGGCTGCAGCACATCCGGATAGCGCCGGCCCAGGCCGGCCTGCGCGGGTCGCATAGCCTGGTCTGAGCCGACCATGGGTCGGCTCTTACCGGTGCCTTGCCGGCGGTTTCATCGCCGATATCCGGGTATTCGTCGCGCCGGGGTTGCCGGTACCGCGTTGGGCTCTATGCTCGAGCTGTCCCTTAGTGAAGACGTCAGCATGTACGCCAGTGTCTCCCTGATTTTCCGGCATCTCCTTGCGTGGACCGCGGCGCTGATCGTGGCCGGCATGGTATGGAGTGGCATCTTCAGCGGCATGCGTGATGGTCCGGGCTGGGTATTCGGGCTGCTGGCCATGTTCCTGATGCTGTCCGCACTGGGCAGCGCGATCACGCATCTGCGCCGGGTGTGGCTGGTGGCCGGGCGGCTGGATGCCAGCACCCTGTCCAGCCGCCAGCGTCGCCAGATCGAACTGCCGATGGATGCCGCGCCGGCGTTCGCGTTGCTGGAAATGGCGATCGCCGAGATGCCCCGCGTGGAGGACATCGAAAGCGCTCCCGGCAGCCTGCAGGTCCGTGCCTACGTGCGTCGCGTGGACCCATGGAATGGTCGCCAGCCTTCGCGCTGGAACCTGCCTGCGCGGCTGGCGATCAAGCGCAACAGCGTGCAGGCAACGGTGACGCCGGGGCAGGGCACCAGCACCGTGACGCTGCTGTTCGAGCCCGATGCCGGCTGGTGGGCGGATCTGCTGGCACTGGACGAGGGCAGCAACTTCGAGAATGCCGAGGCCGTGACCCGCTCGATGACCCGCCGCGTGGCCGAACAGCGCCGCGACGAACAGGCGGCTGCCGAACAGACCCAGGTGGAAAAGGAACTTTCCGTGGCACGCCTGAACCTGCTGCACGCGCAGGTGGAACCGCATTTCCTGTACAACACGCTGGCCAATGCGCAGGTGCTCACGCGTACCGATCCGGTACGTGCCGAGCAGATGCTGGGACACCTGATCCAGTACCTGCGCAGCTCGCTGCCAAGTGTGGACGAATCGGTCTCCACGCTGGGCGTGGAGCTGGAGCGCACGCGCGCCTATCTGGAGATCCTGCGCATCCGCATGGGCGCGCGACTGGGCGTGGAGGTGCAGGTGCCCGATGCGCTGCATGCGGTGTGCCTGCCGGCAATGGCGCTGCAGACGCTGGTGGAGAACGCCATCAAGCACGGCCTGGAGCCGAAGCCCGGCGGCGGCACTATCTGGATCATCGCCCGTGGCTTCGACGATCATGTCACGGTGACGGTGGCCGACGACGGGCTGGGGTTCGGGCAGGGTACCAGCGGCACCGGCATCGGCCTGAAGAACCTGCGCGAACGCCTGCGGCTGACCTGTGGTGAACACGCTGGTGTGGCGATCGTGGCCAATTTCCCCACCGGGGTCGCTGCCACGCTGACCCTGCCCCTGCCCCGGCCCGCGAAGGAGGTGGCCGGTCATGCGGCTTGATGCGTTGATCGCAGAAGATGAGGAACTGCTGCGCGCGTCGCTGGTGCAGCAGCTGGGACGGCTGTGGCCGGAGCTGCGCATCGTGGCCGAATGCGAGGACGGCGCCAGTGCGCTGGAACAGCTGGCCGACAAGCAGCCGGACGTTGCGTTCCTGGACATCCGCATGCCCGGCATCACCGGCATCCAGGTGGCGCGCGCACTGGCAGAACTGAGCCCGCGCACGCAGGTGGTGTTCGTTACCGCGTACGACCAGTACGCCATCGATGCCTTCGAACAGGGAGCAATGGACTATCTGCTCAAGCCGGTGAGCGACGAGCGGCTGCTGGCCACGCGCGAAAGGATCCTGGCGCGCATGCCGGCCGCGCGCAATGACGATGCGGTGCTGGAGAAACTGCTGCAGCGCCTGGACCGTGGCGAGGGTCGCCCGCAATCGCCGCCGCTGGCCTGGATCACCGCCAGCAACGGCCGTGACACGGTGCTGATCATGCTGGAGGACGTGGTGTATTTCCGGGCCGACAACAAGTACACCACGGTGGTGACGGCGGCCGGCGAGAGCCTGCTGCGCACGCCGCTGCGTGAACTGCTTGCTGTGCTGGATCCGCAGCAGTTCCGCCAGGTGCACCGTTCCACCATCGTCAACATGAAGGCCGTGGCTGCGGTAAGCCGCGATGATACCGGCCGCGGCCTGCTGCGCCTGCGCGAACGCCCGGAAACGCTCACCGTCAGCCAACCCTTCATGACGCTCTTCCGCGGCATGTAAAAAGGGGGACGGAGGAACTTGAATTTTCCGGCGAAAATTCAAGTTCCTCCGTCCCCCTTTTCGTTCCCCTTTACGTTCCCGTTTTTTGGGGTCAGAAGGCGGGTTGCAGGGTCAGGTCGCGGTGGCTGCTGGTTTCGCCTACATGGTTGAGGCGGCCGACGAGTTCGGAATGCTGCTTCATGCGGCCGATCTCGGTCATGATGCGGATGTCTTCATGGCGCAGCTCGCGCCGTTCGGTCACTGCCTGCTTGTAGTCCAGCACTTCCGGGTAGTGCTCAGCCATGCCCAGTGCATCGGCCACATGCTCCACGCTGTCGGCCTTCGACGTGATGCGCGCGCGGCTGTTGAATGCCTTCATCCAGCGCTCGAAACCGGCCTGCTGGTCGAACATGTTGGCCATGAACCAGATGACGAACAGGATCGAGACCCATGAACCGATCACCACGACCACGCGGGTCAGGGTGATGTGGTAATCGTCGCGCCAGAGGTAGTTCGTGATCAGCCCGAGGATCAGCAGCGATGCCGCCTGCCAGCCGACGATCGAGGCGATAAGCCACTGGCACTTGGCCTGCGCCAGCACCGCTACTTCCTCGCGGATCTGTTGTTCACTCAGATTGCGCCAGTGCGCGACCTGTTTTTCGAACGGGCTGCCGTACAGCTCGTTGTCTCTAAGCAGCAATCCCAAACCCTTGAACAAAGCAATCATGGCTGGCTCCCTTCTGGAACGTGCGGCGATCAGCATTGGACGGTGTGGCGGATTCAGTTCTAGCACTTCCTGCGGGCCGTGCAATGGGTGAAATGCGAAGCGTTGCAGGGCTTCTGCCTGAATGGG
>Ga0160455_100829_pt1 | contig 12026 bp, 9 predicted proteins | sample HID1972I_E6MG_FD_108206 | JGI IMG/M metagenome (GOLD analysis project Ga0160455, IMG submission 108206) | Enriched pill bug-associated microbial communities from UW Madison campus, WI, USA - HID1972I_E6 MG | ecosystem: Host-associated > Arthropoda: Insects > Digestive system > Unclassified ... | reverse complement strand
GCGGGGCAGAGCCCCGCTTTACGCGGTGATGCCGTATTCCTTGAGCTTCTTGCGCAGGGTCGCGCGATGGATGCCCAGCATCGCGGCCGCGCGGCTCTGGTTGCCTTCGCAGTGGTTCAGCACTTCCACGAACAACGGGATTTCCATCTCGCGCAGCACGATCTCGTAGACATCGTCCGCATCGCAGCCATCCAGGTCGCGCAGGTAGCGGCGGACGGACTGCGCGACATGTTCGCGGAGCGGAGGCCGCGTAGCGCCACGACTGGCGTCAGGGCGAGAGAGCACTGCGTTCAATGGAAATCCCGATCTGATGGCCGCGCCGAACGGCGCTGGCGAAGAAAGTGGTGGCGGCCAGTCTAGCGCGAGCCGGGCAGGCCTGCACGACCCCCGCGCACGCTTCGCGCCTACATGAACTCGAAAGTAAACGCGACGGTGGAGGCCGCCGGCTCGCGAACCCGGAAGGCGATCTGCGCGCTCTGGCCGGGCTCCAGCGGTGTGGCCTGCGCTGCCTGCGGGCCCAGGTAGTCGGCTGGCTTGAACACGCCGGTGCCGATCACCCGGCCATCGGCGTCGGACAGCGAAAGGCGCAGTGTCGGCCAGTCCTGCGCCCAGCGCGCATCATTGCGGAGGCTTGCGCGTACCTGCAGGGTGCTGGCGTGGCCAGGCACCGGACGCACATCGCGGCTGGTCATCGTGAAGGCCGACGGTTCCCGCCAGGCCGGCAGCGAGCAGCCCAGCACGCTGCACAGGCCGGCGACCCACGGCCGCGTGCCGGCATCGGCAGCCAGCCGCGCCCGGTCGGCGAGCGCCACCTGCAGGACGAGCAGCACGACCAGGCCGGCGATCGCCAGCCATTGCCAGCGGGGCGCAGGCAGCGATGGTGTCGACCTGCGCAGGAAAACGGGTTCGTGCGCGGTACGCGCCGCCGGCGCCGCGGTATCGGCAAGGACAACCGGCGCTACCGGTTCGGGCAGTGCATCGTCGGGTGTCGTTTCCGGCCGGGTGTCGGCGATGCGGTCATCGCCCGCGATGGCATCGATCCCGTCCGTCGCAGGCGCGCGCGCGCCATCGCTTTCGCCATCGCGGGAATCGCTGGTGGCGGGCCGCAGGAAGGTGGCGATGGGACGACGCGGTGGCGTGGAATCGGGCATGCAGGGTGCGGGCGTGGATCCAGTGGCTATTCAACCACGTTCGGCTCAGGCGCGGCGTACGCCGGTGATGCGCATCCAGTCGCCATCCTGGGTGGCCTGCAGATCGTCGAACCAGGCCGCATAGCGTGCCAGCAGTTCACCTTCCTGCCCATGCAGGATGCCTGACAGGGCAATGCGCCCACCTGCCGACACGCGCGCGGCCAGCAGTTCGGCCAGTGCATCCAGCGCCGAGGCGAGGATGTTGGCCACCACGATCGGGTACGTCGCCACCGGCTCGTCCTGCGGCAGATACACGTGCATGCGCGCCAGTTCGCCATTGCGTTCGGCATTGTCGGCGGTGGCGATCAGTGCCTGGGGGTCATTGTCCACGCCGACCGCTTCGGCGGCACCGAGCTTCAACGCGGCCAATGCGAGGATGCCCGAGCCGCAGCCGAAATCGAGCACGCGCTGGTCCTGCAGCAGGCCTTCGCCGGCCAGCCCGTCCAGCCAGCGCAGGCACAGCGCGGTCGTCGGGTGGGTACCGGACCCGAACGCCAGGCCGGGGTCGAGCCTCACCACCGCCGCGTCGCCGGCCCGTGCCGCTTCCGGGAGCTCATGGTTCCACGGCACGATCCAGGTGCGTTCGCCGAAGGACAGCGGTTCGAACTGGTCCAGCCAGGCGCGTTCCCAGTCTTCGTCCTGTACGGCACGGAAGCTGGCCGAAGACCAGTCCAGATCGGCATCGAAGGCTTCCAGCGCGGCCAGCAGCACCAGCCCATCGGCGTCATGCGGGAACAGCGCGCTCAGCACCAGGGTGTCCCACATCGGCGTTTCCCCCACCCCCGGTTCCAGGATCGCCTGTTCGTTGCTCGTATCGGCCTCGGCATCAAGCAGGGTCACCGCCAGTGCACCGACATCCTCCAGTGCGTTTTCGTAGCGGGGCTGGGTGGCTTCGGTGCAGCGCAGGGTGATTTCCAGGAACGGCATGGCGGGAAGACTTCATCCGGCAAAGAAGGGAATGCTAGACCATCCGGGCATCCCCCTGTCATCTCCAGGGATGGTGAGACGCAGGGAGGACAGGTTCATGCAGCGTTGTGAGAGCTTGCTAGAATCGCTGCCTTGCCTTGTGTGTCACAGACCCTATGGCGTCCGTCCCTGCTCTGAAAACCTGGCTTCTGGTGGTGCCTGCCGTGGCATTGCTCGGCGCGGCAGGCATGCGCATGGGCGGGCATCCGGGTCATGCCGCCACGCCCGCGTCGGAAAGTGTGGCCACGGACATGCAGCTGGCCAGCCAGGATGCATCGACCGGCACTGCCGCGATACCTTCCGCGCTGGCACGCCGGCTTGCGACTGAATCCCTGCGTGATGCGCTTCCGTCCGGCCTTCCGCTGGACATCCGTGCCGACATCGAAGGCGACACCGACCTGTTTGCGTACGCCCAACGGCTGCGCTGGCAGGCCGATGCCGGCAACGTCGAAGCGCGCTGGATGCTGAGCCGCGTGTATGACTACTGCAGTCCGTACGCGAATGATCCCGGTGGTTACCAGCTGGACAACCAGGTACTGGCCGGCATGGGGGAAGGTGCTTCTACGGCGATGGCCGATGCGCGCCAGCGGGTGGCGACGCGCTGTGGTGGTTTCGTGAGCAGCGATGGACTGGGTTACCCGCTGGTTTTCCAGCAGCGCCGGCAGGCTGCGCAGGACGGCAACCTGGCGGCAGAAGCCTCGATGTTCGCTGACGGCCAGCCGCTGCAGAACGATGAATCGTATCGGCGCGGGCTGGTGGAGCGTGTACGGGATTCGCACGATCCCGAGGCCTACATGGCGTTGGCGCCGGCGATGGGGCTGCGCGCGTCGGGTGACCGCGCGATGACCGGCATGGTGGCTGGCGAAGCGCTGAGCGAACTGGCATGGCGTGTGGCGGCCTGCGAGCTGGGCATGCCGTGCGGTGCCGACAGCGTGCTGATGAACAGCTTCTGCGCCAATGGCGGCATCTGCTCCGACGATGCCGGCCAGGATTTCACTGATTTCGTTTATGACGCTGCGGTATCGCGGCAGGGTGCTGAGAAAATGACCGAATGGGTCGAGCGATTGATTGGAAAGAGGGAAAGACGATGAAGTACCGTCGAATCCTGCACGGGGCGAAATTCTGGTTCTGGGTGGCGCTGTTCGTCGCCTATTCGGCAGGTGCGGTCGGCCTGTTGATGATCGATACGCAGGAAGACCGCTACCGGCGGCTGTCCACCGTGGAACTGACCAAGGTGCAGTCCAGCGCGGACGCGCGCAGCGCCGGCGCCAGCCAGGTCGCCGCGGTGTACCGCGCGCAGAGCGGCATGCCGTTCGCATCGCTGCCGGCCGGCAGTACCTTCCAGGTGGTGTGGCCGGATGGCTCCACGGAAACCATGATGATCGTGGACCCGTCCTCACCCAACGGCGTGCGCCCGGTGCCGGGCAGCCAGATCCCCGCCGAACACCGGTAAAAGGGTGGGGGCCAAAAGGTGGCGAGTTTGATAGAGAAGGTGACGACCGTAGGTCGTCACCTTCTTCGGGTCAGGTCAACGCAATCGATTTCGTCTTGCGTTCGGCCAGGCGCTTTTCCAGGTAATGGATGTTCTGCCCGCCGGCCTGGAAGCCCTTGTCGCGCATGATGCGTTGCTGCAGGGCCACGTTGGTCTTGATGCCTTCCACCACCATCTCGCTCAGCGCCACGCGCATGCGGGCAATGGCGGTTTCGCGGTCCGGGCCGTGCACGATCAGCTTGCCGATCATCGAATCATAGTTCGACGGCACGCGGTAGCCGGAATAGATGTGCGTATCCACCCGCACGCCGGGACCACCCGGGGCATGGAAGCCGGTGATCAGGCCCGGGCTGGGCACGAAGGTTTCCGCGTCCTCGGCGTTGATGCGGCATTCGATGGCATGGCCATTGAGCACCACGTCGCTCTGCTTGATGGACAGCTTCTGGCCGGCGGCGATCTTCAGCTGCTCGACCACCAGGTCGACGCCGGTGACCATCTCGGTGACCGGATGCTCCACCTGCACGCGGGTGTTCATTTCGATGAAGTAGAAGCGGCCGTCCTCGAACAGGAATTCGAAGGTGCCGGCACCGCGGTACCCGATGCGGATGCATGCTTCCACGCACACCTTGCCGATCTGCTCGCGCAGTTCCGGGGTGATGCCCGGGGCGGGTGCTTCTTCCACCACCTTCTGGTGACGACGCTGCATGGAGCAGTCGCGCTCGCCCAGGTGGATGGCATTGCCCTGGCCATCGGCCAGTACCTGGATTTCCACATGGCGCGGATTTTCCAGGAACTTCTCCATGTAGACCTCGCCATTGCCGAACGCGGCCTTGGCCTCGCTCTTGGTGGTCTCGATGGAGGTCTTCAGCGATGCCTCGGCATGCACCACGCGCATGCCACGGCCGCCACCGCCGCCGGCCGCCTTGATGATGACCGGATAGCCGATCTCGCGGGCGATCTTGGTGTTGGCGACGATGTCATCGCCCAGCGGACCGCCCGAGCCGGGCACGCACGGCACGCCGGCGGCCTTCATGGCACGGATCGCTTCCACCTTGTCGCCCATCAGGCGGATGGTGTCGGCCTTGGGGCCGATGAAGATGAAGCCGGATTCTTCCACGCGCTCGGCGAAGTTGGCGTTCTCGGAGAGAAAACCGTAGCCGGGATGGATGGCCTGTGCGTCGGTGACCTCGGCCGCAGCGATCAGCGCGGGGATGTTGAGGTAGCTGTCCGACGACGGCGCCGGGCCGATGCAGACCGACTCATCGGCCATGGCCACGTGCTTGAGATTGCGGTCGACCGTGGAATGTACGGCCACCGTGCGGATGCCCAGGGTGTGGCACGCGCGCAGGATGCGCAGCGCGATTTCCCCTCGGTTGGCGATGACGACTTTATCGAGCATGGCCTGCCCCTCAGCCGATCACGAACAGGGGCTGGTCGAATTCCACCGGCTGGCCGTTTTCGCCGAGGATGGCGACGATGGTGCCCGACGCATCCGCTTCGATCGGATTGAACATCTTCATCGCTTCGATGATCGCCAGGGTCTCGCCTTCCTTGACCTGCTGGCCAACGCTGACGAAGGCCGGCTTTTCCGGCGACGAAGAGGCGTAGAAGGTGCCGACCATCGGCGAGCGCACCACATGGCCGTCCGGCAGCGCGTTGCCGGGCTTGGCGGTGCCGCCGGTGGAGGCTTCGGTGGGCGACTGCATCGGCATCGGCGCGGCAGCAGCGGCCGGCGCGGCGTACACGGCCGGGGCCGGCGCGGCCATCTGCGCGAACGCGCCGACCGGCGCGCGCGACAGGCGTACGGATTCCTCGCCTTCCTTGATTTCGATCTCGGCCAGGTTGGATTCTTCCAGCAGGTCGATCAGCTTCTTGATTTTGCGCAGATCCATGAGGGCCTCTTTTTTGGTCTGTCTGGGAATGGGCGCCATTGCGCCCCATCGTGAATCAGGCGGCGGACAGGTGCCGCAGCGCGGCGTCCATCGCATAACGGTAACTGTCCGCGCCGAAGCCACAGATGACGCCGACCGCCTTGTCGCTGAAATAGCTGTGGTGGCGGAAGGGCTCGCGGGCGTGCGGGTTGGACAGGTGGATCTCGATGAACGGCACGTCCACCGCCGCCAGCGCATCGCGCAGCGCCACGGAGGTGTGGGTGAACGCGGCCGGGTTGATCAGGATGAAGGCAGTGCCATCGGTGCGCGCGGCCTGCACGCGGTCCACCAGGGTGTGTTCGGCGTTGGACTGCAGCGATTGCATGGCGTGCCCGGCGGCATCGGCCTGGGCCTGCAGCGCCTGGTCGATCTGCGCCAGCGTCGTGTGCCCATAGACCCCCGGCTCGCGGGTGCCGAGCAGGTTGAGGTTGGGGCCATGCAGGACCAGCAGTTTCGCCATGGGAACCGAACGACGGGAAAGGGCGGCAGTCTGGCGGAAGCCGTAGATGTTGTCCAGTTCGGCGAAGTTTGGCGCGTTTCAAGCGAATGTTTGAATTTGGGCGTGGTGGTGATGCATCACGGCGCGGGCACCTGCAGGCAGAGGTGATACCGGGGTTCAAGGAGGCAACGCCGGCCCGGGATATCCACTCTGCTTTCGCGACGGATACCGGTGCAGGAGCTGGTATCTAAACGCGTGGCATATCCGCACCGTCGCCAATGGTGCCATCCGCCACCGTGCCCGGGCAGCCGCGCCATCCCATCGGTCCGCAGAATGGGCAGCTGCTGCGGCGCGTCCGCTGTGGTCGCGGGCGCCTGCGTGGACGCTGTGCCGGCGTGTCCTGGCTGAAGACGAGGCGCATGAGGTGCCGGCCAGTGGGATGTGAGGCGTCGGTCAGCGCTGCTTCCGCTGGGCCCCGGGCGGCGTGTCGTCGCCATTCATCGGAAGCTCCCGTCCAGTGTCTGCAGCGTGGTATCGGCCAGCCGTCGGCCGGCGATGATCAGCCCTTCCACAAGGCGCGGGGCGAGCATCCGGCCATCGGGTTCGTCGGCTATATCGGCGTGCGCGGTTTCCAGTATTTCCAGGATGGCACTCAGGCTTTCCAGGCTGCGGCGGCACACGATGGCCGTGCGTCGCCAGCGCTGCTCGGCCGCGTCGCGCACCGCCCGCTCGTTGTCCTGGCGTGTCTCCGGGGATATCAGTGTCAGGACCTCCGGTGCATGCCGGGCCGCTTCAAGGCGCTGCTGTTGCAGAAGGGTTTCCAGCTTCTCAAGGAACGGCGGGGGAAGATCGCAGATCGTGTCGCCGATCAGCGCGTACAGGCGCTTTTCGCTCAGGGAGTCGTGCTGCATCCGGTAGTCCTCGCAGGGAAGGCCACCTGCGCCGGGGCGCGAGGTGGCGGGCGATGCGGGTTGGCGTACCGGTGAACAATCAGAAAAAGGCCGGCGGATCGAGGGACCCCCGCACATCGCCCGCCATGGAACCGACAGGCCATGCATTCTCCGCCGTGCCCACAGGGGCAAAACAGAGCCAATACTGATTGTTCAACGGGACGCCAATCCCGGCCGGTGATCTGCGTCACCTGGCCACTCATGCTGCGCAGAGGCGCATGCCTGCGTACATGGGCAGAATTGCAGTTCCGAGCCATTGCTGGCGTCAGCCCGGTGTTGCGTGGCGGAGGTCGAACGGAATGCCTCGCGCACGGCCACGACATGTCCGGCGTGTCACCCGGAACGTCGGGGCATGCTGGATGCGTCGACGGTCCACACCGCACGAGGTTTCAGGCGCATCCCATTACTGCATTTCGGTGTCGCGACCTTGCTTTGCGTGCCGGCAGGTAATAATCGCCCCATGCCGTCAACAACCGCCCTGCCTGCCCTGCGCACCTTCAGTCCTGCCACCCGTGCCTGGTTCGCATCGGCGTTTCCCGCTGCCACGCCTGCGCAGGAGCAGGCCTGGAAAGCCATCGGGCAGCGGCGGCACACGCTGGTCATCGCACCCACCGGTTCCGGCAAGACCCTGGCCGCCTTCCTGCACGCCATCGACCAGCTTTTCAGCGAACGCGAAGCGCAGGCGCGCACTGATGAAGCCGCCGCAGAGCCGTCCCGCAGGCTGACCCGCGTTCTGTACCTGTCGCCGATCAAGGCGCTTGCGGCCGACGTGCAGCGCAACCTGCAGATTCCGCTGCAGGGGGTAATGGCACAGCGTGCGCGTCGCGGCGATCCGGTGGTGGAGCTCTCGGTGGCCATCCGCAGCGGAGACACCTCCGCACCCGAAAGGGCGCGGCTGGTCCGCCGTCCGCCGGACATCCTGATCACCACGCCCGAGTCGCTGTTCCTGATGCTGACATCGAAGGCACGCGAGACACTCCGCGAGGTGCATACGGTCATCATCGACGAGATCCATGCGGTGGCGGACAGCAAGCGAGGAACCCATCTCGCGCTGAGCCTGGAGCGTCTGGACAGCCTGCTGCGCGCGCCCGCGCAGCGCATCGGACTGTCCGCGACCGTGCGCCCGGTGGAGGAGATGGCGCGGTTCCTGGGCGGTGACCGGCCAGTGACGGTGGTCGATCCACCTGCGCGCCGTCACCTGGACATGAAGATCGTGGTGCCGGTGGAAGACATGTCCGATATCCCGGTGCATGCAGGCCCGGCCGCGGCGGGGGACGCTCCACACCGCATCGGCTCGATCTGGCCGCATGTGGAATCCAGCATCCTCGACCAGGTGCTGCAGCATCGTTCCACCATCGTGTTCGCCAATTCGCGGGGCGTGGCGGAAAGGCTTACCGCACGTCTCAACACGCTGTACGCCGAGCGCCTGGCTGCAGGCGCTGCAGGCATCGCGTGGGAAGGGGAGGCCCACGCCGAGCACTATGGTTCCTTCAACGGCGGCACGGCGAACCGTTCAACGGGGGCTGCGCCACTCATCGCACGCTCGCACCATGGTTCGGTATCCAGGGAGCAGCGCGGCGAGATCGAACAGGCGCTCAAATCCGGAGAGCTGCGGTGCGTGGTGGCCACCTCCAGCCTTGAACTGGGCATCGACATGGGCCTGGTGGATCTGGTCATCCAGGTTGCCGCACCGCCATCGGTGGCCAGTGCGCTGCAGCGGGTTGGCCGTGCGGGTCACCAGGTCGGTGGCATCTCCAGCGGGCAGGTGTATCCGCGCACGCGGCGCGACCTGGTCGATGCCACCGTCGCTGTTGACTGCATGCTGGCCGGCCGTATCGAGGCCATCGCGCCGCCCCGCAATCCACTGGACGTGCTGGCCCAGCAGACCGTCGCCGCGGTTGCGATGGATCCTTGGAACGTGGAGGACTGGTATGCCAGCGTGCGGCGCGCGGCGCCGTATCGCGATCTGCCGCGCAGTGCGTTCGATGCCACGCTGGACATGCTGGCCGGCCGCTATCCTTCCGACGATTTCGCAGGATTCCGTCCCCGCCTGGTGTGGAACCGGGACACCGGCGAACTGAGCGCACGGCCGGGTGCGAAGCAGCTTGCCGTCACCAGTGGTGGAAGCATCCCGGACCGCGGCATGTTCAGCGTGGTGTTGCCCGAGGGCGAAGAGCGCGCCGGTTCGCGCCGCGTCGGCGAACTGGACGAGGAAATGGTCTACGAGTCGCGGGTGAACGACGTGATCACCCTCGGCGCCACGTCATGGCGCATCGAACAGATCACCCGCGACCAGGTGGTGGTGACACCGGCACCGGGACGTTCGGCGCGGCTCCCGTTCTGGCGTGGCGAAGGTGCGGGACGTCCGGCCGAGTTCGGCGAGGCGATCGGCGCATTCCTCGGCGAGCTGGACGCACAGGCCGATGCGGCTGCGACGCAGGACATCGCCGGGCATCCGTTGTCCGCCGGCGTGCAGGCGCGACTGCATGCCTGTGGCCTGGAGGCCAATGCCATCGCGAACCTGCTGGATCTGCTTGCCGAACAGCGCCAGGCCACCGGCATGTTGCCTACCGACCGCCAACTGGTGGTGGAACGCTGCCGGGATGAGCTGGGCGACTGGCGGATCATGCTGCATTCGCCGTACGGCCGACGCGTGCATGACCCGTGGGCGCTGGCCATCGCTGGACGCATCCGCGAACGGTGGCACGTGGACCCGGCCGTGGTGGCCAGCGAGGACGGCATCATGGCGCGCATTCCGGATTCCGCGGGCCGCCTGCCAGGTGCGGAACTGTTCCTGTTCGAGCCCGAAAAGCTGCGGCGGACCATCGTGGATGCCGTCGGTGGATCGGCGTTGTTTGCCGCCCGTTTCCGCGAATGTGCGTCACGCGCGCTGCTGTTGCCGCGACAGACCCCGGGACGTCGCTCACCGCTGTGGCAGCAACGGCTGCGCGCCGGCCAGCTGCTCGACATCGCGCGTGCCTGGCCGGAATTCCCGATCCTCATCGAGACGGCGCGTGAATGCCTGCAGGATGTCTATGACCTGGATGCGCTTGACGCGCTGATGCAGCGCCTGGGCGAAGGCGCCGTGCAGATCGCGGAGGTCACCACCGAAGTGCCATCGCCCTTCGCGGCCAACCTGCTGTTCGGCTACGTGGCCGAGTTCATGTACGGAACAGACGTACCGTTGGCCGAGCGCCGTGCCTCGGTGCTGTCGCTGGACAGTGGGCTGCTCGGTGACCTGTTGGGCCAGGTGGACATGGGCGAACTGCTCGATCCGGTGGTTGTTGAACGTGTGGCAGGCGAGCTGCAGCGGCGGGTGCCGGACCGTCGTGCGAAAGGCAAGGAAGGCGTCGCCGATCTGCTGCGTGAGCTTGGCCCGCTGCCGGAGCCGGATGTCGCGGCACGGCTCGCCGATGCGGAAGGTGCGGCTGGCATGCATCTGCATGCGCTGGAACGCGAGCGTCGCGCCATCCGCGTGGCGATCGCAGGCAGCCAGCGCTGGGTGGCGATAGAGGATGCCGCGCGGTTGCGCGATGCGCTGGGCATTGCGCTGCCGGATGGGATACCTGCGGCATTTCTGGCGCCGGCGGCCGACCCGCTCGGTGAGCTGGTGGCGCGCTTCGCGCGTAATCGTGGACCGTTCAGCACCCGCGATGTCGCCGGCGCGTTCGGCCTGGGCACGGCCGTCGCGGACGCCGTGCTGGAACGGCTGGGCGGGCAGGGAAAGCTGCTGAAAGGCAGCTTCGCTGCACCGCGTGCCCTGCGTGGCCAGGAAGGCGCGATCATCGATGCCGATCCGCTCGCACTTCATGAGTGGGTGAACGAGGATGTCTTCCGCCGACTGCGCGTGCGTTCGCTGCAGGCAGCAAGGGAGGCGACCCGGCCTGTTCCGCATGAGGCGTATGCACGGCTGCTGCTTGAGCGCCATGGCGTGTTGGCGGACGCGACGGCAGGCAGTGCCGGGTCCGCAGGCAGCGGGCCGACGCACGGTGCGTTGCAGGGTGTCGAGGGCGTGGCACGGGTGATAGAGCAGCTCGCAGGCGTGCCATTGCCGGTGTCCGTGTGGGAGAGCCAGGTGTTGCCGGCACGTGTACGCGATTACGCGCCGGCCATGCTGGACGAGCTGCTCGCCACCGGAAGCGTGGCGTGGGCGGGGCACGGCAGGCTGGGCGACGATGATGCGCTGGTTTCGCTGCATCCGCAGGAGTTCGCTGCCGAGACGCTGCCTTCACCTGCCGATGGGGATGACGGCGCTGCACGTTCGCCACTGCAGCAGGCGATCCTTTCCCTGCTTGCGGAAGGCGGCGGCTACTTCGCGCGCCAACTGGCCGGTGCGGTGCAGGCACGTGAAGCGGGCGGGGCGACTGCCACGCTCGATCTTTCGCCGGAAGCCTTCCATGCTGCGCTCTGGGATCTTGCATGGTCAGGCCGGGTGACGATTGATATCTGGTCGCCACTGCGCGCGCTGTCTGCAGCGCGGACACCGCAGCGGCCACGTGTTGCCAGTGCATCGCGACGGCGCAGGGCACTGCTGGGCATGCAGATGATGCAGGGCGACCAGGCATCTTCCGGCGCGCAGGGCCCGGCGAGTTTTGCCGCGCCAAGCCTGGCGGGACGGTGGTCGCTGCTGCAGCGCGGGAACGCCAACGACACGGTGCGGGCCATGGCACTGGCCGAAGGACTGCTGGACCGTCATGCGGTGGTTACCCGGGGAGCGGCCGTTGTTGAGGACGTGCTCGGTGGATTCCCTGCCCTGCAGCAGGTATATCGCGGCATGGAAGATGCAGGACGGGTGCTGCGTGGCCGGTTTGTGGAAGGACTGGGTGGCGCGCAGTTCGCCGAACGCGAAACCGTGGACCGGCTGCGCGGGATCGCCGAGGCCTTGAGTCTGGCCGCGCCACGGGGCGCCGTCGCACTGTCGGCTGTCGATCCCGCCAACCCCTATGGCAGTGTGCTGCCGTGGCCCGTACATACGTCGAAGCTGCGTCCGGTACGCCGGCCCGGTGCGTTCGTCGTGAGCATCGGCGGACGTGCGGTGATGTACCTGGCACAGGGGGG
>Ga0160455_100819_pt1 | contig 12136 bp, 9 predicted proteins | sample HID1972I_E6MG_FD_108206 | JGI IMG/M metagenome (GOLD analysis project Ga0160455, IMG submission 108206) | Enriched pill bug-associated microbial communities from UW Madison campus, WI, USA - HID1972I_E6 MG | ecosystem: Host-associated > Arthropoda: Insects > Digestive system > Unclassified ... | reverse complement strand
GGATGCGGTCGGCTGCGGCGAGCCAATGGGCACGGGTGTATCCGGTGTGCGGTGCGGATGCATGGTCGACGGGCGGCATCCAGGAGGGAACGGAGAGCGGCATGCGTCGATCGTCTCGCGCCCGGCAAGAAGGATTAAAGGGGAAAAGGCGTTGAATCCTCTTGTCCATGGGGCATTGACTGGGATGACCCGATCCCAGGAGGCCGCATTGCCGCACCGCCCGAACGTCGTCGTCGTCATGGCTGATCAGTTCCGTGCCTCCTCACTCGGCATCCTCGGTGAGGACCCCGTGCGCACCCCGCACCTCGATCGCCTCGTGGAAACAGGATGCTTGGCGCGCCAGGCGGTCAGCGCCTACCCGGTGTGCAGCCCCCACCGGGCGATGTTCCTCACCGGCGTGCGGCCGGAAGTCAACGGCGTGACCCTCAACGTGAACTCTGAGACTGCGCAGGACGGTGTCGGCCTGCGCGACGGACTGCCCACCTGGGCGAGCGTGCTGCGTGATCATGGCTGGCGCACCGGATACATCGGCAAGTGGCATCTCGAGCCGCCGGTCGGCGACGACGAGCGGTATGGCGAGGGGCGTCGCGAGGACGGCAAGGTGTGGGATGCCTGGTCGCCACCCACCCGCCGGTTCGGTTTCGACTTCTGGTACTCGTACGGCGCAGCCGATCGGCACCTCGCGCCGCACTACTGGACAACCGACGCCGGGCGCGAGGAACGGGTGGACGTGGACCAGTGGTCGGCCGAGCATGAGACCGACGTCGCCATCGGGTTCATGCAGGATGCGGGCGAGGAGCCGTTCGCGCTGATGCTCTCGCTCAACCCGCCGCACCAGCCTTTCGACCAGGTGCCCGAACGCTATCGCGCTGAATACATCGGGCTCGACGAACGTACGCTGCTGAATCGGCCCAATGTGCCGCACGGAAGCGCCGTCGCTGCCGAGGCGGTGACGATCGCGCGCGACTACTTCGCCGCCATCACCGGTATCGACGAGCAGATCGGACGGCTGACCGCGGCGGTCGAGGCGCTGGGCGGCGGCCGACCGACAATGCTTCTGTTCACCTCGGACCACGGGATGCAGTTGGGCAGCCACGGCCTGCTCTACAAGAACGTCGCCTACGAGGAGTCGATGCGCCTGCCACTGATCGTGCACGCACCAGGCCTCGTGCGAGCAGGTGAGACCCACACCGTCATCGACTCTCTGGATTTCGCGCCGACCATCCTCGGCCTGGCCGGGGTTGCAGTCGACGACGAGCGGATGCCTGGGCGCGACCGCTCGCCAGCACTGCTCGGTGCCGAATCGAAACGGCTGGGAGACGATCGCGATGCGACTCTGTACCTCAGGCACGCCTCCCGCTCGGATCCCTCCAGTGCCCGCGGCCTGCGCACGGTCACCGAGAAGCTCGTGGCGACCTGGCATCCGGCATCCGGACTGGAGCTGGAGTACTTCGATCTCGCCACCGATCCCTTCGAAATGCACAGCAGGCCGTCCTGTGGGGAGGCGGCGCTGCTCGCGCAGGAGCTGCTGAATGCTCTCGATCGGGCCGGTGATGCCTGGGTGGGGCGAGACGCGCTCGCGCACGCCCACCGTGCCGCTGTCAGGGACTGACTGGCGGCTCGACGGGAAGGCCGAGTTCCGCCTGCCACCGCTGGTGCGCCTCACGCAGTTCCTGCACGAGCCGAGGTCGGCGGGCGGCGAGGTTGTCGCGCTCACCGGGGTCGCCCGTGAGATCGGTGAGGATCAGGCCGTCGCCTGTCGAGGTGTGCTCGATCTCGCGCACGTACGCCGCCGTGGGATCGTCACCCGCTACGGAGAGCAGCTTCCAGCCGCCGCGGCGCACAGCCCACTGCCATCCGCAGTCCCAGTGCAGCTCGCGCTCGCATCCTGCTGCGTCGGCGCCGCCTTGTGTCAGCACCGCACGCAGATCGTCCCCGTCGTCCTCCACGCATGCGGGCAGCCCTGCCGCAGCCGCGAACGTGGCTGCCAGATCCAGCGCGCTCACGGGCTGCGCGATGGTGCTTCCCGGTTCTGTCACGCCGGGCCAGCGGACCAGGAACGGCACTCGGATGCCGCCCTCCCACAGTGTGTACTTCGTGCCGCGCAGGTCGCCGTTGTCGCCGTAGTTGCACCGCGAGCCGCCATTGTCGGTGAGATAGACGACGATGGTGTCGGAAGCGGCGCCTGCGATGTCGAGGGTGTCCAGCAGGCGACCGATCGCCCGGTCCATCAGCTCCAGCTGTGCGAGGTAGAAGGAGCGCCCGTCCGGCAGGTTGGGGCTGATCGCGCCGTCGTACCAATCGAGATATTCTGAAGCGCCCGGATGCCAATCGGCGTGAGCGTCAAGGCCCCGGGCTGCAAGCTCGGAGTCGGGCAGCTGCCAGCAGAAGTTGTGCACGGCGTTGAACGCCACCGTCGCGAAGAACGGGGTCTCGCCGATCCGGCGCTGGATGAAGTCGACCGCGCGGTCGGCGATCTCGTCGGTGGTGAACCCGTCGAACTCAGCCGGATCTTCGCCCGACCAGAATGGCTGCACCCCCATCGCCTCGGCTGCCTCCCCGTAGTCAGCCACAGAGTCGGCGGAGTGGTGCAGGTAGTGCAGCCGACCCATCGACTGACCGGCGAGTCCGTAGAAGGATTCGTCGAACCCATGGTGCGGTGGCGCGCCGCGATCGGCGGAGGTCTCGTCGCCGTAGTGCACCTTGCCGAAGTATCCGGTCGCGTAACCCGCCTCGCGCAGCCGCTCGGCGATCGTCGGCGCAGTGCCGATGTGTGCGGAGTCGAACCACAGCCCGCCCCAGCGCTGCTGGTACCGACCCGTGATGAGGCCGGCCCGGGAAGGCGAGCAGATCGGCGCGGTCACATAGGCGTCGGAGCAGGTGGCGCCTTCTTCGGCGAGACGATCGAGTGTCGGAGTTCGCACTCCGGGAGTGCCCATGCTGGAGCGATCGGCGTAGCCGTGATCATCCGAGATGATCAGGAGGATGTTCGGACGGGTCATTGCGCTCCATCCCATCCGGGCAGCGCGAACGCGCCGAGGGGATCGTCGTCGAGGAGACGGGTCTGGCCGGCGCCGAACACGGGCAGGCCCTGCCCGTCGGCCTGTGCGACCGAGTGCCGCACGAACCACTGGTGAAGCATTCGGCGCATGCTGGCGAGCTCTTCGGCGCGGCTCGGATCATCGACCAGGTTCACCCGCTCATGCGGATCGGCGTCCAGATCGTAAAGCTCGTGCGGACCGTGCGGATGCCGGTGCACGTACTTTCGTTCTCCGGTGCGGATCATCCGCACCGGACCGTACTCGCTGTGCACCACGATCGGGCGCGGCGGCTCGAGCTCGCTCGCGCCGCGCAGCAGCCCGGCGAAGCTGCGGCCGGGGCCGGATTCGAAGGGCTCGGGTGACAGTCCGATGAGCTCCAGCAGTGTCGCGGGCAGGTCGTATGCGCTGAGCACTTCGTTGCGCACCTCTCCCACCGGCAGCATCCCCGGCGCCGAGACGATGAATGGCACCATCACCGATTCGTCGTACATGTTCATCGGGAAGGTGCCGTTGCCCTTTCCCCAGAATCCGTGCTGACCGCAGCTGAAACCGTTGTCGCTGAGGAAGACGACGATCGTCTCCTCCTCGAGCCCATGCACGCGCAACCGGTCGAGCACTCGGCCTATCGCCGCATCCATCGCCGTCACCGCGGCGAAGTAGCCGATCAGCGCCTCGCGGGCATCCGGCTCGCCCCCGATGGGTGCGCCGTCGACGGTCTGCAACCAGGGGTGGGGTTGTTCCTGCGGGCACGTCTCGAATGCGCAGTCGCGGTACACCTCGGTGAATTCGTCGGGATGCTGCCCGGCGAACGGTTTGTGCGGGGCGGTGAAATTAAGAGCGAGGAAGAACGGCTCGTCGTGCTGCTGCTCGGCATCGATGAAGGCGACGGCATCGTCTGCGATCACGTCAGTCAGATAGCCCGTGACCTGCTCGGCGATGCCATCGCGGTACATCACCGCGTCGTGGTAGGGACTGCCACCGCCGTGCAGGGCGTACCAGTGCACGAATCCGCGTCGCGGTACGTCACTGGCGCCCAGATGCCACTTGCCTGACAGTCCCAGTCGGTACCCGGCGTCCGCCAGCGCATCCGTGAGCGTCGGCAGGCCCGCGAGGTGGTCCCGGCTCGAGGGGCCGGCATGCGCGCCGTCGAGGTAGTCGTGCACGCCGTGCGCCGAGGGGATCCGAGCGGTCAGCAGCGATGCCCGCGCGGGCGAGCAGACCGGTGAAGCGCAGAAGAATCGATCGAGGCGGACGCCACGTTCGGCCAGCGCGTCGAGGACGGGAGTGCGGATCTCATGGTTACCGGCTGCGCCCAGGGCCCATGAGCCCTGATCGTCGCTGATGATGAGGACCAGGTTGGGGCGCGAGACGGTCATGCGACCGCCTCCTCCGCAGCGAAGGACACCACGGCTCCCTCACGCGCCGAGTCGTAAGCCGCCAGCACGATCTCGACCACGTGCCGTGCATGGGCCAGCGGCACTGCGGGCTCCGCACCGTCGACGACGGCGGCGAAGTCGGCGAGCTGAGCCGTGAACGCTCGCTGGATGTCGCCTTCGCCCGCGACGTGCAGGCTGCGCGAGCGCCCGTCGACCTGCACCGTCGTGCCCACCCGTGGATCGAGTTCGATCACGCCACGGTCGCAGACGATGGTCATGCGGTCGCCCCGGGTCGCGGGATCGCTGATCACGGAGATCGTCACGCTGACCCCGTTGTCCAGGCGCACCAGCATTCCGCCGTCCGTCTCGACCGGCGAATCGAAACGGTTCACGGTACTGGCGAGCACCTCCAGAGCCCGGCCACCACCCAGCCACAGCGAACGGTCCAAGCAGTGTCCGCCGATGTTGATCAGCACCCCGCCTCCGGCGATCGTCGGAGAGAAGAACCACGGCGAGCGCGTACCCGGCCGGTAGTCGGTGCTGCGATTGTCGCGGATCAGCCGCACCGCCCCGAGTTCACCTGAGTCGATGATCTTGCGAGCGGCGAGCTTGTCGGGCATGAAGTGCTGAATGTGTCCGACGGTGAGTGCCACACCCGCGTCGGCGCAGACGGAGGCGATCCGGTCGCAGTCCTGCAACGTCGTGGCCATGGGCTTCTCGACCATCACGTGTGCTCCGGCGGCGGCGACATCCGCGGCCATTGGCAGGTGCAGCGCGTGCGGAGTGTTGACGATCACGGCGTCGACGAGACCTGCGTCGAGCATCGCCCGGTGGTCGGTGAACACCGCAGCTGCCGTTCCCGCCGCCGCCCGCCGGGCCGCGGCCGCGTCGATGTCGCACACCGCGGCGATCTGCATCCCGTCCAGCACTGTCGCTGCCCTCATGTGGAACGGTGCGACCGCCCCTGCTCCGATCAGTCCGATGCGCACGCGCTCTCCTCAGGTCGTCTCTGTCGTCGTTCGCGGATCTCGTCGGTCACGAGTTCTCCGCCGGCGTGTTCGCACCGCAGGACCGTCTGATGACGATCCGCGGGCGCAGCCTGATCTGATGCAGCGGGCACTCGTCGCCCTCGACCAGGCGCCGCAGCATGATGTCGGCCGCCATCTTGCCGATGCGGTACTTGGGTGGCGCAACGGCCGTCAGGGGCACTTCGGCGAGGTCCGCCACCTCGTCGTCGTACGACACCAGCGCCAGATCATCGGGGACGGCGACACCACCGCGGCGGGCTGCGCCCTCGAGCAGGGTGGCCTCGCGGTCGCCGAACACGAGCGCCGCGGTCGCCTCCAGCTCGCGCACCGCGCGGAAGGCGGATGCTGCACCGTCGGCCGCCCACTCGTGCTTGCCCTGCGAGAACTCCAACCCCGAGGGCAGTCGGAGGCTCTCGACGGCGCGACGGTATCCCTGTACGACACCGGGCTCGGTCACCGTGCGGGAGCGGGTGAGGAGAGCGATCCGGGTGTGACCGAGTCGGTTCAGGTGCGCGACCGCGTCGAAGGCTCCGCCCGAGTGATCGGAGCAGACGTGCTCCGTCGTGTCCGCGGGGCCGAGATCCTCCAGGCTGCGCTCGACCAGCACCACCGGGACGGGCAGTGACATGAGATCCTGCGCGCGTGCGAACGGAGAATCGACGCCCGTGAGAGTGGGGGCGAGGAGGAGTCCGTCGACGCCCGCATCCAACAGCGCGCTGATCGCCTCGTCCTCCCGCTCGGGCCGGTAGCGGTAGGTCGCCAGCTGCAGTGATGCACCGGCCGTCGACAGCGCCTCGTCGATGCCCTGGAGCACGCGGGGGTAGTACAGCTGCGTGTCCGGAAGCAGCACGCCGATGCGGCGACGCGCGTTCTGCTCGCGCGGTCGCGCGTGGGCGACGAAACTGCCCGCGCCCTGACGGCGCACGACGATGCGCTCCGCGACCAGTTCGTCGAAGGCGCGACGCACCGTCGTCAGCGACAGCCCGGTCTCCTTCGAGAGCTCCTGCTCGGTCGGCATCTTCTGACCGGCCGTCCACGTTCCGGCGAGGATGCCCCGACGCAGCTGATCGGCGAGCACCTCGAACTTCAGCCCCCGCGACTCGGCGTCGCGCACAGCGACCCTACGCTTGCCGGACATGGAACCCCCTCTGTCGTACTTCTACGATTCTGTGGCCGCCGAGAAGAGGAATAAAGACGTATTCGGGTATTCCTCTGCTGTTCTCTCCCCATCCGCCCGCGTCTGGCGGCGAGATCGTCTCGAATACTTCCTGAGAACTTTGCGATTACTACTTGAATGCTTCTCTCAAGGAACGCGAGAGTCGACCGACGCAGGCGAAGACGCCTCTCAGACGGAAGGAAACCCGATGGCGAAGATCCGCAAGCTCTCAGCACTCGCCCTCATCAGCGCGGTCGCGCTCTCCGCCGCCGGATGTGCATCCGGCACGGGCGGTGAGTCCAGCGACTCCGGAGAATTCACCTACTGGGCGATGTGGAAAGAAGGGGAGGCCCAGCAGAAGGTGGTCGCTCGGGCCATCGCCGACTTCGAGAAGGAGACCGGCATCGAAGTGAACGTTCAGTGGCAGGGACGCGACAACCTCAAGAAGACCGTCCCCACGCTCAACACCAACAAGGTGCCCGACCTCGTCGACGGCTCGTTCGCGAAGACCGCGCCCGTGCTCGCCGAGACCGGCCAGGCCAAGCCGCTCACTGAGGCGTACGCCATCGACGTCGACGGGGCGAAGGTCTCCAGTCTGATCCCCGATGCGTACCTCAAGGACGATGTGCTCACGATGGAGGGTGAGGACGCGCCCTGGATGCTGCCGTACTCGCTGACCAGAGATGCCGTCTGGTTCAACAAGGCGACGCACCCGGAACTCGTCGAGAACCCGCCCCGGACCTGGGATGACTTCCTCGCGACGATGGAGGAGATGAAGACCGCCGGCGAGACGCCGATCGCCATCGACGGCGACGTGGCCGGGTACAACGCATACTGGTACACCTCGGCGATGGTCGGGCTGGCGGGCCCCGGCTCGCTGCGGGAGATGGCCGCAGACAAGACCGGCAAGGCGTGGAACGAACCCGAGGCGCTGGAAGCCGCGCAGATGATCGAGGATCTCGTCAAGGGCGACTACTTCATCAATGGCTACAACGCAAGCAAATGGCCGGCGCAGCAGCAGTCGTGGGCTGACAACAAAGCCGTGATGCTCTTCAACGGCACGTGGATCCCGACTGAGACCGGCCCCTACGCCGCAGACGGCTTCGAGTACTCGTCGTTCCCGTTCCCCTCCCTGGGTGACAGCGCGCGCGCCGACTTCGTCGGCTTCGCCGTGCCCGCCCGTGCGAAGAATGCCGAGAACGCACAGAGGTTCGCCGCCTTCTTCTTGAACAAGAAGTACCAGGACGCCCTCGGCAGCGACGCGAAGATCATCCCGATCCGCGCCGACGCGGCCGTGAGCGAGGAGATGTCGACCGTCAAGGAAGCCCTCGATGCCGCCGACTCGTACTACATGCAGAACGACGGCATCAGCTTTCCCGGCTACACCGAGAAGCTGCTGTGGCCGGCGCTGAGCGACCTCGTGCTCGGCAAGGCCGACGCGAAGACGTTCGTCGAGACGATGAAGACCGGACAGATCGACTACTGGAAGCAGAACTCATGACCGAGGTCGCCGTACCTCCTGCCGCCGTCCGCGTCGCCCTCACCGGGCGGCGGGGCGGTGGCAGCACCATCGATCGCGCGCGGCGTCGGCTCTTCGTGCCCTTCGTGGGGCCGGCGTTCATCCTCTACTCGATCCTGTTCGTCGTGCCCGCGCTGTACGCGGTGTGGATCAGCTTCAACAAGTGGGCCGGTGCCGGCCCGATGGACTTCGTCGGCTTCGGCAACTACGTGCGCCTGTTCTCGGACAAGCTCTTCCTGCGATCCTTCGGCAACACGCTGCTGCTGCTGTTCGTGGTGGGCCTGGCGATCTTCGTGATCGCCTTCGCCCTCACCCTCGTGCTGCGGGACATGGCAGGCAAGAAGATCGCACGGTCGGTGATCTTCTTCCCCCACCTGGTGAACGCCATGATCTTCGGTGTCCTCGCCGGGTTCATCTTCAACCCGGGCGGACTCGTCAACACCCTGCTGGCGGCGTTCGGAGTGACTGACCCTCCGCCGTGGTTGTCCCAGGACAATCTGTTCCCGCTGATCATGGTGATGATGACGTGGATCACCACGGGCTACTTCACCACGATCCTCATGGCCGGTGTCGACCGTATCCCGCCGTACTACTACGAGGACTGCGCTCTCGCTGGAGCCAATGCGTTCCAGCGGCTGCGCTACGTCATCCTGCCGCTCACCTGGGACGTCTTCGGCACGTGCGCCGTGCTGTGGACCATCTCCTCCGTGAAGATCTTCGAGATCATCTGGATATTCGGCGGCTCCAGCGGGGCCGGGATGCCGCCCACCCAGACCTGGACCACCGCGGTGTACACCTACGTCACCGCGTTCTCGGGAGAGTCGGTGCCGGCATACGGCGCCGCATCGGCATCCGCGGTGCTCTCGCTGGCGCTCGTCTCGGTGCTGGTCCTGCTTCTGCGACGCGTGATGAAGCGCGAAGCGATCGAATTCTAGGAGAAAATCGTGACCTCCACCGTCACCGACCAGACGACCCGCACTCTCGTCATGCCGCCCCAGCGGAACCGCCCGCGTCCTCGCCGAGCCGCCATCGGCCGTGATCGCAGCGTGGTGCGCGGAGTCGGCCTGGTCCTGCTCTGGGTGTTCGTCGTGCTCAACGTCGCATGGATGGTCTGGATGGTCATCCAGGCGTTCCGCGACACGCGCTCGATCCTCGCCGATCCCTGGGGACTGCCCACGTCCCTGGACCCCGTCAATTTCGTCACGGCGTGGACCGTGGGCGACTTTGCCACCGCGACGATGAACAGCGTCGTGACCACCATCGTGTCCTCCTTCCTCACCGTGGCGATCGCCGCTCCGGCGGCGTATTACCTCAGTCGAGTCGAGAACCGCCTCACGAGTTCGCTGACCATGTACTTCGTGCTCGGCCTCGGCATCCCCGCGCAGGTCATCGTGATCCCGCTGTTCGTGATGCTCAACGAGGTGTATCTGACCGACAGCCTGATCGGCCTGAATCTCGTGTACATCGGTGTCTCGATGCCGTTCACAGTGTTCCTGCTGACAGCGTTCTTCCGTTCGCTGCCGCTGGAGATGGAGGAGGCCGCAGCACTCGACGGCACGACCGCGTTCGGCACCTTCTGGCGAATCACTCTGCCACTGGCCAAGGGCGGCATCCTCACTGCGTTCGTGCTGCAGGTCATCTCCCACTGGAACGAGACCCTGCTGGCGCTGACGCTGCTGCAGTCCACCGAGAAGTACACTCTGCCGGTTGCGCTCATATCGTTCATCCAGCAGCAGACGTACTCCGGCGCCGATTGGGGCGGACTGTTCGCCGGACTCTGCATCGTGGTGCTGCCCATGCTCGTGATCTACCTGTGGCTGGGGCGCCGACTCACCGAGGGGCTCACTCTCGGCATGGGCAAGTAGTGGTGGGCGAGACGGCGCGCGACGCCCGGCGCCCGCACATGCTGGTCGTGATGGCCGATCAGCTCGGCGCGCACGTGGTCGACAGGGATGAGGGTTGGGTGGCGACACCGAACCTCGACCGCCTGCGGCGTGATGCTGCGCAGTTCGAGCGCGCGTACGTGACATTCCCGCTGTGCGTGCCCTCCCGAGCGTCGCTCCTCACCGGGCGGATGCCGCACGAGCTCGGCGTCGGCGGGAACCGGCCCACGGCTCTCCCGGACGGCACGCGGTACTCGGCCGAGCCGGGAGCGGGAACCGACAGTCTGGGACGGATGATGTCGGCGGCTGGCTACGACTGCGCCTACGCGGGCAAGTGGCACGCCACTTCGCCCAGTGCTCCACCGGATGCCGGGTTCGAGGTCGTGCGTCCGTTCGGTGATCGCGGACTGGCTGAGGCGTGCGGTGATTGGCTGCGTGGACGCGGCGACGAGGAGCGGCCATTTCTACTGATGGCTTCGTTCGATGACCCCCACACGATCTGCGAATATGCCAGGCGGCAGCCGATGCCGTACGGTGACGTCGAGCCTGGCGAGCTGCGCGACGCGCCGCCGCTGCCGGTCAACGCGACTCCTGCGCCGTTCGAGCCGGAAGCCGTGCGGTTCGAGAAGCTCGCCGCCCAGCAGGTCTACGGCACCGCTGAATACACCTCCGAGGAGTGGCGCCTCTACCGTGCCGCGTACCGCCGGCTCGTGGAGCGGGCGGATGCCTATCTCGGTCGCCTGTTGGACGCACTCGATGCCGCCGGGCTGCGGGAGCGCACGCTCGTCATCGTCACCAGCGATCATGGTGACGGCGACGGGGCGCACAGCTGGAACCAGAAGACGGCGCTGTTCGAGGAATGCACCCGCGTGCCGCTCATCGTGTCCGGCCCAGGAGTCGTTCGAGGGGCGAGGTCGGATCCCGTCTCCGTGGGCTTGGATCTGCTGCCCACACTGCTGCGCGAGGCAGGTGAGCCGGCACCGTCCGGGCTCCTCGGCGTTCCGCTCGCCCTGCACGATGACGACGAGCAGCCTGCCGTCGAGCGGGTGATCGGCGCTGAGACCCGCTTCGAGCATGCCGATCCGCCGCTCACGCGCGGCAGGGCGATCTGGCAGGGGTCCTACAAATACACGCTCTACAGCTGGGGACGGTACCGCGAGCAACTGCACGATCTGCGGTCGGATCCGGGCGAGCAGCGCAACCTCGCGGTGGAGTCGCGCTTCGATGCCGTGCGCGACCGTATGAGGGCGAGCCTGTTGGACTGGTGCCGGCGCACGGGAGATGACGAGTTCCTCAAGCTTCTGCTGCTGCCGTCCTGCGCCAGCTCTGCTCTTCACGACGAGATCTTCGCCATCCCCTACTGACAAGCCGGAGCAAGCCCGAAGCCGCAGCGCACCGCTCAGATCAGCGGCAGCGCGTCGTCGTAGGCCGAACGTGACAGTGCCGGCTGATCGCCGAACACGCGCGTGATGCCGGGCTCGGTGCGCCACGCGGGCCAGCCGGGGTCGCCGTCTCGCACGAAGGCGACCGCGGCGGCGTGCATCTCATCGGCGAGCCGTTGCGGAGGATCGTCGCCAGCGATGTCCGCCACTCGCTCCGCGTGGAGCATGTCGAACCAGAACGGCACATCCAGGCAGTGATGCGACCAGCCGTTCACGGGGGAGACCCACGCGAAGCGGTACGTCCAGGTGCCGGCATCCCGCCGCGCCTCCGCGGCGCGCACGACGAGTGACCGGAAGATCCGGTCGGCCACGAAGCGACCCAGCACCGGTACCAGTCCGCGGCGGGCCCGGTTCGCCTTCAGCCAGTTGCGCCTCAGTGCGCCGGTCTTCTCCAGCATCCGCAGCGCGAACCGCGTCGGCACCCAGCGCAGGAACCGCGGCACGGCTTCGAAGCCCATCGTGAACTCGTCGTCGGTGGCGCCCAGCAGCAGCGGCTTGTCGGCGCCGACACCCGCGGCGTACGAGTCGACAGTGGGCCGGGTGATCAGCTCCCCGTCGATCACCGGGCCCCACGGCAGCCCGTCGACCAGAGGAGCCGTCGCTTCGGCGAGTCGTGATTTTCCCAGCAGCGACGCCTCGTACTGGCGGCGCGTCAGCTGCCTTTCCTTCACCGCCCGGTATCCGTCGAGGG
>Ga0160455_100815_pt1 | contig 12199 bp, 10 predicted proteins | sample HID1972I_E6MG_FD_108206 | JGI IMG/M metagenome (GOLD analysis project Ga0160455, IMG submission 108206) | Enriched pill bug-associated microbial communities from UW Madison campus, WI, USA - HID1972I_E6 MG | ecosystem: Host-associated > Arthropoda: Insects > Digestive system > Unclassified ... | reverse complement strand
CAGATGGCAGCACAGGCAAAAGCGCAATTGGACAGGGCACAGGCAAATTTTGACAGGAATAAAAAGCTTTATCAGGATAAAGTGATCAGTAAAATGGAATACGAGCAATTGCAAACGGATTATTTAACCGCACAAGCGAATTATGATGCCGCAAAAGCGAATATTTCAGGTGGGAAATTCGGTGTGGAAGTGGCAAATGCCAATGTTACTCAAGCAAGGGAAAATCAACGCCGGACAATCATTACGGCGCCTTCATCCGGAATTATTTCTCAATTATTAGTCAAGAAAGGTGAAAGGGTAGTGGGCACGCAACAAATGGACGGTTCCCAAATATTGACGATCGCTGATTTGGGAAGGATGGAATTGCAGGTAGATGTCAGCGAAACCGATATTTCAAAAGTCAGTATCGGCGATACCAGCATCATTGAAGTGGATGCTTACCGCAATAAAAAATTCAAAGGGGTTGTTTCTAAGATTTCCGTTTCCAGCGTAGGATTAAATTCCGCTTCTTCTTTAGGGCAAAGCGGGACAACTACCGATCAGGTCACGAATTATACCGTTCATATTTTTATCCTTCCCGATTCCTATCATGATTTGATTGTGCAGTTAGGGAAAGGGAAATTCCCCTTCAAGCCGGGAATGAGTGCAGGCGTTGAAATCCAAACTAAAAGAGAAGGCGGCATACTTACCGTTCCGATCAACGCAGTAACCACCAGGGATAAAGTGGATTCTACGGAAAATAAAGAAAAGACGGCAGGATTTACGGAGCCTACAAATCAGGTTGTTTTCGTTTATGATGAAAAAACAGGAAAAGTCAATATCCGGAAGGTAAAAACCGGGATTCAGGACAACGAATACATTCAAATAACCGAAGCTTTGAAAGCTGGAGAAAAAGTGGTCGTTGCGCCTTATGGCACCATTGCGCGGATCTTGACTGATAAAATGACAGTAAAGCCGGTCGCCAAAGACCAGATTTATAGTGCCGATGAAAAAAAGTGATTTTTTAGTGGATGTGTATAGTGTAAATAAAGCAGTAATAAAGAAATAAAGGAGGGAACCAATATTCATGATGCTAACATTACTTTCGGATTTTGGGTGCCGGGATAATTTTGTCGGTATCGCAAAAGGGATGTTATTGCAACAATTACCCTATGCTCATATCGTGGATTTGAGTCATGAAATAATGCCTTTCCATATTTTGCAGTGCAGTTATTATTTAAAAAGTTCTTTTTTTCAATTCCCCGCGGGAACGGTACACCTTTCGCTGTTTAATATCATGCACCAAGATCCGGCAAGATTATTGATTACGCAAATTGACGGACAGTTTATTTTGAGTGCCGATAATGGATTATTGCCGCTTTCCTTCCCAAAAATGGAAGAGCAGGTTTATACTATCCCCGTCGAATCTGCCAATTATTTGGAATGGATTAAAAACAGCGCTCTATTTCTCAAGGACTGGGAACTGAGGGCTTATTCTTTTCAAGGGCTATCTGAAATACAACCTTTCAAAGGGCCGCATACAATCGAACCTTTTATCAATAATGACAGCATTGAATGTCAGATTATCCATGTGGATATTTACGGGAATGTGATTACCAATCTTTCAAAAGAAGAGTTTGAGCATTATAAAAAAGGGAAAGATTTCAGGATTGATTTTGCAAGATCCGATTCCATAAATGAAATCAGCAGTGATTATTCCAATGTCCCGGAAGGGGAAAAATTAGCCCGTTTCAATAGTGGTAATTTTTTGGAAATAGCCATCAATAAAGGATCGGCCGCACAGCTTTTTGGCTTGTCCGTCATCCGCGACCATCAATTAATTTACCAGAAAATAAAAATATATTTTTTATGATTACCCGCATCGTGAAAATGACCTTTCAACCTGAATTTATAATTCAGTTTCAGCAATTATTCGAAGAAAGGAAAGAAAAGATCCGTAATATGCCGGGTTGCATATATCTGGAGTTATTGCAGGAAGTTAAAGATGGGAATGTTTTTTTCACTTACAGCAATTGGGAGGCGGAAGCTGATTTGGAGTACTATCGTAATTCTGAATTATTCAAGGATACCTGGCAAAAAACAAAGGCGCTCTTCGCACAAAAAGCGGAAGCCTGGAGCATGGTGAAAAGACATGAATTGTAAATTTTATGGATTGATAGGTGGTCTGAATTTAAATTGGATACGAGTTATAACGCCAATAAAACGCTTAGTGCCTTTCTGCCTTCTTGGCAAAAAAATATTTAGAAAAAAAGTTCAAAAAACATTTGCTCAATTAAATAAAAGGTGCTACTTTTGCACTCCTTTCGGGGAAGAAGGATTGGTAGTTCAGTTGGTTAGAATGCCGCCCTGTCACGGCGGAGGTCGCGGGTTCGAGTCCCGTCCAGTCCGCTCTCAAAGAGCAAAAGCGTTGGTCATATGATCAACGCTTTTTTTGAGCCTTTATCATTGTGTCATCCTTCGGTGACAAATGTAATGGACAATTTTCTTCACAAACTACCAGTTTATATATAAAGAAGTGGATGTTGCCGTTCCGAAGTCATCGATCAAAATCAATAATTACAACAATAACAGTTGTGGCTTGCTATTATTGAAAGGAATAATGGAAGTGCTTCATGATTGAAATTAAGGCAATCGAATTATCTATTGACGGGGCGATATCTCCATAAAAAAATCCAAACACTCAAAACAAGGGTTTACCCTGAGAAAGAGATCCCAAAACGGGGATAGCTTTGCGATATTCTTTTAATCAAATAAAAAAAGGTTGTTTATGAATAAGAAATGCTTCTTTTTGAGTGTACTTGCTTTTGCTGTCATTTTTTTTCAAAATGATATATTCGCACAGGCAAAAGGGTTTTATGGCACGCCCTATAAAGATCGGAACAGCGGATCTTTTGAAAAAGGCGCTAATGTAGTATCAATAGGTTACGGTATCGGGAATTTAAACCCATACAGGCTTGGTTACGGTTACAAGAGACTCAATCTTGGTCCCATTTACTTGAAATATGAAAAAGGCATTATGGATGAACTAGGCGTTGGCGGATTTGTGTCAGCAGCTTATTCAATGGCTCGTTATAATGGAAAAACTTATTCCACGGGCTTGGCGATTGGGCTTGGGGTAATGGGATTTTATCATTTTAATAAATTCATACCCTTGGAAAAGCTGGATGTATACGCAGGCATTGGTTTTGGCATAAAATATTATGGGCAATCGTTTAAGGACAATTTCAATAAGGGCACAACTGAATTTTTTCCAAGCCCAATGGTAAAAATAGGTGCCCGTTATTATTTATCCAATAGCTTCGGTGTTTACATTGAGTCTGGATATGATAGACTGAGTAATGCCAATATAGGCATTTCGCTTAAATTCTAAAGAAAAGATTAATGCACTTGATACATTGCGCTCCTTAGAAAAAAGGCAAAGTGCTTTATGCTGACCAATCGATTAATCGCTTCTGCCGTTATGATTGGAATGCATGCCTCTAAAAACCAACCACCTAAGTAAACAATAAACATGAAAAAAACAGCAATAGTATTGAGTGCATTATTTTTATTCTCCTGTTCCGGCAAGGAAAATACAAGTGTAAATACCAAAAGTAATTTTAAGATTTCCGATTGTTTGGAAAAGTTCGATTTCGATTTTTGTAAAATGCTGACGCAGCAAGACATTTTAAAACATTATAAAATTGACTTCTCAAAAACAAAAGTGGACTCCAATTCAAGGACAGGGCAATATGGTGAATGTATTTATCAATGGGAAAGCGACCGGTCCAAAATATCCATTGAAATCAGTAAAACGAAAATGATAATGCCGGATATGAATCGCCTTGGAATAGATAATCTGTTCCTTTCCAGTAAGGATTTAGATCAAGAAAGCATCCTTTTATTGTTTGATCGCGGGTATAAATCGTTGCCGGAAACAGAGATAAATCAAGAAAAAGAAAACTTAAAGGACAAAATAAAAGATGAAGAAAGGCTGAAAACAGCATTGGACTTAATGGATATGAGGGGAAAGTTCGCCTATAAACCAATTTCAGGTATTGGAAATGGCGCTTATTGGAAATGGAAAGAACCTTATGGTGGCGAATTGGTGGTATTGGTAGGCAGGGCAAAATTTACCATTATTTCAAGGGTTAGTTTGGATATTGAAGAAAACCTGGAACTGTCGAAAAAATTAGCACTGGAAGTCATTGGGAAATGCAATTGATGTTGCAAATAAAAAAAGGGCTGTCCTTCTTTTTTGACAGCTCTTTTTTTAGGTGATTTTTTTATTTTTCCATATCAACATTCATATCTTTCATGACCTTCTTCAGCAATTGCAGCCTGATTTTGGAAATATCTTTTGTGGTGTCCTGTGTGGTGAAATTCAATGCGAAAAAATAGGGATGCGGAATGTCGTTGATTTGTTTTGTTTTAGGGTTTTGAAGCGTCACAAATTGCTCTACATAACCCACCATCCATGTTAGGTTATCCAGCGAATTATAGTCCCAGCCTGTTTTGTAATACAAACGATAGTTTTTCCCTTCTTCCTGTAGCATCATGCCGCGTACGATTCTTTGCGTCCTTTCACTGAATGCCGGCAGTTCGCCATGATAAAGCCTTTTTACGAAGCCTACCTGTTCGTCGGCGGAGATTTTCAAGCTGCCATCCAGCCAAAAAGTGTCTATATCCTTACCAATGGTTTTGTTGCCATATTGAACCGTATCCAGATAATATTGCATTTTGTTCCTGCCTATCCTTCGTGCTATTTCCTGGAAATAAGGGACGGCACTGTATTTAAAGGCTTCGGCCATGGTTAAATTCTGGTTCCATTTTTCGAAAGGGCGCTTTACGCCATCCCATTTGATCACCAATTGCTCATCAGAAGCAACATCCATTTCCAATGCGACCAAAGAGTTGAAAATTTTGAAAGTGGAAAGTGGTTTTATTTGTTTGGCACAGCCTTCTTTATTGTAAAAGGAAGCTATTTCTTTATTATTGTCATATATTTCAATGCAGCCGTTTTCAACGCCATATTCATTGAAATATTTTTTCCATTCCGCATGTTCTTTTATCCTTACATCTGAACAGGAATTTAAAAATAATAAAACGGCTAAGCTTAAAAACCAGGAGAAAACCTTCATAATTTTTTATTTGAATTTGGCTGCGAAATTAAGCTTTAAAAGAGAATAAAGAGGGTATCCCTTTATGAAAAAAGAATACCCTCCATTTATGAAAATTAAATTAATGATTAATCGGCCGCAACTCCTAATTGCGCTGCATAATTATCCAGGATCGGCTTCCATTCTTTTACGCTTTGGGCATCGTTGAATGTACTTGCTACCTGAAGCATGTACTTAATTGCATTTAAAGAATTCATGCCATCCACGCTTACGCTCAATTCCTTGTTATGGCCATTTAAATCCAAGAGGTAATTCAACATTTTGGAATTGTCGCGGACGATGATATCTGCAATCTTCCGGCCCTTGTCAATTGCCCCGGCCTGATAATAAGCTGCCACGATATTCCACATGGTTTGGTCATATTGGTAAGATTCATAGGTAATATTTGTGGTGATTTTATCCAGAAGCTCAATGGCTTCTTTGTTTTTCCCTTCCCTGATAAACGCATCCGCTATTTTGGCACCGCTCATGCGGTAAGTCATCAGCATGTTTTTGTTTTTTTCATCAAAATACACAGTTTTCTTATCTGTTCCGCCCCATAAAAATGTTTTTGTGAATAGATTCAGACTTTTTCCCAAATTGACATTTTGCGGTGCGCCATTATCAGGTGAAGAACCCGCATAGCGGATGGGGATTAATTTGTTTGCAAGGCCTTCCAACTGGACATATTCGTTCATGCCTTGGTAACCGGAACCGCCGGCAAATCCGCAACTGAAATAAATCGGCCTTTTCCAGCCTTCCTTGGCAACACCTGCCACGATGTTCAAAAGCCCTAAATCACTCTTGCTTAAATTGCCATCCGGCAAAGTGAACATGATTTTATCATTGATTTGTGCGGAATCAGAACGAGGCACAAGTCCGCTTTTCAAAACGGCATTTTTGTCCACATTGATAAAGAGGTTTTTTGTTGGCAAAATATTGATATAATCGCCGGTTACGATTTGGCCCTGCATCCTTTTGTCGTCGCTGGTAGCAAATGCCAGCACTTGCTCAATGTCAAAATACTGGTCTTTAGGCACATTAGGATTTTCCTGGTAAAGGACAAAATCCCGTTTGTTTGCCTCATATTGCTCTGGTTTCCAAATCATCGGAACCGCATCCGCATCGTTTATTTTATAGTTCAATTGGTCAAGGTACCAATCAATCGCCAATAAACTTAAATTCACGATCCGGACATCTTTCCTGAACCCTTCCACTTCTTGCATATACCATAAGGGATAAGTATCGTTATCACCGATCACAAATAAAATAGCATTGGAATCCAGCCCGCTCAATACATTATATGCTGTAGAGCGCGCCAATGATTTATCCGACCGGTCATGGTCGTCCCATTCCTGGAATGCCATTAATGTCGGAACGGCAATAAGGCAAATCAAAGTGGCCACCACAGCTGAATTCTGATAATTTTTCAGTGGTTTCTTCAGCCAATTGGTTACCATCAGGACGCCTAAGCCAATCCAAATCGCAAATGCGTAAGTTGCCCCGGCATAAGCGTAATCCCGTTCCCTGGGTTGTTGTGGCGTATTGTTCAGGTACATCACGATCGCCCAACCCGTAAAGAAAAAGAGCAAGGCAACCACAGCGCCGTCTTTTCGATTCCTGTTGAATTGATAAATCAAACCCAAAAGCCCTAAAATAAAAGGAAGGAAATACAATTCATTATGTGCCCGGTTATTTTTATAAAAATCCGGCATTTTATTGATATCGCCACGGCCAAACATTTTATCGATGGGGCCTATGCCGGAAATCCAATTCCCGTTTTGCGCTTCGCCATAACTTGTTCCCTGAAAATCATTTTGGCGTCCGGCATAATTCCACATCAGGTAGCGCCACCACATCCAATTGGTTTGGTAGTTAAAGAAGAATTTGTAATTGTCCAATGAGGTAGGTGCGTCATTTTCGCCGATGTCCAGGTAATTTTTATAAAATCTTGCATGGCTTGGGTCTGAGCTCCATAACCTTGGGAAAAACCGTTCATCCGAAGATGCATATTCCGGTTCGGCCTGGCGGTTCCCGATTTGTTTATAAACGCTTTTGCCGTTTTCTTTTACTTCTTTATACAAGGGTTTCCCTTTTTTGTAACCCGTAGTTTTTGTGTCATAATCCGGACCAAAAAGAATGGGCTGGGAGCCATATTGGTCCCGTTGAAGATAAGAAACAAGGCTTAATATGTCATCCGGATTGGTCATGTCAATTGGCACATCCGCCCTTGACCTGATAATTGTCGTCACATAACTTGAATAGCCGATAATTGCAAAAATGAAACATAACAAGCCTAAATGCAAATGGTATTTCCCTCGTTTCTTAGCCCAAATAATGAAAAATACAAGCAATGCGCTGAGCAGGATAAGGAAAAACAAGGCACCTGAATCCAATGGCAATCCAAATGAATTGACAAAGAGCAATTCAAATTTGGAAGCTAAAATAGGGATTCCCTGAATTAAGCCTACCTGTACTAATCCCAAAATAGCAATACCAATTAAAAAAGCAAGGATGCCCCCGGAAACCGAAGGTTTGTATTTCCGGAAATAATATACCATTGCCAATGCAGGGATAGCCAATAAGTTGAGCAAATGCACGCCAATAGACAAGCCCATTAAATAGGATATCAAGATAATCCAACGGTCCGCATACGGCGAATCGGCATGATGTTCCCATTTTAAAATTGCCCAAAAAACTATGGCGGTGAAGAAAGATGAAGTGGCATAAACTTCAGCTTCCACGGCAGAAAACCAAAAAGTATCCGAAAAAGTATAAGCCAAGGCACCCACGGCACCGGCTCCCATTATCGCAATCATTTTTCCGCTTATATTAGAATCTTCTTCCGTATCAGTAAGCTTGCGGGCAAAATGCGTAATAGTCCAAAAAAGGAACAAGATGGTAAATGCACTTGCCAATGCAGACATTGAATTAATGAATAAAGCAACATTTATGGGCGATGCTATCATGCCAAACAACCTGCCTAAAAGCATAAATAAAGGCGCACCCGGCGAATGTCCAACTTCTAAACGGTAAGCCGTGGACAAAAATTCGCCACAATCCCAAAAGCTTACGGTTTGTTCCATTGTTTTTAAATAGACAAAATAAGCGATGGCAAATACAAACCAACCGGTTATATTGTTGATTTTTTGAAATTTCATATACTTTTTATGATTAAGCTGTAAAACTAATAGAAAAATAGAAGTTTTGAAAGATATTAATTGAATTTATCTGAAATCAAATTTCGGGAGTCAAAATACTACTTTTTTATGAACTTCAGGGTGGGTGAAAATGCATGGTCCATTTTTAAGAAATACATTCCCGGCGCATAAGCACTCATATCAATATTTGTCTTTTTATTGTAAGGGGAGATAGGGGTTTTATTGATTAATTTCCCTAAAATATTATAAACCAAAATGGTGCTCGGGAATATTAAGCCCTTGCCGATACTTATTTGTAAATTATCTTCAATGATATTTCCATTCAGCAATTGAATATCTATTTCTGTACCCACATTTTGGATTTTGGTAGGGGCGATATTAAAGGAATAATTGGTTTTGAATTTCATGATTATGGGAACATGATCGCTCATGTTGTGTAATTTTTCGCGGATCGAAAAGCTATAGATTCCCGTGCAGGAAGTGTCATGGATGCTTTTGTCAAAACAATTCCCATTATTTCCATATGCTGCATAGGAATCTTCAACATAAGAAAATGCGGGATTGTTTTTGCTGTTTTCCGAAATCGTGATAAAATCAAAACGGTCGTCCATCCCGCCAGTCGCACCTCCCAAACCAAAGCCTGCTGCTGAAGTTCTTGTAGCTTGCGTATGTATGGCTGAGAAAGCAGCATTGTCATGCCAATTCCCTGGCATATCGATGGGATCTATCATAATTATTGGGTTTGTTTTATCCAAAATTTTTTGATATGCAGGTTCATTAGCAGCTTGATAAAAATTGAAATCGCCCGCAAAAAGTACATAGTGATTATGGGGTATTTGAGCGAGTGCATTTACAAAAGTATCCACCATGCTTAATCGCAACGCTCTGTTTGTCGGACCTTCGCTAGATTTTAAATGTGTAACAAATACTTCCACAAAAACGGAATCATTGGGTAAATGTTCCAGATTCAGGATAAAAGTATAATGATTGATATCCCGGACGCTTGTTTTCAAAACGCGCTCTTTAATTAAAATTAATTTGCGGGTATTGTAAAAAACCATTTGTTGTAAGGGATCTGCTACTGCCGATTCGCTATAATGGAATTCTGCTCTTGCAAAGCTATCTTTTAAATTGGAAAATGACGAGTTGATAATCCGATTTGCACCTGTTTCGCTGACTATTTCACAAGCCATCAGTAAGTCCGGTTTTATGGAATCAACAATCGCTTTTAATAAAAATTCCCGGTTAGCCGGTGGCGAGGTCGGGAATCGATAAAGATTATAAAACATGACATTCAGACTGTCTTGTCCAACGCAACAGATGGTGATGAATGTGCAAAAGAGAGAGAAGTAAAGTTTTTTCATGGTTTTTTAGCTTGCATATTAAATTCAAATAGTTCAAATATACAGAATAATATAGAATAAAGAAATAGCATTTTAATTGCCAAGGCTGGGAAATCGGGCGGTTTTACAATAAACATGAATAAAATTACATTATTTCATTTGTAAGCTATAATCCAAATGATTACTTTTGCAGCAATTAATTTGAAATTTTAATTATGGCAATAGTAGATTTAGTAATGCCCAAAATGGGTGAAAGCATTATGGAAGCCACTATCCTGAAATGGCACAAGCAACCGGGAGACAGTGTGGATATGGATGAGACGCTTTTGGAAATTGCAACGGATAAAGTGGATAGTGAAGTTCCATCAACTGCTGCTGGAAAACTTACGGAGATTTTATTTCAGGAAAATGATGTAGTTCCGGTTGGTACGGTGATTGCCAGGATTGAATCTGAAGGCGCAGGTGCTGCCGTTGTAACGCCACCGCCAAGTGCACAAGCCACTCCTCCTCCCGCTCCGGTTACTTCAACGCCTCCAGCAACTAACGCTTCAGCTTCAATAAACCGTTTTTATTCTCCTTTAGTTTTGAATATAGCTGCCAAAGAAGGCATTGGAATGGCTGAATTGGAAAATATCCCGGGAACAGGAAATGAAGGTCGTGTTACCAAAAAAGATATTTTAAATTTTGTTGCCAACCGTGGAAATGTTCCTGCACAAGTTCAACAACTTGCTACTTCATCAACTCCCGTTGCACCGGCACAGGCAGTTGTTCATCAACCACAACCAGCTCAAAATCATGGCGGGAATGTGGAAATCATTGAAATGGACCGGATGCGCAAATTGATTGCGGATCATATGGTGCGCAGTAAAGCCACTTCACCACATGTAACGAGCTTTACAGAAGCTGATGTTACCAATATCGTGAAATGGCGTGACGCTCATAAAAAGCAATTTGAACAAAAATATGGTGAAAAAATAACCTTTACCCCTATATTCATCGAAGCAATCGTAAATGCCATTAAAAAGCATCCGATGATTAATGTGAGCGTGGATGGCGATAAAATAATCGTGAAAAAAGATATCAATATCGGAATGGCGGCAGCAATGCCGAGTGGTAATTTAATTGTTCCGGTAATTAAAAATGCGGATACTAAAAATTTATTCGGATTAACCAAAGAAGTCAATCATTTGGCCCACGCTGCAAGAAACAGCAAACTAAAAGCGGATGATACGCAAAATGGGACTTTCACTTTGACGAATGTCGGCACATTTGGAAGTTTGATGGGAACCCCGATCATCAATCAGCCTCAAGTTGCGATTTTGGCTGTTGGCAGCATTAAAAAGCGCCCTATGGTTTTAGAAACGCCGGAAGGTGATGTCATTGCAATCAGACAAATGATGTATCTTTCCTTAAGTTACGATCACCGTGTGGTGGATGGCTCTTTAGGTGCAAGCTTCCTGACAACTGTCGCAAATGAATTGGAAGCGTTTGATGGTAAAAGATCAATTTAAATCAATTTATATTTTCAATAAAAACGGATTTTTCTGAAAAGAGAATTCCGTTTTTATTTTTGTCTTCTTATTTCACGCATTTAGATTTTTATGATAATGAAAAAATACCTGTTTTCTTTACTCTTGATTTTTACTGGTTTTTCTGCTTTTTCGAAAGACCAGGAAGGGAAATGGTTGATAAAGGGCATGTATATCCAATGGGGATACAATACGGAATGGTATTCAAAAAGCAATATCCATTTTCGATTGGGGAATGGGGATAATTTCGTTTTGCATAATGCCAAAGCACATGACAAACCTGATATGCAGGCGATTGTCAATTCGCCTTTGGATATTACCATCCCGCAGTATAATTATAGGATTGGGTTTTATCTTAATTCGAAAAAAACAAAAGCTATAGAAATCAATTTTGATCATGCGAAATATGTGGTCACGGATTATCAACGCGTAAAAGTTACGGGAACAATTAACGGCGAAGAGGTTGATGAATTCAAGATAATGGATCCTCAGACATTCCTTCATTTTGAGCATACGGATGGCGCAAATTGGTTTCATTTTAATTATGTAAGCCTAAACGACTTGTATTTTTCAAAAAAGAAAATCAGGCCTGTATTTACTTATCTTTGGAAGGCAGGAGCAGGGTTTAATATCCCAAGATCAGACTTTTCTTATAGAGGTGACAGGTTAAATAATAACTTCCATGTTGCCGGTTATAATTTTGGTGCTGAAGGTGGATTGCGCTATTATCCATTTAAAGGCGTGTTTTTGGAAGGAACTGGAAAAATAGGTTATGTTCGTTATATGAATGCTTTAGTTGATACTAAAGAAATGAAAGGAAACCGCGCCAGTCACGGATTTGGTTATTTTGAGCTAATTGCCACGCTGGGTTTTGATATTAAGTTTTGAAAACAGGGGAGAGTATTTATTGGGGCTTGCTTAATAACTGCGAGTTCGATAAAATTTCTAGAGGTGAGTGTTCTCTCAGCAACCATGGAGGAATCGTAGCAATACTGGAAAAAAGAACTTAGAGTCTTAATAACTTAGTG
>Ga0160455_100801_pt1 | contig 12459 bp, 9 predicted proteins | sample HID1972I_E6MG_FD_108206 | JGI IMG/M metagenome (GOLD analysis project Ga0160455, IMG submission 108206) | Enriched pill bug-associated microbial communities from UW Madison campus, WI, USA - HID1972I_E6 MG | ecosystem: Host-associated > Arthropoda: Insects > Digestive system > Unclassified ... | reverse complement strand
ATGGGCGTGCATGCGTCGCAGATGCGCCAGCAAGGAATGGCCGTCGAGCGCGGGCGGCTGGATGACGAGGCATCACGGCAAAATGCCGAACTGATCCGCCAAAAACCTGAACAGGTTCTGACGCTGATCAGCCATGAGAAGAGCGTGTTCGATCGCCACGACATTGCCAAAACCTTGCATCGCTACATCAACGATGACGCACAGACATTCCATAACGCCTTTGCGGCTGTCATGGCATCACCAGCGCTCGTGGAGCTTCAGGTTGAGCGCACCGATGCCGAGACAGGCGAAGTGTCCAATACCCGCTATTCGACGCGGGAGATGATCGACCTGGAACTTGGCATGGCGCGATCGGCGGAACGGCTGCATCAGGCGCATTCCCATGGCGTCGATCCTCGCCATGTCGAGCGCGCGATGGAGAAGCAGGATAACGCTCTTCGCAAAAGCTTTGGCCGACCGTCGGCTGCAAGCGATCCGTCAGCGGGATTGTCGGACGAACAGCGTCAGGCGATCGAGCATATTAACGGGCCAGAACGCATCGCAGCTGTGGTCGGGTTTGCCGGTGCTGGAAAGTCCACCATGCTGGCCGCCGCTCGCGAGGCGTGGGAGGCTCAAGGCTATCAGGTCCATGGAGCGGCGCTGTCCGGAAAGGCTGCCGAGGGTCTTGAGGAAAGTTCCGGCATAGAGAGCCGCACGCTTGCGTCATGGTCTTACAGTTGGGACAATGGTCGGGGTATGATCGGTCGCAGTGACGTGTTTGTCATTGACGAGGCCGGCATGGTCGGGAGCCGGCAGCTTGCCCGCTTTATCGGAGAAGCTGAAGAGCGCGGCGCAAAGATCGTTCTCGTCGGCGACCATGAGCAGCTACAGGCAATCGGGGCCGGTGCACCCTTCAGGGCGATTGCCGAGCAGATCGGCCATGTCAAACTTTCCGGGATACGCCGCCAGCGTCATGATTGGCAGAGACAGGCATCGGTTGCCTTTGCGACCCACAAGACGGCCGAGGGGCTGGCCGCCTATCGCGATCACGGCGCCATCCACTTTGCGGAAAGCCGCGAGGAGGCGATGGCGCAGATCGTGCGTGATTATGTCGCCGACAGTGAGAAGCGTGCCGATGGCACCCGGGTCGCCATGGCGCATCGCCGCGCTGATGTGCGCGCCCTCAATGCCGCCATTCGTTCTGAACTTCGGAACAGACAAAGGCCGGAGGCCAGACACGGGCTGAGCGACGGTGCGGACCGTGGAGACAGTGGAGATGGTGGGGTCGGCAAGGACGGCGGAGAACGCGTCTTCCAGACCAATAACGGCAAACGCGCCTTCGCCGCCGGTGACCGGATCATCTTCCTCGAAAACAACCGCGACCTCGGCGTCAAAAACGGCATGCTTGGCACCGTCGAGCATGTGGAGTCGGGCAAGATCATCGCCCGGCTCGATGGTCGAGGCGGCGACAGTGTCAGCATTCCCACGGACAGTTACCAGGCGATCGACCACGGCTATGCGACGACGATCCACAAAAACCAGGGGGCGACAGTCGATCGCGCTTTTGTGCTGGCGTCGAGCACCATGGACCGGCATCTGACCTATGTTGCCATGACCAGGCACCGCGACAGCGTGCAGCTCTATGCAAACAGCCAGGAGTTCACCAAGGCGGGCCGGCTGGTTGATCACGGCATTGCGTCCTACGAGCATAATCCGCAATCACGCGACAGCTATTTTGTGACCCTGGAGAACGACAAGGGCGAGCAGCGCACAGCGTGGGGCGTCGATCTCAAGCGGGCCATGCAGGAGGCATCTCCCGCAATCGGGGACAGTATTGGCCTCCGGCATGAAGGCGCCACGCCTGTCACGCTTCCGGATGGCACCCAGGCCGAGCGCAATGCATGGCGTGTCGTCAAGGGTGACGCGTTGGCGTACGAGCAGCTGACAAGCCGCCTGTCGCGTTCCGGCGCGAAGGAAACCACGCTGGATTACATCAGCGACTTTGCCGAGCGGCGCGGGATCGCAAGCGACCCGGGGATCGCAAGCGATAGATGGATCGTAAACGACCAAGGGATCGGGCAAGAGTTAGGGGTGAAAAGCAAGATTGAACTTGCTTCCGCCCAGGATGACCGTCAAGAAGTCTTGTCCCGTGCGGCCAATCTGCAACGGGAGCAGCAGGGCCGGCCATCAGAGCGTCAGCAGGTTGACGAGGAACGTGCCGGCGATCTGGCCGGCCCTGTTCACCGCGAAGGTCCTCGCAATCAGTTCGCCCGAACAATCGATGACGGTCGGCGCGACGATCGAATAGAGGACAGCAAAGGATACCGCCGCATCCGGTGGTCCGAGGTCATGTCGCAAGACGGCGCCGTCCCTGCCCCCGCAGAAACTGTAGTCCAACAATCGCTGATGGAACCCGGCAAACCAGCTCCGCTGGTGCCAGCGATCACCCGTCACGACCGCAGCATCGAAGAGGTGGCCCGCGAAAGAGCGATGTCCGTCATCGATCACAGATTTGATACGGTGGAGTCAGTTGCGCGGCACGTGTTCCGCGACCCGGTCGAGGTCGCGGCGAGACTGCGCACCGCGATGACCGAGAAGGAAGGCAATGGCAAGATCATGGCAAAGGCCATGGCCGAGCAACCAGAGCGGTTCGGGGAGCTACGCGGCAAGTCGGGTCTGTTCGGAAACAACAAGGAGAGGAAAGAGGCGCTGCAATATGCCAGGTCTCTTTCTGCCCATATCGGCTATGTCTCCGAGGCATGGCAGCGCCGGATTGGCGAAGAACGCGCGAGCGAACAATGGCAGCGTGAGCAGCGTGACGTCATCGAGGTCCCTGCCCTCACGCCGCGCAGCGCTGAGATCATTGCCAACGTGGAGAAAATGCCGGTCGAGAAGCGGAGCCAGTTTATCGCAAAGCTGCGATCGTCAGCTGAGGGCCAGGCCGCGCTCGATGAGGCAAAGCTGGTGGCCGAAGCCCTCACGCGGCGGTTCGGTAGTTCCGATCCACGCAGGTTTGCCGAGGAGCTGGAGGCACGCCCCGAGCTCGCAAAACAGACCGAGCAGATCCAGACGATCGCCCGCATGGTGCATCGTACACGCCATGCCGAGCTTAGTCATGACCATACGCTGAAACGGCAGCTTAACCGGTCACAGGGGCTTGGATTGAGCCGATAGTGGGCGCCGACGACAACATTGGCGTCTTTTAATCGGTCCCCCCTAAAAGTGCGCCACGCTTCCAAATTTCCTAGGCGTACCGATGCACCTATCCCCGTTCAGCGCTCGAGACGGCTTCCCTCAGCAGTTCATCAGGACTGAATCAAACAAGCCGAGCTGTCCGGCGAAACGGGGTACACTCCAGCCTGCCTACAAAGGGCCCCCACGAAATTGGGTCACACGAAGCCCAAGTAGCCCAGCGGCCTGCGCCCTGCCCGCCATCCTCGAAGTTAACGAGGATATCCGCATGGGCGGCCAGGTGGTGACGGGGATAGGCTTCCTGGGCGCAGGACTGATTATGCGCGACGGCCTTAACATTCGCGGGTTGAGCACGTCGGCGACAATACGGGCTACGGGAGCGATCGGCGTCCTCGCGGGTTATGGAGAAATTCTCGAGGCTGCTGAGGCAACGCTTCTGATCTTGCTGATCAACATAACCTCCCCCAGAGTTGTTCGGCTCATCGAGCGCTTTGTTCCACAACACCCAGTCGAGTCACAACGTCGTAGGGTTGAGGTCCGCACGACCACGGAAAGCGAAACCGAGGTCCGGTCAAGTTTGATGAGCCAAACGCGTGACGATCAACTAGCAGTCACATCACTCGCACGGCGCGTCAATTCACTGGATAGGACCATCACCATTGATGTCACTATTTCAGGTGATGACGTTAACGACGAAGTCATGAGCGTTCTTGCGCAATCTCTTAGCTTGTCGCCAAACATTCTTTACTGCACCTTCACGTAGTTTGGAGACGCCAGGGCCGGTTCAACGACAACGCCATAGCCGCCATGTTCGCGCACACGAACATCACATTCCCTTGACATCTGTTCTCGGAGATTTTTGAGAGCTGTCACGATTTCGGCCGTCTGGCGCTTTTTCCAATGACGTTTCCATGAGAGTCTTCACCGGTCTAAACTCAGAGGTTGTTTCGCTGTACTTTTCATTGCACGGTTAGGCAGAATTATAATTTTTGATGTTGACCGGGGAGCGGATGGTACACGGAGAGAAATGCCGGTCTTTTGCATGTGTGCTTGTCGCAACTTCGGTCGCCGTTACGATGTTCGCCGGAACCGGTTTTGCACAGGATAACGATAGTGCCGTTCAAAATGCCGTACCGGTGATGAGAAAATTCGATTTCTCAGCGCCAGCCCTCAATCTTGAAGGGACGCTTTCCCCAAATGCTACGGTCGAAACCGTACCAATGAGTCCGACGGAGCCTGGCACAATCGGTAATGTGAAAGTCATCGGAAAAATAACTTCAGATTCGTCCACTCCGAAAATCGAGACGACCTTTATCGGGTACAATCTGCAGGCGCCATCGGCAGCGTTCCGGATCTGCACTTACCAGGCAGACACTGCTGGATACACAACGCGCGTCTCAAAAGCTGCATCGGACCTGACAGAAGCTATCCTTCTGGGCACCAAGGATCAGAGCGGCGAACCACATAGCGCCCTTATCAGCTATTGCTTCTCTCGCGGGAAGCAGGCGCTGGGCATAAATTTCGTTGCAGATGTCCGCAACGCGGCGGATGCTGACGCGGCTTATGATCTGGTAGTTCGGGCTGACAAGTATGCCGTTGCGTTCATTGACAGCCTCTCATGGGAAAATGGAGAAGAATCAAGCTTTGGGGAGGAGCTGCAATCGGTTCCTGTTCGGATAGGCAACGAGCGGATCGCACTCCGCATCCCGGACCAGTGGGAAATACCGATCAACGATTTTCATGGCGCTTTGCCGGCCGAGTTGCACATGATCAGGCGCAAGGGCGGAAGAGATGTTGGCCTGATATGGCTGCTCGTTCAGGACATGAAGGAAAAACCGGACCTGGAAATGGCCGGAGCCACGATCGTGAGGGATTACTTTGTCAGGCAGACACCTGATGCCCGGCCACCCGCACTGATATCGAGTGAGGAAGACAGTCTGCTTGCAAAACAGGGCATCCCCGCACGCACCTTCCGGTTTTCAGTGACAGACAAAAAAGGTCAGGACAGCGGCGATATAGATGCGACAGTCATATGGCGGAATGGGCGCCTGAATGTACTCACCCTTTGGTCAGCGTGGCCTTCCGCCGCCGATAACAGCAACTTCTTTTCCCGTCTTCCAGCTCTTACTGTCTACGATATCGTGCGACAAGCCATGGTAACAACGCAGCAATAAGGTACGGCGCAGATAAAAACCAAAGCGCACAAAAGGAAGAAAAAACATTAAACTAGGGTACTTTCTTAAAGTAAAAAAAGCCTGTTTCCTTCTGGTATTTTGAGCCGCAAAAAATGGCGCAAGATAGACAGGCAAACCGGCTTGGAACCACGGCTGGCATTGACACCTCAGATCGGAGCGGACTTGGGCGGAACTAAGCTGATTGAACTTTTCCCACTACCCTATGCCCATTGGTATGCGGCCACTCTTTTTGCCGAGGCCGGATATGCTGCGTCACAGATATTCGAGCGTCTCAACATAGATCCCGCGCGCTGGCAACGGTTCCGAGAGCGCTACAGCCAACTTCATTACGCCAATACAAGTTGGGTTACGGCCGCGTTCAGGCGGGACGGACTTCCCGAACCCGAACAGGATCGGGCGCTTTTCCAGCGTCTGACGGGGAATGACGGCATCGGCCTACCGGTAACAGAACCCTTCAGCATGCGCACAGAGCTTGCGGCTTTGCGGCGGGCAGTCGAAGCTAATCCTCGTATCGGCCCCTTCGCCAATGTCGACTGGGTCGCGCATTACATCGGAGAAAGACGATTCCCGACCATCCGCTATATCCACAATGGCAATCAGGTCTATGTGGACGGCGCACCAATCCGCGACCGCAAGGGCGTCCCGTTGTCCAGGGTCGACCCCTTCACCTTTCGACAGCTTGGTGACCGCTGGTTTTGCGACGATAGACATGTCTACGGCCAGGGCGAGACACCAACGAAGCTTTTCTGGTTCTCAGCGCGCGGCGCCGATCCGGACAGCTTCACCGTTCTGAACCAACGTTATGGTGTCGACAAGGCCGCCGGTTATTACATTACCAACTTGCGCCTTCCCACCGAGGATCCGGGTACATTCGGGATCGTCAGCTATTATTACGGCAGCGGCCAGAAACCGGGCATCCGTATCGAAGAGAGTCACTACGCAAAGGACAGTCGCAAAGTCTATGCTTGCGGGGTCGCGATTGAAGGCGCGGATCCGGCCAGTTTCCATTCCATCGGCGACGAAGGCAGATATTTCGCTGACAGGAAGCATGTCTATTGGGAGAAGAGCCTGATTCCCGACGCGGACCGAGAGAGTTTTGTCTGCGCATCAGAAGCAGGTCAGTATCGCGCTTATGACAGCGAGCGGCCGTACTATCCAGGGCAACCTCAATCAGTTTCGGCAGAATTTGAGTCTTGGAGCGGCTATTTCGAGAACCATCCCGAGATTGCCGACAGCTGGTGGCACCGGGAGAAGGCACGCCGTGCGGTAAGAGCGTGTGTGGGAAATGAGCCAGTACCGATCGGCGGTCTCTATTACAGCGATGGACGCAGGATTCTGGTTAGGCCACAGCGTCCGCAGGAAGCCGAATGGGTCTCACTCGATCATTTCGACCACGACAGCTTCCGACACATCGTTGATGTGTTCGGGCAGGATCGGCACGGCCTGCGCTACTTTTTGCCCGGCCTCGAACATTACGGGATGGAGCCCATTAAGAAAGCCGATCCCGCTAGCTTCGAAAAGCTCGACGGCCCATGGTTCAAAGACAAGCAGCAGGCCTATTACATCGACAGTACAGCACCTTTACCAGAGCTTGCTGTCGTCAAAATCGACATGGCGAGCTTCGAGGTTTTGGGCGGCGCCTATGCTCGTGACGCAAAAGGGCTGATCGTTGAAGGTGTGCGCAAGCGCGGCATCGACAATCCCGCAGCGGTGGAATCGCTCGGCTATTCCTTTGCACGGATGGGCGATACCCTGCTTTATCGCGGGAAGCCCATCAGCCGGCCCGGCAAGGTCAATCCCGCTACAGCGCGTGGTGTCAACGATCAGCTTCTGATTGATGCGAACGGCGAGATGCTGTTCGGAGGCAGTTATCGCAAAAAGATTCCTGGAATCGATCCAGCCATTCTGCATTTCCTCAACCGTGTATTCGCAGTTGACGCACGACATGTTTACGCGATGACCGATACAGGACTGCTGCTCATTGAGGATATTGAACCGGGCGAAGTCGAGCTGGCCGGCCTCTACTCGATCCGGGTGGGTGACACACAGCTCCACGTTTCCGGTGGCATCGTAAGGCGGTTACGACCCGAAGATACAAGTGGATGAGTAATGCCTGAGATCAAAGCTCCCGGCGAGGCTGGGTGGGTCAGTAGTGACGAGCGGCGTGCGGAGGTGCCAGGGCGGTGAAACCTGCGCCGTTGAAGTCATGCAGGCGCGAGGAAAACTCAATAGGCATGACATCACCGGATCGGAAGTCGCTTTTTGCCAGCCTATAGAGGCACCCGCCGCGTGCAAACACCAGATCGCCGCCATCCCAGTCTGCCCAATCCGTTTCCGGAAGGTCGACAAGCAATGTTCCGTCCCGGTCATGCACGCGGTAGTCCAGTCCGTACCACGCCTTTTGACTGCGACCGATCGAATGAAGAACCATCTGAAGGCGCCGGCCGTTTGCACCCGGTTTTTGCAGGACACGCGGCTTATTGAAGCTGTAAAAGGTCGAGGCCTTCAGGCCATTGGTTTGCCCCTCACCGGCGTCGATCACACGCCAACCGTCACGCGCAAGTATGTAGCCGCTGATGGGCTCGTCCTCTCCACGTCCCGACAATATACCGCACGGGTCCACTTGCATGCCTCGCTTCAATCGAAAACCTGGAGCGAGCGAGACGCGGTTATCGTCAAACGGATGGTTGAGAAGCAATTTGTTCTCGTCTTCGAAAACACCGCCTCCTCCCCACGCGTCTCCTTTTGGCCAAAGCGTCAGTGCGGTGAAGAATGGCGGCTTCGATATGGCCGTCCAGCTCCCGTAGGGCGGGCGATTTGTGGCCGCGAAGTAGACCAGAAGTTCTCCGGAAGGAGAAAGATCGCAGCGTCTCTCGTAGACCCGTCCCTTCAACCATTGACCATTTTCAAAAGTGTCGGTGCGCAAGTCCCAGCGAACGAGCTGCACCAGCCGGCTCGGGCCGCGCCGAAATATGACACCTGTTCTCGCTGACCGTGCCAGGATCACATACAGCCTCGGTGCAAGTGCCTTCCGAGAAGGATCTACAGTCTGCTTGCCTTTCTCTACAGCCACCTGAGCAACTTTCTTCCGGCACTATCTGATGCCGTCATGTAGGACGTCACATGACAGTTTATCCCTGTGTCCGCATCGAGCTTGCGGAATTCCATCTCTCACCTCTCCGAAATACCGCGCAACACCATTGTCAGATACTGGACGAAAAAATCGACATTGCGTAGTTTTAAACAACAACTGCATCCATTGAAGCGATTTGACACTTCGTCTCCCACGATTTGATCCAAACCCGGATACGTCGCCGTTTCAACCGATCGCACAGGAGAAACGCTTGCTGATACTTGAGATCGTCATTTTTTCTGCGGCTCTTATCGCGGTTGGCCTTCTGGCTGTACAACAGACTATCGCGCAGGTTCGGGAGTATAATTTCTACAAGAAGAACGGTGGTGATTTTTCTGTCGACAGCAACATGGATCACGTAAGACTTGACAGATCCATGCACTACAACGACCTCCGCCTCACGAACTGGCAGCGATTTTATCTCTTCCGCCCGGCTTGCATCGCGATGCTCGTCTTTGTTTGGGCTATGATGATAGTCTCCTTGCTTTAACTGAAGCGCCAGGCTTAGGTTGCCCTTGGCATTGCTCGTCGACCAGACTGGTTCGGCAAGCCTCCTGCAGCGCCTCACCGGTGCCAAGACAATGCTATTTTGTTCGGCAAGCGGTCGGAGGCACTAGCGATCTTAGTCATTCGGTTTAGGCCGAGGTCGAAATTCGACGTTCCTGCGTATAGCACTGCGATTGCGCGTGGCCACGCGGGCTGTTCAAAGCCACCTCACGTTAAGCGGATACAAATGCTTCTTCTGGCTCCGCAAATCTGCAAGATGCGCCTAAACGCTGACCTCGAGGTCCAAATCGTTTACCTTCGTGATCGCGGTCGTTCCGCTCTTGGTATAGATGACCTTGGTGCCGGCCAGCGAAAAAATTCCCAGACCCTTCCCGCACATCCGTGATCAGCCCTCAGTGGGTTCGTCCGCCCTTACCCGATCGTATAGTTCGATGCTACGCCGCGAAGATGTGTGACCGTCGCTTGCGACAAAACACCACTGCCCAGATACTCAGCAAAGCTGTATGAGAATATGTCACTTCGTTCTATCGTCTGGACCAGATTGGTATCACCAAAAACAACGAGGTATTCGTGATCCTCCGGCGCCCAGATCCAGAGATCATGACCTGAAAAATGGATCAGAAGGCCATAAGGCGAATTTTCAAACAGTGCATCAAGCACCAACCCGACCGGTCGCGGTGCAAAACGGCGCGGAAGCTGACCGAACTCGTAAGCAGCAAAATCAATCTCGTCACTCCCGATACGCGCGGCCACAAGAGCGACTTCCTCCTCGCTTGGAAATTCGGGATAAATCCTCGCCGCGAAATTTCTGTTTCGAATGGCCTGATGATCCAGCGTGCAATCTTTTCCAATGAAGTCCATAATTAAACCCCAGGTCCGTCATTATAGCGTATCTCGGTCTGACGACCGTTTGGCCTACGTATCTGCAACGTCGGACGACCGTCAGAGCTTCCCGGACGGACGGTAACCTTGCTGCCGTCTTCCAGTTCCCCCGTGCGGCCCGGCCCGTATTGTGTTTCGATACCTTTCTCCTTGCCCGGTTTGGGAGCAGCCCACCGGTGTCCAGCCTTGGCCATCGCACAGAATTCTCCATCTGTCGGCCGAGAATTGTAATAGATTTGCCAACAGCTCATGTTGGGTTCTTATCGCTTTCAGCGCGATGTCACGGCTTGAGCCACCCGCATTGAGCATGCGTACATAGTATTTTTCCACTGGCGCTCGGTGGAATGGAGCTCTAGCCAAATTCCCGCCGGCGTAGATCCGTCGTCAAATTTCACTGGCTTTGATAACATGCTGCCTCACCTCCCCTCATAGAATATACGTTGCTTGTCCATAGGCACCCAAGGCATGAACGGGTTACTGTCGTGGGAACGCGCACCCGAATAGAATTTCTCGGTCATTTCTACCGACCTCTGCAGTGCATAGCCGGAATCAGGGAAACCGTATTTAGTGGGATTGACCTGCGTATCCCTAGTGATCGAGTTGATGATACGGTCCTGTTCCGCGATACAATCAAACTGCTTTTGATAGGTATATTCTTCCGACTTCCATTCACGGAAAAATGGATGAACGTTGTAGGCTTGGAATGGGTATTCCTCGCATTTTGACCGGGACAACTCGTTCCACAGCGAGTACCATTTTTTAACTCGCCAAAAGCCCATCATGGAACCCAAGGACGCGCCAACCAGGGTGGCCTCGGTTTTGACATTGAGGGCCGCCGCCCTTTTGAAAAGATTGCGGGCGTCGGCAAGATAATATGTCCCGACCCCTATTGCCGCATCAACAGAAGCCCCTGAGACCCACCCCATGTTGTAATACAGATCGTTGATACAAAACAAATTGAGAGCGCTCATTCCGTTCTGTTGCGCAGCAAGAAAACAGTAAATTTTCTCAGCGGAATCATACTGGTCTCCCGCTGTCGGGATGTCCGATATGTCCTTTGCGGTTTTCATATCCTCTATCGTCTTGAGTTGTTCGGAAGCACCGCTGCCCTGACCGATCCTCATCGACTGCCCGCCGCCGCGTTCAACGCGCTTGGCGGCATTGGACATGCCATAGCCGCGAGGTCTGGATGGGTAGAGAGGTCTCAGGAAACGTTTATCAGCCTCTTCAACCACCCCAGACGTCTAGTGGCGAGATCTGTGAATCGCAAGTCGTCAAACCTCGATCGGAAAGGAGAATCCGGCCTTTACCCGGTCCATGACGACCATGGTCTTGAAGCCCTTGATATCGTGGTTTTCGTAAAAGAACCGCCGGGTAAAGGCCTCATAGTCCTCCATGTCCTTGGCGGTTATGACCAGAATGAAGTCGGCATCTCCCGTCACATAATATCCGATCATCACTTCACGGGTCGCGCGGATGGCCGCCTTGAAGCGATCGACAATATCGGCGCGTTCGCGCTCCAGTGAAACGAGCACGATCATGGTAATGCCGCGCCCAACGGCCTTCGGCGACACGATGGCGACATCCGCTTCGATGACGCCATCTTCGCGCAGACGTTTGAGGCGCCGCTGGCATGCGGTCGGTGAAAGATTGACGAGTTGCGCCAACTCTTCCGACGTAAGGCGATTGTTTTTTTGAACGGCCTCAAGCAACGCCTTGTCCGCTCTGTCGAGAGTATGCATGCACAAATCCTGCGTACGGAACCTAAAATAAGCGAAATTCCGGCTTGAACGATATAATTAACGCAGTCAACCGCTCAATGCGCTTCATTAGTCTCCCTGTAAATCTACCGGGAGCTCCATATGAGAAGTATTGCAAGCACTGCATTAAAAAACCTGCGGCGGCCCGATTTGATCGAGCGACGCGCATTTCTCCATGGCAGTTGGGCTGCTCGTGATGAAACGCTCAGTGTCATTGATCCGGCGACCGGAGAAGATCTCATCGGTGTGGCGGCATGTTCGCTTGAGGATGCGGATGATGCCGTCAGTACCGCGAAAAATGCCTTTCCAGATTGGCGCGACAAGCTTCCAACCGAACGCGGGCAAATCTTGCGTGAATGGGGCAAGTTGATGCGCAACAACGCGCATGATCTCGCCGTCATAATGACGGCCGAACAGGGCAAGCCGCTCTCGGAGTCGCTTGGTGAAATTGCTTACGCTGCCAATTTCCTTGATTGGTTTGCCGGCGAAGGCGAGCGCGCCTACGGCGAGACGATACCGAGCCATTTGCCCGACAGTCGTGTCTCGGTCCAGATGCAGCCGCTAGGCGTCACTGTGGCCATCACCCCGTGGAACTTTCCCTCTGCTATGATCACCCGCAAAGCGGGCGCAGCGCTTGCCGCTGGCTGCACAATGATCGTCAAACCGGCGCCTGAAACACCCCTCTCGGCGCTCGCTTTGGCAAAGCTCGCTGAGGAAGCTGAAATGCCCGCCGGCGTATTCCAGGTCATCACCGGTCACGCAGCACCACTTGCGCACCGCCTGTTGCAACACACCGATGTGCGCGCATTTT
>Ga0160455_100799_pt1 | contig 12481 bp, 13 predicted proteins | sample HID1972I_E6MG_FD_108206 | JGI IMG/M metagenome (GOLD analysis project Ga0160455, IMG submission 108206) | Enriched pill bug-associated microbial communities from UW Madison campus, WI, USA - HID1972I_E6 MG | ecosystem: Host-associated > Arthropoda: Insects > Digestive system > Unclassified ... | reverse complement strand
CAGCCGCAGCCGGGCAACTGATCCATGCGCCTGCCCGCCGTGCTGCTGCTGATCCTGCTGTGCTGGCTGCCATCGGGTCGCCTGCACGCGCAGGATCTGGCGGCCATTCCCCGGCTGGATTCGCCGGTGGTGGATACCACCGGCACCCTGGACGCCGCGCAGGTGCGGCAGCTGGAGCAGCAGGCCATCGAGCTGCAGCAGCGCAAGGGCAGCCAGCTGCAGGTGCTGGTGGTGCCGACCACCCGGCCCGAGGACATCGCCCAGTACACCACGCGGGTCTTCGAACAGTGGCAGGTCGGCCGCAAGGGCGTGGACGATGGCGTGCTGCTGGTGATCGCCAAGGATGACCGGCGCGTGCGCATCGAACCGGGCTACGGGCTGGAAGGTGCCATTCCCGATGCGGTGGCCAACCGGGTGATCCAGGAATACCTGGTGCCTTCGTTCCGGGCAGGCGATTACGCCGGCGGCATCACCGAAGCGACGGCCATCCTGGTCAGGTTGATCGATGGCGAGCAGCTGCCGGCGCCGGTCAGCGCCCATCGCCAGCGCCAGGGCGACGGTGGCGGCGATGGCTGGATCGTGGCGGTGGTGATCGGTTTCTTCGTCGGTTCGCTGTTGCGCGCGGTGCTGGGCAGGTTGCCGCGGCCGGTGCGTGGCGTGATCGCCGGGGGCGGCGCGGCGCTGGTCGCCTTCCTGTTCACATCGATGCTGCTGGCCAGCGGCATCGCCGGCTTCGTCGGCCTGCTGATGGCCGTCAGCTCGGGGCATCCGGCCCGGTACGCTGGCCGCGGCGGCTGGGGCGGTGGTGGCTTTGGCGGAGGATTTGGTGGTGGCGGCTTCGGGGGCGGTGGCGGATTCGGCGGTGGCGGCTGGGGTGGCGGCGGCGGTCGCTCCGGCGGCGGCGGCGCTTCGGGAGGCTGGTGATGATTCGACGTGCGTGGCGACATGTGTTTTCACCGTCGGTAAGCCGCACCTTCCCGCCGGCGACCCTGCAGGCGATCACCGATGCCATCGCGCAGGGTGAACAGCGGCATGGCGGACAGGTGATGTTCGCCGTCGAAGCCGACCTGCCGCTGGCCGCACTGTGGCAGGGCGTGACGCCCAGGCAGGCGGCCGAGCGCGCCTTCGCGCATCTGCGCACCTGGGATACCGCCAGCAACAACGGCGTGCTGATCTACCTGCTGCTGGCCGACCATGCCATCGAGATCGTGGCCGACCGTGGCCTGCGGCCGCACGTGCCCGATGAACGCTGGCAGGCCATCTGCATGCAGCTGCGCGACGGCCTGCGGGGTTCGGAACCTGCGGTGGCGCTGCGTGCGGCGATCGCGGACGTCTCCGGGCTGCTTGCTGCCCACTTCCCGCCGTCCAGCGCGGGCGACGATGACGCCCTGCCGAACGTTCCGCAGATCCTCGGTTGAGCCCAGGCGGCAGTCGGCCGAGAATAGCCGCTTACCCGCAAGGCGCCGCCCATGATCTATTTCCACGATATCGACCCCATCGCCATCTCGCTGGGGCCGGTCCAGGTGCACTGGTACGGCATCATGTACCTGCTTGGCTTCGCCTCTGCCTGGTGGCTGGGCAAGCGCCGCGTCGCTGCCGGGCGGCTGCCGGGAGTGAACGCCGATGGCTTCTCCGACCTGCTGTTCTACGCCATGCTCGGCGTGGTGGTGGGCGGCCGCGTGGGCTACATGCTGTTCTACGCGCTGGGCGATTTCCTTTCCAATCCGCTGCTGCTGTTCAAGGTGTGGGATGGCGGCATGAGCTTCCACGGCGGCCTGCTGGGCGTATTGGGTGCCAGTTGGTGGTGGTCGCGCCGGCACCGCCTGCACTTCTTCGACACCATGGATTTCGTCGCGCCGCTGGTGCCGCTGGGCCTGGGCTTCGGGCGCATCGGCAACTTCATCGGCGCCGAACTGTGGGGCAAGTACACCGATGGCACCTGGGGCGTGGTGTTCCCGTCCGGGTTGCCGGCCGGGCTGGCGCAGCTTGATGGCGCCACGTTGAAGGCACAGTTCGCCAGCGGTGCCTTGAATCAGTACGCGCGCCATCCGTCGCAGCTGTACGAGGCTTTCCTGGAAGGCCTGGTGATGTTCGCGGTGCTGTGGACGGTGTCGGCTAGGCCGCGCCATCGTTACCTGGTGTCGGGCCTGTTCGCGCTGATGTACGGCCTGTTCCGCTTCGCGGTGGAGTTCGTGCGCATGCCGGACAACGGCATCTACGTGGCCTTCGGCTGGCTCACCCGCGGCCAGATCCTCAGCCTGCCGCTGGTGGCACTGGGGCTGGTGCTGCTGTGGATGGCGCGCCGCGCGCCGGTGCTGCAGCCGCAGCCGGTGGTCGATGGGGCAAAGGCATGAAGCCCTACCTGGACCTGCTTTCGCATGTGCTGGAACAGGGCGCGGAGAAGAGCGACCGCACCGGGACCGGCACCCGCAGCGTGTTCGGCTGGCAGATGCGCTTCAACCTCAATGACGGCTTCCCGCTGGTCACCACCAAGAAGCTGCATCTGCGCTCGATCATCCATGAGCTGCTGTGGTTCCTGAAGGGCGATACCAACATCGCTTACCTGAAGGACAACCAGGTGCGCATCTGGGACGAATGGGCCGACGAGAACGGCGATCTGGGACCGGTATACGGCAGGCAGTGGCGCAGCTGGGCCACTGCCGATGGCGGCCAGATCGACCAGATGCAGTGGCTGGTGGACGAGATCAGGCGCAATCCGGATTCGCGGCGGCTGGTGGTGAGCGCGTGGAACGTGGGCGAGCTTTCGCAGATGGCGTTGATGCCGTGCCACAACCTGTTCCAGTTCTACGTGGTGGATGGGAAGCTCAGCTGCCAGCTGTACCAGCGTAGCGGCGACATCTTCCTCGGTGTGCCGTTCAACATCGCCAGCTATGCGCTGCTGACCCACATGGTGGCGCAGGCCACCGGCCTGGGCGTGGGCGATTTCGTGCACACCCTGGGTGATGCGCACCTGTATTCGAATCATTTCGAACAGGCACGCGAGCAGCTGTCGCGCGAGCCGCGTGCGCTGCCGAAGCTGTGGCTGAACCCGGAAGTGACCGACCTGTTCGGCTTTCAGTTCGATGACATCCGCATCGACGGCTACGATCCACATCCGGCCATCAAGGCGCCGGTGGCGGTGTGAGCATGAAGCTTTCCCTGATCGCCGCGCTTGACCGCAACCGTGGCATCGGCCTCGACAACCAGCTGCCTTGGCATCTGCCGGACGACCTGCGGCACTTCAAGGCATTGACGGTCGGCAAGCCGGTGCTGATGGGCCGCAGGACGGCCGAATCACTGGGGCGCGCATTGCCGGGCCGCACGAACCTGGTGCTCACGCGCAGTGGCAGCACTCCGTTCGCGGGCATGCGCGCGGTGGCGACCCTGGATGATGCACTGGCGATTGCCAGCGAAGAAGGAGCCGGCGAGCTGTGCGTGATCGGCGGTGGGGAGATCTACCGCCTGTTGATCGGCCGCGCCAGTGATCTTTACCTGACCTGGGTCGAAACCGAGGTGGCCGCCGATACGCATTTCCCGGACGTGGACGCAACGGTGTGGCGCGAAGCCGGCAGCGAGCCGCGCGAGGCCGATGACCGCCACGCATTTCCGTTCCGGTTCGTGCATTACACGCGCAGGTAGCACCGGGCGCTTGGCCTTACGGCGTCGGCGCTTTGTTGCCGGGCGGACGGCCACGTCCGCGCCGGCGACGGGAGGGCCGCGGACGCTGTTCACCGGCGTCGTTTTTCGGCGCGCCGGGGCCCGGTCGTTCCACCGCCGGCCGTGGCCGCGCAGGCGGGCGTGCGCCAGGCACGGGAGCCGGAACATCGCGTCCCGGCACCTGCACCACGCGCAGGTCTTCGCTGTCCAGCTGCAACGCGGTGAGTTTGCCTCCCCACACCGCGCCGGTGTCGATGGCATGCACGCCCTGGGTGATGGTCAGGCCCAGCGAGGACCAGTGGCCGCATACGATCTTCAGGTCACGCTCGACCCGGCCCGGCACTTCGAACCAGGGATACAGGCCCTGTTCCTGGGTGCCCGGCGTGCCCTTGTCCTCGATGCCGATGCGGCCACGGGGCGTGCAGTAACGCATGCGGGTGAAGAAGTTGATGATGGCGCGCGAACGGTCGTAGCCGGTAAGGCTCGGCGCCCAGATCGGCTTGTCGCCATACATGTTGCGCAGCAGCTTGCGGTAGCCGTTGCCACGCAGCTGCAGCTCGATCTCCCGCGCATGCTTTTCAGCCAGCTGGGTGGTCCATTTCGGCGCCAGGCCGGCGTGCACCATCATCCAGCCCAGTTCGCGGTCGGTGTGCACCAGCTTCTGCATGCGCAGCCAGTCCAGCAGCACGTCACGGTCCTCGGCCAGCACCACGCGCAGCAGGTCCGGGTTGACCTTGCGCTGCTCCTCCTCGCTGCGTGCACCCACGGCCAGCAGCGACAGGTCATGGTTGCCAAGCACCACCACGCTGTTCTCGCGCAGCGAATGCACCAGCCGCAGCGTTTCCAGCGACTGCCCGCCGCGGTTCACCAGGTCGCCGGCAAACCACAGGGTGTCCTGCGCCGGGTCGAAGCGGATCTTTTCCAGCAGCCGCTGGGTCACGTCATGGCAACCCTGCAGGTCGCCGATCGCCCACACGCTCATGGTCCGGCCTCCTTGTCAGTGCAGGGTGCGTGGAATGGTCAGCACGAACGGCGCGACCGCGGCGGCGAACTCGGTGCCATCGTCGGCCACCATGTCGTAGTGGCCCTGCATCGTGCCGTGCTCGGTGCCCAGCATGACACCGGAGGTGTAACGGAAGTCTTCACCGGGCCGCAGGCGTGGCTGCTCGCCGATCACGCCGTCGCCATCGACATGCTCCACGCGGCCCTCGGCGTCGGTGATGCGCCAGTGCCGGGCGACCAGGCGCGCGGCGACCCGTCCACGGTTATGGATGCGGATGGTGTAGGCAAAGGCATAGCGGCCCTCGTCGGGGGAGGACTGGTCATCGAGGAAGCGCGGAGCGACTTCCACGTCCACGGCGTAATGATCTGCGTCTTGCATCGGGGAAGTGTAATCAGCTTGCATTGGCCAGTGCGATGAATTCCGCTACGTCGAGCTGTTCCGCGCGCGCATCCGGGCGTACGCCGGCGGCCTGGAACTGTTCGGCGCTGACCACGGTGTTCAGTGCGTTGCGCAGCGTCTTGCGGCGCTGTCCAAACGCCGCACGGACCACATCGGCGAATCGCCTGTGGTCATGGATGCCGACCGTGGCCGGATCGCGCGGTACCAGCCGCACCACGGCCGAATCGACCTTCGGCGGCGGCCGGAACGCGCCGGGCGGTACCACGAACAACGAGGTGACCTCGCAATACGCCTGCAGCATCACGCTGAGGCGCCCGAACACCTTGCTGCCGGGGGCGGCGGCCATGCGGTCCACCACTTCCTTCTGCAGCATGAAATGCATGTCGCGGACCACGGCGGCATGTTCCAGCGCATGGAACAGGATCGGCGAGGAGATGTTGTAGGGCAGGTTGCCGACCAGCCGGATCGGCTGGCCGTCGGCGAGTGCGGTGAAGTCCACGCGCAGCACGTCGCCCTGCACGATGGTCAGTTCGCCCAGCGGCGCGGCCGCTGCGGTCAGCGGGGCGATCAGGTCGCGGTCGAATTCGATGACGGTCAGGCGCGGATGCTGGCGCAGCAGCGGCAGGGTGATGGCACCCTGGCCGGGGCCGATTTCCACCAGGCGGTCGCCATCCTTCGGATTGACCGCCATGACGATGCGGTCGATGTAATGGCGGTCGGCCAGGAAGTGCTGGCCAAGCTGCTTCTTGGCCGGGGCGGTGAACGCCGGGCCAGCGGGGGAATGCGGATTCATGCGCTCATTTTACGTTGCCAGGCCAGCTGCGCGCACAACGTTGTGGCCGCCTGCAGGCTGGAGGGATCCGCGGTGCCCCGCCCGGCCAGGTCCAGCGCGGTGCCGTGGTCGACCGCGACGCGTGGGTAGGGCAGGCCGAGGGTAAGGTTCACTGCCTGCTCGAAGCCGGAATACTTCAACACCGGCAGGCCCTGGTCGTGGTACATCGCCAGCACGCTGTCGAAGCCGGCCAGCCTGGCCGGCAGGAACGCGGTATCGGCGGGCAGCGGCCCGGCCAGGTCCATGCCTTCCTCGCGCAGGTGCTGCAGCAGCGGGATCACCACGTCCCGCTCCTCATGGCCCAGGTGCCCGTCTTCGCCCGCATGCGGGTTGAGCCCCAGCACCGCGATGCGGGGCGCGGACAGGCCGAATTCGCGGCGCAGCGCCGCGTGCAGGGTGCGCAGCACGCGCTCCAGGCGTTCGCGGGTGATGGCGTCGGCCACTTCGCGCAGGGGCAGGTGGGTGGTCGCCAGCGCGACGCGCACGATATCGTTGGCCAGCATCATCACCACCTTCACCCCGGCCTGGTCGGCCAGCAGTTCGGTGGTGCCGCTGTAGGCGATGCCGCCCTGGTTGATGACCGCCTTGTGCACCGGTCCGGTGACCACGCCGTCCAGTTCGCCGCGCAGGCAGGCCTGGCCGGCGCCAAGCAGGGCGGCGATGACCGCCTTTGCGTTGCGGGGATCGGCATGGCCGAAACGGTTGGGCGTGGCGTTGGCGATCGGGCGCAGCCGCAGATCGCCGGGCGCGCGGGCCTGGGCGTGTTCGGGCAGCAACTGCAGGGGCAGCCGCAGCGCGGCCGCAGCCGCGCGCAGGGTTTCCGGGTCGGCGAAGGCCAGCAGCCGGCAGTCGTCACGCGGCTGCTGGATCAGGCGGATGCACAGCTCCGGCCCGATCCCGGCGGGCTCGCCCGGTACCAGAGCGAGCTGGGGAAGCATCAGGACTGCGGCGGGGTCGCGGTGTTCTCCGCGCGGTCGCCGCTGCGGAAGCTGACGTAGGCTTCGCCGCGCAGTTCGGACAGGAAGCGGTTGTACTCTTCTTCCAGCTTGCGACGGCCGATGGTCTCGCGGACCTGCGCCCGCTGGTTGTCCACGCCCACATCGGTCTGGCGGGTGGCTACGCGCTGCACGATATGCCAGCCGGCGTCGGTACGGAACGGCTGGCTGACGCCGCCGTCGTTCACGCCTTCCACCTGGCGACCGAAGTCCGGGCCGAACGCGTCGGCCGGGAACCAGCCGAGGTCACCGCCCTGGCCGCGGCTGTTGTTGTCCTCGGAGGACTCCTTGGCCACGTCCTGGAATTCGGCACCACCGGCGATGCGGGCACGCAGCGTATCGATCTTCGCCTTGGCGGCGGCATCGTTCTGCTGGTCGGTCACGCGCACCAGGATATGGCGGCCGTGGTATTCAGTGACGGTCTGGCCGGTGCCATCGGCGGCGTTGGCGTCGCGCAGCTCCACCAGCTTCAGAAGCTGGAAGCCGCTCGGGCCACGCAGCGGACCGACCACGTCGCCGGGCTTCATGTCCTGCATGACCTGCAGGAACGCCTGCGGGATCTCATCCATCGAACGCCAGCCGAGGTCGCCGCCTTCCAGCGCGTTGGGGCTGTCGGAATAGCGCACCGCAGCGGCGTTGAAGTCCAGCTCGCCCTTGTCCAGCAGCGCCTTCACGCCGTCGGCCTTCTGCTGGCCAGTGGCGATCTGGTTGGCGTCCGCGCCGTCCGGCGTGGCGATCAGGATATGCGCCAGGTGGTACTGGGTGCCGACCGCGGCCTGCTGCTTGAGGGCCGCGTCCACTTCGCCCTCGCTGACGCTGACGCGGCTCTGCGCGAAGCTCTGGCGCAGGCGCTGGACGACGATCTCGTCGCGCACCGAACGGCGGAACTCGTCGAAATCGATACCATCCTGGGCCAGGCGGCCGCGCAGCTGGTCGACGTCGCCGCCGTTCTGCTGGGCGATGGACTGGATGGCCTGGTTCAGTTCCTGGTCGGAAACGCGGATGCCACTGCCTTCGGCACGGGTCACCTGCAGCTTCACCAGCACCAGGCGTTCGAGTACCTGCCGGCTGAGCACGTCATCCGGCGGCAGCTGGTTCTCACGGCCAGCGTACTGTGCCCTGATGTTGGCCAGCGCGCGGTCCAGTTCGCTCTGCAGGATGACGTCTTCGTCGACGACGGCGGCGATGCGGTCCAGTGGCTGGGTCTGCTGGGCCGATGCCTGGAAGGGCACGGACGCCGTGGACACCGCCAGCAGGGAGGCGAGTAGGACAGGGAAGGTCTTGGTCATGGGATCAGGTTCGGATCGTAGTCGTCGCGCGTGGCACCGGTATTGCTGGGCGGCACGAGATAGAGGTCGTCGCGGTTGTAGCCGAGGATAGCACGGCGCAGGGTGCGGTCCGTGTTCTGGCCGATGGAGCTCAGGCCCTTGAGCACGAACTCGATCTGGAAGGAGTTGTTCAGCTCGCCCTCGCGGTTGCGCACGTAGCGGCGGGCCAGCGCGCGCACGGCCAGGCAGCAGCTGTCCCACTGCACGCCGCCGATGATTTCCAGCGGCTTCTTGTCTTCCAGCGAGTAGTAGTAGCGGCCCACCACGCTCCAGCGCGGGTTGATGGGGTACAGGAACGACAGGTCCGCCTGCTCCAGCAGCGTGCTGCCGTTGGGGTTGAGGCGGTTGCGGTAGCTGACGTTGACGATGCCGTCGTTGGGCATCACGTAGCGGGCGCGGACGCTGGCCAGGTCCTCGCGCTTGTACTTGGGATCCCACTGGTAGGTGGCGCCCAGGTTCCAGCGGTCGTTGATCTGCCAGTTGGTGTCGGCGATCCAGGCCGACTTGCCTTCTTCCACCGGCACTTCCACGCCACTGATGTTGACCCGGGAATCCTCGAAATACTGGATCTGGCCGATGCTGGCCGAGAACCGCTCGCGGCCGGTGCTCTGGTCGATGAAGCGGGTACTCAGCGCCATGGTCAGCTGGTTGGCGTCGTTCTGGCGGTCCGCGCCGGTGTAGCGCGAATCGCGGAACAGCTGGCCCCAGCTGAAGGTGAAGTCACGGGTATCGAAGATCGGCAGTTCGCTCTGGTCGCGGTACGGCGTGCGCAGGTAGAACAGGCGCGGCTCCAGGGTGTGCAGGTAGGGCTTGTCGCCGATGGTGGTCTCGCGGTCGAAGAACAGGCCCGCGTCCAGGCTGGCGATGGGCACGCTGCGGTTCGGCGAGGTATTGCCGCGCAGCTGGTCCGGGGTGGCGGTGGCCGGGTCGATGCCGGCCGCGCGCAGGTTGTCGGCGCGGATGCTGTCGGCCAGCCCTTGTTCCAGGTCGTAACCGGTGTAGCGCCAGGCCAGCGTCGGGGTGACGTACCACGCTGCGCCGCTGAAGGGCAGGGTGACGTAGGGCTTGATGTCCACGCGCGAACCGCCGAGCACTTCGCGCCGGCTGCCATCGCGCACGTATTCGCCTTCGCTGTCGATCATCTTGCCGTGCACGTCGTCATGCACGAAGCGCACCGCTTCGGCATACACGCCGACTTCCAGCCAGGGCAGCAGCGGCTTGTCCCAGGTGCCGAACAGGCGCGGCTGGCGGTTGTACGGCAGCGCGGCCTCGGTGAGGGTGTAGTCGGTGAGCTGCCAGTAATCGGCCATCAGGCCGGCCGTCCAGTTCTCGCCGGTGCCGTAGATGCCCGCCTGGCTCTGCAGGTTGGATGCGGTCACGCCCAGCAGACGGTTGGAGAAATCCTCCACGTAGCGCTCGTCGCTGACCCAGGCCAGTCCCGCGCGCGCCTGCCAGTGGGAATTGAAGTTGTGGTAACCGGTGTATTCGACCCGCCCGCGGTCCTTGTCGCGCAGCTCGTCACTGGGCATGTAGGCCGTGTGCAGCTCGCCCCGGCCACCGTCGTAGAGGTAACGGAACTCGTTGTCCAGCATCAGCCCGCGCTTGCTCATGTAGCGGGGCGTCAGCGTGTCGTCGTAGTTCGGCGCCAGGTTGAAGTAGATCGGCTGTGCGTAGTCGAAACCGTTGCGGCCGGACAGCCCCAGCTGCGGATACAGCAGGCCTGTCTGGCGACGGTCGTCGATCGGGAACTTGAAGTACGGCGCCCACAGCACCGGCACCTTGCCCACGCGCAGCACGGCGTTGCGGGCGGTGCCGAAGCCTTCATCGTTGTCCACTTCGATCTGCGGCGCGGACAGTTTCCACACCGGCTGCGACGGATCGCAGGTGGTGTAGGTGGAGCGGTGCATCTGCCCGACCGCGCCCTGCAGGTCCACCGATTCGGCGCCGCCGTTGCCGCGGCGGGATACCAGCTGGTACTGGATGTCGGAGATCTTGTGGGTGTCGGCTTCCTGGTTGCCCTCGGCGCGCTTGGCCACCATGCGGATGGACGAATCCTGGTAGCGGACGTTGCCTTCGGCGACATAGTTGCCGCTTTCGGTATCGAAGCTCAGGTGGTCGGTGCCGAGGAACTGGTCGCCGCGTTTCAGCGCCACGTTGCCTTCGTACTGAGGCACGGTGGAGGTGCCGGACAGCTGGTCGCCCTCGATGTCGGTGGGCTGGTCCACGCGCGTGGCGGCGGCGGCCTTGTCCGCCGGCGGGGCGTCATCAAAGACGGGCAGGACGTCGGTGGCAGGGCACAGCCCCCAGTTGAGTGGCTTGTCGTCGGCCAGGGCCGGCAGGCACAGGGCGATACCCAGGGGGAGAGGCAGCAGGCGGAAGGCTTTGCGCACGCGTGATGAGATTCAGGCGAAAACGGCCAGTAGCTTGCCCCATCCCTTGCATAGGGGCAATGAAGGTGGGCCGCCGGCGGCGGCTCGGGTTCATGCGGCGGTGTCCGCCGCGCCGCCCAGCAGCGTGCCGACATGGGCCACGCAGCAGTCGGCCAGTGCCTGGGGGTCGTAGCCGCCTTCCAGCATCGAGACCAGCCGCCCGGCTGCATGCCGCCGCGCCAGCGCATGCAGTTCGGCGGTGATCCAGGCGAAATCCTCGGTTTCCAGCATCAGGTCGGCCTGTGGATCGCGCAGGTGGGCATCGAAACCGGCCGACACCAGCAGCAGCTGTGGACGGAAATCGTCGATGGCCGGCAGCATCTCTTCCACCCAGACGTTGCGGAAACGCAGGCTGCCGCTGCCCGGTGGCAGCAGGATGTTCATCAGGTTGCCTGCGCCACGGTCGCGGCGCAGGCCGGAATTGGGGAACAACCCGGCCTGGTGGGTGCTGTAATACGCCACGCGGGGATCCAGCTGGAAGATGTCCTGGGTGCCGTTGCCATGGTGCACGTCGAAATCCACCACGGCGATGCGCTCCAGGCCATGCCGGTCGCGCGCATGCGCGGCGGCCACGGCGATGTTGTTGAGCAGGCAGAAGCCCATGGCGGTGCTGGCGGTGGCGTGGTGTCCCGGTGGCCGCACCGCGCAGAATGCCAGCGGATCCTCGCCCAGCATCACCGCATCCACCGCAGCCACCCCCGCGCCCGCGGCATGCAGTGCGGCGGCGGCCGATCCGGGCGATGTCCGCGTATCCATGTCGATCTGCCGCAGGCTTGTGGCCTGCGGTTGCAGCACCAGGTCCAGCAGGCTGCTGTCGTGCACGCGGGCGAGATCGCCACGCTTGGCCGAAGGCGCCTGCCGCCAGTCCAGGCGGTCGGGGAAGGCGGTGTGCAGCGCATCCAGCACCCCCTGCAGGCGCTGCGGCGATTCGGGATGGTCCGGACCGGGATCGTGCTGCAGGCAGGAAGGATGGGTGAATACCAGCATGGGCGCAGTCGTTCCGGAGAGGCGGTCAGGGATGGCGTCGTGCGTGCTGCCAGAGCACTTCGCCCTGGCCATCGGCGCGCGCCAGTACGCGGGCGAGCACGAACAGCAGGTCGGACAGCCGGTTGAGGTAGTGCAGGGCCTGCGGCCGTACCGGCTGGATGCGTGACAGGGCCACGGTTTCCCGCTCCGCGCGGCGCACGATGCAGCGTGCCAGGTGGCAGCGCGCGGCAGCTTCCCCGCCGGCCGGCAGGATGAACTCGCGCAGGGCGGGCAGGGTGGCGTTGTAGTGGTCCAGGTGCCGTTCCAGCGCGTCCACGTCGGCATCGGACATCGCGGCGTGGCCGGGAATGCAGAGCTCGCCACCCAGATCGAACAGCTGGTGCTGCACGGTGGTGAGCAGCGTGCGCACATCGTCCGGCAAGGGCACGGCCAGCAGCACGCCCAGCGCGGAGTTGGCCTCGTCTACCGTGCCGAACGCGGCAACCCGCGTATCGTCCTTGCCGACCCGGCTGCCATCGCCAAGCCCGGTGCTGCCGTCATCGCCGGTACGGGTATAGATGCGCGAAAGCCGGTTGCCCATGCCGGTGGTCAGCCGCGTACGTCACGCTGGGCCTGGCGCAGCTTGCCGACCTGCTCGATGGCCACCTGCAGGGCTGCGGCCAGTGCGACGTACAGCGCCGTGGTGCCCAGGTAGGGGCCGAACCAGTCGGCATAGTTGCGCAGCCAGCCGCCCAGCGTCGGCTCGGGCACGTTGCGGCTGGTCCAGTAGAAACCGCCCTGCGCGAACAGGTGGCATGCCGCGACCGAGGCCACCACCAGCAGCACGGCCTTGCCGAGCAGGCTCCAGCGTG
>Ga0160455_100793_pt1 | contig 12552 bp, 13 predicted proteins | sample HID1972I_E6MG_FD_108206 | JGI IMG/M metagenome (GOLD analysis project Ga0160455, IMG submission 108206) | Enriched pill bug-associated microbial communities from UW Madison campus, WI, USA - HID1972I_E6 MG | ecosystem: Host-associated > Arthropoda: Insects > Digestive system > Unclassified ... | reverse complement strand
CGGCTGGTCCAGCAGCTGGGCATGGAATCCGAACAGGCTGATCGAACCGGACCACACCTGCAGCGCGCCGTTGGCCAGCTCCGGATCCATGATCTTGGCGAACACGGTGGCGTAATCCAGGGTACCGAACACCCACAGCACGCCGGCGATGCCGAGCAGGAAGCCGAAGTCGCCCACGCGGTTGACCAGGAATGCCTTCATGTTGGCGAAGATCGCGGTCGGGCGCTTGAACCAGAAGCCGATCAGCAGGTACGAGACGAGGCCCACCGCTTCCCAGCCGAAGAACAGCTGCAGGAAGTTGTTGCTCATCACCAGGGTGAGCATCGAGAAGGTGAACAGCGAGATGTAGCTGAAGAAGCGCTGGTAACCCGGGTCTTCTTCCATGTAGCCGATGGTGTAGACGTGCACCAGCAGGGACACGAAGGTCACCACCACCATCATCATCGCGGTCAGCTTGTCGACCATGAAGCCGACGTGGGCCGAGTACTGGCCCACCTCGAAGAACGCGTACAGATTCTGGTTGAACGGCTGCGCGCCGCCCCATACCAGCTGGTACAGGGTGAACATCGACAGCGCGCAGCTGACCGCCACGCCGAGGATGGTGACGGTCTGCGCGCCGAGGCGCCCGACCTGGCGACCGAACAGGCCGGCGATGATGCTGCCGAACAGCGGTGCAAGCACCACTGCGATCAACAGACTCTTGGAGAGTGTGATTTCCATCTGTGGATCAGCCCTTCAACGAATCGACTTCGCCGACATTGATCGTGCGGCGTGTGCGGAACAGGGTCACCAGGATCGCCAGGCCGATGGCGGCCTCGGCGGCGGCTACGGTCAGGATGAAGAACACGAACAGCTGTCCGGCCGTGTCACCCAGTTCACGCGAGAACCCGACGAAATTGATGTTCACCGAAAGCAGCATCAGCTCGATGGACATCAGCAGGACGATGACGTTCTTCCGGTTGAGGAAGATGCCGGCCAGGCTGATGCAGAACAGCACCGCGCCCAGCGCCAGAATGTGCCCCAACGTGATCATGGCTTGGCCTCCTCGCCTTCGGCCGGCGTGCCTTCAGCGGCCCGGGTGTAGCTGTGTACGAACGGCTGTTCGGCATCCATGCTGACCACGCGCAGGCGGTCGCCGGCCTTGACCATGGTCTGGTCACCGGGATTCTGCGTCTTGATGCCGGTGCGATGGCGCAGCGTCAGCATGACGGCAGCCACCACGGCCACGGTCAGGATGACGGCGGCGAACTCGAACGGCAGCAGGTATTCGGTGAACAGGCTGCGTGCCAGCCAGGTGATGTTGGAGGTATCGGCAGCCAGCGCGGCGGCGTTGTCGGCCGGGAACGGGGTGACCGCCCTGCCCTTTACGCCGATCAGCGTGACCATCTGCACCAGCATCACCACCGCGACCACCAGGCCGACCGGCAGGTAACGCACCCAGCCTTCGCGCAGGTTGGCCGGATCGATGTCCAGCATCATCACCACGAACAGGAACAACACCATCACCGCGCCGACATACACCAGCACCAGCGCCACGCCGAGGAACTCGGCGCCCACCAGCAGCCAGATGCAGGCCACGGAGAAGAAGGTCAGCACCAGGCAGAGCACGGCGTTTACCGGGTTGCGCACGCTGATCACCGCCGCCGCCGAGATACCGGCCGCGATGGCGAAAATCCAGAAAGCGATATTTACCCAATCCATGTCTCGACCTCAGCGGTAAGCAGCGTCGGCGGCACGGCGCTCGGCGATCTCGGCTTCAAGCCGATCACCCAGGGCCAGCAGCTGCGGCTTGGTAACGATGTTCTCGCCACGATTCTCGAAGTGGTATTCGAGGATGTGGGTCTCGACGATCGAGTCCACCGGGCAGCTTTCCTCGCAGAAGCCGCAGAAGATGCACTTGAACAGATCGATGTCGTAACGCGTGGTGCGGCGGGTGCCGTCCTCGCGCTTGGCCGAATCGATGGTGATGGCCAGCGCCGGGCAGACCGCCTCGCACAGCTTGCAGGCGATGCAGCGCTCTTCACCGTTGGGATAACGGCGCAGGGCGTGCAGGCCGCGGAAGCGCGGGGACTGCGGGAACTTCTCCATCGGGTACATCATCGTGTACTTCGGCTTGAAGCTGTACTTCAGGGTCAGCCAGAGGCCGCCGAGCAGTTCCAGCAGCAGCAGGCTCTTGAAGTAATGGGTAATCCGGTTCATTACGTTAGACGCCCTTTTGAATCACGCCGAAGAACACCATCACGGCGGTAACCGCGATCCACAGAATGGTCAGCGGGATGAAGACCTTCCAGCCAAGCCGCATAATCTGGTCGTAACGGAAGCGCGGGAAGCTGGCGCGGAACCAGATGTAGGCGCTGGCGAAGAAGAACACCTTCACGAACAGCCACGGCCAGCCACCATTCCAGATCCAGTCGATGAACGGCGAGATCTCGCCTGGGTTCACCCAGCCCTGGATCGGGCTCAGCCAGCCGCCCAGGAAGAAGATCGAGATCAGGAAGCTGATCAGGATCATGTTCGCGTATTCGGCCAGGAAGAACAGCGCGAACGCACCGCCGGAGTATTCCACCATGTGGCCGGCCACGATTTCCGATTCGCCTTCCACCACGTCGAACGGAGCGCGGTTGGTTTCGGCCACGCCGGACACCCAGTAGACGACGAACAGCGGGAACAGCGGCAGCAGGAACCAGTCGAAGAAGCCGGAGTTGCCGGCCTGCGCCATCACGATGCCGGTCAGGTTGAGGCTGCCCGAAGCGATCATCACGCCGACCAGGGCGAAGCCCATGGCGATTTCATAGCTGATCATCTGCGCCGAGGCACGCATCGCGCCCAGGAACGCATACTTCGAGTTCGAGGCCCAGCCGGCCAGGATGATGCCGTAGATGCCCAGCGAGGTCATCGCCAGCAGGTACAGCAGTCCCGCGTTTGCATTCGACAGCACCAGTCGTGCATCGAACGGCACCACCGCCCAGGCCGCGAAGGCCGGTGCCAGGGTGATCAACGGTGCCAGCAGGAACAGGACCTTGTGCGCGTTCGCCGGCTGCAGGACTTCCTTGAACAGCAGCTTGAAGACGTCGGCGAACGCCTGGAAGATGCCCATGCCGACGTACATCGGGCCATGGCGCACGTGCATCCAGCCGATCAGCTTGCGCTCCCAGACCACGTAGAAGGCCACCGATATGATCACCGGCATGGCGATCACGAGGATCTTCAGTACGATCCACAGCAGGGCGCCGATGTCACCGAGGCCAAGCAGCCACTGGTGCAGCGGGTCCACCGCATTCAACAGCAATTCGTTCATGCAGCCACCACCGTTACGCGTGCGGCACCCAGCGGTGCGGTCGCACCGTGGCCCGATTCAATCCAGACCGAACCCGCGGCGACGCGGGAATCCACCACCACCGGCAGCGTGGCGCGGCCGGCATCGGTACCGACCTTGGCCATCTGCCCTTCCTGCAGCTGCAGGCGGGTGGCATCTTCGGCGTTCAGCACGATGCGCGGCGCCGTGTTGAGCGGATGCGCCTGCAGTGCCGGCGCGCGGCGGACCACCGCATCGGTGCGGTAGATCGCAGCGGTCGAAGCCACTTCCAGGCCTTCGCCCGACAGCACCGGCTGGGCCGACACGGCGACCTGCACGGTCGCGGGCGCCAGGCTGGCACGCAGGCCGGCCAGGTCGGTGAATCCGAAACCGGCCAGGGCCAGTTCGCCACCCAGTGCACGCAGCACACGCCAGCCTTCGCGGGCCTCGCCCGGCAGCTTGCCGCCGGCACGTGCCGACTGCTCGCGACCATCGAGGTTGGTCAGGGTGGCGTCCACTTCCGGCAGCGCGCCGATCGGCAGGATCACATCGGCGACATCACGGGTGGAGGCGCAGGCGAACTGACTGAACGCCACCACCTGGGCACCGGCCAGTGCCTTGCGGGCGGCGGGCGCGTCGGCGAAATCCAGGCCCGGCTCCAGGCCATACACCACGTAGGCCTGGCGCGGCTGCGCCAGCATGGCGGCGACATCCTTGCCGGCCGGCAGCACGCCGGCATGGGCCAGGCCGATGGCATTGGCGCCCTGCGGGATGCGGCACAGCTTAGCGCCCGTGGCGACGGCGAACTCACGCGCAGCGGCGCGGATCGCGGCGGCCTGCGGATGGTTCTCGGCGATGCCGCCGACGATCAGTACGGTGTTGCCGCCGCCCTGCACCGCCGAACGCAGCTCGGCGCTGGACAGCGCATCAGCGAATTTCGACGGCGCGACGATCTGCTTGCCGGCAATGCTGAAGGCAAAATCGAAATCGACCGGATTGACCACGTGGATCTTCGCGCCGTTGCTGGCCTGTGCCTTGCGCAGGCGGGCATGCAGCAGCGGCAGCTCGTGACGGATGTTGCTGCCCAGCACGACGATGTGGCTGGCATGCTCGATCTCCGCCAGCGGCAGGCCGAATACTTCGGCGGTGGCGGCGTCGGAGAAATCACGATTGTTGATGCGGTGGTCGATGTTGCCGGTGCCCAGGCCCGACGCCAGGCGGGCCAGCAGCGCACCTTCCTCGTTGGAGGTGGACGGGTGCACCAGCACGCCCAGGCTGTCGCCCTGGTTGGCCTTGAGGATCTCGGCGGCGGCAGCCAGGCCTTCAGCCCAGCTCACTTCCTTCCACTCACCGTCGACCTTGCGCAGCGGCTTGACCGCACGGTCTTCGCTGTACAGGCCCTGGTGGGAATAACGGTCGCGGTCGGACAGCCAGCATTCGTTGACCAGCTCGTTGTCACGCGGCACGGTGCGCAGCACTTCGCCGCGACGCACATGCAGGAACAGGTTCGAGCCCATCGCGTCGTGGTAACCCAGCGATTCGCGCGCGGTCAGTTCCCACGGACGGGCGCGGAACTGGAACACCTTGTTGGTCAGCGCGCCGACCGGGCACACGTCCACCACGTTGCCGGACAGCTCGGTGGTCAGCGGCTTGCCGTCGTAGGTGCCGATCTGCAGGTTCTCGCCGCGGTACATGCCACCCAGTTCATAGGTACCGGCGACGTCGGCGGTGAAGCGGACGCAGCGGGTGCACTGGATGCAGCGGGTCATCTCGGTGGCCACCAGCGGCCCCATGTCCTCGTCGACCACCACGCGCTTGCGCTCGTTGAAGCGGCTGACCGAACGGCCATAGCCCAGCGAAACGTCCTGCAGTTCGCACTCGCCGCCCTGGTCACAGACCGGGCAGTCCAGCGGATGGTTGATGAGCAGGAACTCCATCACCGAACGCTGGAACTTGAGCGCCTTTTCACTGCGGGTGGCGACCTTCATGCCATCCATCACCGGCGTGGCACACGCGGGCGCCGGCTTCGGCGACTTCTCCACGTCCACCAGGCACATGCGGCAGTTGGCCGCGATCGGCAGCTTCTCGTGGTAGCAGAAGCGCGGAATCGGGATACCGGCCTTGTCGGCGGCCTGGATGATCATCGAGCCCTTCGGCACGACAAGCGACTGGCCGTCGATCTCCACGGTCACGTGCCCTTCCGGCACGATGGCCGGCGTCACGCCCGGGTTGTTGGGTTGCGCGCTCATGCAGCGGCTGCCTCCACCTTCTTGCCGTCAACCATCGAATGACCGTTGACGATGTAGTACTCGAATTCGTCCCAGAACTGGCGCAGGAAGCCCTGGATGGGCCATGCCGCCGCTTCGCCGAACGCACAGATGGTGTGGCCTTCGATCTGGCCGGCCACCGCCTTCAGCTGGTGCAGGTCTTCCATGGTCGCCTTGCCGGCGACGATGCGTTCCAGCACGCGGTGCATCCAGCCGGTGCCTTCACGGCACGGCGTGCACTGGCCGCAGGATTCCTTGTGGAAGAACTGCGAGATGCGGCAGGCGAACTTGACGCAGCAGACGCTGTCATCCAGCACCACGATGGCGCCCGATCCCAGGCCCGTGCCCAGCGCACGCAGGGTGTCGTAATCCATCTGCAGGCCCTTGAGCTCCTCGGCCTTCAGCACCGGCATCGACACACCGCCCGGGACGGCGCCCTTCAGCGTACGGCCCGGCTTCAGGCCACCGGCCATTTCCAGCAGCTCGTCGAAGGTGGTGCCCAGCGGCACTTCGAAGTTGCCGCCCTTCTGCACGCAGCCGGAGACCGAGAAGATCTTCGGACCACCGTTCTTGGTCAGGGACAGGCCCTGGAACCATTCCGGGCCGTTGCGGATGATCGCCGGCACCGACGCGTAGGTCTCGGTGTTGTTGATCGTCGACGGCTTGCCGTACAGGCCGAAATTCGCCGGGAACGGCGGCTTGTAACGCGGCTGGCCCTTCTTGCCTTCCAGCGATTCCATCAGCGCGGTTTCTTCGCCGCAGATATAGGCGCCGGCGCCCAGCGCACCATGGATGTCGATGTCCACGCCGCTGCCGAGGATGTCCTTGCCCAGCCAGCCGTTCGCATAGGCATCGGCCAGGGCCTGCTCGAAGTGCTCGAACGGCTCGTGGTGGAACTCACCACGCAGGTAGTTGTAACCCACGGTGCTGCCGGTGGCGTAGCAGGCGATCGCCATGCCTTCCACCACCGAATGCGGGTTGTAGCGCAGGATGTCGCGGTCCTTGCAGGTGCCCGGCTCGGATTCGTCCGAATTGCAGAGGATGTACTTCTGCATGCTGCCCTTGGGCATGAAGGACCACTTCAGGCCGGTCGGGAAGCCCGCGCCACCGCGGCCACGCAGGTTCGACTGCTTGACCATCTCGATGACCTGTTCCGGCGGGATCTTCTCTTCGAGGATCCGGCGCAGGGCGGCATAGCCACCGGTCTTGAGGTAGCTTTCGTACGACCACGGGGTGTCGTAATGCAGGGTGGTATAGACCACCTGGTGGGGCAGCGGCGCAGGACCGACCGGACCCTTGGATTCGTGGTGATGTGCCATGCCGTTACTCCAGCCCGTCCAGCAGCTCGTCGACCTTTTCCAGCGTCAGGTGCTCGTGGTAATGACCGTTGATGACCATCATCGGCGCGCCCGCGCAACCAGCCAGGCACTCTTCCTCGCGCTTGAGGTAGACACGGCCGTCGGCGGTGGACTGGCCATGCCGGATGCCCAGCTTCTTTTCGCAATGGCTGACGATCTCGTCGGCACCATTGAGCCAGCAGCTGATGTTGGTGCAGATCGCCACGTTGTTGCGGCCCACCTTCTCGGTCTCGAACATCGAGTAGAAGCTGGCCACTTCGTAGGCCCATACCGGCGGCAGGTCCAGGTACTTCGCCACGCCGGCGATCAGCTCGTCGGTCAGCCAGCCCTCGTTCTGTTCCTGCGCGGCGTGCAGCCCCTGCAGGACGGCCGAGCGCTTGCGGTCCGGCGGGAACTTGGCCAGCCAGTGATCGATGTGAGCACGGGTCTTGTCGCTCAGCACCACCATCGGGTCGACGTCGCGCGCCGCCTCGAAATTACCTGTCGCCTTCATCGGCCGACCTCAGCGAAATGCATGACTTGAAATTCCAGATGCCGCGGCGCCGGCTTGCGCCGGCGGCCTGCAGGAAAGGTTGGCAGGTTGGCCGGCATTACCGGTCCACCTCACCGAACACCAGATCGTAGGTACCGATCATCGCCACCACGTCGGCCAGCATGTGGCCGCGCACGATCGAATCGATCGAGGACAGGTGGGCGAAGCCCGGCGCACGCAGGTGCACGCGGAACGGCTTGTTGGCGCCGTCGGAAACCAGGTAGCAGCCGAACTCACCCTTCGGAGCCTCCACTGCGGCGTACGTCGCACCGGCCGGCACGCAGTAGCCTTCGCTGAACAGCTTGAAGTGGTGGATCAGCGCTTCCATGTCGTCCTTCATGGCCTCGCGGCTGGGCGGCGCGACCTTGAAGTTGTTGACGATGACCGGGCCCGGGTTGGCCTTCAGCCAGGCCACGCACTGCTTGATGATGCGGTTGGATTCGCGCATCTCGGCAACGCGGCACAGGTAGCGATCGTAGCAATCGCCTTCCTTGCCGAGCGGGATGTCGAAATCCACCGCATCGTACTTCGCGTACGGACGCTTCTTGCGCAGGTCCCAGGCGATGCCCGAGCCGCGCAGCATCACGCCGGTCATGCCCCACTGGTGGGCCAGTTCCGGAGTGACCACGCCGATGCCGACGGTACGCTGCTTCCAGATGCGGTTGTCGGTCAGCAGGGTTTCGTATTCATCGACGCGACCCGGGAACTCGTTGGTGAAGTTCTCGATGAAGTCCAGCAGCGAACCTTCACGGGCCGCGTTGAACTGCTTGAGGGCCTTGCCCTTGTGCCAGCGCGATTCCTTGTACTTCGGCATCTGTCCCGGCAGGTCGCGGTAGACGCCGCCCGGACGGTAGTACGCCGCGTGCATGCGCGCGCCGGAGACCGCTTCATAGCAGTCCATCAGCTCTTCGCGCTCGCGGAACGCATACAGCATCACCGCCATCGCGCCCAGGTCGAGCGCGTTGGAGCCGAGCCACATGAGGTGGTTCAGGATGCGGGTGATCTCGTCGAACATGGTGCGGATGTACTGCGCACGCTCCGGCGCCTCGATGCCCATCAGGGTCTCGATGGCACGCACGTAGGCGTGTTCGTTGCACATCATCGACACGTAGTCGAGACGGTCCATGTAGCCGATGGACTGGTTGAACGGCTTGGATTCGGCCAGCTTCTCGGTGCCACGGTGCAGGAGGCCCACGTGCGGGTCCGCGCGCATGATGGTTTCGCCGTCCATTTCCAGGATCAGGCGCAGCACACCGTGCGCGGCCGGATGCTGTGGGCCGAAATTCATCGTGTAGTTGCGGATTTCCTGCCGGCTTTCGGCGGAATTGCTGGCGAGGGCCTGGCTGGCCTGGCTGAACTCACTCACTTCACAGTCTCCTGCGCGCGCTCACCGGCCGCAGTCTGCAGGCGGGCATCGTCACGGATCACGCGCGGCACGCCGACGCGCGGCTCCACCGAGGTGACCGGTTCATAGATCACGCGCTTCTTCTCTTCGTCGTAGCGCACTTCGACGTTGCCGATCAGCGGGAAATCCTTGCGGAACGGATGGCCGACGAAACCATAGTCGGTCAGGATGCGGCGCAGGTCCGGATGGCCTTCGAAGATCACGCCATACAGGTCGAACGCCTCACGCTCGAACCAGTTCAGGCCCGGCCAGACGCTGGTCAGCGAAGCAACCACCGGCAGGCCTTCGTTCGGCGCGAAGCAGCGCAGGTGCAGCATCAGGTTGTGCTGGTAGGAGCGCAGCTGGGCGACCACGGCAAACCGCTGGCTCGGCATGTGCTGCGCCTGGGCGCCACCGGCAGCCTCCTCGCTGGGGAATTCACCCCATGCGAAGCGGCCCACGGCCTTGCCTTCGACGCCACGGCTGAAGCCCTGCGAGGACACGTCGTCGGTGTCCCACTCGTCGGAGCCGTAACCGAGGTAATCGACGCCGCACAGGTCCACGGCCTGCTCGAAACCGAATTCGTCACGCAGCGCCAGCGCCGTGGCGTGCCAGTCGGCGGCAGGCACTTCCAGCGTCACTTCGCCGCGGGGTTCGACCACGATGACCTGCGCACCAGCGAAACGTGCGGACAGTCGGTCGATGAAGGATGCTTGCTCTGCCATGGGGGCTTGGCGCGCTCTCGTCAGGAGGAAGGGTCAGCGGGCGATCGTCTGTGTACGCCAGATCTTCTTCTGCAGCTGCAGGATCCCGTACACCAGCGCTTCGGCCGTCGGTGGGCAGCCCGGGACGTAGACGTCCACCGGCACCACGCGGTCGCAACCGCGGACCACCGAATAGGAATAGTGGTAATAGCCGCCGCCGTTGGCGCAGCTACCCATCGAGATGACCCACTTCGGGTCCGGCATCTGGTCGTAGACCTTGCGCAGCGCCGGGGCCATCTTGTTGACCAGCGTACCGGCCACGATCATCACGTCGGACTGGCGCGGCGACGGGCGGAACACCACACCGTAACGGTCCAGGTCCAGGCGCGCGGCGCCGGCGTGCATCATTTCCACCGCGCAGCAGGCCAGGCCGAAGGTCATCGGCCACATCGAACCGGTGCGCGCCCAGTTCAGCAGCGCGTCGACACTGGTGGTGACATAGCCCTTTTCCAGCAGCGGATTATCGCCAGCCGGCCGCAGGATGTCGTCAACCCGCCCTTCCGGGGTGGGGTTGTTCATCAGGCCGTCGAGAGTCTGAATCACTCCCATTCCAGCGCTCCCTTCTTCCAGACGTAAATGAAACCGAGGAACACCATGCCGACGAACAGGCCCATGGTGACCAGCGAACGCGCGCCCAGCTCCATGAAGACCTGGGTCCACGGCACGATGAAGATGATTTCCAGGTCGAACACGATGAACTGGATCGCGATCAGGTAATAGCGCACATCGAACTTCATGCGCGCGTCTTCAAAAGCCTCGAAGCCGCATTCGTACGGCGAGAGCTTCTGCAGATCGGGACGGCGTGGACCGAGGAACCGGCCGACCAGCATCAGCGTAACGCCGATACCGGTGGCAACGATCAGAAACAGCAGGGACGGCAAATATTCGGCCAGCACAGCGATTCTCTCTTGCCTCTGCCGCCGTGCCTGCAGGCACATTGGCATGGGGGAGTGGACGGGTCACGCTACCCGGCGCCGAGCGCGCCGGACGTACCCGCTTTACTAACTAAATGGTGCCCAAGAGGGGACTCGAACCCCTACGACTCTCGTCGCTACCACCTCAAGGTAGTGCGTCTACCAATTCCGCCACCTGGGCTTACGGAGGCGCCGGAACAAACTCTCCGGCGCGCCGCGTATTGTAACCGTCTTCAGTCTTTCTGGGAGCCTTCCGGCTGCTTTTCTTCACCAGAAACCGAAGATTCCGCCTGAGCCGGCACAGTCGCGGCCGGAACCGGCTGCTGGACCGGCACCGGATCGGCCGCCGGCACCGTGGCCGGACGCTCTTCCGCCGCCGGAACCGAAGCCGCGGGAGCGGACATCAGGCCCAGGTCCTGCTGTGCGGCCGGGCGCGTGCCATGGCCGGCGTACCAGGCCATGAACAGGCTGATGCCGAAGAACACCACCGCCAGCCACTTGGTGGACTTGGACAGGAAATTGGACGCGCCACGCGCGCCGAACACCGTGCCCGAGGCACCGGCACCAAAGCCCGAACCGGCGGCCGCGCCCGAACCACGCTGCATCAGGATCAGCGCGATCATGGCCACTGCCACCAGCACGTAAACGACATTGAGGATCAACATCAGCATCTGGAATCCGTCCTCGGACTACATTCAATCAGGTTGCGACCGCCGCCTTGGCGATGGCCAGAAAATCGGCGGCCACCAACGAGGCGCCACCCACCAGCCCACCATCGACATCGGGCTGTGCGAACAGCTCGGCGGCATTGTCGGGCTTCACACTGCCACCGTAAAGGATGGGCAGGGAATCGGCGATTCTAGCATCCACCTTGGCCACTTCGCCACGGATGAAGGCGTGGACCTGCTGCGCCTGTTCCTTGCTGGCGGTGCGGCCGGTCCCGATCGCCCAGACCGGCTCGTACGCCACCACGGCATTGGCGAAGCCCTGCCCGCCTACGGATTCCAGCACCGGCGCCAGCTGGCTGGCGATCACCGCCTCGGTCTGTCCGGACTCGCGCTGCTCCAGGGTTTCGCCGACGCACAGCACTGGCACCAGGCCGGCATGCAGCGCGGCGGCGAATTTGCGTGCGACCAGCTCGCTGCTTTCATGGTGGTACTGGCGACGTTCGGAATGACCGACCAGGCCATACCGCGCACCGACTTCATGCAGCATGCTGGCGGAAACTTCACCGGTGTAGGCGCCCTTTTCATTGCAGCTGACGTCCTGGGCGCCGAACTGCACGCCGGTATCGGCGAAGTCGTCGGCCAGCTCGCCCAGGTAGGGCAGCGGCGGCAGGATCACCAGTTCGACGCCCTGCCCCGGCGCGCCGTTGGCGATATCGGTGACCAGGGAGGTGGCGAATTCGCGGCTTCCGTGCAGTTTCCAGTTTCCGGCGACGATCTTGCGGCGCATGGGGCGGTAGCTCCGTTTCGTATCAGCCGGACATGATAACGAATGAAATTATTCCTCGTTGGGCCGTAACCGGTTACATCGGCAGCGAACGGCTGGGCCCCTCGTGGCTGGCCTGATCGGCTCTGGGATGGCCGGGCGGTGGGGCTGGGTGGGGGACGACAAGAGCCGCTCCTGCGGGCCTTGTTTCGCGCCATCCCTGGCGCTCAACACCCCCACCCAGCCCCACCGCCCGGCCTTGGACAATTTCCGTGTCGGCCAGCCACGCAAAGAAAGAATAAAAAGTAGAGCCGGGCTTTGCCCGGCTCCGAAGCGGTTGCGGCTGCGGCGCTTGATGCCGCCCAGGCAAGTATCTGTCGGGAGGTGGGGCGGAAGGGGGGTGCGGGGGCGTTGAGCGCCAAGGGTCGGACGCATGCGTCCGACGGGCTGGGCAGGAGCCCAACCCCGGTCTTGCCGTGTGCGCAGGACAGCGCACACGAGCAAGCGCGAAACGAGGCCCGCAGGATGCAGCTTCTGCCGTCCCCCGCACACCCCTTCCGCCCCGCCAGAACGCAGAACAGCGCAGAGCCGACGCCCTGCGCTGTTG
>Ga0160455_100783_pt1 | contig 12676 bp, 9 predicted proteins | sample HID1972I_E6MG_FD_108206 | JGI IMG/M metagenome (GOLD analysis project Ga0160455, IMG submission 108206) | Enriched pill bug-associated microbial communities from UW Madison campus, WI, USA - HID1972I_E6 MG | ecosystem: Host-associated > Arthropoda: Insects > Digestive system > Unclassified ... | reverse complement strand
AGGCGCAATATCTTTTGCAGTTTGATTACGCTTTACCAGCTCGATAATATGTTCAGCATCGACACCTCCAACCACAAACAGTAGCATATTGGATGGATGATAGAACGTATTGTAGCAGCGATACAACAAATCTTTATCAATCTTATAGATCGATTCCACCGTGCCTGCGATGTCTATTGAGATTGGATGCTTTTGATATAACGCCTCAAACAATCCGTAATATACACGCCAATCGGCATTATCATTGTACATATTGATTTCTTGGGCGATAATTCCTTTTTCTTTATCGACGTTCTGTTCTGTAAAATGAGGTCGCTGTACAAAATCAATTAACGTCATTAAATTATCATCAATGTTTTCGGTGGCAGAAAACAAATATACGGTACGATCAAAGGAAGTATATGCATTGGCTGCAGCACCTTGCTGGGAGAACTTAGCGAACACATCTTGACCATCTGGCTCTTCGAACATTTTATGTTCTAGAAAATGCGCAATACCGTCTGGAACTTTAATCGGTGACTCTGAACCAACCGAAAAATGATTGTCAATTGAGCCGTATTTCGTAGCAAACGTAGCATACGTCTTTTGAAATCCTGGCTTTGGAAGTACGATGATTTCCAAACCGTTATCGAGAACCTCACGATACAACGTTTCTTCAACTTGCGGATAACTTAATGTCTCCATCGTTACACCTCCTGACGATCACGTAAAAAGTATATGGTATCTAGTGCAACTTGGTTAGCAAGACTTTGAACATCTTCCTTGCTCACCGCTGCAATTTGTTCGATAACAGTCTCTATGGAACGATCAACGTTCGCATACTGCTTATTAAAATCAAAGCCAGCAATATCGTTGGCATTGTCTAGTATTTCACGCATAGCGTTTGTCAGCATCGCCTTTGTCTGCTCCAGCTCCATATCAGAAATCTGTCCTGCTCTCATATCATCGAGCTGCTGCTCGATAATGCGAAGCGCTTTTTCATAATTTTCAAATTCTATCCCTGATTGAATCGTCACAATTCCTTTATGAGCATCGTAGCGCGAGGAGCAATAGTAGGCTAAGCTCTCTTTTTCACGAACATTAACGAAAAGCTTGGAATGTGGATACGAACCTAATATGCCGTTGTATACAAGTGCGGTAACATAGTTCGGGTCAGCATAGCCAACATTCATACGTAGTCCAAGATTAAGCTTACCTTGGTTAACATCAAGTCGATCCACTACTGTTTTAACAGAGCTTACGGAATGAGAGGAATCAGCGGTTTTGTATTGTATTGGAGTAGCGTCGGTAGGCATATGAAAATGCTGCTCGACGAGATCCATTACATTCTCAAGCGTCGTGTCCCCAACAATATAAAGATTGAATTGTGCATCCTTCATCCAGTCCATATAGCGTGTATAAAGCGACTGAGCATCGATATTCGGGAGATCTTCAAGTCTGCCTGATGCATTAAGACGGTAAGGTTCATGTTCACACATTTCTTGAATACAGCGCTCCGCAGCATAATGGATTTTATCGTTAATGATAGAATCAAGCTGTTTTTTCAATGTGCTTTTTTCCGCTTCAACATACGCTTCACGAAAACCATTGTTTTCAAGCAATGGATTGGTTAACACCTCACCCATATACTGCAATGCCCCTTGAAGTAAGGAATTCTCGCTGTTTACAAAGCGATCATTAATAACATCCATTCTTAACTGAATAAATTGAGTATTTCCTCTTTTTACAATGTTAAAGCCAAAGCCTGCACCATACATATTGTCCAGCTGCTCTCTTAATTGAATCGTCTCTGGAAAGTGAGCAGTTCCACGGCGTAATACATAAGGAATTAGTGCGGTCGAAGTAACGGTTTGCTCCTCGAGCGGAGTTCCAGCAAATAACGTGATCGCATACGTTTTAAAGCGATTCGTTGGAAGTACATGAACCGAAATATTTTTAACCTTCCCAACTTGGAATTCCATTAGATCATGGCCCCTTTCCTCTTGCCTGTTTATTTATTCTAACGCATTACAAATGGAAGAAGCAACCATTAGACGAACACTCCCCAATGATTGCTTCCCCATTTCCTACCTCATTACTTACAGAATATATGTTTACCTATTGTTAGCACTTGCTGTCTAGTCCAAATCCATGCGCTAGTTGCTGTATCCGGATTGAAATAGTAAATACAGCCATAGGTAGGGTCCATACCGTTAATCGCGTCGCGAACCGCACGTTTTGCTGTTTCGTTAGGTGATAAGTAGATTTGTCCGTCATCTACTGCCGTAAAGGCTCGTGGCTGAAAAATTACTCCATACACGGTGTTCGGAAAATCAGGATGCTTCACACGATTTAATATGACCGCAGCTACCGCAACTTGGCCTTCATATGATTCGCCACGTGCTTCACCATAGACGGCATTAGCCATAAGCTGGATATCATTCTCCGTGAAACCAAGCAAATTCGACTGTGCAGCTGAGCTGTTATTGCTACCGCTTGATTTATTGGAGCTAGAGCTTGATTCAGCCGTTAACGTAGGATGCCATTTTTTTGTTGCATTAACAAGCTTATTTTTCGTAGATGCACCAACTACTCCATCAGAGGTTAAGCCGAATTCCCATTGAAACCAAGTTACAGCATTTTTCGTTTTGGATCCGAATTGACCATCGATATCTCCATTGTAATAACCTAAGTACTTAAGTCTTCCCTGCAGCTCGGATACATCCTCTCCAGATGAACCTACCTTTATGACAGCAGAACTAAAGGTCGGTGCAGTGTGTTGCTGCTCCAATGCTCGGGTGTATATCATTAGACTCGTAAATAGCATTGCAACGATGCCGAACACCATAATCTTGCGAAATTTCATATTCAATACGCCTTTCTCTTGATGCATTTTCATAGTCAGTAGCTGACATGCACATAGTATGAGAAAAGGGCTCGAATAATATACTTCTTTCTTGTAATTTCTCCTCTATTTTGCATTCCATTGTTCCTGCGACACTAGAACGGTTCGAGGCTTACTTCCTTCGTACGGGCCTACAATGCCTTTAGCTTCAAGCTGATCAATAAGCCTAGCAGCTCGTGTGTAACCAATTCTCATTCGTCGCTGCAATAGAGAAACTGACGCTTGATTGCCTTCAATAACGATTCTTGCAGCATCATCAAACAGCTCATCCATATCGTCATCAACGGAGTCTTCTGTCTCCTCGTCTAATTCTGGTACAAGCTCCTCATTGTACTTCACTTCGCCTTGTCCGCGAACGAATGTTACGAGTGCCTCTACCTCCTCATCGGATAAGAACGCACCTTGAACACGAATCGGCTTATTCATCCCCATTGGTAAGAATAGCATATCACCTCGACCAAGCAACTTTTCAGCACCTGCTGAATCAAGGATTGTGCGGGAATCCACCTGAGAGGAAACGCCAAATGCAATTCGTGATGGGATGTTGGCTTTAATTACACCAGTAATGACATCAACGGAAGGACGTTGCGTCGCAATAATGAGATGGATACCTGCTGCCCGTGCCATCTGGGCAAGTCTAGCGATGGAATCCTCTACTTCGTTCGAAGCTACCATCATAAGATCAGCTAGCTCATCGACAATAACTACAATATAAGGAAGCACTAAACTTGGATCTTCCTTCATTAATTGATTATAACCTTCGATATTACGCGTACCGGATTTTGAAAAGAGCTCGTATCGTTTTTCCATCTCAACAACGATCTTTTTAAGCGCCAAAGACGCACGCTTAGGATTCGTTACAACCGGTGCAATCAAATGCGGTATGCCATTGTATACATTCAGCTCTACCATCTTAGGGTCAATCATCAGAAACTTCACTTCGTCTGGCTTCGCCTTGTATAATATGCTTGCAATAATTCCGTTAATACATACGGACTTACCTGAGCCAGTAGCACCAGCTACAAGTAAATGCGGCATCTTCGCAAGATTACCTACAATCGTCTGACCAGAAATATCCCGTCCAAATGCGATTGACAGCTTCGATTGTGCGTTCACAAACACAGGCGTTTCCATAACTTCTCTCATCGTTACAACCGAAATCTCACCATTAGGAACTTCAATTCCGATGGCGGATTTCCCTGGTATCGGTGCTTCCATACGAACGTCTTTAGCGGCTAATGCCAATGCGATATCGTCCGTTAGACCGACGATACGGCTTACTTTAACACCAGTGGCTGGTTGAACCTCATAACGAGTTACTGCTGGACCTCTAGCAACATCAAGCACTTTAGCACGAACTCCAAAGCTTTCCAGTGTTGCTTCCAGCTTACGTCTTGCATCATACATCTCATGACCATCTGTCGACTTACCTGTTGTCTTAGGCATACTTAGAAGTGAGAATGGTGGCATCTCATAAGGAATCGGCGTCGGATGAAGCGGTGCATGAACGAGCTTGGAGGAGTTTTCAACATCTGCTTCAGTAATTAGCGCATCCGAAGTTACAGCCTGTCCTTCGGGATACTGATAAGCTTCCTCGTCATTCATGTCATGCTCATGTTGTCCTAATCCAGTCGACTCAGCCCGTTGCTCTTCAATTAGCTGATCTGCTAGTTGCGATACTGCTGCAGCGCCGGCAGATTGAAAAGCTCCAACTTGTTCTTCCACTTCTTCGTTTATTGCGTTCCCTTGTGTATGTTCGTCTTGTACAGCAATATGCTGCTTCTCATCGTGTATGTATCCATCTTCATCATCGCTATGTGACTTTGTTGCAGTCACATGATTGAACGGTTCTTCAGTATCATATTTATCATTGGCGGTCGCTACATACCCCTCGAGAATAGGAGATGCATTGTCAGCATCCTCATCAGCAGCTTTATAATGCTCATCCTCATGATGGAGCTCCCAATCATCCTGCTGCTCTCGATGCTCCGTATTAATATGGAAGAACCAAGATTTTTTTTGCTTTTTAGGGTGATCTACGACGTAGTTCTCCTCATCATCAGCATCGTCATCAATAACTTGCTTAACCTGCTCCTTGTACTTGGCGACAGCCTTCTTTCTTGCTCGAAGCAAGCTAAGCTTAGCTGACAGCAGTTTAATTAATCGTTGTGATTTTACACGTATAAAGCGTAGCATATCTACATAAGACTTACCCGTGACAAGCATAAAGGCGATTAAATATTGCACAATATTTAAGATCAATGCGCCATAGTAACCAAACAGCATAAACAAAAGTGAATACTGTATCGCGCCCACATAGCCTCCACTAATTGATAAGCTACGAATAGATTGATCTGATTGCTGCTCAGATGCGAACAACTGCGTACGAAGCTCCTGGTCTAGCGTTTTGAATATCATTTTCCCAGTAATTCCCGCTTCATCTAATCCCATATAACGAGCATTAATATGTGAGATTGAGCTACTTAATGTTAATGCGAGCACAGCAAGTACGATACCTGTTTTACGTGAGGTCCATCCTTTCGGCCAAGCACGCTTAATCATAACAGTCAGCCCGATAATGATTCCAACAATTGCTAATACGAAATAAAACTTACCTAATATAATTCCGAACAACCTGGAGAGCGCTCGTCCAACGGCTGCTTCACCAGCGAGGGCGATCATGGAAATCGTTATAATTAGAATTCCATACACTTCATACTTTAATTGCGCACCTAATGAACGCTTCTTTCTTCGTTTTTTTGCCAATATTCTCCCCCCTAATTTCCATTATATCACATCGATTGTAGAGGGGCTATGATCAACCAATCTAACAATATTTCCCTCAAGATGATAAAAATTATACTATTTAAACAATAAAAGCTGACTAAACATCTAGGGCGTGTCTGAGAACTCCGAGGCCAGCCAATTTCACCGAATTTTCGTTCCATGCAAGGCGCGTTTGTGAAGGCGTACCGGGCGTACGTCAAGCAAACGGAACGAAGCAGGGGGCGAAAAGGCGATGAAAGGGGCCACTGAGCGGGTTTTCAGACACGCCCTAATATTGATGTAAAGTCAGCATAATAATTAATGCCATTAATATTTATTGTATTATTGTTGGAAAGGAATCGTCGAACCAGGAGCGTAGCGGTAATCCAGATAACAGTCTAACGGAGGATTAATAAGTCGAACGATTAACGCTTTTCCCGTTGTAAGTGGCTTTACCTCCATCAATAATCCTTGATATACATAGTTAACGACCTGATCCTCCGTCGATTGCTCACCATATATAAATTCGATAGGTATCACTGAATGCAGCATTAATGAACTTCTCCTTTCGACATCGCTATTAATTGCTTAAGCTCCTGCAATGCTTCTCCTATTCCTCCTACTCGATCAATTAACCCGTGCTGCACGGCCTCGGAGCCAATTATTGTTGTCCCAATATCTCTAGTCAGCTCGCCTGTTTTCAACATTAGTGTCCTAAATGTCTCTTCCGAAACATTAGAGTGAGCGACGACGAATCGTGTTACGCGTTCCTGCATTTTCTCTAGATACTCGAAGGATTGAGCCACACCAATGACAAGTCCATTCATACGAATCGGATGTATCGTCATCGTTGCTGTTTCAGCGATAAACGATACGTTACCCGACACCGCAATTGGCACGCCAATGGAATGTCCGCCTCCTAGAACTAGTGTTACTGCTGGCTTAGACATCGACGAAATCATCTCTGCAATGGCAAGCCCAGCTTCTACATCTCCTCCTACTGTATTTAAAATAATTAAAATGCCTTCAATCTTGTTGTTTTGCTCAGCGGCTACAAGTTGCGGAATGATATGCTCATATTTTGTTGTTTTATTTTGAGGCGGGAGTATCATATGTCCTTCAATTTGACCAATAATTGTAATGCAATGAATATTACTTTCCTGAACTTGAGGAACTCCTACCGTTCCTAGCTGTTGAATTGCATTCAATGCTTGGTCAACATTTTGATTTTGATTTGGGTTTTGATTCGGGTTCTGATTCGGATTAGGAGCCGGAGTTTCATTCTGATTTGCTTCATACGTTTGCTTTGGTCTAGATGACATAAAACGATTCTCTCCCTTATAGTTCAATTTATGTCGTTAGTATGGTTACTTATTCTGTTTTTATCCGAAAGCAAAGAATTTAAGCCGATACAAAAAAACTAGCCATCTGGCTCACAATGAGCGAGATGGCTAGTTATTTAGGTGAATGGAAAGCAATCATTATACTTCCATAATAATTGGCAATATCATAGGGCGACGACGTGTTTGCTCATATAGGAAACGTCCTAAAGAGTCTTTCACATTCGTTTTAAGTGAAGCCCATTCGTTTACTTTATCGTTCATTAATTTGTTCAATGTAGATGTTACGATACGATTGGCTTCATCAAGTAAACCTTCGGATTCTCGTACATAAACAAATCCGCGTGAAATAATGTCTGGGCCAGATAAGATTGTCCCATCTTCTTTACTTAACGTAACTACAACGACCAAAATACCATCTTGAGAAAGCAACTTGCGATCTCGTAATACAATGTTTCCTACATCACCAACACCAAGCCCGTCGATTAATACTCGACCTGCTGGCACTTTAGCTCCTTTTGCGGCTTGACCATTTTGAAACTCAACGGTATCACCATTATCAAGAACAAATACATTTTCTGGTTCAATTCCTACTTCTTCGGCTAAATCGGCATGGATGCGAAGCATTCGATACTCACCGTGAATTGGAATAAAGTACTTTGGCTTAACAAGATTAAGCATTAGCTTCAGTTCTTCTTGACTTCCGTGTCCAGATACATGGACACCAGATACCGATCCAGAGCCGTAAATAACATTCGCTCCTAAACGATACAGCTCATCCACCGTTCTGCCAACATATCGCTCATTACCAGGGATAGGTGTCGCGGCAATGATCACGGTATCTCCAGGTAAAATATCAACTTTACGATGTGTAGATCGTGCCATTCGTGTAAGTGCACTCATCGGCTCACCTTGGCTGCCTGTGCACAAAATGACAACGCGATCTGCAGCCAAACGATTAACTTCCTCTGGCTCAATTAGCATGCCTTCAGGAATATTCAAGTAACCCAGCTCATTTGCAATCGTAACAACGTTAACCATACTACGACCTACGACAGCAATTTTGCGGCGAGTTGCAATCGCAGCGTTAATGACTTGTTGAATACGATGCACATTCGATGCGAACGTAGCAACAACGACACGCTGAGTAGCAGTACGGAATATTTCCTCTAAACGATTACCAACATTTTTTTCAGACGGAGTATATCCTGGACGCTCTGCATTTGTTGAATCAGATAGCAGTGCTAGTACTCCCTTTTTCCCAATTTCTGCAATTCGTTGAAGATCTGCATATTGTTCGTTTACAGGTGAATGATCGAATTTGAAATCACCAGTGTGAACAATCGTACCTTCTGGAGTATCTAAGCATACCCCTACTGAATCCGGTATACTGTGATTTGTTTTGAAGAAGCTTGCTTTAATCGAGCCTAGCTGTAATTCGCTATCAGCACTAATTAAAATTCGCTTCGTATCTCCTAATATTCCTGCTTCCTTTAGCTTAACATCGATTAGTCCCAATGTAAGCTTTGTTGCATATACAGGAACCTTTAAGCTTTTTAGTACATATGGGAGTCCACCAATATGATCTTCGTGACCATGTGTAATGATGATGCCCCGTATTTTGTCATGATTCTCAATTAGATACGCGACGTCAGGGATAACAATATCGATCCCTAGCATGTCCTCCTCTGGGAACTTAAGACCGGCATCTACAACTACAATATCATCGTTGTATTGAACAACATACATGTTCTTACCGATCTCACCGACACCGCCCAAAGCAAAGACCAACAATTTATCTTGGTTATTCTTTTTTGACAAGTGAATCTAAACCTCCTACAGTCAATTATCCGTTTATTTTTATTACAATATATTACTAAAAAACGTCAGATGCCGCTCTGACGGAATTTACAAATTCAAATATTTACTTGCCGCACCCATTCACTTAACACCATTATACATGATTAAAAAGCGATTACACAAGTCGAGATACAAAATATGCCTTCAAAATAATGAACGAATTACGATATGAGCGATGTCTTAAGTGCAAACTGCTACGCTAATGCTTGTTATTGACCGTAGTATTCCCCACTTTTCTTTCATAATGCAATGGAAAAAGGCTGTATGTCAGGTCGACATACAGCCCAATATATTATGATTGCATGATGCTACATTTGATCTTTAACTTGTTTCAATGCCGCAACAAAGTTTGCTTCTTCCGAAGTAATTGGTGCTAATGGCAGACGAACAGATCCTACCGGCAAACCAACTAAGGAAAGGGCGTGTTTAACTGCCACTGGATTAGGCGTTGGGTGAGGGCAATGGAACACTCCCTTGAATACAGGGTACAGCTCCTGATGAAGCTTAGCAGCCTTCACAACATCACCTGTAATATAACTGTTAATCATATCTTTCATTTCTTTACCTACAATATGCGCAGCCACACTTACGATTCCATAGGCTCCAACTGCCATAGCAGGAAGCGCCGCGCTATCATCACCTGAATAAATGCGGAAGCCTTCTGGAGCTCCAGCAGCAATGGCTGTAAGCTGCTCCGAATTCGCGCAGTCTTTCGTAGCAACAACATTGGAAATTTCTGCAAGTCGCAGCGTAGTTTGTACAGAAATATTAACTCCGGTTCTTCCTTCTACATTGTAAAGCATTACCGGAAGTTTTGTGCTTTCAGCGATCGCTTTAAAGTGAAGGTATAGACCTTCCTGAGACGGCTTATTGTAGTATGGTGCAACAAGAAGCAAAGCATCAACGCCACATTGCTCTGCCTCTTGTGACAGTTCAATTGATGCACGTGTATCATTACTACCAGTACCAGCAATGATTTTCACTCTGCCATTCGCATGTTTGACAGCAAATGAGAACAACTCTAACTTCTCCGCGTGCGTTAATGTCGGTGACTCCCCAGTCGTACCAGCTACAACAATACTGTCACTTTGCTGATCTACAATTAAACGCTCCAATAGCTTTTCCGTCGTCGACCAATCAATATTACCTTCGCTATCGAAAGGCGTTACCATTGCGGTAACCAATCTTCCGAACTCCATCCGAATTCCTCCTACCATTTGCATTAGATCAGACATCATATTCATTCATTGTATATGGTTTAACGATTAAGATCAAACGTAGAATGCAGTGATTTTAGGGCTTTCGACATATATTCTTCTTTCACTAATACCCATATCGCAGCATTCGAATCTGCCGATTGTAATATAGGAATACTTTCTTTCGTGAGAGCAGCGACAATTCTCGCCATCACTCCAGGCTGACCATTCATTCCGCCACCGATAATCGATATTTTAGCACAGACATCGTTAAGCTTTACATCTAATCCCTGCTTTTTAAGCAAGGAATAAGCTAGTTTATCCTGCTCCGCATGTACGGTAAACAACGAATGTGATGCAGATACATTGATAAAATCAACGCTTATATTATGATGCGCCAATGTTTCGAATATGAGCTGAGGATCGTGGCTTAGCTCATCAGTGCCAGAAACATGAAGCTGAGTAATGCCTTTTGCATATGCAATGGCTGTTACATGTCGATCCATTACAGCGTGCTCATTATGCTCCCAGGCTGCATCCTGTACTAGCGTACCTTCATCATCAGAAAATGTAGAGCGGATCCTAACCGGTATACGTGCATGCTGAGCAATCTCAACTGCACGAGGATGTACGACCTTAGCTCCTTCTCTTGCCATATGACAAATTTCAGCATAACTCACTTTTGCAATTGGCTTTGCATCACTAACGAGTTTTGGATCTGCAGTCAATATTCCATTGACATCCGTATAAATATCGACCAATTCAGCAGAAAGAGCTGCGCCAAGCGCAGTAGCAGAAGTATCACTACCTCCTCTACCAAGCGTTGTAACAGCTCCATGCTTCGTCATTCCTTGGAAGCCCGCTACAACAACAACCTGCCCGGTCTTCAATGCTTTCATTATGCGTTCTGGCTTTATGGCTGTAATTTTAGCTGAACCGAACTCCTCATCGGTTTCAATTCCTGCCTCTCCGCCTGAGAATACAACAGCAGGGATGCCTTCAGCACGAATCTGCGCACCCATTAATGTTGCACTAATCAATTCGCCACAGCTGAGCAGCATATCTCGTTCATTGAGTTGAACGGCATCTGCGTAAGACTGCAATTGATCAAGTAGTGTATCAGTTGCGTAGGGATCCGGACGCCTACCGATCGCAGATACAACGACGACAACGGCATAGCCGTTGTCTCGTTCGCGTTTTATATGTTGGATAACACGTTGTTTAGCCTCAATAGTTGATAATGAAGTGCCGCCGAATTTTTGAACAATAATTCGCATAACTTCGCCTCCAAGATGTATAGCCTAATTTGACGAAGTGAAGGTTATTTACCCTTTGGCAATATATTCTGCGATTTGAACTGCATTCCATGCAGCTCCTTTTAATAGATTGTCAGATACAATCCACATGTTCAAGCCTTTTTCACTCGTAATATCACGGCGAATACGGCCAACGAATACATCTGGCTTGCCAGCTGCATCTGTAGCTAATGGATATTGCTGATTGGTAGGATCGTCAACAAGCGTCACGCCTGGAGCCGCCGCAAGCAATTCCTTCACTTCTTCAACGTCGAATTGTTCATCGAACTCTACATATACAGACTCAGAATGTCCGTAAATTACTGGGATTCGAACACATGTAGCTGATACTTCAATGGAATCGTCACCCATAATTTTTTTAGTTTCGTTCGTCATTTTCATTTCTTCGAATGTATAGCCATTATCTGTAAATTTATCAATTTGCGGAATCGCATTAAATGCAATCTGATGTTTTACAGGCAAGCCTCCAACCGGCAATACATCAGGATTAACATCCTGTTTATCTAGTACTGCACGCGTCTGTTTTAATGTCTCCTGAATGGCACTTGCACCTGCTCCAGATACTGCTTGATACGTTGACACGATAACACGTTTAATACGATAACGATCATGTAGTGGTTTAAGCGCTACAACCATTTGGACCGTAGAGCAGTTCGGATTCGCTATGATTCCATTATGCTCCTTAATTTTTTCAGGATTAACCTCTGGTACAACGAGTGGAGAATTAGGATCCATACGGAATGCACTCGTATTATCGATACATACAACACCACGCTTAGCAGCTTCAGGAGCTAGCGCCTTACTTACATCGCCACCAGCGCTGAAAAGTGCAATCTCGACACCGTTAAAGCTATCTGGCGTCGCTTCCTCGATGACATGCTCCTGTCCTCTGAATAAAAGAGTTTTACCAGCTGAACGTGCTGATGATAAAAACTTAACCTCATTGATAGGGAAGTTTCTCGTCTCTAACAGCTTAATAATTTGTTCCCCTACTGCTCCAGTTGAACCGACTACTGCGACATTATATAATTTTTGATTTGACATATGATGTTTTCTCCCCTCTATAGCTTATATATTTAATGGCGCTCGACTAATAAAGGCTGTAATTGCTTTCCTTGCAAGGCTGCTTCACATGCTTCCATAATCAAGTCCATTCTAGCAACTAATGAATTTGGCTTATTAATAGGATCATCTTGACCAAATGGTACAAAATAAATATTTTTCGTAACAAGCAGCTTGGCAATATTGGCAGCGTTTAAGCCTAACCCGTCATTCGTCGATATTGCAATGACAATGGGTCTACCATTGCGCATT
>Ga0160455_100768_pt1 | contig 12838 bp, 7 predicted proteins | sample HID1972I_E6MG_FD_108206 | JGI IMG/M metagenome (GOLD analysis project Ga0160455, IMG submission 108206) | Enriched pill bug-associated microbial communities from UW Madison campus, WI, USA - HID1972I_E6 MG | ecosystem: Host-associated > Arthropoda: Insects > Digestive system > Unclassified ... | reverse complement strand
TCGAAGACCTCGAACGGCTGGGCTTCCAGACCAAGGGCCGCACCAACCAAATGATGCAGGACCGGTTCGGAGACGGTTTGGGCGATGCCCAAAAGCGGATGGGTGACCAATTGCAACAATACCAGGAGCAACTGAATTCCGTCAAAGGGAAAATAGACGAAGCCAAGGGGAAATATGCTGAAGCCAATACCCAATTGGCTGAGGGGAAGCAATTGAAAAGCAAGATAAGAAACTTCCAAAAACCGGATTTCAGGATCAACCCGATGCGCAGCCTCCCTTTCAGGGAACGCCTCAAATTCACATACGATTTCCAAAGTCTTAAAGCGGTCAGCGGACAAAGTCCGGCCATGCTGGAACTGGGTGCATCGGTGATTTACCGGCAAACGGAAAAATGGCGTTTCGGCGTCGGGATGGCGGCAAGCCTGGGCATGGGCGCCAACTGGCAAACCCTCCATCTGAGCTACGAAGGGCTGCAATTCCGTGTGTTCACGGACATGGAAATCATGTTCGGCATCAATCTGGAAGCCGGCTTCGAGCAGGCATTTCGTCCCCTAAGAGTTTCTGCTGTCGAGGGGTATCCAAGCCAACGAAAAGAAGGAAATGATTTTATGCGAGAAGCGTTCGGCACGCAAGGACAATCTGCGTATCTGGGTCTGATGAAAACTTATAAGATAAACAAAAAGTGGAAAGGGACTTTCTTGCTCGGATATGATTTCCTATGGGATATGTTCGGGAAGCGCACGCCATTGATGATAAGGTTGGGGTGGGAAAAATGAGAATTTTTTTTTAATAATTATATAAACAGACAAATGAGAAAATCGAATTTCGTAATTATTGCCATTGCATTGGCATTATTTATTGGTTGTAATAAGAACAAACATGGTATGGGAGATCCATCCCCATCCCCCCAAACGGTCAGCATGCAAGTTATGCCTGACAGTAACTTCGTTCCCTTTGAGGCAGCGGAGATGATGGCCGAAAGGATTGATGAAAGTTTCTTTCTTACTAATTCATACAAGAATATCACAAGGACGATTTCTTCAAGTTTCACGCTTTACGACAACAAAGGTGTACCTGCATTATATGTTTTCAATTATTCAAATCAAGGAGGTTACAGCGTATTGTCCGCCGATTACCGTTATGAGCCCATCAGCGCCTTTACAAAAAAGGACACTTTGGGAGAATCAGGTGAGATACCGTCAATGTTGGGTAGTTGGTTCGGCAAAACCGTGGAGATCATACAAAACATAAGGAATGGTGAAGATACGCTGGGTGCCCCGGAATATTACAACCAATGGAGTTTGATAATCCAAAACCTTCAATTAAATAACGCATTTAGTGAATTGCGCCTTTATATTCCAGGTGCTATACTAAACTGTGGACAAGATTACACTTGGTTGAAACCTTCGATACTCGGTACACAATGGGGGCAAGACGCAGGCTATAATAATTTATGCAAAATCATAACCTGCAACAGCGTTGCCATACGGGGCCAAACTGGTTGCGTCGCCACAGCGATGGCGCAGATCATTCATTACTGGAAACCCTTGAACAGTTATAATTACAATTATAACATAATGCCCTCCCAATACTTAAGTATCTTTCCAAGCGATAATGGGAATGTCGAAATGCAGAAGCTTATGCGTGACGCCGGCAAAGCCGTAGACATGGATTACACATGTGAGGGCTCTTCTGCCAACGACAACAGAATAAAAAGCGCATTAAAAAACGATTTCAATATAATTCATATAGAGAAAAAGGATTACGAAATTGCTGACAGATGGACCATCAAAGGCAATATTGATGCAGGAAGACCAGTGATGCTTTCAGGAATGTCAAGTCAGTCCAGTTTTCTGTTTTGGACTTGGGGGACAGGTACTGGACATGTATGGATCTGTGACGGTTACAAAGGTAGTGGGAATGATTGCTATAGGCATTTTTGGTATTGGATGAACTGGGGTTGGAATGGAGATCACGACGGTTGGTATTATCAAGACGAGTGGGATCATAATGAGACCTATTCCCATACGAATTATCAGTATCAGCAGCATTTATTTTATAACATTTATCCTTAAATAATTAACCGATGAAGAAACACTTATTGATTGCTTTTTTTTCAATCTTACTTTGTTCAAGTTGTGGGAAATCCAAACCATTCCAAATCTATGCTCCCGAAAATCTTTTATTCCTAATCAAGGAAGGTGGCGTCAAGTTGGAGGACAGCGTATTGACAAGGACCAAGTTGTTCCATATTGATCGGTTTGGGAAGAGGGAATACGGGCCTACGGCTGACAATGTTGAATATGCGGACACCTCCTACTTATGTGGTCGTGGATTAACCAGAAAAACATTCCTTTTGGGAATTTTGTCGGCAAGTTACATCCTCGAGCTCAGCGTAGATGGTGGTATCCATGATTGGTACCTCGAATATCCATCAGGGGACTTGGACACATTATTCTTGGTCACGCGAAAGCTTGACGACGGGTGGGTCGCCGCCGCTGACCCATGTCGTTGTTATAACCCAATAACGGATATTCAATTTAATGGCAAGACTGCCCAGGTATCTCCAGATTTACTCTCCGATGACGGAAAGTCCATATATGAATTTGAAAAGTAAGTGCATAGTTGGTTAATAATACAAATTTTTTAAAAATGAATCAAATTTTCAGGAGCGTTTTGACAACAGGGTTCGTGGCATTATTGTCCACTTCAGCCAATTATGCGCAAAGTATGAAAACCAATTCCCTTCCCCTTAACCCAATGACCCCCACCTCCAATTCAGAGGCCTTGGGAAAGTATGGTAATACCCAAATGGACATGTCAACAGGGCAACCCAATATCGGGATATCTATTTACAAGGTCGAATATGAAGGCATTTCGGTGCCAATTGGCATTAACTATGATGCCTCCGGGCTCAAAGTCAGCCAGCATCCCACAGTGGTTGGGATGGGGTGGAATTTGCAGGCAGGTGGTGTGATAACAAGGACCGTGAATGACAAGCCGGATGATTATTACTGGCCTTTCCAAAATAAGTTTTCCGGGACCATGAACGGGTATTATTTTGGGAAGGGAAAATTAAATGTGCCGAATTGGAACACCATGCCTTTGCTTGAAAGCCTGGCCTTCCATAAAAATGGCAGTTCATGGAACCCTTCTTTTTTAGCTGACGGTGTCCCTGACGACTTTACTTTTAATTTCGGTGGGTATTCCGGAAAATTCTTTATGGATGAAACGGGGGTTTGGCGCGTGCGAAGCAAGGATAATCTCGCATTTGAAATTAGCTGTAACATGACGACCGATTTTGTTTTCAGTACTTGTGGTGGACTTATGAAAATCCCAAGGGTATTTTCCAATTTCCGCATCACCACACCAGATGGCACTTTGTATGAATTTGGGAACTATGTGAACAGCATTGAATTTTCCCGTGCTTTACAAGATGACTTTAACGATTATAACAACAGCAACACCTATTATAACCTTACACCCACAGCCTGGTATTTGGACAAGATCACGACACCGGAAGGCAAATCAATCAATTTTTCGTATGAAAGGGGACGGAATTTAACGCGGTTTACGCGGTCGTTGATGTCTAACAAATTCTCCACCGTATCTTCGGATCAGTGGGAAAACGAACATGATTTTGTATTTGCGACTATACTGACGCCGTGTTATTTGTCGACTATATCTACCCCACTTGAAACCATTTCATTCCATAAGTCCTTTGCGGTAACACAGCAATATGACCCTACATATGTTAATTATTACGGCTATGTAAATGCCGTTACGGCACATGGGAACATAGTTCCTACTATGATTCCGATGTCTTTGGCAATACTGGAAAGACGCATTTTCTTTGATGATACCTACCAATCCGGTTTAAGGGGCTGGCCTGATTATCATTGCCTTTCACTCTATAACACAGGGTTACCTCCTGAAAAAATATTGAACACTTCCCTTAACGCTATCATTTTCGTTCCCGATTATTCGGTCAAGTTGGATTCGGTTGTCGTGACCCGTAATTATTCAAGGAAGCAGAGCATCTCCTTTGATTACACAAATGACTTGACCATCAGGATGAGCCTTCTTGGGATGACGGTCAAGGGAGAAGATGGTGAATCGGGGGGTAAATATTCCTTTGAATACGACAACCTTTCCGCTGCCCCGAATTATGCGGACTGGACACAGGACCAATGGGGCTATTTCAATAATGTAAATTATGTGATGGCAGGTGCGAATCTTTTCAACAAGGATACCTGGCGCTTGCCCAATGAAGCCATGACAAAGAGGGGCACATTGATAGCAATAAACTACCCAACCGGAGGCAAAACGAGGTTCGAATATGAACTGAACGATTATTCCTTGTTTCAATCAGTAGTATTGACCAACAGTTTGGGGACCACGGGCATGGTGGATTTACATGCGGTGGTCAACGAGAAAGCGGGTGGCCTCCGCGTCAAGAAAATCACGGAATCCGCAGGGTTTAATTCCCCTGAGATGACGAAGACCTACCATTACACCAGGAATTTCATGAATGGGGGTACTTTTTCCAGCGGGGTACTTTCGGGCAAGCCGCAATACATACAAAAAATGAAATTCTACAATTTTTGCGACCCTTCCGAATCCATGAGTACGAATTGGTCGGATTTAAGTTTTTCGCCATACGGGGAGAGCATCCGTGAAGTCACTTACAGCGAGGTAAGCGAGGTGAACAGCGACGGAAGCGTCCGGGTGTTAAAATTCAGTAATTTTGAATCCGCTGACTGCATGGATGAATTTAGCATGCCCCCATTTATGTTTGGTGTCATGCAAAGTGACATTTACCAGCTAAGCTCCAAGGGGATTGAAAGGGGGCTACTATTGAGTGAGTCACATTATGACAACAACGGCCAGCTGGGATACAAGAAAGAACTCGAATACGAAAATGATCCATCCAGGACCTCGAAATTTGCAAAATGCGTACGGAGGTTTGATGACAGGAGGACGCTGTTGAACCCCGATATTGCCTATAATTTGCCTTTTTGTACCTCACAGCAAGTTTACCGCTTTTTCCCGTTTAAAAAGTATTATTATAACATGCCGGTGTCGAAGATAACGGAAACCACTTATGACGGGGCGGTGGCTTATCCAACGATACGCCGATTTACTTATGACGATTATGGCAACATCGTTTCCGCAACCAATGAAACAAGCGACAATAAGTGGGAAACGGAAATTACCCGGTACAATACCGACCCGGCATACTTGACTGGCCCGGCGTCCACTCCAGTAGCCAGAGGCATCCGCAACCTCTTTACAGTCAAACGCATCAAGAATTTCCCGGTTGAACAATTCAAGGCGGTTTTGCCCGCCAACGGCCCCGTAAACGGTTTGGGTACAAGGTTGCTTTCCAGTAAATTATACCAATATTTTGAGAACATACCGAGGGTATCCACAATTTTGACTACAGAATTTACGGAGCCATATCAAATGTTTACCATGTCGGGGACATACTTGGTCCCCGTATTCAACCTTTCAAGGATCGAAAACGGACTTTGGATGATGGACAATAATTACAAAACCGAAATGAACCATACGACCTATACCCAAAATAACCTGGGTAAAACGGCAACCATCGTGGAAAGGGACAAATATTCGGCCTATACATGGGATTACCGTGGGACAAAAGTGAGTTCCGTTACCATGAATGCACCATCTTCAGATGTGGCATATACAGGCTTCGACGGGGAAGGTTATTTGACAGGTGCGCCGGACGATAACAAAGGGAATTGGTCTTTTGAGCCAATGGATCGGGTAAATGACAGCGTGTTGACGGGGAAGCATTCCCTGAAGCTCACCAAGGCATTCGGCGGCACTGGAAGCGCGGGGGTTAGGAGTAACGGTGTTTTGGTAAGTGGGAAGACGTATATCTTGTCATTTTGGGCGAAAGGGGACAGGCCGGGTGTAAATGCAGGAGCTATGGAATATCCTTCGAGTTCGCCAGTCAAGACAGTAAATGGATGGAAACTTTATGTCTACAGGTTGGTCGGGAATGGCCTAAGTGTATCAATATCGGTTAAGGGGATAGGCCTGCCTATCAATTTGGTTGCCTACCTTGACGAGGTCAGGTTATACCCGGACGGGGCTTCCATGCTCACCTATACCTATGACATGGATTGGGGGAACATGATTACGACCGTAGATGAAAAAGACCAATTGACCTTTTACGAATACGATGGCTTAGGAAGGTTGGTAAAAACAAAGGACGAAAACGGGAATGTCCTTAAGAAAATGGGGTATGCCATTCAGGAATAAGTGTCTATCAATTACTTAAGACGAAAAATATTTTCAAACCAAAACAGGGTACAATTATGAAAATGGTATTGAATAAATGGATTAAAAATACAGTTGCCGCTTTCGCAATGGTTTTATTTGCGGGCATGCCGCCATTAATGGCCCAACCTGTTTCCAACCCCTCATTGAACATCCCAACTGTGTTGCCGGCCCTATCGCCGGTAACCGTATTCCCCGGACTTACGGACATGACGGATAACAATAAATACAATTATGTCCGTACGGTAATCCCGGATCAGCCGGAACCTTCGTCGCCTATGATTTACGATTATTACCGCCAGTCGACGGAGTATTTCGACGGGTTGGGCAGGCCTTTGCAATCGGTTGCCAAAAAAGCACATGCCGATGGTTACGACATTGTGCAACAACATGTCTACGATGCTCAAGGAAGGGAAAGTTACCAATACTTGCCATATGCCCACCCGGCGGCGCAAAATTCGCATGGACTTTTCCACCCCAACGCCAAAACGAAACTTCTACAGTTCTATATTGGGACACCCGGTGACGAACCCTATGCCAAGACGGTATTCGACAATTCACCATTGGGCCGCGTAACCGCCCAATATTCCCCCGGCCATAGCTGGGTCGGCACCGGAAGGGGCGTAAAATACCGTTACGGAACGAATGAGCCTTGGGTCTATTCCCATGGCACCCCCCCGGTTGGCTCACAAGTTACCGGTGGTTATCCGAGATGGATCATTTCGGGTAGCGCGATGGCGCTGCCACAGTGGCAAGGCGACTATGGCGCCAAGGAGTTGTATGGGACAACCGTCATTGACGAGGACGGCAAGAGCACGACGGAATTCAAGGACAAGTTGGGCCGGCTGGTCATGGTACGCAACTCGCTTGCCGCGATAAACAACGGTACGCCTCTTGACTTTGACCGCACGCTGCCGACTGATTATGCATATACCTTGTATGTTTATGATGACTTCGGCAGGTTGCGTTGTGTAATCCCCCCGAAGGCGGCAGTGCCAAAATTGGGGTCGAACTACAATTTCTCATGGCAATTAAGCCAAGCACAAATGGACGGTTTGTGTTACCAATACGAATATGACGGCCGTGGCAGGCTTGTCGGCAAAAAGCTCCCGGGAAAATCAGTGGAATATTTTGTCCATGACTCCAGGGACAGGCAAGTCCTCCATCAGGACGGCAACCTGCGCGCCCAAGGGAAATGGGCATTCACAATTTACGACGCGTTAGACAGGCCCATAACTTTTGGTCTTTGGGCGAACGGCGCAAATAGAACCTTGATGGAATATTACATATCCAACAACATCGTTTATACAAATCTTAGCATCTTGTTTTACTTAAAAGATTTTGCCCTTTGGCATGTTTACCCGCCCGATGGTCTGTTGGATTGCAAAATGCTTTCGTTTACATATTACGATGATTATTCAGCAATCCCAGGATTTACTTTCGACGGGACACAATTCCCCACAACCACTTCCGTGACGGCGGTGCCATCCGTGCTGTCCGACAGGGTGAACGGATTGCTCACCGGTTCCCGATTGCGTATCCTGGATCCGGATGACCCGACTGGGATGCAGTGGTTGTCTTCGGTCAATTATTATGATGCCAAAGGCAGGGTAATCCAAACTCAAAGCCAGAATCTGAAAGGTGGGGTGGATGTCGTTTCTAACCAGTATTTTTTCCAGGGCGCCCTGTACAAGTCCATCACCCTCCATCGCAATCCGAACGCACAACCCCTAGATTTTGGCAATCTGCCACTGACGGAGGTCAAGGTCGAAAAAACGCTAAGCCGCAATTTTGCCAATCAAGGGGGTAACGACCTCGTGTGGAAAATACAGCAAAAAATAAATGATGGCATCAATTATGACCTTGCCTTTTACGACTACAATCATTTGGGGCAAGTGGTCAATAAACAGTTCACTATTGGGAATGTGCTCCAAACTTATAATATCAGGGGTTGGCTCAACAACATTACAGCCTTCGCGCCAGGTGGGAGTTTACAAATGAACAAATACTTCTTTACCGAAAATTTATTTTACGACCAAGGCTTCGCAAGTAAGCTGTACAACGGCAACATTGCTGGTATTACATGGGAGGGGACCCACTTCGGAATCAATAATGTTAATGAAAAGTCCTATGGTTACAGCTATGACAACCTCGACAGGCTGCAACATGCTGAATTCCGGAAAAACGAACCGCCTCCCTTGACTTTCAATCCCAATTGGACAAATGCAAATTATGACTATACTGCCTCAAATATAACTTATGACCTGAACGGCAATCTCCAAAGCATGAACCAAAGGGGTGTAACGACCGTGGCTTTGGACATGGACAAACTCAGCTATAGTTATGCGCCCAATAGTAACCAACTCGTCAAGGTGACGGATGCCGTTCCGGCCGCAAACACATTCAGTCTCCCTGATTTCAAGGATAAGGCCAATTTGGCGACTGAATATACATACGACCCCAACGGAAATTTGGTCACTGATGCCAATAAGGGCATCACTTCAATCACCTATAATTTTATGGATAAGCCGGAAAAGATTGCCGTGCAAGACGGCGGGATAATCACTTATGTTTACGATGCGGCAGGCAATCGTCTGCAAAAGAGGATAAAAGATAATAATGCACCCAATACGGAAACTTTCGATTATATCGGCAACTTCATTTATAAGAATAACTTTTTACAGTACATCCTCAACGACGAAGGGCGATGCAGACCCCTAGCAGCCGACCATGGGCAGACAAGGTTCATTTATGACTATTTCATCAAAGATCATTTGGGCAATGTACGTAGCACTGTGACGGCTGAACCCATCAGCCCACAGTATCTGGCCGCGCACGAGATCGCCAGCGCCAATGTGGAACAGTTGTTTTTCGATAACATCCCAGCAGTACGCGACGCCAAACCAGGGAGCACTGATCCCTCAGATCATATGGCAGCGCATCTAGTTGCCGAAGATGCGGAGCGGCGCATCGGGACAGCAATTATGTTGAAGGCAATGCCGGGCGACAGATTCGATATCTCTGCGGACGGTCTTTACCAAGGGGAGTACCATCACGGCAAGACTGTGGACGGAAGTTCCTTGGTCGAGTCATTATTCAAGACAATGATGGGCGGACAGATATATGAAGGTGTACCCATCGCAGAGCTACCGAAGAATGCACAGACGATCCAGCAGACATTGGGCAACCCAGAACTCGCGGCTCAGTTGACAAACCTGTTGGATAATACTGATGATCCTACAAAGCCAAAGGCACATCTCAACTACCTATTCTTCAATAGCAAATTTGAACTGGTAAATGAAATCAGCGGGGCTATTCAAATTCCAATGGACGGAGACTGGGTTCCAATGGAAGCCAACAACCTGATATTCCCTTTGGACGAGCCTGGTTATGTTTTCGTTTACATCGACAACCAAAGCATCGGAATGGATACATGGTTCGACAATGTTCATGTTGAGCACTACACAAGTTCGGTGCTAGAGGAGAATCATTATTATCCTTTTGGTTTGACGATCAGTGGGCAAGCTGGTGGGAATACGACTGGTCAACCCTATAAGTACAATGGGAAAGAATTGGAGAAAAGTTTTGGACTGGAAATGTACGATTATGGGGCGAGGATGTATAATTCCCAGATAGGAAGATGGAATGGAATTGATCCGTTGGCTGATAAGTTTCACTTTCTTTCACCTTATGTTTATGTTGCAAATAACCCAATAATTTTTCTTGACCCTGATGGCAGAGACATTTATAGACATGATAAAAAAACCGGGGAATTAATTCTAGAAATAAAGAACAATGACAAAGTCGATAAAATTGGAAAGTTTAAGAAAAAGGGCGATAATTATGTCATGAAAAATGAAAATAAGATTGTTGTTGACAATATAAGCAAAGGCATCTTGAAAAATGGCATTAATTTTCAGGAAAATGATAATGTCATAGCAGTAAATGGGAAAAACGAAGATGGTACCAGTCAACCGACAGAGAAGGATATTGAAAATTTCGCGCTTGATTTCTCGGTTTATAATAATAAGGAAATAAGCGGGTTTGGCTTGGGGAAATCTGATATTAATGATAATACCATTGGCAATGTCTTTCTCGGTAAGTATAAGAAGAACACTGCTATTAGTGCTGAAAATATTTCAGCAAGGAAAGGTACTTATCTAGGAACACATTTAGGAATAGAATTAAAAAGTGGAAAATATCAAGCTTATTATGTAAAGTACCATTTCCATACTCATATTCCGGTAGTAAATGGAAATAGTATTAATGATCCTTCTGCAGATGATAAAGCAGCAAAATTAAATAATCAAACTTTACCACACCATATAAAAAATCACAATGGGGAATTTCCATATTAAGTACATATCGTTGATTATATTCCTTTTTATATCCTGTAATGCTTATAAAATTGGATTTTATAATGAATTACAAGGAGACAATAGTTATTTGAATAATATCATAATCGACTATTTCGAGCATTCTAAATATATAAGAAAATATCAAACTTTCAATATTACTTTAGAAAAAGAGGATACCGCTGCATATTATTATTATATTTTACCAGAAAATGATCATTGGACCGCAAGTATTGAAAACCCAATTGGCTCAATCCCAATCTCCTTCCCAACTCATTATAAAGAATACAAAGACAAGCTATTTCTATGGAACGATAAAGCTAAGCCATTGTCACACGGAGTCTTGGATAAGATGAAGGAGTATAATGTTCTTGATTCCTTTTGGCTGAAGATAAATTTAGGCATGATTGATGAAATGAAACTTAAAAAAGAAGACTATCCAATTGAAATCTATGATGATGGTTTAAAAGCGACCTATTATTTAATTCCAAAAAACAATTTGAATCACTTTAAAAGATGCAAAAAAATGGAGAAATGTAAATTGTAGCTATTGCAGATTACAAAAGTCTAATTTACATCATAAATCATAATGGCAAAATTCCATTCTAAGTACTTATTGTTAATTATTTTCCTCTTTATATCCTGTAAGGCCTATAAAACTGGACATTTTAATGAGCTACAAGACGAAAATAGTTACTTGAATAATATTATTATAGATTATTATCATCACTCTGAATACATTAAGCAATATAAGGCATTTCGTATTACATTAGAGAAGGAAGATAATTCCGCATATTTTTATAGTATCCTTCCAGAAGTTAACAAGTGGCCAGCTTCCTTTGTAGATACAATCGGTTCATTCCCTAAATACTTCCCTACAAACTTTAAAGAGTTTAAAGGAAAATTATTTATATGGAATGACCAAACGAAACCTATTTCACAAACGGTATTAACTAAGATGGATGAATTTAAAAAACTGGATTCATTCTGGATTAAAATATCTTTAGGGATGATAGACGAAATGAGCTTGAAAAAAGAAGATTACCCTATTGAAATATGGGACGATGCTATAAAATTAACCTATTATTTAATTCCTAAAAGCAATTTAAAGCATTTTAAAAGATGCAAAAAAATGAATAAATGTAAATTGTAGATAAATACATGTTCAAAAGAGGCTGTCTAAAAAGGTCAGCCTCTTTTCCATTATTCATATTTTACATTTAAATATTTGTTTTAGGCAGCAATCCTTAATTGCTGTTTATATAAACTTAAGCTTAATATGATTGGTGATTTAAGGTCATTTTTGGATGGGTTATGAGTTGGGGCAGTTGATTTTGCTTGTCGGGCGGCTAATTTCCCCAGATTGTGCCCCACTGCCATTAAACCAAATTCAATATCTACCTTTTCAAGGCTTCTTAAGGTAAATCTTGAAAACTTATTGTTGCTTTTCATCTGGCCGAATACCGCTTCTACTTCTACCGGCCGTTTGCTGCTGTGATATAATCCTTGTTCCGACAACAGTTTTGCCCTTGCCTTTGCTTTGTGCCGGTTGAGCTTGTGGTTCACTTCCATGCGTCTGTTGCCTTTGCTTTTGTGACACATGCCCCGGAGCGGACATCCTTCACACCTTCTTGCTTCATAATAATGCACTTCAGCTTCGTATCCATTAGTACTGGTTCTTTTGCCTTGGCCTATATGCTCAAGCCTTTGCCCCATTGGGCACACATAAAAATCCTGCCCTTCGTGGTAATATAGGTTTTGCACTAAAAAAGGGTTGTTCTTTTGGGTACGCTTTTGTTCTTTGTGGAAGTAATTGTATTTGACATAGGTATCGCCCCCTTTTTCTTCCATCATCCCGTAATTCTCCTCACTGCCATAGCCTGCATCAGCTACTGCCACTTTGCTTTGTTTGCCATAATGCTGTTCAAAACCATCCAGGTGCTTTTCCAGTGTTGTGGTATCGCCTGCTGTCTGGTGATGCTGTAATGGGTGATGAACTGCTCTTCGGTGCTGATCTGGGTGTTGTAGGCGGGTTTTAACTGGCCGTTCTGCATATGGTCATCTTTCAGGCGCATGAAGACTGCATCTTCATCGGTCTTGCTGTAGCTGTTCCTGCCGCCCAGGGTTGCTAACTGGTTTTCGTATTTTTCCAGTCTTGGCAGGTGTTCGTCCTG
>Ga0160455_100764_pt1 | contig 12936 bp, 12 predicted proteins | sample HID1972I_E6MG_FD_108206 | JGI IMG/M metagenome (GOLD analysis project Ga0160455, IMG submission 108206) | Enriched pill bug-associated microbial communities from UW Madison campus, WI, USA - HID1972I_E6 MG | ecosystem: Host-associated > Arthropoda: Insects > Digestive system > Unclassified ... | reverse complement strand
GTGTTCCTGCGCAAGGGTTCGGGCAAGATCACCGTCAATGGCCGTCCGCTGGACGAGTTCTTCGGCCGTGAGACTGCGCGCATGATCGTGCGCCAGCCGCTCGAACTGACCCAGAACACCGAAAACTTCGACATCCTGGTCACCGCCATCGGCGGCGGCACCACCGGCCAGGCCGGTGCGATCCGCCTGGGCATCGCCCGTGCGCTGGTCGAGTACGACGAAGGCCTGAAGTCCGAGCTGCGCAAGGCCGGCTTCATGACCCGCGACGCCCGCGAAGTCGAGCGCAAGAAGGTCGGTCTGCACAAGGCACGTCGCGCGACCCAGTTCTCCAAGCGCTGATCCACTGCGCCCGGAACAACAAAAAGCCCGGCCTTTGGCCGGGCTTTTTGCGTTATGGGCTTGCGGACAGGCATTTCACCTTAATTCCGCTCCGTTGGCGCGGGGGATAACCTGGAGTGCGTGACCAAATAAAAGCAGAAGGCCTGATCGAAAGATCAGGCCTTCTGCTTTTATTTGGCTGCCCCGGATGGATTCGAACCACCGAATGCCTGAGTCAGAGTCAGGTGCCTTACCGCTTGGCGACGGGGCAAAATGTGTGAAGCAATTATCTCACTTTCCAGATCGAAAACCAACCTCGATCTGGTGGCTATGGGTGGACTCGAACCACCGACCCCAGCATTATGAGTGCTGTGCTCTAACCGGCTGAGCTACATAGCCTCGGTGAGCCGGCTATTCTGGGCATCTGTACGGGGCATGTCAACACTTTTGTAGAGTGCTTGTGGGCCGACAGACGGCATGGGATAGTCCCTGTCAGTAGATTTTTAGGAGTCCGCATCGTGATCGATCCGGACGGCTATCGACCCAACGTCGGCATCGTGTTGATGCGCCCGGACGGTCAGGTGTTCTGGGCACGTCGCGTGCGCCGGGATGGCTGGCAGTTCCCGCAGGGCGGCATGAACACCGATGAGACGCCCGTCGAAGCCATGTATCGCGAACTGCAGGAAGAGACCGGACTGCTCCCCGAGCATGTGGAAGTGCTGGGCGCCACCCCGGGCTGGCTGCGCTACAAGCTGCCGGCACGGGCCGTCCGCCGCAACGAGCGACAGGTGTGTATCGGCCAGAAGCAGGTCTGGTTCCTGCTGCGCCTGACCGGCGATGAAAGCCACGTGCAGCTGGATCTCACCGACAGCCCCGAGTTCGACCATTGGCGCTGGGTGGATTTCTGGTACCCGGTGGAACACGTGGTGATGTTCAAGCGCGGCGTCTATGCGCGGGCGCTCCGTCATCTCGCGCCGATGGCGCGCGGCATCGCCGGCACTGGTATTTCGCCCATGCCCAAGGGCGCCCAGGAAGCGTGGATGCCCGGGCATGTGGCGGGGCATGACCGGCCGCGCAAGCGCACACGTGTACGAGGCTACTGGCCGAAGAAGACCCAGGGCGATCCTGGGGCGACGTGAGTGGGCGACATCGACCTTGTCATCGGGGCAGACGATTGAAGACTGCTGAACGATGTCGAGAATGATTCAGCTTCACAATTGACAACCATTCGCGTTTCCCTTGAAATGAGCGCAGGCCAGTTCCGGCCTGCCAGCCCGACGGCCCGCCGTGTACGTCTGCATCTGCAACGGAGTCACCGACCACCAGATCCGCGAAGCGGCCAGCGATGGCTGCAGCACGGTGGCCGAGCTGACCATGCGTACCGGCTGCGGCGCCACCTGCGGTTCCTGCCTGGACATGGCCGGTGACCTGCTGGCCAGGGCCCGCGGCACCCATGAGCTGCCATTGCCGGTACTGGGCCTGCAGGCGGCCTGAGACCCGGGCCACGCAATGCTGTGCCGCCCCCTGCAATGCCGGGCGGCGGGCCCGCAACTGATCACGATTCGCGTTCCTTCATCGCCCGCGCAAAGTCGCTACAGTGCCTGCGTTCACAGCGTGCAGGAGCACTTCCATGAAAGGCGACGCCAAGGTCATCCAGTACCTCAACAAGGTGCTGTACAACGAGCTGACCGCGATCAACCAGTATTTCCTGCATGCCAAGATGTTCAAGAACTGGGGCATCAAGGAGCTGGCCGAGCACGAGTACAAGGAATCGATCGACGAGATGAAGCATGCCGACATGCTGTCCGATCGCATCCTGTTCCTTGAGGGCCTGCCGAACTTCCAGGCGCTGGGCAAGCTGCGCATCGGTGAAAACCCGACCGAGATGCTGCGCTGCGACCTGGCGCTGGAGCGCGAAAGCATCGAGGTTCTGCGCGAGGCGGTGGCCTATGCGGATTCCATCAGCGATTACGTCAGTCGCCAGCTGTTCGTGAAGATTCTCGATTCGGAAGAGGAGCACATCGACTGGCTGGAAACCCAGCTGGACCTGATCGAGCGCATCGGTGAGCCGAAGTATCTGTTGAGCAAGCTGGAAGATTGAAACGGCGCTAGCGGGAGGCGGAAGGACGCCATTCCGACAGCGCGATGCGCGCGCGCGCGAACTCCGCCACCAGTCGCGACGCGGCGGCAGTCGGTTGCGCCAGGCCGCCATTGTGTACATCCGCTTCGATGCGCTGTGCCACGGCGGACAATGCGGTGGCGCCGACATTGGCGCTTGAAGATTTCAGCACATGGGCGAGCGAGCGCAGGCGCAGGGGGTTGTCTTCGCGCGCAGCATCCTGGAGTTGCTGCACCAGTGCCGGCGTATCCTGCAGGAAGGCATCGATGATGGCCTGCGTGCTGTCGCCGATGATGGCGTGCAACTCATCCAGCACCTCCGGGTCCAGCACCATCGGTGAACGTGGCGGACTTTCCGGCGATGCCTTGCCGGGCAGTCCCGCGCCGGCCGGAGCATCGGTGCCGATGCCGCCCGCCCACTTCCGCAGCAGCCCGTGCAGGACGCCGATGTCCACCGGCTTGGGCAGATAATCGTCCATGCCTGCCTGCAGGCACCGTTCGCGGTCACCGGCCATGACATTGGCGGTCATCGCGATGATCGGCATGCGCGCCAGGTCGTGGTCTCTTTCATGCGTGCGCCAGCGGGCGGTGGCGGCGTAGCCGTCCAGCACCGGCATCTGGCAGTCCATCAGCACCACGTCCACGTCCATGCCGGCGGCACGCAGGGCCTGCAGGGCCTGCTCGCCGTCCTGCACGCTGCGGACCTCGCAGCCGAGCACCTGCAGCAGGTGCTGCGCGACCTTCAGGTTGACGGCGTTGTCTTCCACCAGCAGCACACGCAGCGGCAATGGCAGCGGCGGCAGGGTGCCTGGCGCGCCTTCCGGCGTCGTGTCGGCCAGCAGCGGTGCCGGGCGCGCGGACAGTGACGGGCCCGGGCTCAACAGGGCATGCAGTTCGCCATCGGTGGTGAGCTCGTCACGCCAGTGCTGGGTGGTTGTCGATGCCGCATCGCCCAGGTGCAGCCACAGGACCTGCGGTGCGTCTTCGCCGCAGTCGGCAAGCGCCCGCTGCAACGCGGCCGGACCACTGCGCAGCAGCCGCCCGTCGATCACCAGCCAGGCCGGCACGGTGCTGGCCGGCGCACGCAGCGCGTCCAGCACGGCGGCCAGCGTGGATACCTGGCGTACCTGCAGTCCGTGCTGCCCGACGACCCGTTGCACGCGTCGCTGCAGCGCGCTTTCCGCAGTGAACAGCAACAAGGACTGCATGCCGGCGCCATGGCTGTCGGCGAGGTCGCCTGCGGCTTTCAGCAGTGGAATCTCGAACCAGAACGTCGCGCCGTGCCCGGGCGTGGAGCGCACGCCGATACGGCCGCCCATCAGGTCGACGATGCGCTGGCAGATCGCCAGGCCCAGCCCGGTGCCGCCGTAAAGACGGGTGGTGGAGGCATCGGCCTGGGTGAACGACTGGAACAGCCGCGATTGCTGTGCCGGCTCGATGCCGATGCCGGTATCCACCACTTCGAAACGCAGTTCATGCCGGTTGTGGGCTTCGCCCAGCCGCTGCACGCGCAGGCTGACATGGCCACGGGCGGTGAACTTGATCGCGTTGGCCAGCAGGTTGCCGAGCACCTGCCGCAACCTTACCGGATCGCCTCGCACGGACAGGCGCACGGCTGGATCCAGCTCCAGCGCCAGCCGCACGCCCTTGGCTTCGGCAGCGCGCTGCATCAGCTGCACCATGCCCTCCAGCAGTTCGCGCAGGTTGAAGGTGGTGGTTTCCAGCTCCAGCGCATTCGCTTCCAGGCGCGAATGGTCCAGGATGTCATCAACGATGCGCAGCAGTTGCCGCGAACTGGTGAGCGCGGTTCCCAGCATCTGCCGCTGGTCCGCTTCCAGGCGACCTCGTCCGATCAGGTCGAGCATGGGAATGATCCCATTGAGCGGCGTGCGGATTTCGTGGCTCATCGTCGCCAGGAACTCGCCCTTGGCCAGCACGGCGGCCTCTGCGGCCTGCTTGGCATGCAGCAGCTGCTGCTTCAACTGGTCCTGCTGGTCGTGCCGCTTCTGCAGCTGGTCGCGCTCCTGCTGCAGGTGCCGCAGGCGCCGTTCGAGGTCACCCGCCTGTGCCTGCTGGCGGGCCAGCATACGTCCCTGCGCCAGCAACGCGATGGCGGCCAGCAGGGCGGCGGCCAGCGTTGCCCAGGCCGTCCAGCCGCCGGGTTGCCAGGCGGAGGCCAGCGCGAAGCCGGCACTGGCCAGGATCGCCAGCAACGCCAGCAGTTGTCCTCGCATGCCCCGTCCCTGGGCCGGCATGTCACAGCACCGCGTTGAGGAAATCGAAATCCAGGTCGCTGCCTGCCGACTGCACCATGTTGCCCTGGATGAAATCAACGCCCCCCAGCCACATCGCTGCGGCCGCCTGCGGATCCTCGATCTGCTGGCCGATGATCTGCACGTTGGCGCGGTGCGCGGTTTCGATGGCGGTGCGCAGTTCGTCGCGGGTGTGTGGGTTGGCATGGCTGCTGGAGAAGCGCGCCGCCATGCGCACGAACGACAACGGCAGCTGGCCCAGCAGGGCATTGGCTTCCGCGCCTGGCTCGAACTGGCTCAGGCAGAAGCGCACGCCCGCCGCGCTGGCGCGGGTGCAGAACTGCTGCAGGGTCACGGTATGGATCAATGCATCCGGAAGACGGACATCGATCACCAGCGCGTGCCCATCCAGCTGGCGCTGCTGCAGCGATTCCAGCAGCCAGTCGGCGAAGGCATCGCGGGCCAGCGTGCGCAACGACTGCGACACGAACAGGTGCAGCGGCGGCGTCGCGTGGCGGTAGTGGTCAAGCAGGCCCAGTGCATGATCGATGACCTGCTGGTCCAGATCGGCGATCCGGCCAGCGGATTCGGCGGCCGGAATCACCTGGCCGGCGGTAAGCACGCTGCCATCGGAGCGGCGCAGCCGCAGCAGCACCTGGTACTGCGCATTGCCGCCACCGGCCACCGCGACGATCGGCTGGTAGGCCAGCTCCAGGTGTCCATCCAGCATCGCCAGGTGTTCATCGCTGGCCGCTTCTTCATGCGGCACGTAGCCGGCAACACCGGCACTGAGCAGGCGTGCCTGCAGGGTGGTGCGCTCGATGGCCTCCAGCGCGCTGCCCGCATCCGGGAAGCCCGGCGACAGCGCCGCGAAACCGATGACGCCGCGCAGGTGTACCGATTCATCGTCGCGGATCACGAACGCGCGCGCGGACAGCTGCTCGCGCAGCGACTGCGCGGTGGCGTCCAGCTGTGCTTCGTCGGCGCCACGCGCCAGCACCAGGAAACTGTTGTCGTTCAGGCGCGCCAGCAGCCAGGGTTGCGCGGCCTCGGCCAGCCGCTGCCCGGCCTGCACCATCAGCCGCTCGAATGCTGCATAGCCATAACGCTCGCGCAGTCCCAGCGCGCTGCTGATCTCGATGAACAGCAGCCCCCCCGGTTCACGATGCGTGAGCGCCGCCGACAGTTGCTGCAGGACATGATGGCGGGTGGGCAGGCCGGTTTCCGGGTTGTTCAGCAGCGGCGCGTGCGCATGGCCGCTGCGGCTGGCAGCCTGCGCGCGGGCGCGCCGGATGCGGTTGGAAACCGCCGCGATCAGGTGGCGTGGGCGGATGGGCTTGCTGAGGTAATCGTCGGCACCGCTGTCCAGCACTTCGAACTGGCGCTCCGGGTCCGGATCGCCGCTGAGGAAGACGATCGGCAGCATCTGCATGCCGGGCAGCTGGCGGATGATCGCCGTCAGCCGCATGCCATCCAGGTCCGGCAGGTGCAGGTCCATCAGGATCAGGTCCGGCGCATGTTCCTGGATGGCCGGCCGCACGCTTTCCGCGTCGCCGACCACGATGGCCTCCATGCCCGCACCCTGCAGCACGCTCTGCGCGAACAGGGCCTGCGCACGGTCGTCTTCCACCACCAGGATGCGGTACGGCGCATCGTTGGTGATCGCATCCGACGGCAGCTCGGGCTGCGCCTGTGCTCCGGTATCCAGCGGCGGGGGGGATGCGGTCGGCAGCGGCACGACGTTGTCGCTGTGGCTGGCCGTGGCGGCCGGCGTTGCGCTCCAGCGCTGCCAGTGGTCGGCGGGCGGTGTTTCGGCGCGTGGGCTGCGCAGGGGAGTGTCGTTCACGGAAGGAAGGCCGCGTGGGAAGAAGGAGGGCAGTCGAAGGGGATTATGCGACAGGGCCGGCGCGGGTGGGGTCGCGGCCAGCGGCCACCAGTCGGCGCATGCTCCGCCACAGGGTGCGCCAGATCCACCACACCGCCAGCGCGCCAAGCAGGCTGCACGCCAGCACCGCCACCAGGGCAATCCACGGGTGCGCCAGCGCAAGCGCCAGCCCGCCGATCACCACCGTGTCTTCGGCGGCCGACGCCATCCAGTTGCTGGCCGGCTCGGGCGAGGTATTGAGCAGGGCGCGGGTGCCCGCCTTCAGCCCATGGCTGGCCAGCGCCACGCCCGCACCGGCCAGCAGCGTGCCGGTCCCCAGATCGCCATCGGGCGACAGCGTGGCCGCGGCCAGGAACGCACCTGCCGGTACCCGTGCCAGTGTCTGCAGCAGGTCCCAGGCCGAATCCACGCCGGGAATCTTGTCGGCGAAGAATTCGGCCACGGCGAGCACCGCGGAGGTGCCCAGCACCCACCAGGATTCGGTCGCCTGCAGTGCCGGCGGCAGGTCCACCCAGCCCAGCAGCCCCGCCAGGCCCACGCCGAACACGGTCAGGTAGACCCGGATGCCGGCCAGCCAGGCCAGCAGGATGCCGATCACGAACAGATGGGCGTCGGTCATGGCGGACTCCAGACGGAAACGCAGCGAAGACCGACACTATCGGGGATGATGGGACCGAACGCCACCGTCGTGCTTTGGCGAGGCCGGGGCGGCAGGCGTCATGAATTACACTAAAGAACGTTGATTGATTTGAGGCCGAGTCAGCACCTGCCGGTGCTGCGGAATCCCGCCATGACCCAACGTCCTTCCCCACGCGTGCAGATCCGCTTGCCGGGCCGTCCTCCGGCCGGCGGAAACGATCGTCGCCGGTTGCTTGTCATTTCGGTCGCGGCACTGCTGTCGCTGCTGCTGGCCGGCCTGCTCGGCTTCTGGCTGGGGCGTCCCGGCGGCGATGCCGGCAGCCAGCTGCACGAGACCCGCCAGCGTGCCGAGCGCCTGCAGGATGAACTGGTGGAGCTGCGCCAGAAGCAGGCCACGCTGGAGGCATCGGACCGTATCAGCCGGGCGGCCAATACCGAAGTGCAGGCCTCGCTTGCCGAACGCGATGAAGAGATCGCCGGCCTGCGCGCGGATGTGGCGTTCTATGAGCGCCTGGTGGGCGCCACCAGCCAGCGCAAGGGCCTGAATACGCATTCCGTGGAGTTCCGCCAGGAAGCGGCGGGCACCTACCAGTACAGTGTGGTGCTGACCCAGAACCTCAATCGCGGTGCAATCAGCCAGGGTCAGATGCGTTTCATCGTGGAAGGCGTCAAGAATGGGCGCCTGGCCACGGTCAGCTGGGATGAGCTGCACCAGAGCACCAAGGTACCGGGGCAGGACTATTCGTTCCGGTATTTCCAGCAGCTCGGCGGTAGCGTGATCCTGCCGGCGGACTTCACCCCGCAACGGGTGAGGGTCACATTGGGAAGTGGTACGGGGGGTACCACGCAGGTATTCGATTGGAGACAGGCCGGGGCACCGGCCGCAAACGGGGAGTAGGCAGATGTTTGGAAACAGCAAATCCAGCCGCGACGGTCAGCTGGTGGTCGATGCACTGATCGGCAGCCAGGTGGTGATCCGTGGGGACGTGGAATTCAGTGGCGGCCTGTACGTGGAAGGGCGCATCCAGGGCAAGGTCGTCGCGCTGGAAGGGGCCGGCGGGGCGAACCTGACCCTGGCTGAGAACGGCATCATCGATGGCGAGATCCGTGCCCAGGTGGTGGTGATCAGCGGCCGCATGGACGGGGATGTGCATGCCAGCGAGCGGGTGGAGCTGACGCCGAGCGCACGGGTCAACGGCAACGTCCATTACCAGGTCGTCGAGATGAGTGCCGGCGCGCAGCTGAACGGACGCCTGATCCATGCCAGCAGTGCGGTCGCCGCGCTGCCGGCGCCGGAGTCCATGGCGGGTGAGGCCGAAGCAGGGAGCGGCAGGGCCGATACGGCCGCGCGCCGCAAGTTGGCCGAGGCGATGGCTTGAAAGGCGTCGCCCGTGCCCCCATGCTGAAGCCATGAGCACGCTGATTTCCCTTCCCGGCGCGGCGGACGCGGCGCCGGGCTACCAGTCCCTGGACCGGCCGCTGAACTTCACCGAAGCCGCTGCGGCCAAGGTGCACGAGCTGATCCAGGATGAAGGCAATGCCGACCTGGCGCTGCGCGTCTACATACAGGGCGGGGGCTGTTCGGGCTTCCAGTATGGGTTCGAGTTCGACGAGAACCGCGCCGACGATGATCTGGCCGTGCAGACCAGCGGCGTGACGCTGCTGGTCGATCCGCTCAGCCTGCAGTACCTCATGGGCGCGGAAGTGGACTACTCCGAGAGCCTGACCGGGGCGCAGTTCGTGATCCGCAATCCGAACGCCAGGACGACCTGCGGCTGCGGCAGCAGTTTCAGCATGTAAAGCATGCAATCGGCAGGACTGGCCCGGCCGCCGTGTGGATGCCGGGGCGGTCCGGCCTGCCTGGGCGGTTCCGGGCGCCTTGCGCGGATCGCCAGCGGCTTGCCAGCGGCCCTCCATGCGGTCACGCTTGGACGATGTCCACGATCCTTTCGCCGCTTTCCGGGTTCGCCTTCGTCGCCGAGCCGCTCGAGCGTGCCGATGCCCTGCGTGACGATGCCGATGTGCTCGCACGCCTGTGGCCGGATGCACGCATCCTCGTCCTGGACCAGGACGGGACCGCTTTCACCGGCCTGGACGACCAGCCGCTGCGACTGACCGGTGCCATGCTGGGCGGTGGGCCCGGTGCCGCCGTGTTCCTCGGCCTGCGCGGTGACCAGGCCTGGTTTTCGGTGGAGGCCGCCACGGTCAATGTGACGGCCCCCGGCCGCCTTGATCTGCGCCAGGCCGCACTGCTTTGGCCAATGGCCGACGCCACGGCTTTCAGCTATGCACGCGGCATGTCGTACTGGCATTCGCGCACCCGTTTCTGCGGCGTGTGCGGCGGTGGCGTGCGCTTCGACCGGGGCGGCTTCATCGGCCGCTGCGGGCAGTGCGCCACCGAGCATTACCCGCGCGTGGACCCGGCAGTGATCGTGGCGGTGGAAAACCGCGGGCGCCTGCTGCTGGGCCGGCAGGCCAGCTGGGCGCCGCGCCGTTATTCGGTGCTGGCTGGCTTCGTGGAGCCGGGTGAATCGCTGGAACAGACCGTGGTCCGCGAGGTGCATGAAGAAAGCAAGGTGCGCGTCACCGCATGCCAGTACCTGGGTACTCAGCCCTGGCCGTTTCCCGGCGCGCTGATGGTCGGGTTCCGTGCCCAGGCCGAAGATGGCGAGCCGGAAGTGGATGGCGAACTGGAAGACGCACGCTGGTTCAGCGCCGCGGAAATCGGTGCCGCGCTGGCCCGCGATACTGAAGACGATGGCGACGGCATCCGCCTGTCGCCGCCGATCTCGATCTCCCGCAGCCTCATCGAACACTGGTACCGGCAGCAGCCATAGGAGCTTGGATGTTCACCACCCTGGTGGCAGTACTGGTCGCCCTGGCATGCGGGCACGTCGCGCCGGCAGCGGCAGCGCGCCTGCGCCGGTTCGATGGCTTCCGGCGCTGGCTCGGCTGGCTGGATGCCCATGGCGGACAGGCGTGGCACGGCGGCGTGGGCGTGGCGATCGCGCTGCTGCCGCCGGTCATCCTGATGGCACTGCTGGCCTGGGCGGTGTGCGGCACGCTGTTCGGACTGCCGTCGCTGCTGCTGGGCGTTGCCGTACTGGCGTGGTGCTGGGGGCCGCGAGACCTGGACCGCGATGTCGAAGCGGTCATCGATGCCGATGAACCGGCGTTGCGCCACGCGGCCATGCACAACCTGCAGTCCGCCGGCGGTAGTTTGTACGAGGACGTGCCGTCGCTGGTCGAAGCGACGCTCTTCAACGCACTGCGGCGCTGGTTCGCGGTGCTGTTCTGGTTCCTGCTGCTGGGGCCCGCCGGCGCACTGGCGTATCGCCTGCTGGCGCTGATGGCGGTGAGCCCCATGCGTGCGCGGGTGCCGGTGGAAACGCTGGCGGTGGCGCAACGCGTGCTGGTCTGGCTGGAGTGGCCGGTGGCGCAGGCAATGGCACTGTCGATGGCGCTGGTGGGCAACTTCGATACTGCCTGGACGGCATGGCGCCACGCGCATGGCGAACGCTGGATGCAGGGCATCGGTTTCCTGGGCGCGGTGGCGCGCGCCAGCGTGCGTGCCGACCTGCGCGAGGAAGCCCACGATTACACCGACGCCGGACTGCTGCCGGTCTGGCAGCGGCTTCCCGAACTGCGTGATGCGATGAACGTGGTGTGGCGCATGCTGCTGCTGTGGCTGGTGGGACTCGCCCTGCTGGTGATCGCCGGCTGGATCGCCTGACGTACGCTGTCAGGCATTGGCCCCGCGCAATGCACGCACCTGTGCTTCCAGTGCGTTCGCGGTAGCGGTGGTGCCATCCACCGCCGGTGCGGCGACCACATCCACGGTGGCGCGGAAGCGACGTGGCACGCGCATGCGTCCCAGGCGGCTGTCGCGCCGGCTCCACATGCTGGTCCACATGCCCCGCAGTGCCATCGGCACCACCGGGACCGGACGCCGCTGCAGGATCTTTTCAAGCCCACTCCTGAAGCGGCCCATCGTGCCATCGCGCGTCAATGCACCTTCGGGGAAGATGCAGACCAGTTCGCCGTCGGCAAGCGCCGCATCGACCTCATCGAACGCGCGCTGCATCAGCACGGGATCTTCCTGCGCGCCTGCGATGGGGATCGCCTTGGCGGTACGGAAGATCCAGCGCATCACGGGGATGTTGAAGATGCGGTAGTACATGACGAAGCGCACCGGGCGCGGGATGCTGGCTGACAGGATGAGGGCATCCATGTAGCTGACGTGGTTGCATACGATCAGCGCGGGCCCTTCGTCCGGCACGTTTGCTTCGATGCCCGCGGGGTGCAGGCGGTACAGCGTGCGCACCATCAGCCAGCTGAGGAAGCGCATCAGGAATTCGGGGACGATGGTGAATATGTAGATGGCGACCATCGCGTTGGCCACGGCCAGCGCCAGGAACAGCTGCGGGATGGTGACGCCGATGGCGTGCGCGGCCAGCCCGATGCCGGCAGCCGCCACGATGAAGCCGGAATTCTGGATGTTCAGCGCGGCGAATACGCGCGACATCTCCGCCTTCGGCGTGCGGCTCTGGATCAGCGCGAACAGGGGTACGACGAAGACGCCGGTGAACAGGCCGATGCCCAGCAGGTCGATGATGATGCGCGTGCTGCCGGCCTGACGCACGAACTGCATCACCGACAGCCCCTGGGCGGTGGCTTCGCCGGCACGGGCGAAGTACAGGTCCAGCAGGAAGGCCGTCATGCCGAAGGCACCCAGCGGTACCAGGCCGATTTCCACGGTACGCCCGGACAGCTTTTCGCACAGCAGCGAGCCGGCTCCGGTGCCCACCGAGAACAGTGCCAGCGCGAAGATGTACAGCGTGGGCTCGCCGCCAAGATGAGTCACCGCATAGGTGGGCAGCTGCGAGGTCAGCACGGTGCCGACGAACCAGAACCACGACACGCCGAGAATGGCGTTGCGCACGGCTTTCTGCTTCCTGGCCATGCGCAGCACGGCCAGCGATTCCGGCAGCGGGTTCCAGTTGATCTTCAACCCGGGTGCGCCGGCGTCCACTTTGGGAATCATCCGCGCGACGACGTTGCCGCACACGGCCAGTGCGATCACGGCGGTGGCGGCCACCACGGGCCCCTGGCTGCCGGCCAGGGTGAAGATCAGCCCGCCGACGATCATGCCGGTGAGGATGGACATCGAGGTCCCCATCTCCACCAGTCCGTTGCCGCCGGTCAGCTCTTCGGGCTTCAGCACCGAGGGCAGTACCGAATACTTCACTGGCCCGAACAACGTGGACTGCAGGCCGGTGGAGAACAGCGCGACCAGCAGGATCGGCATGCTCTGGGTGAGGAAGCCCACCGCCGCCAGCGACATGATCACGATCTCCATGGTGGTGGTGATGACGATCAGGCGGGACTTCTCCAGCTTGTCGGCGATCTGCCCGGCCAGTGCGGAAAACAGGAAGTACGGCAGGATGAAGATGGCGGGCGCCAGGGTGGTATAGAGCGAGCGTTCGTCGTCGGACACGCCGAGGTAGAACAACAGGCCGATGATGGCCTGGCGGTAGACGTTGTCGTTGAATGCGCCCAGCGACTGCACGATGAAGAACGGCAGGAAACGGCGCTGGCGGAGCAGGGCGAACTGGCTGTGGCCTGGCATGGGAACTCCTTGGGACCGGCGAAGCCTAGCATCCGGGGTGGACGGGAGTGTTGCCTGCGGCAGGCTGAAGCGGTTGTTACGGCAACAGCAACAGC
>Ga0160455_100754_pt1 | contig 13047 bp, 6 predicted proteins | sample HID1972I_E6MG_FD_108206 | JGI IMG/M metagenome (GOLD analysis project Ga0160455, IMG submission 108206) | Enriched pill bug-associated microbial communities from UW Madison campus, WI, USA - HID1972I_E6 MG | ecosystem: Host-associated > Arthropoda: Insects > Digestive system > Unclassified ... | reverse complement strand
TCTGGAATAAATCCAGGAAGACGAGCTGTGCGAAGTAACTCCTAAGTCCATCCGTCTTCGCAAGAAGATCCTGGACGAAAGCGAGCGTACCCGCGCTGCCAAGAAAGCCAAGAACTGAGTCTTTAGTTCAGGCTGAATGAAAACGCCCCCGGTCGCGAGACCGGGGGCGTTTTTGTTTGTCTGGGTTCAGGCGGTATCGGTGCTGGCCCCATCGCTGGCAAGCCAGCTCCCACAGGGTTTTGGGTCGTATATAAAATATGTGTACGACCACAATCATTGTGGGAGCTGGCTTGCCAGCGATGGCGGCCGATCAGCCGCTGAAAATCTCAGGGCCGATCAAAACTTCTCGATCGCGCGGAAATTCTGCTCGCGCACCACTTCCTTCGGCTTATAAGCGCAATACCCCGGACGCGGGCCGATCTTCGGGTGATTGCGGCAGGTATCCGGGCGCTTGTCATAAATGGTGCACAGGCGGCTCTTACGATCCAGGTAGTAGCAATCGTTGTTGCTCATGCGCTGCAGGGTGAAGATGCCGGACTTCTGATTGAAGCGCTCGACCAGGCCTTCCTTCTGCAAACGCTTGGCGATGTTCTTCGGCGGGTCACCCAGTTCGAACTCGTCGACCACACCGATGCGCACCAGATCCTTGATCTTCACCTCAACCGGCAGCGTGCAGCAGCTGGATATGCAGGAACCGCACATCGGGGCCGAATATTTCGCCCACGTATCGAGACGATCGATCTCGGCGGCGGCAATCAGGTTGGGCTTCATCATCGGGAGTTACCAGGCGTGTGTGCATCAGGGCGCGCGATCATACCGGGACTGGTGGATTTTTGAACAACCTTTCGCCAGATTTTTTCTTCATGCAGGCACATTGCCGGACAATTCGGCACGGCCCCTGCATTCATTAGCTCACTCGCCAAGGTAATGCCGGGCTATCTCACAGTCTCAGGAAATACTGCCGAACCAGAGCCCTCACCGTCGGTCAGACCGTCTAGGCTCAGACAATTCCCGCTCGCTCGAGGTCCTATTGATGACTCAAGAACCACTAGTTCGCGAAGCAGAGGTGGCCGCATTCCGCGACGCCGTCCTGACCAAACTCACCTACGCGGTGGGTAAAGACCCCGATCACGCGTTCGACCATGACTGGTTCGAAGCCATCGCCCTCGCGGCGCGTGATCACATGGTCGAGCACTGGATGGACCACACCCGGCAGATCTACCGCAAAGGTCAGAAACGGGTGTACTACCTCTCACTGGAATTTCTTATCGGCCGTTTGCTCTACGACAGCCTGAGCAATCTTGGCCTGCTCGATGTGGCCCGCGAAGCGCTGACTGAACTCGGTGTCGATCTGGAGCGCATCCGTCTGCTGGAACCTGACGCAGCGCTCGGCAACGGCGGCCTCGGGCGTCTGGCGGCGTGCTTCATGGAAAGCATGTCGACCCTCGGCATTGCAGGTCACGGCTACGGCATTCGTTATGAGCACGGCTTGTTCCGTCAGGCCATCGTCGACGGCTGGCAGCAGGAGCAGACCGAGCACTGGCTGGATTTCGGCAACCCGTGGGAGTTCGAACGGCCAGAGGTCGTCTACACCATCGGCTTCGGCGGCAGCGTCGAGACGGTCACCGACGTTTCCGGGAAATCCAAGCAAGTCTGGTCGCCGGCAGAAACCGTCCGCGCAATTGCTTACGACACGCCGGTGGTCGGCTGGCGTGGGGCGAGCGTCAACACCTTGCGTCTGTGGCGTGCCCGCGCCATGGAAGATTTGCATCTGGAACGCTTCAACGCCGGTGACCACTTGGGCGCCGTCGCCGAGGTTGCTCGCGCCGAAAGTATCTCCCGCGTGCTTTACCCGGCGGACAGCACCGAAGCAGGGCAAGAGCTGCGCCTGCGCCAGGAATACTTCTTTGTCGCTGCTTCCTTGCAGGATTTGCTGCGCCGTCACCGCAACATGCACACCTCGGTGCTGACGCTGGGCGATCACGCGGCGATCCAGCTCAACGACACCCACCCCTCGATTGCCGTGGCCGAACTGATGCGCCAATTGGTCGATGTCTACGACGTGGCGTGGGATGCGGCTTGGCAAGTCACCGTCGACACGCTGTCGTACACCAACCACACGCTGCTGCCGGAAGCGCTGGAAACCTGGCCGGTGGGGTTGATGGAACGCATGCTGCCGCGACACATGCAGATCATTTACCTGATCAACGCCCAGCACATCGACTCGCTGCGGGCCAAAGGCATTCACGATTTCGACGTGCTGCGCGCGGTGTCGCTGATCGAAGAAGACAACGGTCGCCGGGTGCGCATGGGCAACCTCGCTTTCCTTGGTTCGCACAGTGTCAATGGCGTGTCTGGCTTGCACACGCAACTGATGCGCAAAACCGTGTTCGCCGAACTGCACAAGCTCTACCCGGAGCGGATCAACAACAAAACCAACGGCATTACCTTCCGCCGCTGGCTTTATCAGGCCAACCCGGAACTGACTTCGATGTTGGTCGACGCGCTCGGCCCGGATCTATTGGATAACCCCGAAGAGCGTTTGCTCGATCTCGAGCCGTTCGCCGAAAAAACCGCGTTCCGCAAAGCTTTTGCCGAACAACGGCTGCACAGCAAAAAAGCGCTGGCCTATCTGATTCATGAACGGTTGGGGATCGCGGTCAATCCGGCGGCGATGTTCGACGTGCAGGTCAAACGTATCCACGAATACAAACGCCAGTTGCTCAACCTGATGCACACCGTGGCGCTGTATCAGGCGATTCGCGCCGAGCCGGAAGTCGACTGGGTGCCACGGGTGAAAATCTTTGCCGGTAAAGCGGCGGCGAGTTATCACCAGGCCAAACTGATCATCAAGCTGACCAACGATATCGCCCGTGTGGTGAATAACGACCCGACGGTGCGCGGCCTGCTGAAAGTGGTGTTCCTGCCCAACTACAACGTCAGCCTGGCGGAGAGCATCATTCCGGCGGCGGACTTGTCCGAGCAGATCTCCACTGCCGGTTTCGAAGCGTCGGGCACCAGTAATATGAAGTTCGGCCTCAACGGCGCGCTGACCATCGGTACCCTCGACGGCGCCAACGTGGAAATGTGCGAGCGCATTGGTGCCGAGCACATGTTCATCTTCGGCCTCAGCGCGCAGCAGGTGGAAGCGCGTAAACAGAATCATGAGTTCAGCGCCTTGCCGGACATTGCTGCCTCGCATCGTTTGAACGATGTTCTGCAAGCGATCCGCAGCGGGGTGTTCTCGCCGGATGACACCTCGCGCTACACCGGGTTGATCGATTCGCTGGTGGATTACGACCGCTTCCTGGTCTGCGCCGACTTCGACTCGTATTGGGAAGCGCAGAAACGCGTTGAAGCGCACTGGCATGACGCCAATAACTGGTGGCGTTCGGCGGTGCTCAACACGGCGCGGATGGGCTGGTTCTCCTCAGACCGGACGATTCGCGAGTACGCCACGGATATCTGGAAAGCGCTGGAGTAACTTTCCACAACAAATGTGCGCAAGGACCAACGTTTGTTGGGCCGCATCGATATACTGAGCGCCGGTTACCGGCTGCTCCAGTCACCACCGATCCAATGTGGGAGCGAGCCTGCTCGCGAAGCGGTTGTCATGTTAAACAGAAATGTTGGCTGACAAACCGCTTTCGCGAGCAGGCTCGCTCCCACAGGGTTTGTGCCTAGACTGAAGCAATCGCCGGACTCGCCCCGTCTTGGGGCTGCTTAGGGATATCGACCATGCAATGGATGTTCATGTTGATCGGGCTGGTGCTCGGCTGGCTGCTCGACGAGTCGTTCAGTGATGCGCTATTAGGCGCGTTGCTGGGGCTGGCAATCGGGCAGACGATCCGCATCGCGCGGCTCGGCTCGCAGGCGATGGAGCAGCAACGTCAACTTGAGCAGGCGAAGGTCGCTTTGCAGGGCGTCGAACAGCGTCTGTTTCTGCTCGAAGGCGCGCCCCTTCATGCTGCCCCTCCACCGAGTGCGGCGCCGGTTACCGACCCCGTCGTAGAACCAGTCAAAGCCGCCGAAGAAGCCCCGGCCCCCGAACTGGTCTGGGAACTGCCGCCCGAACTCGAACCGATTTCCGCCATCGCCAGTGAAACCAGTCAACCGCTGCCCGCCGATGTCTGGCGCCTTGACGCCGTCACGCCCGAACCGCAAACATCTGCCGAACCTCGTGGCCCGAACCTCATCGAACGCGGCATCAGCGCCGCGCGTAACTGGCTGTTCGGCGGCAACACCGTACTGCGCGTCGGCGTGGTCTTGCTGTTCTTCGGTCTGGCGTTCCTGCTGCGCTACGCCACCGAAGGCATGGTCGTGCCGATCGAGGTACGTTACGCCGGTGTCGCGGCAGCCGCGTTGGGTCTGCTGGCGCTAGGCTGGTGGCTGCGCAAACGCGACAGCAATTACGCCTTGATGCTGCAAGGCACCGGGATTGCGGTGTTGTACCTGACGGTGTTTGCGGCGATGCGTTTGCATCCGTTGCTCGATCCGTCCGCCGCGTTGGGCTTGCTGGTCGCGGTGACGGTGTTCTCGGCGATTCTGGCGATCACCCAAGACTCGCTGGCGTTGGCTGCCGTCGCCGCACTGGGTGGATTCGCCGCACCGATCCTGACCTCGACCGGCGCCGGCAGCCACGTCGCACTGTTCAGTTATTTCGCTTTGCTCAATGCCGGCATTCTCGCTATCGCCTGGTTCAAGGCCTGGCGCTTGCTCAACCTGATCGGCTTTGTCGGCACCTTCGGCATCGGTTTCGCCTGGGGCCTGCGTTCGTATGCGCCGGAGCTGTTGTGGAGCACCGAGCCGTTCCTGATTCTGTTCTTCCTGATGTACCTCGCTATCGGCCTGTTGTTTGCCCGGCGCAAATTGCTCGATATGTCTGACGCGCCGGCAGACAGCGACCGTGATGCCTTGCTGCTCTGGTCGGCACGCAAGGGCGATTATGTCGACGGGACAATGCTGTTCGGTCCGCCAATCATTGGTTTCGGTTTGCAGTTTGCGCTGGTGCAGCATCTGGAGTTTGCCGCGGCGTTCAGTGCGCTGGCGCTGGGCATGATCTACATGGCGCTGGCCAAGGTGTTGATGGGCGGGCGCGCGGTGCTGCTGGGTGAAACCTGTCTGGCGCTCGGAGTGATTTTTGCCAGTCTGGCGATCCCGCTGGGGCTGGATGCGCGCTGGACATCGGCGGCATGGGCGGTGGAAGGCGCGGGGATTTTCTGGCTCGGTCTGCGTCAGCATCGACCGTTCGCGCGGGCGTTTGCATTGCTGCTACAACTGGGTTCCGCGTTGGCCTTTCTCAGTCAATTGCGCATTGGCGAAAGCAGTCTGCTCGACGGCGCCCCGCTGGGTGCGCTGATGCTCGGCATCGCGTTGCTGTTCAGTTTCTACCAATTGCGCAAGGCTTCGCCGCAACAGGCCTCGCCTTGGGAGCGTCAAGGCTTGCCGGTGCTGGCGTGTCTGGGCCTGACCTTCCTTTATCTGCTGGCGCCGCTGTTCTTCTTCGTTCAGGCCACGGCGATCAGTTGGGCACTGGCCGGGTTGGCGACGTTGTTTGTCGGCCTGCGAATTCAGTCGCGCACGTTCCTGTTCACCGCGTTTGCCGTGCAGTTACTCGGTGGCGCACTGTTCTTGTTGCGCCTGCAAGGCGCGGGGGAAGATTCGGCGGCGGTGTTCAGCGCCGGTTGGAGCGGCTTGCTGAGCGCTTCGCTGATCGGTCTGGCGTTGATCGCCGGCATGCTGTTGGCGGCACGCGATGAGATGGTGCGCGGTGATGTGCGTCTGCTGCGCGGGCTGTCGGTGGTGTTGCTGGCCGGGTTGGTGCTGATCAATCTGGCGGTGCTGTTCGTGCTGCCGTGGCAGACCGCGAGTGCGGTGTGGGCCGCGAGTGGTTTGCTGATTATCTGGCTGAGTCTGTACCTCAAGCAGCGTGTGAGTTTTGTTTTTGGTCTGCTATTGCAAGTGATTGGCGGCGCGGCATTCTTGCTGGCCGGTCCGGAACTGCTCGGGCCGCTGTCCAGCGAAGGGCTGAAGCCTTTGGCCCATGGCGGATTCTGGACGCCGCTGGTGCTGGGGCTGGCGGCAATGATCGGTGCGTGGCGCCTGCAACTGGGCAATCACGCCTCGGCATTCGATGCGTTGAGTTTGCAGCGCTTGTCCGAAGTATTGCTGGTGTGGGGCGCGGGTTGGTGGGCGCTGGCTTGGATTAGCGAAGTATTGCGTTTTGCTGCTCCGAATCTGCAAGGCACGTTGTTGCTCTTTGTTGCAGCCGTAAGCGTGGGGTTGTGGACTGTGTTGTCGCTACGTTTGAAATGGCCGGCGCTGGGCTTGCTCTGCACCTTGCTGATTCCGGCGGCGGCTCTTGTGCTGTTCGGCGCGTGGCATTCGCGTTATCACCCGGCAGCTGACTTCGGCTGGCTGGCATGGGCGGCGATATTCGCCGTGCATTTCTTCAGCTTGCGACGCTTGGCGCCGATGCTGCCGGCGCGCGCTTTGAGCACGGCGCACGTGCTCGGCTGCTGGTTGCTGATCGGCGTGCTGGCGCTGGAATTGCGCTACGGCTTGCTGCTGTTGTCCGAGCAATACAACGCCTGGCGTTGGCTGGGCTGGGCGATTCTGCCGAGCGTTTATCTGCTGCTGGCGGCAGCACCGCGCAATTGGCCGTGGCCGGTGGCGGCATTCCCTCGCGAATACCGCTTGTATGCCGCCGCGCCGTTGGCGGTGTTGATGCTCGCGTGGTTCTGGCTGGCGAATGGCGTCAGCGATGGCAATGCCGAGCCACTTCCTTACGTGCCGCTGATCAATCCATTAGAGCTGGGTTTGTTGTTCGCCTTGTTCGGCGTTTATGTGTGGTCGCGCAGTGCGGTGTCGCAACTGTCGATTCGTCAGGATTACGCCGATTACGCGACGCAGCTGATCGCCGGGGTTTCGCTGTTCGCCTTCTGCACCGCACTGGTCACCCGCGCGGCTCACCACTGGGCGGGGATCCCGTTCGAACTGGATACGCTGCTCGCCTCGATGCTGGTGCAGGCCGGGTTGTCCATTGTCTGGACGCTAATGGCGCTCGGCTTGATGATTGGCGGCCATCTGCGCCATCGTCGCGAAGTGTGGCTGATCGGCGCGGCGTTGATTGCGCTGGTGGTGGCCAAACTGATTTTTGTCGAACTGAGCAACCGTGGCGGCCTCGCCCGGATCGTCTCGTTTATCGGCGTCGGAGTGTTGCTGCTGGTGGTTGGCTATTTCGCGCCGCTGCCGCCCAAACGCGTCGACGCTGACCCGGCGGCGGACAAACCGGCCCCGGACACCGAAGGAGTTTCATCTTGAGTCGCATGCTTAATCTGGGTTGGTTGGCGTTGGGCGTGGTGATGGTGGCCGGTGCTCAGGAAAAACCGGCGGACTTTGCCACGCAAGTGCCGCTGGCGGTGAGCGGCAACGGTCCGTGGTACCGCCTCGAATTGCCGCTGAGCGTGCAATTGCAGGCGCGCCAGACTGATCTCGGCGACTTGCGTGTGTTCAACGCCGCTGGCGAACCACAGGCCTATGCTCTGGCTCGTGAATCGGCGCAGACCCGCGACGACGGTCAGTTACATGAGGTGAAATGGTTCCCGCTGTACAACGCCGCTGACGCCAGCGAACGCGCGCCGAGTGTGCGTGTGCAAGCGACCACCAACGGCACATTGGTCGAGGTGCAGCCGTCCAGTCAGTTGGAGGCGGGAGAAGAGATTCTGCGCGGCTGGCTGTTGGATGCGAGTGCGATCAAGGCGCCGTTGCAGCAGTTGATCCTCGACTGGACCAGCGAGCGCGACGGTTTTCAGCGCTTCAGCATCGAGGCCAGTGACGACCTGCAACATTGGCAGCCATGGGGCGATGGGCAGGTCGCACGGCTGACCTTTTCCGATGAGCGTATCGAGCAGCACGAAGTGACGTTGCCGGGGCAATCGGCGCGTTATGTACGGCTGTTGTGGGAGTCGCCGAACTCGGCACCGATCCTGACGGCGGCGCAACTGAAAAGCAGCGACCCGCGCGAATTGCCGCTGCCGTTGGTTTGGTCGCAGGCGCTGGCCGGTAGCAGCACCAAGGCCGGAGAATACACCTGGCAATTGCCGATGGGGCTGAATGTCGAGCGGGTGCAGGTTGAACTGAAACAGCCGAACAGTCTGGCGCCGGTGACGCTGGCCGGCCGTCGTGACAGCAGTTTGCCGTGGCAGGAGTTGAGCAGCGGTTTGCTCTATCGCCTGACGCAGAATGGCCAGGACGTGGTGCAGAACGAATTGCAGCTTTACGGGCAGACAGTGCAGCAGTTGAAGCTGACCGTGGATGAGCGCGGCGGTGGTCTCGGTGAGCAGGCGCCTAGCGTGAAGTACGCGGTGCGGGCGACGCAGGTGATTTTCCTTGCGCGGGGGGCGGGGCCGTACAGTTTGGCGTTGGGTAATCCGAGTGTGAAGACGGCGAATCTGCCGTTGGCGACGCTGATTCCGGATTTCAAACCGGAGAAACTGGCGGCATTGGGTAAAGCTGTGGTGCAGGGTGAGGCGGTGGCTACGCAGACTTCGACGGCGACCACAGCGGCGGTGGCGGAGACCAATTGGAAGAAGATTGGGTTGTGGGCTGTGTTGTTGCTGAGTGTGGTTTTTCTCGGGGCTATGGCGTTTAGCTTGTTGCGCAAGCCGCCTGGCAATTCCTGAAAAGGCGGGTGCTGCGCACCCGATCGCGAGCAGGCTCACTCCTACAGGGGATCGCATTTCTTCAGTTGGAATACCGTCAACTGTAGGAGCGAGCCTGCTCGCGAAAGCGGCGTGTCAGCCAATACATATTCCGAACTGATCAATTAACCCCGAGCCACACCCGTCCGATTTCCAACTACGCTAAACCCGCTACCTGAACTCTCCACCCACATTCACGTCTCATGCAGGCAATTACACCCCAACGCACGTTACCGGGCGTCTTCGCTCGCTACGTTTTCAGACTCCCTGTAAACTGCGCGGGTTTTTAGCCCCCCATTCCACCGGAGCCGTCCATGTCCCGCGTTACCCTGAGTCGCTATTTGATTGAGCAGACCCGCAGCAACAACACTCCTGCCGATCTGCGTTTCCTGATCGAAGTGGTGGCGCGTGCCTGCAAGGAGATCAACCACGCCGTGTCCAAAGGCGCCCTGGGTGGTGTTCTGGGCAGCATGGGCACTGAAAACGTCCAAGGCGAAGTACAGAAGAAACTCGACGTGATCTCCAACGAGATCCTGCTCGAAGCCAACGAATGGGGCGGTCACCTGGCCGGCATGGCGTCGGAAGAAATGGACAACGCCTACCAGATCCCCGGCAAATACCCGAAAGGCGCGTACCTGCTGGTATTCGACCCACTGGACGGTTCGTCGAACATCGACATCAACGCCCCGGTCGGCACCATCTTCTCGGTCCTGCGTTGCCCGAACGAATACCTGAGCCAGAACGAGCCGCTGAACGAGAAAGCGTTCCTGCAGCCAGGCACCCAACAGGTTGCCGCCGGTTACGCGATCTACGGTCCACAGACCATGCTGATCCTGACCTTGGGCGATGGCGTCAAAGGCTTCACCCTCGACCGTGAAATGGGCAGCTTCGTGCTGACCCACGAAAACATCACCATTCCTGAATCGACCCAGGAATTTGCCATCAACATGTCCAACCAGCGTCACTGGGAAGCCCCGGTACAGCGCTACGTCGGCGAGCTGCTGGCCGGTGAAGAAGGTCCGCTGAAAAAGAACTACAACATGCGTTGGGTCGCGGCGATGGTTGCCGACGTACACCGTATCCTGACCCGTGGCGGTCTGTTCATGTACCCGCGCGACAGCCGTGAGCCTTCCAAGCCAGGCAAACTGCGTCTGATGTACGAAGCCAACCCGATGTCGTTCCTGGTGGAACAAGCGGGCGGCGCGTCCACCGACGGTCACCAGCGCATCCTCGACATTCAGCCAGAAGGCCTGCACCAGCGTGTCGCGGTGTTCCTCGGCTCGAAAGAAGAAGTCGCCCGCGCGACGGCCTACCACAAGGAATAAACCATGACCGCGCCCTGGCAGCCGTTGCTCGATTGGTGGTTCGGACATGCCGAATCCCCCGACGAGATAGCGGCTGACAAGGGCAAGTTGTGGTTCGGTAAGCGAGACAGTCAAGACCTCGAAGCGCAGACGCGTTTCGGGGTCTTTGTCGATCAGGCCCTGGCCGGCGAATTGACCGAGTGGACGCAACGTCCCGAAGGTTGGCTGGCGGTAGTGCTACTGCTCGATCAACTGCCGCGAATGATCTTTCGCGATACCCCCAAAGCATTCTCCGGTGATCTGCGCGCGCAGAAACTCGTCGCGCAAGGTATTGCGGCGGATTTCGATCGGCAGTTGAAGCCGATCCAGCGAGTGTTCATTTATCTGGTGTTTGAGCACTGCGAAAACCTCGTTGTGCAGAACGAGGCAGTTTCCCGGTTTATCGAACTGGTGGATGAACAGCCGGAATCGGAGCGGGCGGTGTTTGCCGATAACCTGGATTATGCCGAGCGGCATCAGAAAGTGATTGCGCGATTTGGCCGGTTTCCGCATCGCAATGCGGTGTTGGGGCGGGAGTCTACGGCTGAAGAGTTGGTGTTTCTTTCTGAGCCGGGGTCGCGGTTTTAAGGGCTTGCCCTCACCCTAGCCCTCTCCCAGGGGGAGAGGGGACTGACCGAGTTGTCTGGTTTTGATACATCGACCTGAAATTTCTGAGTCGAACTCAGGTTTTGAAAGGCTTGAAGTTCGGCTCCCTTTCCCCCCTCGCCCCCCTGGGGGAGAGGGCTGGGGTGAGGGGGTAAAGCCCTTGATCTTCAGATCCTGAAACTACCCACCAACTGCTTCAACCGCGCCGCCTGCTGCTCCAGATCCGAGCAAGCCCGCAACGTTGCCTGCAAGTTCTCCACACCTTCCTGATTCAGCGTGTTGATCTCGTTGATATCGACATTGATCGACTCAACCACTGCCGTCTGCTCTTCAGTCGCCGTGGCCACCGACTGGTTCATCCCGTCGATTTCACCAATACGCTGAGTCACGCTGCCCAGGCGCTCGCCGGCCTGGTTGGCGATGCCGACGCTGCTTTCGCTCTCGCGCTGGCTTTCGGTCATGATGCTGACCGCCTGACGCGCGCCGACTTGCAGCTCTTCAATCATCTTCTGCACTTGCTGCGCCGAATCCTGGGTGCGGTGCGCGAGGTTGCGCACTTCATCGGCTACCACGGCAAAACCACGACCGGCCTCACCGGCACGCGCCGCTTCGATCGCGGCGTTGAGCGCGAGCAGGTTGGTCTGTTGGGAAATGCTGGTGATCACTTCGAGAATCTGGCCGATGTTCACCGTGTTGCTGTTCAGGGTTTCGATGTTGCCGCACGAATCGCTGATCTTCGCCGACAGCTGCTGCATGGCCTGGATGGTTTTATCCACAACCTGCTGACCGTCGACCGCGAGGCTGCGCGCATCGCTTGAATGCTGCGAGGCGAGGGCGGCGTTCTGGGCGATTTCCTGCGCGGCGGCGCCGAGCTGGTTGATCGCGGCCGCGACGCTGTTGGTGCGCGAGGCTTGCTGATCGGAGTTGTACATCGACGAGTTCGACGCCGCAACGACGCGCAGGGCGACCTCGTTGACCTGGCCAGTAGCCGAAGACACTTCGCGGATCGAGGTGTGGATACGTTCGACGAAACGGTTGAACGAGGTGCCCAGCGCGCCGAACTCGTCGTTGCCGTGGATCACCAGACGTTTGGTTAGGTCGCCTTCGCCTTCGGCGATGTCGTGCATGGCGCGACCCATGGTCAGCAGCGGTTGCATCAACACGCGGATGAGCATGCCGAGCAGCGCGATGATGATCACCACGGCAATGACCATGGCGATCAGCGCCGAGGTGCGGAATTCGCTGAGCATTGCGAACGCGGTGTCCTTGTCCAGCACCAGCGCCACGTACCAGTCAGCCGAAGGCACGCCGTTGATGTGGGTGAAGGAGATCAACTGGGTCTTGCCGTCGAACTCGACTTCTTTCAGGCCAGGACTGACTTTCGGTGCGCCGTTCGGGTAGGCCTCGGCGAGGGTCTTGAGCACCAGTTTGCTGTCCGGGTGAATCAGGATCTTGCCCTCGCTGCTGACGATGAACGCGTGGCCGTGGCCACCGAAGTTCAGCGAGTTGATGATTGCGCTGACGCTGGTCAGGTCGATATCGGCACCAGCGACGCCGAGCATCTGCCCTTGGCGCTGCACCGGGGTGGCGACGGTGATCACCAGTTTGCCCGAGGACGCGGCGATGTACGGTTCGGTAACGATGGTTTGCTGTGCGCTGTTCGCTGCTTTGTACCAGCCGCGTGCGCGTGGATCGTAGTCCGGCGCGCGGTTGCCGGCGGGCACCGAGAACATCACGCCGTCAGCACCGCCGAAATAGCTGAGCTGGAAATTGCCGGTGTAGGCGGGCAGGTCGATGATGCGTTTCAGGCTGGCCGGGGCGTTACCGTCGACGGCCACTTGCTGCGACAGCGATTGCAGTAATTGAATGCGGCTTTCCAGCCAGGTCTGGATGTTGCTGGTGGTCAGGCTGCCCAGCTCCTGCATCGAGGCTTCGGTGCTGCTGTTCAGGGCTTCGCGCTGTCGATAGTCGTTGAAGAAAATGAAACAGGCGAACGCAACGGCCACCACGAGGGCGGCAGCCAACAAGATCTTGTGGCTGAATTTCATGTTTCTGGTCATCGAATGAACTACCGCGAAGGGGCTGGTCAAGAAGGGGCGGCAATTTGCCACACTCGGGGGCTTTGCGCTGCTCTTATTTCGGCCGCGGAGCGCCAAAGATTAGGCGTCTTTGGCGAAAGGCGACGAAATGCGCAATAGCCGTACAAAGTGTCTGATTTACCGGCAAATGCCAGACGAGCGGAGTAACAAATAGCCATCCCAGCAGGGAACCAGACAGGGGTTTTCTCTTCTAAGCTTCTGGTTGGCGCCATGCCATCCCCCTTCCGTTCCAGGAGTTACACCATGTCGCTGCGATCTATCGCCCTTTTGTCGTTCTGCGTGCTGTTGGCCGCCTGC
>Ga0160455_100753_pt1 | contig 13052 bp, 10 predicted proteins | sample HID1972I_E6MG_FD_108206 | JGI IMG/M metagenome (GOLD analysis project Ga0160455, IMG submission 108206) | Enriched pill bug-associated microbial communities from UW Madison campus, WI, USA - HID1972I_E6 MG | ecosystem: Host-associated > Arthropoda: Insects > Digestive system > Unclassified ... | reverse complement strand
TGGTTCAGCTTGACGTTCAGCGCGCAGCCGCCGGCGAAGGCGATCTTGCCGGTCTCCTTGAGAATGTCGCCAAGATAATGATCCATCATTTGCAACGCCAGCTTTTCGAACAGTGCCTGCATGCTGGCAGCGTAGTGGATATACGGCTCGTCGGCGATGTCGCCTTCGCGCTTGGGGCCCAGCCATTCGATCAGCTTCGGCGAGAAGTAGAAGCCCTTGCCCTTCTCTTTATAACGACGCAGACCGATGACGTTGGCGTATTCGGTGTTGATCACAAGTTCGCCGTTTTCAAAGCTGGCCAGACGCGAGAAGTCGTATTTGCTGGCGTCGCCGTACGGCGCCATGCCCATGACCTTGAATTCGCCATCGAGCATTTCGAAACCGAGAAACTCGGTGATCGCTCCGTACAGGCCGCCCAAGGAATCCGGATCGTAGAATTCCTTGATCTTGTGGATCTTGCCGTTTTCGCCATAGCCGAAGAACGTGGTGGCGTACTCACCCTTGCCGTCGATCCCGAGGATCGCGGTTTTCTCTTTGAAACCGGAGCAATGGTAAGCGCTGGAGGCGTGGGCCAGGTGATGCTCGACCGGCTCGATCTTGATTTTCTTCGGATCGAAGCCCAGTTGCTCGAGGCACCAGACAATCTTGTTGCGATAGCGTTTGTAGCGACGGTTGCCCATCAGGATGGCGTCGAGCGCGCGGTCCGGGGCGTACCAGTAACGCTTGGCGTAGTGCCAGCGGGCCTTGCCAAACAGGCTGATGGGCGCGAACGGGATCGCTACTACGTCAACGTCGGACGGTTTGATACCCGCCTGTTCGAGACAGAACTTCGCCGATTCGTAAGGCATGCGGTTCTTTGCATGTTTATCGCGCACAAAGCGCTCTTCCTCAGCCGCCGCAACCAGCTTGCCGTCGATGTACAAAGCAGCGGAAGGATCATGGCTAAGGGCGCCGGACAGGCCAAGAATCGTCAATGCCACAGGGGTCTAGCCTCTTTAGTCTGCATGCAGGCGCGATGCGCCTTGAAAATTGATGTGCCCTCGCACCGGGCGAGAGACAGCTAAAGGGCGGGATTATAGCGTAAAAGCGCCCACAAGCCTCTAGCCGAACTGCCGCGCCTGCGCGTTGACACTCTGTACCTCTCGTCATATGCTCGCACGCAAATGGACTGGGGGATCCCGGTCGGCGCTAATGCCTCGGTGAGATCACCGGGGCTTTTCGCTTTCTGGGGAGGGGAAATTCTTCAAGCCCCAGTTCTCGAAACCCTCTCCGACTTTGTTCCGCCCGCCGCTGCAGTAAAATTTGCGCTTGAGTACTTCAAATGCACGATTTTCCTGACCAGCCTTCAGAACGCTTATGCCGATGGGTCTCGCAACGAGATCAGCGAGCTGCAGACCGGTGGAATTCACTTGTTTTGTGGCAAAGACGATGTCAAATGGCAGTTGAATTCCCAAACGATTCGCACCACCGCACATCCTGCGAAACTCCAACTCAAGCTCGTTATCTTCCCGCCTCCCTCGGCGCTCGAAAATCACATGCGTCGTTGCCCCTTGCTGATTCTTTTCCCGCAAGAACTCATAGAGCGTTTCCAGACAAAAGCCGAGAGCGAGGTGGTATGGATTATGGCTGTGGCCTTGCCTTTCGCGCAGAGCAGCCTTGTCTATGACGCAGCTGATCAGAACGAAGTTGCTGGCTTCAATGATGCACGTCAGTTCCTCAAGAAAAGCATTCTTGTGCTCCCGGGAAATGAAAAGTCCTGAGAACGCGCCTTTCTCTTTGCGAATTTCAAGTTCATGCAGACCAATCAGGTCGTGGCCCATATGGGTGAACTTGAATTTCTGCAGGGCAGGAATGACTTTTTCGCAGTAATGCCGCTTGTCGAAGGCGCAAAACGCGAGCACAAAAACGGGATATTTGGGATCCAGTGTTTGCATCCCATGATCACCGCTCTCATCGACTTAGACGATGACATCGCTGTACCTGGCTATCGAAGGCAAACCAGTTACCCGCCACCTGAACGCCAGTAAATATTCAGATTGCCATCTTCGATCTGCCGATAAAGCGTGTACGGCAGCGAGACCGTGTCGAAGACCCCGGACAGCGGCAGGTCCAGCAACACGAAGGGCACCAGGAAGCCCGTGGGATCGGGAGGTGCGTTCAATACGCAGAAATCGAAGGCCAGACCGCTGTAGATCCGCGGAATGGATTGGCAGTAGGTTTTCTGTTTGCGCATGTCGCGGGCGACGTCGGCGTCGTCCTGCAGCACGGTCAGGGCACTGCCGCAGCCCGATAAAACCCATGAAAAAACAGCCAGTGTTGCAGCCTTGTTGATCATCAAGCGTTGCCCTCCGAAGTCGTCAGGCAAACTAGCATCGGGGCTGGAGGCCGCACAGTTCATGGCTTCTGTAGAAGCTGTAGGAGAAGTCAGTGGGTGTTGTGCACCGTTTCCCCGTGGGGATTTGTAGTGTTTCGGCCGATCTCTTCGCGAGCAAGCTCGCTCCCACATCCTGAACGCATTTCATGTGGGAGCGAGCTTGCTCGCGAAGGCGGCTCAGGCAGCGCCGGAGATGTCTTTGGGCAACCGCCGATCAATCACTTGATACAACGCGCTGCTCTGCGGCCAGTTGCGCATGAAACGCGCCCGGTCACGGGCATAGGCCGGGGCGAAACTCCCCAGCGAACCATGCTGGCACATCGAATCAAGATCGATCAGCGCCCAGCGATCTTCCTGCCAGAACAGGTTATGGCCCTTGAAATCGCCGTGGCTGATGCGCTCGGCAATCAATCGCGCGAACAGCTGATCCAGTGCCTGCAACTCGGTTTCCGGTGCATCGCCACTTTCAACATACGGCGCAAAACGCTCGATGATGTCCGGCCCCGACAGGTATTCGGTAATCAGATAAGCGCGGCTGCGCAGCCACAAGAAACGCTTTTCCAGCACTGCCAGCGGTTTCGGCGTGGCGATGCCGAGGAACGCCAGACGATTGCCTTCACGCCACGAGTGCCACGCACGGCTCGGGCGCCAGAAACGCTTGAGCCAATGGGCAAAATTCTTGATGTTGTAGCGTTTGATCACCAGCGTGCGCCCGGCCACGTCGACCTTGCCGACACTCGCCGCACCGCCGGTCTTGTACAGATACCCCTGATCGAGCAGCGCATCGGCCTGCTCCAGCACCGGCACCATCGCCGCTTCTTCCTCGCGACGAATGGCGCGCAGAGCGAATGCACCACGCTGCACCGCAAACAGTGTGCACTCACGACCGACCTTGATCAGATAATCGCGCAGACGCCAGGCGCGCACCTTGTCGATCTGCTTCTGCAACGCTTCCAGCGGCAGCGCGTGCTCAGCGTTGCTCAGCAGGTAATACACCAGCAATTCTTCGGTAAACGGCTCCAGCGATTTGGGCAGCTGGGCGAAAAATACGCCGAGGTTTTCCAGCACCTTTTGCCGTGACAGCGGCTGACCGGCGGTTTCCGCGCAGATCCCGGCGCCATCGATCAAGTACAACTGGCCGTCGTGGCGCAGCAGATTGTCGAGGTGCAGGTCTTGCTGCCACAGGCCTTTGCTGTGCAACTGCGCAATTGCGCCGAGCGCATCAGCCAACACTGCCGATTGTTCATCCGCCAGCACCGGCAACGCCTCGACCTGCGCCCAGGCATCGCCAAGGCTTTCAGCGTCTTCGAGGAATTCGAACAGCAGCCAGCCGCCCTCGCCTTCCTTCAAGCCATCGGCCAGCAGCAGCGGCGTGGTCAGGCCTTGCGCTGCCAGCAGTTTCACGCCATTGAGCTCACGCTGAAAATGCCGCGCAGCCTTGCTGCCGACCAGCAACTTCGCCAGCACTGGCCGACCGCGCCAGACACCGGCACCGACATAACGCTGCCCCGGCAACACCCGCAGCAGACTCAGCAACTGCAGATCGGCAGGCCCGGCGGCATCGGCCAGGGCAATCGTCAGCGGCAGGCTTGGCGTGCGCCCGGCATTTTTCAGGTCGGACAGGTGCATCAGCGAGTCTCCTTGCGACTGCGTCGTGCGGTCAGACGCGTAACCCACGCGTTGACCAGCGAGCTGTCGACCGACTGATCGACATAGGCCGCCAGCAGCTCGCGCAGTTGCGCCTCGTTCCATTGTGGCGCGCGGCGCAGCAGCGGCTCCAGATCCTTGACCCGATCGCGCATCCCCCACAGCAGTGGCCGTGTTTTCTCCAGGTCAATCAACTGCGCCTGATATTGCGCGCCGTCGGCCTGCAAGAAAATATGTTTCGGGTAAAAACAACCGTGCACCTGACGCAGACCGTGCAGCAGCCGCGCCAGTTGCCCGCAGGCTTTGAGGATCGCCGATTGCTGCGTGGCGGTCAGTTCTGACCAGCGCTGCAACAACGAATCGAGGTCATCCCAGCCGTCCAACGCCCGGGTCAGCAGGATCGCGCGAACTTCACCGTCGACCTTGCGCTGCCCAAAGAACGCCGCTTGCAGCGCCGGAACCCCCAGCGTGTTGTAACGACTGATATTGCGAAACTCACGGGCGAAACTTGGCTCGCCAAAGGGTGCGTGCAAGGTGCGGGTCAGGTAATTGCTCTGGCGCTTGAGGTAATAGGCATGACCTTCCAGTTCAAGGCGAAACACGCTGCTCCAGCCGCCACCGTCGGTGTTCGGTTCGTCCACCGCTTCGAGCTGCTTGGCCCACAGGGCGTCAAAAGTGCCGAGGCCATTACGCTCGAGCAGCGCACGGTCTTCAGCGGCCAGAAAATCAGTCATTCGCGTCCCTCGAAAAATCTCACCACGTGGCGAATGCGCTTCTTGTCAGCGGCATTCAAGCGATCACGCCCACGGTATTGCAGGTAAAAGCGCAGGCGCTGGGTATTCGACAGGTGATATTTGGCGACCTTGTCGAGGCAGGCCAGATCCTTGGTAATCCGGTACTTGAGCCAGAAACCGCGCCAGAAATCGCCGTTCGGGCAGTCGATCAAAAACAACTGCGCCTGATCGTCGATCAGCAGGTTGCGCCACTTCAGATCGTTATGGGTGAAGCGATGGTCATGCATGATCCGCGTATAAGCGGCCAACTGCCGACTCACGCCATCGACCCAGGCGCGATCCTTGAGCTTGGGATCGTTGCGCTCAGCCAGCGCCGAGAGGTCTTCGGTACGCGGCAGTTCGCGGGTGATCATCGCGCCACGGTCGTACGCCGCGCCACGTCGCTCCAGGCCCCAGGCCACCACTTCAGCGGTGGGAATGCCCCACTTGGCAAAGCGCTTGAGGTTCTGCCACTCCATCTTGACCCGCGGCTTGCCGAGGTAACGGCGCAAGCCCTTACCGGCGCCGACGTAGCGTTTGACGTAGTAGTTGACGCCATTGCGCTCGACGCGGATGACTTCCGACAGTGGGTCGCGGGTCAGGCGCTCGCCTTGCAGGGCGAACACCGCTTCGAGGCTGCCGAAGTCGTCGGCGAGATCGCTGTATTCAGGTTCAAGGATCCAACCCGCCATCAGAGCGCATCCCCGTAACGCTGCTTGCGCGCATAGAGCTTGTTGGCCTTGCCTTCCAGCCAACTCAGCAACGGCGCTTCTTCCGCTAGAATCTGCCGCAGCGGCTGCTGGAAATAGCCCTTGAGGAAACGCAGCTTGTCGCGGCGGGTCAGGCCGATGTCCAGCGCCGAGAAATACAGCGCCGCCAGATCCTTGTTGCGCCAGCGCTGCGTGATTTTCGCGCGGGTCTGGGCACGGTGCAGGTCGATCACCGAGAGTTTGAAATCTTCTGCCGTCACCGGTTTATCGGTGTGCAGCAGGAAGTGACAGATGTAGCAGTCGCGGTGATTGACGCCGGCGCGGTGCATCATGCCGGTCATGCGCGCAACTTCGGCGATCAGTGCGCGCTTGAGTTTCGGCTCGGGCGGCTGCTTGACCCAGTCGATGCTGAAGTCTTCAAGGCTGATGGTCGGCGCCAGTTCTTCGGTGACGATGAACGAATGCTGATCCGCCGGGTTGCTGCCCTTCTCACCGTAAGCGACGGCGGTCATGGTTGGCACGCCGACTTCCTGCAGGCGCTGGATGGCTTTCCACTCCTGACCCGCGCCGAGTACCGGCAGCTTGGCGGTCAGCAGATTCTTGAAAATCTCGCCCCAACCGATGCCACGGTGGATCTTGACGAAAAATCCGTTGCCGTCGACTTCCGTGCGCAGTGTCCGGCGTGCTTCCAGCTCGCGGTATACCTCGCCCTGCAAGCCTTCGACTTCGGCGAACGGGTCGCGTCCGGCCCAAAGGCTTTTGAACGGTTCAGCCAGCATCAACTTCATTAAGCGTGCTCCGCCAGAATCACATCGGCCGCGTGCTGCGGCATGCTGTAGAGGTCGGCCGTCTCGGCGAAGGCCAGACCATTGCGGCTCCAGGCCGCGCGTGCAGCGTCGTCTTTCAACATGTCAGTCAGGTATTGCGCCAGCTGCGCCTGATCGAACGGTTCGTCCAGCACTCGCCCGGCGTCGGCCTCAGCGATGTAATGGGCATAACCGCAGACCGCGCTGACCAGCACCGGCAACCCGGCGACCAGCGCTTCAAGCAATACCGTGCCGGTGTTTTCGTTGTACGCCGGATGGATCAACAGATCGGCGCCAAGCAGGAAACGCGGGATATCGCTGCGCCCCTTGAGGAACGTCACGTTATCGCCCAGGCCCAAAGTCGCGCTCTGCATCTGGAACAATTTGGGGTCATCCTGGCCGATTACAAACAGCCGGGTGCGCTTTCTCAGTTCCGCGGGCAATGCGGCCAGCGCTTTCAGGCTGCGATCAACGCCTTTGGTCTTGAAGCCGGAGCCGATCTGCACCAGCAGCAGCTCGTCATCCTTGAGATTGAATTCAGCGCGGAAACCGGCGCGGATTTCATCAGCATCCGCTGGACGGCGACGATCCTGGGCGATGCCCGGCGGCAGCAGGTGGAAGCGCTCAAGCGGCGTGTCGTAATGCTTGATGAACAACGGCTGCTGCACTTCGGAAATCATCAGCACTTCGGTCTTCGCGTCTTTGGCGAACACCGCGCGCTCGTACTCGGCGAAGTGGCGATAACGGCCCCAGCGGCGGTACAGCGAATTGCGCAGGTTCTGCGCCTTGTCTTCGAAGCAGCCGTCGGCGGCGTAATAGACGTCCAGACCGGGCATCTTGTTGAAGCCGATCAGACGATCCACCGGGCGCTTGGCCAGATCCGCTGCCATCCACGCGCTGAGCTTTTCATTGCGACGATGGTTGAAGAACGCCTTGACCGGCGCCACCAGCACTTCGAAACCGGGCGGCACCTCGCCTTCCCAGATCAACGTGTAAACGCGGATCTGATGACCGCGTTGCTGGCATTCGAGGGCGATGCGCATGAAGTCGCGCTGCAAGCCACCGAACGGGAAATATTTGTACAGGACGAATGCCAATTGCATCAGCGCAGCTCCTCAGCCATTAACAACGTGCTCAGTCGGCTGGCGACACGCTCGGGGTTCAGACGCGTGAAGCACAACGGCTGCTCACGCTTCAGGTCAAACTGACGGGCATCCTGCGCGGTCGGTTGATAGGTACATTTCTTTTGCAGGCACGGCGCGCACGGGAAGTCGCTGGCCTGGTGAATCTGCAATTTGCCGTAGGCGCCGGTCAGACCCGGATTGGTCGGGCCGAACAGCGAGATGGTCGGCACGTCCAGCGCAGCGGCCAAATGGCCGAGACCGGTGTCCACCGCTACACAGGCTTGCGCCCCGGCAAGGACTTTGCCGACGCCGGCCAGATTGAGTTTCGGCAGCACTTCGGCGTGCTTGAAACCGGCGGCAATACGCTCGGCACGGGCCTTTTCCTGCGGGTTGCCCCACGGCAGTTTGACGCCGACGCCGAGATAGCCGACGCGTTCGGTCAGTTCGCGCCAGTAGGCTTCCGGCCAGTGCTTGGTGTCCCACGTGGTGCCATGCAGGAACACCACAAAAGCGTTTTTGCGCGGCAGCTCGACCAGACGCTCGACGTTGAGGCCGTAATCGCCCAAGCCTTTCGGCAAGTCGTAGCCAAGGGCGATGGCGAACAACTGCCGCACACGCTCGACGGCGTGTTGCCCACGGGCCACGGCCAGTTTGCGGTCATAGAAACGCGCAGCCATCGGCTCACGGGCCGAGCCTTTGTCGAGACCGGCCACCGGCGCTTTGACGTAACGGGTCAGCCAGGCGCTTTTCAGCAGACCCTGAGCGTCGATGACCAAGTCGTATTTGTTCGCGCGCACGCTTTGCTTGAAGCGTTTCCACTCGCCGCTGGTAATGGTCTTCCAGATGTTTTTACGCCAGCGGCGGATCGCCACCGGAATCACTTTATCGACGGCCGGGTGCCAGGTCGGAATCTCGGCGAAGCCTTCTTCAACAACCCAGTCGAACTTGATCCCGGGGATCGCCCGGGCGGCGTCGGTCAGCGCCGGCAACGCGTGAATCACGTCGCCCAGCGATGAAGTCTTGATCAGCAGTACCCGCAACTTAATGAACCTCGACCACGGAGCCCTGCAGTTTCTGCAAGGCATCGTTGACTGCGTCCGGCATCAGTTGGCGCAGGCAGTTGTAATGGCCGAAGCGGCAGGTACGGTCGAAACACGGGCTGCAATCAAGCCCCAGCCGGACCACTTCGACGTGCTCGGCCAACGGCGGGGTAAAGCCCGGCGACGTCGAGCCGTAGACCGCCACCAATGGGCGGTTCAGCGCAGCGGCGACGTGCATCAGACCGGAGTCGTTGGACACCACCGAGTCGGCGCAGGACATCAAATCAATGGCCTCGGCCAGCGAGGTGCCGCCACTGAGATTGACCGATTCTTCGCGCAGGCCCGGGATCAGCCGCGCGCGGATGTCTTCGCCGACCGCGTGATCGTTTTTCGAGCCGAACAGCCACACCTGCCAGCCTTCGCGAATACGCGCTTCGGCGACTTTGGCGTAATGCTCGGACGGCCAGCGCTTGGATTCGCCGAACTCGGCGCCGGGGCACAGAGCCAACACCGGACGATCGAGGCTCAGGCCGAATTTGGCCAGCGCTGCTTCGCGGGTGACCGGATCGATTTGCAGGCTTGGGCGTGGATACGGTTTCGGCAGTTCGGCGTTCGGCTCATAGGCCAGGGCCATGAAACGCTCGATCATCAGCGGATAGCGTTCTTTATCGAGGGTGCGCACATCGTTGAGCAGACCGTAGCGGAATTCGCCGCGCCAACCGGTGCGCTTCGGGATGCCGGCGAAGAACGGCACCAGCGCCGATTTCAGCGAGTTGGGCAGCAGAATCGCCTGATCGTACTGACCGCGCAGGGATTTGCCGATGCGTCGACGCGTCGCCAATTCCAGCGCGCCGTGGCCGAGCGGAAAGCTCAAGGCCTTGCGCACTTCGGGCATGCGCTCAAGGATCGGCCGGCTCCACTCGGGGGCCAGCACGTCGATTTCGCATTGCGGGTGGCGCTGTTTGAGACACTGAAACAGTGTCTGCGCCATCACCATGTCACCGACCCAACTGGGCCCAACGATCAGAATATTCATGTGGTTTCCAAAAACGAACCGGGGAGGCATTTACGCCTCCCCGCCTCGATAATCACTGTGGGAACACCGGCGGCTTGCGATGGGTCATTACCTTCAACATTTCTGTCGACTGTTACTCCGCTATCGCGAGCAGGCTCGCTCCTACATGGTTTTGCATCTATTCACACATCTGCGACTCACCGCAGATCCATTGTAGGAGTGAGCCTGCTCGCGATGGGGTCGTTACATTCAACATTGTTGTCGTCTGATACTCCGCTATCGCGAGCAGGCTCACTCCCACAGGGTTTTGCATTCATTCTTACATCTGCGTTTCAGCTTAGCCCCATCTCTTTCCATATCCGCAAAACCTGCCGCCGTTCTTCGACAAACTGGTCTCCGGCAATCACCCCCGGGTCCTTCTGCAAGGCCTGCCGGTGGGCGGCGGAGCGGTAGGCTTTGTAGGCCTCACGCAACAGGCTGGCGTCTTCGGCGGGCATCAGCCCTTCGCGTTCCAGCTCTTCCGTGATGCGGATGTTATCGGTCCAGCGCAGCAATGGCGGGTGGCTGTGCGACCACGCCAGGGCCGCGTATTGCACCATAAATTCAATATCGACGATACCTCCGGCGTCCTGCTTGAGGTCGAACGGCGCCGTGGCGTCGAAGGCATTTGCCGCTGTGCCGGCCGCGGTGCTCTTGGTGCCGAGGTTGTCGCGCATCTTCGCGCGCATCTCGCTTACTTCCTGTTGCAACTTTGCCAGATCGCGGGATTTGCCCAACACCTGCGCACGAACCTTCTCGAACGCCTGACCGACATCCTGACTGCCGACCAGCACCCGCGCCCGTACCAAGGCCTGATGTTCCCACGTCCAGGCTTCATTTTCCTGATAGCGGGCAAACGCGCCGAGCGAACTCACCAGCAGCCCCGAAGCACCGGACGGACGCAGACGCATGTCCACTTCATAGAGCTGACCCGAGTTGGTCTGCGCCGTCAGCAAATGAATGATCCGCTGCCCCAGTCGGGTGAAGAATTGCGCGCCATCAATCGGCTTGGCACCGTCGGTTTCCGCCTGCGGGTCGCCGTCGTGGATGAACACCAGATCCAGGTCCGAACCATGTCCCAGTTCCAGACCGCCGACTTTCCCGTAACCGACAATGATGAAACCGGGATCGCACAAAGTGCCGTCGGTGCGCAGCGGAGTGCCGTATTTGGCCACGGTCTGGCGCCAGGCCAGGGCCAGCACCTGCTCGAGAATCGCTTCGGCCAGCCAGGTCAGGTAATCGCTGACTTTCATCAACGGCAGACTGCCGGCGATTTCCGAGGCGGCGACGCGCAGGCGGTGCGCCAGTTTGAAATGGCGCAGGGCTTCCATTTGTTGTTCGAGATCGTCTTCCGGGATTCGCGTCAGACGCTCGCGCAATTCGGCGGCCAACTCTGGTGCCAATGGCGGCTTGAACAAACGCCCTTCGTTAAGCAATTCATCCATCAGCAGCGGGAAGCGGGTGATCTGCTCGGCAATCCACGGGCTCGCCGCGCACAACGTCAGCAAGCGCCGCAGCGCACCGGGGTTTTCCGTGAGCAAGACTAAATAAGCCGAACGCCGGGCAACCGCCTCCACCAGCGGCAACACCCGCTCAAGCACCAGATCGGGATTGGCGTGCTCTACTGCCTGTGCCAGCAAACGCGGAATAAACGCATCGAGACGTTCACGCCCCAGTCGCTGCATCGCTCGCAACTGCGGGCTGCTGCGCAAACCGGCCAGCGCCTTCAGGGCTTTGCTCGCATCAGCGAAACCGCCCTCTTCCAGCTGTCGGCAAGCCGCCTCTTCGTCCTGCTCTTCTTCCCACAGCGGCAGCCATTCACCGCCGACCACCACTTCACTTTCGGTGCCGTCTTCCTCGTCGGGATCGGCGATCACTTGCGCGAAGTGCCAGGCGACACGGCCGCGCCAGAACATCAGTCTTTCGTGGAACGCCTCCCAATCGGCGAAACCGAGCATGAAGGCGATGCGCGCCTGATCCTGCGCGCCATCCGGCAGCATCTGGGTCTGGCGGTCGGCAATCGCTTGAATCGCGTGTTCGGTGTAACGAAGGAATTCGTAGCCTTCGCGCAGCTCGCTGATCACTGCCGGCGGCAGATAACCCTGACCCTCCAGCGTACTCAATACCTTTAATAGAGGGCGCTGTTGCAAGCTCAAGTCGCGGCCACCGTGGATCAACTGAAAGGCCTGAGCGATGAACTCGACTTCGCGGATACCACCGGAGCCGAGCTTGATGTTGTCGGCCATGCCTTTGCGCCGCACTTCCTGCTGGATCAACTGCTTCATGGTGCGCAGCGCTTCGATCGCCGAGAAGTCCAGGTAACGCCGATAGACGAATGGTCGCAGCATGTCGAGCAACTGCGCCCCCGCAACCTGATCGCCAGCCACCACCCGCGCCTTGATCATCGCGTAGCGTTCCCAGTCGCGGCCCTGATCCTGGTAATACTGCTCCAGCGCGTTGAAACTCAACACCAGCGCGCCGGACGAACCGTATGGGCGCAAGCGCATGTCGACGCGGAACACGAAGCCGTCGACGGTCATCGGATCCAGCGCTTTGATCAGGCGCTGGCCGAGACGAATGAAGAATTCCTGATTATCCAGCGAGCGTTTCACGCCCACCGTTTCGCCGCCCTCGGGGTAGGCGAAAATCAGGTCGATGTCGGAAGACAGGTTCAACTCGACGGCGCCGAGCTTGCCCATGCCGAGGATGACCATCGGCTGCGGCAAACCGCTGCGGCGCCCGGTCGGCGTACCGAATTGTTCGCAATGGCGGCTGTACAACCATTGATAAGCCTGGTCGATGGTGGCGTCGGCCATGTCCGAGAGATCGCGGCAGGTCTGCACCAGATCGGCCTGACGGGTGAGGTCACGCCAGATGATCCGCACCTGATGGCGGGCGCGCTGACGGCGCAGGGCGCGACCGAGTTCGTCTTCGCTTTGCGCCGCGTTTACGGCAGCAGAAATCTGCGCACACAATTCACCCGGCGCAAAAGGCCGGTCGAGCTCGCCGGACTGCACCAGCGCCAACAACATCAAAGGGTCACGAACGCTCTGTTCAATGACAAACTCGCTGGCGGCGGTGACGCGGGCGAACTGCGCCCAGCGCTCTGGCGTCCAGTTGGCAAAGCCGTGATCGTCTTCAAGCGCGGCGACGGCCGTACGGAACGACTGCTCGGATCGAGTGACCAACGGCAGGAGAATGGCAGGCAGTTCGGCAAGCACGGGCAGGGTCATGGTCTATCCTTGATCGGCGTGTAAATGGCCGCTTGTAGTGAATGATGAAAACCCGCTACGTGAAGGACTGTCGAACAAAAGTTAGAAATAGCTGAAATTTCTTCTTCTTTAGCATCCAGCATCAAAGTTTCACCTTTTACGGATGGTAATCGACCAACCTTAACGATTATTCTCACAACGCAGTCGGAGGCCACAAGCCTTTCATCTGTAGTTTTACTACTCGTCTATACATCCGAAAGGCTGAAATGCTCAAAGATTTGTAGTAAAACTACACGCCGCCGGAACAACCTG
>Ga0160455_100750_pt1 | contig 13095 bp, 7 predicted proteins | sample HID1972I_E6MG_FD_108206 | JGI IMG/M metagenome (GOLD analysis project Ga0160455, IMG submission 108206) | Enriched pill bug-associated microbial communities from UW Madison campus, WI, USA - HID1972I_E6 MG | ecosystem: Host-associated > Arthropoda: Insects > Digestive system > Unclassified ... | reverse complement strand
TGGTCTGGGATTCGACCCACTCGCCGTTGATCAACAGCTTGACCTTTTGCACGGTGGTTTCGTTAGGCGTGAGCGATGCGTTCATGTTGGGTCTCCTGGACTTGTTGTTATCAGGGAGCCAAGGCGAGAAAGTCGCCTTGAGATGAGGCGTGTGTCGCGAATTGGTGATCGGACGGTTTTTGGAGTATAGATGTGCAAACTTCTAATAAGAACGCACATATAAGCCCGTCCATCATGCAAAAAAACATCACCTCCCTAGGCTCGCTGAACTGGGACGACCTCAAGTTTTTTCTCGAAGTCGCCCGTACCCGCAAGGCCAGCACTGCTGCCAAACGCTTGGCCGTCGACTACACCACGGTGTCGCGGCGAATCAGTTCACTGGAAGCGGCGCTCGGCACGTTGTTGTTTGAAAAGTCGCGCACCAGCGGTTTCGTGCTGACCGCCGAAGGTCAGCGTTTGCTCGGTTATGCCGAGTCGATTGAAAGCACATTGCACATGGCGTGCGAGCAGGTTTCAGGCTCTGGCGTGGCTCTGTCCGGGCATGTGCGCATGGGCTGCACCGAAGGTTTCGGCAGTTTTTTCATCACCCCGCAACTGAGCCATTTCGTCGACGCCTACCCGGCGATCTCGGTGGACATCCTGCCGCTGCCGCACTTCATCAGCCTGTCCAAGCGCGAGGCCGACATCGTTATCGCGCTGGAGCGCCCGGAGCATGGGCCGTACGTCTGCTGCAAGCTCTGCGACTACCGCTTGCAGCTCTACGCGACCCAGGACTATCTCGACAAACACCCACCGATCCGCCGCCCGGCAGACTTGGGCAAGCATCAATTCATCAGTTATGTGGATGATCTGGCGTTCAGCTCGGAGCTGCTCTACTTGGCGAACGTGTTGCCTGGCGCAAGCGCCAACTTGCGCAGCACCAGCGTGATCGCGCAATTCGTCGCGGCGCAGCAAGGGCGCTCGCTGGCGATTCTGCCGTGTTTCCTCGCCGCGCAGGATCCGCGCCTGCTGCCAGTGTTGCCGGAGGAGATCGACATCACGCGGCAGTTCTGGATGTACTGCCGGGAGGATCTGAGGAAGTTGAAGCGGATCACCCTGTTGTGGGATTACATCCGCGAGGTGACCGAGCGCAATCAGGCGCTGTTGATGGGTGAAACCGGCGAAATGCAGTTCGCCGATTAGTCGTTGCTGACCACGATCGCCACTCGGCGATTCTCGGTGCGTCCCGCTGCCGTGCTGTTGGAGGCCACCGGCTCTTTGCTGCCGAGGCCTTGCAGCTGGATGTTTTCCTGCTTCATGCCGACCGTGCCGAGTACGTTGGCAACGCTCTTGGCGCGGCGCAGTGACAATTGCTGGTTGTAGGTCTCCTTGCCCGACGCGTCGGTGTGGCCATCGACCCGCACGCGCTCGATGCCAACGCCCACCAAGGCCTTGCCGATGCGTTCGACGATCTCGGTACTTTCTTTATTGAGGCTTTCGACGTCGCTGCCGAACAGCACTTTACCGGACAGGCCAAACTCCCAGCCTTCATCCGTCAGTTCGAAACCTTGTTGTTTGAGCACGGCGACTTGCGCCGGGGTCAGGCCTTTTTGCGGCGCCGTCTGGCAACCGCTCAATATCAGTGCGGCCATCAACAGCAACGCGGAAAACAGTCGGATTGGAAGTGTGAACACGGGATTAGCTCCTGGTTTGAACGGGATCGGCCGGGTGCTCCGACCCAGCTGTGAATTGAGCGCCACGCGACAGGCGTTTGGCCTGATACATCGCCGCATCGGCGGCATTGAGCAGGCCGCCGGGGGTGGCGCCATGATCCGGGAAAACCGCGATGCCGATACTGAGCGAGGTCACGACACGGGTGTCGCCCGGCAGCGCGATGGGCATGTCCATGCTGGCGAGGATCTTGTCGGCAATACGCTCGGCGTCTTCGATCTTGTGCAGGGGCGTGAGCAATACGGCGAACTCATCGCCGCCCAAGCGCGCCACCAGATCTTCTTCACGCAATTGCGCGCGAACGCGATTGGCGATGGCCACCAACACCGCATCGCCGGCAGCATGGCCGAAGTTATCGTTGATGCCCTTGAAGCGATCACTGTCGAGAAACAGCACGGCCACTCGCTCATTGAGTTTGCCGGCATTGCGCAAGGCACGAATCAAGCGCCCCTCGAAAAACGCACGGTTCGGCAGACCGGTGAGGCTGTCATGGCTGGCTTGATGCGCGAGGCTTTCGTTTTCGCTTTGCAGATGGCTCTGCCAGGACTCGAGCTCATCGAGCAAAGCATTGAAGTCGTTGCCGAGGTTGTCGAGTTCGGCGATCTGTGCCGGCGGCACGCGCCGATCCAGTGCGCGTTCGCTGCGGGCGGCGTGGGCCACATTGGCCAGACTGCGCAGAGGACCGGTGATCGCGCGTAGCTGGCGACGCGCCAGGTAGAGCGCAACCCAGGCGCTGATCGCGGTGCAGAGGATGATCCCCGCCAGACCGCTGAGCAGAAAGCGCATCAGGCTGCCACCATGGCCGGTAAGCAGCACACGACCGATTTCACGGTCCTGATGCTCGATCGGCAGGCTGATGGGTTTTTCCAGAAGGGCGCGGGTGATCTGCATTTCCAGCTCAGAGAACAAACCGTTTTCCGGGCGTTGCCAATGCGCGAGCACTTGTCCCTGGCTGTTCAGCACCTGGGCGTCAGCGACCTCTTCGGCAGAAGCAATCAGCGCCAGCGATTCATTGGCGGCCGTCTTGTCGTTGAACACCACCGCAGCTTCGACGGTGTAGCTGATCGAACGGGCGATCAAGTGCAGGTTGTGATCGGCGTACACCCGTAAAGCCAGTACGCCGAGCAACGTCAGCGAAACGCTGGCCATCGCCACGCCCACCAGCGCGACCGTCAAATGCCCTCGGCCAATGACTGAACCCAGCGTTGGGCGGCTATTCGATCTGAACAGTTTCATGGTGCCGCCGGCTTGCGACGCGACAATTGCAGCACGCTTGGATGAATGCGTACGCCGCTGCGGGCAACCGAGTCGAGGTTGACCTCGAAAGACACCTGCTCATCGCCGACGCGCAGGCAGAACAGGCTGCCAACCGTGCACTGATCGTCACCTTCGCTGATGCTCAGCACCGGATGGCCAATCAACGATTCGAAAAGACGACTGCGCTCATCCGCTGTCAGTTTGCCGATATAGACCGCATCGCACTCGCTGACGATCGCCGGATTGTCCGCCAGCAAGCGGCGCACGATGACCGGTCGGCCAGTGGCCTGCGTGGTGCCTTTGACCAGATCATCGGTGTATTCGGTAGGGCCGACGATGCACAGGCGCAGTTGCGCAGGCTCCACCGGCCAGCGAGCGTAACTGAGGATGCCGAGAACCACTTGAGTGACCGACTGCGCGCGTTGCTCAGCCATGCCCGTCGGCTTTTGCACTTGCGCGACGGCCACGCCCGTCAACAGCCAGAGCAGACCGACAAGCAACGCGTACTTGCAGCGAACCGCGCGCTCTGTCGCCCAGACAGACACCTTCATGCAGGGATTCTCTTGGATCGTAGCGAAATGATGCCGCAACGATAGCACAGCGGTGCAACACCAGCGAGGCGGTGCCCCCTGACCGGTTGGTCAATAAACGCCGTTCGACGTCTGGATTTTCACCCGTGAGGCACGCTGCCCTCTTCCAGTTCCAGCATCAGTCCGCTGAGACGCTTGACCTTGCGCTGTACGGCCTCTTCAAACACCTCGGTACACGGCTCGATCAGGGTGAACCAGTGTTTCGCGCGGGTGATGCCGGTGTAGATCAGTTCCTTGGTCAGCACCGGGTTCAAGGCATCCGGAAGGATCAGCGCGGTGTGGGCGAACTCCGAGCCCTGCGACTTGTGCACCGTCATTGCGTAGACGGTTTCCACGTCGTTGAGCCGACTCGGCAATACGAAACGCACACCGCCCTGGCCATCGTTACGCGGGAAGGCTACGCGCAGCAGCGGCTTGCCGGCATCCGGCCCGTCGCGCTCGGGTAGCTTGAGTGCGATGCCGATGTCGCCGTTCATCAGACCCAGACCATAGTCATTGCGGGTCATCAGTACCGGGCGACCTTCGTACCATTGCTGATCGTTGTCGATCAGGCGTGCCTTGAGCAACGCGGCGGTGATGCGCAGGTTCAGGCCCTCAACGCCCCATGCTCCTTTGCGCACGGCACACAACAGCTGGAAGGTGTCGAAGGCCTGCAAGACGTCACGCGCCCAGTGGGTCCAGTCTGGATGTTCCAGCGGTCTGTCGGGCGACGGACGCTGATTGCGCAGCACGCTCAGATAGTGCCGATAGCCTTGCGGTCCGTTGCCATCGCCGTGGCCGTCAAGCGCCAGTCGTTCGAGCTTGGGATCGTGTTCACCCTTGGGCAGTTTTACCGCAAACACATCTTTATAGTGCCCGCTGTCCAGCAGCTGACGCGCTTCAAGCGGTAGCTGCTGATTGACCCGCCGCGCGAGCTGACCGATGCCACTGCCCTCGCCAAAACGTCGCGAGTGGCGCAGCATCACCACTTGTTGCGCCAGTGGATGGGTGCCGTCGATGTCCTCGTGCAGGCCGCTGCCTTGCAACGATTCACCGCTGACAAATTCCAGCCAGTGACGGGTTTGCGGGTTGTACCAGCCCTGCTCGGCGTCACGACACAGATCACCAAGAACCGCGCCGGCTTCCACGGAAGCGAGTTGATCCTTGTCACCGAGCAGCACGAGTCGCGCATGGGCCGGCAACGCGTCGAGCAGGTTGGCCATCATTTCCAGATCGATCATTGACGCTTCGTCGACCACCAGCACATCCAGCGGCAAGCGGTTGCCGGCGTGGTGGCGGAAGTGTCGCGTACCGGGGCGACTGCCGAGCAAACGGTGCACGGTGGTCACGTCGCAGGGGATTTTCGCGCGCACCTCTTCGGCAACTTTCAGCGATTGCACTTGCTGACTAATGGACTCGGTCAGTCGCGCCGCCGCTTTACCCGTCGGGGCGGCAAGGCGAATCCGCAGCGGGTGACCCGCCTCAACCGCCGGCGCTTGAAGCAGCGCGAGCAGACGTACCACCGTCGTCGTTTTGCCGGTGCCCGGGCCGCCAGTGACAATGCTGAAAGCACTGCGAGTGGCAAGGGCGCAGGCGAGCTTCTGCCAGTCGATCACCTCGCCGGAGCGGGCCGATCCGAACAATTCATTCAACCGCTGCGGCAGATCCTCCGGGGTTGCCTCAGTTTGTGCCAAACGCTGGCGCAACGCCGCGTCGATGCGCCGTTCGTAAGCCCAGTAACGTCGCAGATACAGACGTTTCCCGGCCAACACCAATGGCCGCTGCTGCGCCGTTTCTCGGGTATCGGCCGCCAGTGCGACCAGACCACTTCCGGCCAGCGTCTTGCACCAATGCACGCCGTCGAGCGCTTCAAGCAGTTGCGAGGGCAACAGCAACACGCCGCCCTGCACATCACCCTCGGGCGGCAACGACAGAGCAAAATCCGGGGCCTTGAGTGTTTCGAACAGATCCAGACACACGTGGCCGTGGCCCAACTGGTGACTGGTCAGTGCGGCAGCGAGCAACACCAACGGATCGGTGCCCGGCTCAAGCTCGTGAAGAAATGCGACGAACGCCTTGTCCAGCGCACGCAACCAACCCCGCTCGACCCAGCGGGTGAGTAACAGCAGCAAATCATCGGCGCTGGTCAGCGGCGCGAGTTTCGACAGGCTATCGGCCGCCAACGGGGTCGGCAACAGATCAGCAAAAGTGCGGCTCATAGCAGGACTCCCTGTTCCCATGCGGGTTCGGCCTTGGGTTCGGGTTTACCCTGGAACATCCGGTCCAGCCGCTCGATCAACTCGCGCGGCGGACGGGCAAAGTAAACACCGCGACTGTCTGCACGGGTGCCACGCAGGAACATATACAGCGCGCCACCGATGTGCCGGTCGTAATCGTATTCCGCTAGCCGCGCCTTGAGCTGGCGATGCAGCGCCAACAGGTACAATACGTATTGCAGGTCGTAGCGATTGTCGAGGATCGACTGTTCCATGGCTTGCGCGGTGTAGGCCAGATCATCCACGCCCAGCCAGTTGGATTTGTAATCAGCCACGTAATAACGGCCATCGTGTTCAAAGGTCAGGTCGATGAAGCCTTTGAACATGCCGTTGAGTTGTACTGGTTCTGCCGCAACACGGGCGACGCCATTGTGCGTGTACTGGCGCACCAGTTCGTCAAGTTTGAGCACATCGACTTTATGGCTGGCGAACCAGAACTCCATCTCGACGCGGTACTGCTTGAGTTGCTCGAGAATCACCGGCGGCTGTCCGTCATCAATTGGCAATGGCGATTTAAGCAGGTGCTGCAGCCAGTCACTGAGGGTGAGGATCCAGCCTTCCCAGCCACGCAAGTTGCAGCGACGAGCAATCGCATCTTCCAGCGCCTCGCGAGACACCGCGAAGCCATCGTCTCCGGCCCACTCCAGTAAACCGTGGAGAAACGTTCCTGGATTCGGACCTCGGGGGAAGCGGTGAATATCAGCGCCGCCAGCAATGATTTCCCGTGGTGCGTCCGGGTCGAGGCGCTCGTCATCGAACTGCTTTTGCGCTTGCGGACTGTCCGGAGCTTCATCGCTGCCGACACTCAGCACATCGCTGATGCGCAGCGCGCTGTAGGAGGCGATCCACCAGTTTTCACTGGCCTTGCGCTTGGGCAATAGCGTGGCACTGAGGACGGCTTCGTTGCGCGGCGGCCGGTAGTGTTCATCGGAGGGCTGCGGTGTTTCTGCGATGCTGATTGCCGCGCAGTCCTGCTGCAGATCTCGCAGCCAACGGTCGAGTCCGCTGGATTCCCCCAGAGACGCGCCACCGCCCAGCAGATAACCCAACGCAGAAAGGTGCAGCACCGAGCTGTTGTTATTGCCGCGCTTGAGATCCGTCACGCCAAGCCAGCAGGCATGTTGCGCGCGGGTCAGGGCGACATACAGCAAACGCAGATCCTCGGCTAGGCGCTCTTCATCCGCTTGCGCAATCAATTCGGCGGTTGGCTTGAGGCTCACTTGGGCCTTGCCCGAAGCGTCGTGGTAATGCAGCGGCAATCGGCTGCCGTCGACCGGTTTTGCCGAGCAGATGAATGGCAGGAACACCAGTGGATACTCGAGCCCTTTCGACTTGTGAATGGTCACCACCTTGACCAGTTGCTCGTCGCTTTCCAGACGCAGGATCTGCTCTTCGCCGGCCTGCCCCGACAACGCCAGAAGCTCGGCCAGATGGCGGATCAGCGCTTGCTCGCCATCCAGTTCAGCGGCGGCTTGCTGCATCAGTTCCGAGAGGTGCAAAAGGTTGGTCAGTACCCGCTCGCCATCGCTGCGCGCCATCAAGGTCTGCGGCAATTGGAAGTCATGCAACAGACGTCGGAGCATCGGCAGTACGCCATGCTTGCGCCACAGTTCGCGGTAACCACGAAACTGCATGACGCGGGTTTCCCAGACCAACTCGTCCTGATTCAGCCGTTCCAGCTCAACCAGGGGCAGGTTCAGGGTGATGCAGGCCAGCGCGGCTTTCAGCGAGCGTTCGACATCCGGTTCGGCACAGGCCTTGAGCCACGACAACAGGTCGTGGGCCTCCTGAGCGGCGAACACCGAGTCCTTGTCCGACAGATAAACGCTGCGCACACCACGACTGGCGAGTTCACCGCGCACGGCCTGGGCTTCTTTACCGTCACGAACGAGGATCGCGATGTCCGAGGGGCGCAGGCCTCTGAAGTCCTTACCATCCTGGGTGAATCCCGCACTGGCGCTTTGCCCGCCATTGAGCAACGTAGTGATTTCGCTGGCACAGGCGCCCGCCAATTGTTGGCGATAGACCGCGCCAGACAATGGCTGATCGCTGGGCAACAGCCAGACATTCAGCGCTGCGACGTCTTGCCCGGCAACCTGAAGTTTTTCCTTGCGCCCCTGAGACTCGACAGGGAGAAACGGCACCGGGTTAGCACCATTTTTTTCCCGAAACAAAAACGCGCCGCGTCCCTGCTCTCGGGACTCGGCGCGCTGGAATACATGGTTGACCGCGTTGACCATGCCGTGACTGGAGCGGAAGTTGGTGCCGAGCGTATGCAAGCGGCCGCTGGTAGCCTGACGCGCACGCAAATAGGTGTAGATGTCCGCACCGCGAAAAGCATAGATCGCCTGTTTCGGGTCGCCGATCAGAAACAGCCCGGTGTCTGGATTGTTTTCTTCGATCCGATAGATTGTCTCGAAAATCCGGTACTGCACCGGATCGGTGTCCTGGAATTCGTCGATCAGCGCGACCGGAAACTGCTCGCGAATCAAGATCGCAAGACGCTCTCCTCCTTCGGATTGCAGTGCGGCATCCAAACGCAACAGCATGTCGTCGAAACCCATTTCGGCGCGTCGGCGTTTTTCTTCTTCGAAACGCGCACCGACCCATTTGGCGGCGTGTTGCAGGACAGCGGCGTCGGGGGTGGGCAATGCATCGAGACTGGATTTGAGCCCGTGCATGGCGTCCAGCCCAGGATGACTGGGGGCCTGGCCTTTCCAGGCCTCAGCCATGCCGTCGGGAGTCAGTCGAGTGAAGCCGGTGCCGATGTCCAGTTGCTCCATGGCCTCGTCTTCGGCCCAGGCCTTGAGCTTCTCGAACCACGGTTCAAAGTAACGCGCTTGCATCTTGCGACCATCGACAGTCTTGCTGGCAACACCTTGATGACAGATGGCGAGCAACTCGTCTGCCCATTGGCGCCACGGCATTTTCAGTTCGATCAATGCAGCGCGGCGTTCTTGCAGGCACTCTTCGATAAGCTGAGCAGGTGCCTTACCTTCATCGCTGTCACGCTCACTGGCGAACAAGCCGCGGACACGCGGCAACAATGCCGCAGGACCGCCCCAATTGCTGCGAACCCAATTGAGCGCATCACCCTGCATCGGGTAACAAAACAACCGCCAGTAATCGCGTAACACTTCACCAAGCAGGTCGCTGTGATCGGTTTCCAGGGATTGGGTGAACAGACTGCCGCTGTCGAACGCATGCTCACGCAGCATGCGCTGACACCAACTGTGGATGGTCGAAACGGCGGCTTCGTCCATCCATTGTGCGGCAATATCGAGACGATTGGCGCAACCGGGCCATTGCTGCGGGACGAATTGATCGCGCAGTTCTGCGATCAATCCGTCAGGGGCCGCCATCTCGTCACGAAAGAATCGTGCGGCCTCGGCCAGTCGCGTACGAATCCGTTCGCGCAGTTCTTTGGTCGCCGCGTCGGTGAATGTCACTACGAGAATTTGCGGCGGCAAAAGCTCACGGCCGAAGCTGTTGGCTTCGCCTCCGTGCCCCAGGATCAGGCGCAGATAAAGTGCTGAGATAGTGAAGGTCTTGCCGGTACCGGCACTCGCTTCGATCAACTGGCTGCCACGCAGGGGGAATGCCAAGGCAAGTGGAGTTTTTGTACTCATGCGCGTGCCCCTTCACTGGACAATGAGCGCCAAGGGGCTTCAAGCAATGGACGGTACAAGGCGTCGCACCAGCCGGAAAATGTTTCGTCCGCGAGCAGCGCATCGAAGTCGGCATATTGCCGGGACAACGCCGGACTTTCGCGACGCTCGCCTTCACTGGTCTGGCCATCACCTTCGTAGGCTTTGCGCGCAGCCGCTTCGGCCTTGAGTGGATCGGTCTGGGACAGCCAGGCGAATGCGGTTTTGACGGCGATCGGTAATGGCTGGCGCATACCGGCCTGCCAGGCGAGCAGCACATCGCCAAGGAAACGCAGCGCTCGCTCTTGCTCCATCGGCTCAAGCAGCAAGGTGTCGTCACTGGCGACCAACGCTGTGGTCAACGAAAGCCCGCAGGCGCAGGCGACCAGATGATTGACCCACGGTTTGGTCAATCGATGCCATTTGCGACTTTTGATCGAGCCGATGCTGTTGGGAATGGTCGTGACCGACAACACGCCACCATCGGCGCGCTGATGCAGGCCTGAAAGCCATCCTTCCAGGCGCAAACCCTGTAAATCGAGGCTGATCGGCAACGCACTGGTCAGCGGTGTCGGCCACAACGTCAGAAGCTGTTGATAACGCTGCAACAGGTCCGGCAGCGGTTCGATCAGTTCTCGCTGTAAACATTCGCCGAAGCCAGCCATCGGCAACAGTCCACTGTTTTGCAGACGTCGGGCTTGAACCTCGAGGGCTTGATCAATGTTGTCCGGTTGCCTCAGCGCAGCTTCGAGAAGGCTGTCGCTGAGCGTATAACGCTGCAATGCGTCGAGCACAAAAGGCTCTTCATCGGCCAACGGCGCTTCGGCGGCTTCGAAATACACCTTGAGCCGCTGGGTGAAGAAATGCCGTACCGGATTACGCAGAAAGTCCTGCAGGAGAGCGAGGCTCAGCGGTTCCTCCTGAACGAAAGGCGTGAGTAACTCTGCGTTATTTTTCGGTACAGGCTGTTGATGCAACACCTGCCATTCACTGGCGTAGCTGAACAGTTGATCACCTTCATGGAAATAACGCGCACTGAACGGTTGCAACGGATGCTCCTCTGTCATGGCGCTCAGCAAATCCCGATTTTCGTCGAGCAGGCGCCAACCGCTGGCCAGGTGATCGCGCAACTGGCCGATCAGCACCGAAGCCGGGCGCTCGCTGTTGTCACGAATGCTGCGGCCGACCCAGCTGACATAGAGCTGATTGCGCGCAGACAGTAGCGCCTCGAGCAGCAGATAGCGGTCATCTTCACGCCGGGAACGGTCGCCCGGTCGGTAATCGCTGCCCATCAGATCGAAGTCCAATGGCGGTTGCGCGCGCGGGTAGTCGCCGTCATTCATGCCCAGCAAACACACCAGTTTGAAGGGGATGGCGCGCATCGGCATCAACGTGCAGAAGTTCACCGCGCCGGCGAGGAAGCGTTGAGACAATCGGCCTTGATCCAGCCCGGCGAGCCAGGCTTCTCGCACGACAGTCAGTGGTAACTCATCGACCAGCCCCACAGCTTCGCAGGTCTCCAACCAGGTTTCGCGAAGCTCCTCGAGTTGGGTCAGCAAGTAATCGTCGTGTTCATTGCTGGCTTTGAAGAACAGTTGCATGAGCGCTTGCAATCGCCGGCCCCACTCTTTCGGTTGCGCCGATTGCATGAGCTCCTGATGGGCGAGTTCCAGCGCATCAAGCAAGGCCACCAGCGGCCCGATCAATGCCGCATCCAGGCCACCGATTTCATCATAGGGTTCGATACCCGCGCAGGCGTTCGCGCTACCAACGGCGTAACCGAGCAACATCCGGCGCAGACCGAAATGCCAGCTGTTCTGCTCCAGCTCATCGGGCAAGCCGAGCCCTGCGCGTTGCTCGGCGTTCATGCCCCAACGGACACCTGCGCCTTCGATCCAGCGGTGCAGTGTCGGCAAGTCGCGTTCTTCCACGCCGAAACGGGCACGCAATGCGGGAACATCGAGCAGGTCGAGGATCTCACTGACGGGAAAACGGCTGTCTGGCAGTTTGAGCAGATGCTCGACCGCGATCAGTAGCGGATCGCGGCCCCGCTGGCCCTGGTCCGCCAATGTGAAAGGAATGAAGCGTGGATCATGACGATCAAGTTGACCGAATACTGCACGGATATGCGGCGCATAGCTGTCGATCTCCGGCACCATCACAATGACATCCCGAGGACGCAAATCAGGATTTGCGCTGAAACGGGCCAAGAGCTGGTCGTGGAGAATTTCAACTTCACGCTGAGCGCTGTGGGCAATGTGAAAACGGATCGAATCGTCTTTTGTCAGATCAACCGCAGGCCAGTGCTCGCGAGTTTCGTTGAGCGGGCGCAGTTCGAGGATGTCGTCCTGTAGTTGATTGAGCAAATTGTGCGGACGGGTTTCGCTGAACAGGTCGATGCGACCGTCGCGGAACGCTGCACGGTAGCTGTTGGGGTCGTCGTAGCTATCGAGCAGGTTGATGTAGTCGCGACCTTGTTTTCCCCATGCAGCCAGGAGCGGATGCGCATGTTGGTGCAACGTTTCCGGATCCAGCACAACAGGCATTCCGCTCTTGCGGGACTGTCGTTTGTATTGGTGGCGCAGCAAGTCTTTGTCGGCGACGATATCGGCCCAGTGATGACGACAAGGGTTGTGCACACAAAGCAGAACCTGGCTGAAACGCGCGAGACCTGCCAGCGCTTCAAGGACTTGGGCCGGTAACGAAGAAATCCCGAAAACGATCACTCGCGAGGGGAGCCCTGGCGGAGCTTCCGAGAGGTTGTTGATGCGCTCGATGAATCGCTGATGAACACCGGCGCGACTTTGTGCCATGCCTTGTTCACCCACATCCTCCAGCAATGCTCGCCACAGTTCAGCTTGCCAGCAACTGGTGGCTGGCAATGCCTTAACCTCGCCTCTGACATTCCTTAGCTGATGCCGCCCTTCAGCCCAGTCTTCAAGCCAGTCAGCCCGATACACCTGGTATTGGTCGAAGAGATCCGCCAGGCGTTCGGAGAGTTGGTAACGCTTGCGCAAGTCAGTGTCGTGGGTGAGGAACCGTTGCAGCGGCTCGAAATGTGCGCGATCGATGACCTGAGGTAGCAGGCGCATGAGGCGCCAAGTCAGTGGTGCTTTATCGAGCAGGGATTTGGCGGGGATTTGTTCTCGGCCCAGAACCATTCGGTAGAGCTGCCACATAAAACTGCCGGGCAGTTGCACATCAATCGCTGCGGCAATACCGCAGCCGCCGAGATCGTCCTCTTCGGGGTCTTCCGCCAAAGCCAATTTAAGCCATTGGGCAATTCCGTTGCTTTGCACCAGGGCAATTTCGTTTTCCAGAGGCGCCAGTGGATAGCGTCGCATGATGCTGATCACAAGGCTGCGCAGTTCGTCCAGGCTGTTGCTCTGAACCACCATGAATGCAGCGTTGAGGGACTGGGCGTCCGGCATAAAGGCTTCCTTGGAAAAGTACAAAAGCTAGGGCAGAACCTTAGCATTGTCGGCAGGCTGTGACAGCCGGACGACGTCCTTGAATGCTGTAAGAACTTTCCTGCGGGCAAAACAAAACCCCAACTGCTTTCGCAATTGGGGTTTCGGAATTTAATCTTGACGATGACCTACTCTCACATGGGGAAACCCCACACTACCATCGGCG
>Ga0160455_100733_pt1 | contig 13399 bp, 10 predicted proteins | sample HID1972I_E6MG_FD_108206 | JGI IMG/M metagenome (GOLD analysis project Ga0160455, IMG submission 108206) | Enriched pill bug-associated microbial communities from UW Madison campus, WI, USA - HID1972I_E6 MG | ecosystem: Host-associated > Arthropoda: Insects > Digestive system > Unclassified ... | reverse complement strand
CAACGCCGCGCAAACCATCGGGCCGATGGTCAGGTTTGGCACGTAGTGGTTGTCCATGACGTCGAAGTGGACGAAGTCGGCGCCAGCGGCGAGAACGTTGTCCACTTCCTCGCCGAGGCGGGCGAAGTCGGCGGAGAGAATCGACGGAGCAATTACGAAGGGCTGCATGACGCACCTTTTCTGAGCTAAATCACGATGGCGCGCATTGTAGCCTCATGGATTGCTGCGCGCACCGTGACCGCGATGATCAGTACGCCGCTCGGTAGATCTTCTCGATATCGACGGCGCTGAGTTTGCGCGGATTGTTGCGCATCAAGCGCTCGATGCCCGCGGCTTCTGCAGCCATGGCCGGGATCGCTTCTTCCGGCACACCGAAACTGCGCAGCCCGGCAGGAATTTCCACCGCCGCGCACAAATCAGTCATCGCCTGCACGGCTTTGTCCGCCGCCTCGGTTGCACTCAGATGAGCGGTCTTCACCCCCATGGCTTCGGCAATATCCTGCATGCGTTCGACGCAAGCCATCTTGTTCCAGGTCATGACATACGGCAGCAGCAAGGCATTACTGACGCCATGGGCAATGTTGAAACGCCCGCCCAGCGGGTACGCCAGCGCATGCACCGCGCCGACCCCGGCATTGCCGAACGCCATGCCGGCCATCAGGCTGGCGGTGGCCATGTCTTCGCGCGCTTGCAGGTTGGCGCCGTTGGCGTAGGCCTTGGGCAACGCGCTGGCGATCAACTTGATGGCGCCGATGGCCAGGGAGTCGGTGATCGGCGAGGCATTCACCGACAGATAGGATTCGATGGCGTGCACCAAGGCGTCGACGCCACTGGCGGCGGTGACGCTGCGGGGGCAGGTCAGGGTCATTTGCGGGCTGACCAGTGCGACGTCCGGTAATAGATAGTCGCTGACGATGCCTTTCTTCAACTGCGCGACTTTGTCCGAGAGGATTGCGACGTTGGTGACTTCGGAACCGGTGCCGGCGGTGGTCGGGATGGCGATCAGCGGCGGGCCTTTGCGTGGCACCTGGTCGACACCGAACAGATCTTCCAGTGCGCCGTGGTAACCGGCATACGCAGCGACACTTTTGGCGATGTCGATGGCGCTACCGCCACCGAGGCCGATCAAACCGTCATGCCCGCCTTCGCGGTAAACACGCATGCAGTCTTCGACGATGGCGATTTCCGGGTCGGGCAGTACGCGGTCGAAAATCTCGTAGTCGCGCCCGCCGAGTTGCACCAGCGCCAACTCTACCGTGCCGGATTTGACCAGCGCGGCATCGGTGACGATCAGCGGGTTGTCGATATCCAGGCGTGTGAGTTCGGCGGCCAGTTGTTCGATGGCTCCGGCGCCGGTGATCAGTTTGTGAGCGATTTTGAACTGGGACAGACTCATCGTGCGCAGCCTCTTATAGATGTGGGAGCTGGGCACAAGATTAGCTGGGGATTTGGGGTTGTCTGCTATTCAGGGTGTGAATGGTTGATCGGGTAGAAGATCAAGAGCCCCTCACCCTAGCCCTCTCCCGGAGGGAGAGGGGACTGACCGAGGTGAATGTGAGAGGTACACCGACTTGAGATACCGAGTCGAACTCGGGTTTGAAAGGCACAACGATCTGCTCCCTTTCCCCCGAAGGTGAAAAGACTGACCGAGGCGGATGGAGGAGATACACCGACTTGCGATACCGAGTCGAACTCAGATTTTGAAACCCATGAAGATCTGCTCCCTTTCCCCCTCTACCCCCTTGGGGGAGAGGGCTGGGGTGAGGGGGTAAGCTTTTGATCTGGCCCTTAAACCTGAGCGGTACGCAGCTTCTCGCTACGTCCCCGCAGCCATTCCAGGGTCAGCAGCAGGATGACCGAGAAGGCGATCAGCAAAGTAGCGGCAGCGGCGATGGTTGGGCTGAGGTTCTCGCGAATCCCGCTAAACATCTGCCGAGGCAACGTCGCCTGCTCAGGCCCGGCAAGAAACAGCGTCACCACCACCTCATCAAACGAAGTCGCAAACGCAAACAGCGCCCCGGAAATCACCCCCGGCGCAATCAGCGGCAAGGTCACCCGGCGGAACGCCGTCAGTGGCGAAGCACCAAGACTCGCCGCCGCACGCACCAGATTGTGGTTAAAGCCCTGCAACGTCGCCGACACTGTGATGATCACAAACGGCACGCCCAGCACCGCATGCACGACGATCAGCGAGAAGAAGCTATTACCCAGCCCCAATGGCGCGAAGAACAGATAACTCGCCACACCAATGATCACCACTGGCACCACCATCGGCGAAATCACCAGCGCCATCACCAGCGCTTTACCGGGGAAGTCGCCACGGGTCAGGCCAATCGCTGCGAGCGTACCGAAGATCATCGCCAGCACCGTCGCCGCCGGGGCGACGATGATGCTGTTCTTCAGTGCGCGCATCCATTCCGCCGAAGCGAAGAAGTCGTGATACCACTGCAGCGAGAAGCCCTGCAGCGGATAGACCAGAAAACTCCCCGAGTTGAACGACAGCGGAATGATCACCAGCACCGGCAGAATCAGGAACAACAGAATCAGGCCGCAGAGGATCCGCAGGCTGTAGAACCACACCCGTTCGATGGGCGACATGTAAGGACTCAGCATCTCGAATTCCCCCTTAGCTCAGGCGCAGGCGACTGGCGCCGACCAGCCAGCTGTAAATCAGATAAAGCACCACGGTTGCCAGCAACAACAGCCCGCCCAGCGCGGTGGCCATGCCCCAGTTGATGCTGGTGTTGGTGTAGAAGGCGACGAAGTAGCTGACCATTTGATCGTTCGGGCTGCCGAGCAGCGCCGGGGTGATGTAGTAGCCGATGGCGAGGATGAACACCAACAGACAACCGGCGCCGACACCGGCGTAGGTCTGCGGGAAGTACACCCGCCAGAAACTGGCGAACGGGTGGCAGCCGAGGGAAATTGCGGCGCGCATGTAGGTCGGCGAGATGCCTTTCATCACGCTGTAGATCGGCAGGATCATGAACGGCAGCAGGATGTGCACCATCGAGATGTACACACCGGTGCGGTTGAACACCAGTTCCAGCGGTTTATCGATGATGCCCATGGCCATCAGGCCGCTGTTGATCAGACCGCCCGATTGCAGCAGTACGATCCACGCAGCAACGCGCACCAGAATCGAGGTCCAGAACGGTAGCAGCACCAGAATCATCAGCAGGTTGCTTTGCCGCGATGGCAGGTTCGCCAGCAGGTAAGCCAGTGGATAAGCCAGCAGCAGGCAGATCACGGTGATGACCAGGCCCATCCAGAACGTGCGGGCGAAGATGTCGAGGTAGATCGCCTGATCCGGGGTCGCCGGGGCGATTTCGCCGAGGTCGTCGATGCGGTGGTCGACGGACGCCAGCAGGTAATAAGGCGTGATGCTGCTGGTGTTGCGTTTCACCACCTGCCAGTAGGCGGGGTCGCCCCAACGTTCGTCGAGTGCTTCGAGGGCTTCTTTATAAGAGGCCGGTTCGCTGGCGAAGGGCAGCGCCCGGGCGGTTTTGGTCAGCAGGCTGCGATAGCCGGCCAACTCCATGTTCAAGCGCTTGGACAGATCGCCCAGCGTCTGGTTTTTGCGCGCTTCGGCGAGGTCTTCGCCGGCGGCTTTGTAGACGGGTTCAGCGGGCAGGCCACGGCTATCCCAGCTGGCGATGGCTGCCACGGTGCGCGGCATGCCGCCGACCACTTCGGGGTTGCCGACGCTTTTGTAGAGCAGCGCCACGATCGGCACCAGAAACACCAGCAGCAGAAACAGCACCAGCGGCGCAATCAGCGCTTGAGCCTTCCAGCGGTTGACCCGCTCGGCGCGCTTGAGCTTCTGCTTCAAGGTGGGGCTGTTGCCCTCGTTCAGGGGAACGGCGATGGCCATGACGTACTCCGCAAATCTTTGATCGTTACAGAGGTGGTGAACCACCTCGAACTTTAGCTACTGATCGTTCCCACGCTCTGCGTGGTAACGCATCCAGTGACGCTCTGCGTCACAGGGACGCGGAGCGTCCCGGGCGGCGTTCCCACGCAGAGCGTGGGAACGATCATCCGGAAAGCCGTCGCCCGTATGCTCGGGTTATTTCGCAGCCCAGGAGTTGAAGCGCTGCTCCAGTTGCTCGCCGTTGTCAGCCCAGAAGCTGACGTCGATCTGCACCTGGTTGGCGATGTTTTCCGGAGTGGTCGGCATGTCTTTCAGGACATCCTTGGCCAGCAGCGGTACGGCTTGGGTGTTGGCCGGGCCGTAGGCGATGTTTTCCGAGTAGGTCTTCTGCTGTTGCGGCTGCACCGAGTAGGCGATGAATTTCTTCGCCGCTTCGGCACGCTTGGCGTCCAGACCTTTCGGGATGGCCCAGGCGTCGAAGTCGTAGATGCCGCCGTTCCAAACCACTTTCAGGTTGGATTCTTTCTGCACGGCAGCGATGCGACCGTTGTAGGCCGAGCTCATCACTACGTCACCGGAAGCGAGGTATTGCGGCGGTTGCGCGCCGGCTTCCCACCACTGGATATTCGGTTTCAGCTCATCGAGTTTCTTGAACGCGCGATCCTGGCCACCCTTGCTCGCCAACTCTTTGTAGACGTCTTTCGGCGCCACACCATCGGCCATCAGAGCGAATTCGAGGGTGTACTTGGCACCTTTACGCAGGCCACGTTTGCCCGGGAATTTCTTCGTGTCCCAGAAATCCGCCCAACTGGTCGGTGCGGTTTTCAGCTTGTCGGCGTTGTAAGCCAGTACGGTCGACCAAACGAAGAAGCCCACGCCGCACGGCTGAATCGCGCCTTTAACGTAGTCTTCAGTCTTGCCGAACAGCGCCGGGTCGAGTTGCTCGAACATGTCTTCGTCACAGCCGCGAGACAGTTCTGGCGATTCAACTTCCACCAGGTCCCACGACACGCTCTTGGTGTCGACCATGGCTTTGACCTTGGCCATTTCGCCGTTGTATTCGCCGGCGACGATCTTGCCGTTGCCCGCCGCTTCCCACGGTGCATAGAAGGCTTTGACTTGCGCCGCCTTGTTCGCCCCGCCAAAGGACACCACGGTCAAATCCGGGCCAGCGGCCATTGCGCTGGCCGCACCCATCAGGCCCAGGGTCAGGGCGGTGAACTTCAGGGATCTCAACATTTATTGTTCTCTCCACGTGCAGGGTTGGTGTTGGTATTGCCGGGGCGATTAATGCGCCTCTAGAAGTGGATCAAGCGCGCGAACGTGCTCGACCTGCCAGCCAAGCGGTACCACGTCACCGACGGCGAGCGCGGGATCGAGCTCGGCAATCGGTTGTTTCACGAAGAAGTCGGTCTTGCCACAGACTTCCAGGCGCACCCGGACGTGGTCGCCCAGATAGATGAATTCCGCCACCCTCCCTGAGAAGCGGTTGACGCATTGATCGCTGGAACCGTTGAGGCTGACGCGCTCGGGACGGATCGACAGGGTCACCGGTTCGCCGGTCTTGCCGACGTTGACCGCCAGCGCCTCGACCTTTTCGCCTCGGCCCAACTCGACCACGCAGCGCTCGCCGTTCTGGCTGAGCAGACGACCGTTGAGGCGGTTGTTCTCACCGATGAAGTTGGCGACGAAAGTGTTTTTCGGTTCTTCGTAAAGGCTGCGTGGCGGCGCGATCTGCTGGATTTCACCTTGATGGAATACCGCAACGCGGTCGGACATAGTCAGCGCTTCACCCTGATCGTGAGTTACATAGACCACGGTCACGCCAAGGCGCTGGTGCAGATGTTTGATTTCCATCTGCATGTGTTCACGCAGTTGTTTATCGAGGGCGCCTAGGGGTTCGTCCATCAGCACCAGTTGCGGCTCGAACACCAGCGCGCGGGCCAGTGCCACACGCTGCTGCTGACCGCCGGACAGCTGCGCCGGGTAGCGCGAGGCGAACGCGTCGAGCTGAACCATGCTGAGGACTTTCTTCACCCGGTCACTGACATCGCTTTTGTTCAGGCCACGGACGGTCAGCGGGAAGGCGAGGTTTTCCGCCACGGTCATGTGCGGGAACAGCGCGTAGTTCTGGAACACCATGCCGATGTCGCGCTTGTGCGGCGGCACGTTGTTGATCGAGCGCCCGGCCAGCAGAATTTCGCCGGCGGTCGGTGTTTCGAAACCGGCGAGCATCATCAGGCTGGTGGTCTTGCCGGAACCGGACGGCCCGAGCAGGGTGAGAAATTCGCCTTTGCGAATGTCCAGGTTGAGGTCTTTGACGATCAGGTTCTCGCCGTCGTAGCTCTTCTGCACTCCACGAAAGCTGACCAGCACATCACTGGCCCCTGCGTTTGTATCGACCTGGCTCATACCCACACCTTTGTTGTTGATGACTGCTTGTGGGTTAAGCCTAGTGGTTGCTGACAGGCGCGCAAATCGGGGCGCAGGAGAGAATCGCCTCAGCCGGATGGAAGGTTGGGGGTAGGGATTGCCCTACAAGGATGGCGCTAACAGGTAAGGCAGTGGCGAGGGTTGAGCTGCGAGCCGTAAGAACAAGCCAAAGCGCGTGTCGCTTATGGACATGCCCGAAATTTCCGGCGCTATGGAGATCCCCTGTAGGAGTGAGCCTGCTCGCGATAGCGGTGGATCAGTCACTGCAGTGTTGACTGAGAGAAAGCTATCGCGAGCAGGCTCACTCCTACATTTTGATCGCGGTGACTGTTAGAGGAGTTTGTGCTCCATCGCGTATTTGACCAGTTCAGCCAGCGAGGTGATGTTGAGCTTTTGCATCAGCCGCGCCTTGTGGGTGCTGATGGTTTTGCTGCTCAGCGCCAGTTGCTGGGCGATGTCGTTGACGTTGGCGCCTTGGGCCAGGCGCTCGAACACCGAGAATTCGCGTTCGGACAGCAACGAATGCAATGGCCGCGTGTCAGTCAGGCCGACTTCAAACACCATGCGGTCCGCCAGATCCGGATCGATATATCGCCCACCCGCCGCGACCTTGCGAATCGCCGTGAGCAACAGCGCCGGATCGCTGTCCTTGGTCGCATACCCGGCGGCGCCGACTTTTAATGCTCGCGCAGCCATCTGCGCTTCGTCGTGCATCGACAACACCAGAATCGCTGGCGGGTTGTTCAATGCACGGATGCGCGGGATCGCTTCGAGGCCGTTGACGCCGGGCATGGAGATGTCCAGCAACACAACCTCACACGGCACGCTGCGCAGGGTTTCGAGTAACTGTTCACCATTGCTCGCCTCCCCCACCACTTGCAGATCCTTGGCCAGGCCGATCAATTGCTTGATGCCTTCGCGGACGATGGTGTGGTCTTCGGCTACCAGTACACGGATCACTCGCACTCTCCTCGGTTGTTGTTTCTAAGGGCAAAAGATCGCAGCCTGCGGCAGCTCCTACATTGATCGCATTCCCCTGTAGGAGCTGCCGTAGGCTGCGATCTTCTAGCGATCCAAAGGTACCCAGACATTCAGACTGGTACCCTCCCCCGGCTCACTCTCCAGCTCCAACCGCCCGCCCATGATCAACACCCGCTCACGCATGCCGACCAGACCAAACGAAGTCGGCCGACTGGCAGCGGCTACAAATCCTACGCCATCATCACTGACCGTCAGACACAATTCGTCGCCTTCCAGCGCCAGTGTCAGCTCCACAGTATGCGCCTGAGCATGGCGCATCACGTTGGTCAGCGCTTCCTGCAAAATCCGGAACAGGCCAATTGCCTTGGCATCACTGAGCGCCGGCAGATTGTCCGGCACCTGCACCAGACACGGGATCTGTGTGCGCGCCTCAAATCGGCGCGCCTGCCATTCGATCGCCGAGGCAATTCCGGCGTCGAGAATCGGCGGTCGCAGCGCCGTCGCCACATCGCGCACCAACTGGAACAGCTGGGCGATCAGGCGCTTCATGCTGTTCAGTCGCTCGTTCAGACCGGGGTCGAGTTGCGCGTAGGCCAATTCGCACATCGATGTCTCCAGTTTCAGCACCGTAAGCATCTGCCCTAACTCATCGTGAACCTCGCGGGCAATCCGCGCCTTCTCTTCTTCACGTACGCTCTCAAGGTGCGCCGACAGTTCGCGCAACTGCTCACGGGATGCCGCCAGCTCAAGCTCGATACGCTTGCTCTCGGTGATGTCCCAGACGATGCCATCCCAAACGTAGGCGCCATCCTCCAGTTGTCGGGTAATCGCCTTGATTTCTGCCCAGCGTTGCTCGCCCTGACGCGTGAGGATTCGGCCCTGCCATGACCAGTCGCTATCGGTGTCCAGCGCCTGATCCTGAGTGCGGTGGTAACTGGCCTTGTCATCCGGATGCACCAGACTGCGCAGGCCCATGTCGCGATGAGCAATAACGGCCGGCGCGTAACCGACCAGGCTTTCGCTGCCTTCACTGATGTAGGCAAAGTCGATCTGCCCGGTCACCGGCGCGCGCTCCAGCCGGAAAACCAGCCCCGGCACATTCGCCGCGATGCCTTGCAGGCGTGCCTCGCTCTCCTGCAAAGCCGCCAGCGCGCGACGGCGCTCGGTGACGTCAGTGAGATAAACCACCAGGTATTCGCTGTCGCGAAAGCGCAGAAAACTCAGCGACACGTCCGCCGGCAAAACACTGCCATCGGCGCGCACGCAACTGGTCTCGAAGCTCAGCGGCCCTTCTTCACTGGCCCGCGCGCGCTTCCACAGATTGAGCCAGCGATCCATGTGCAGGCCCGGCTCGAAGTCGATCAGCGGTCGCTCGATCAGTCCGCCCGAGGGATAACCGAGCATGACTTCGGCGGCACGGTTGGCGTAACGCACATGGCTGTCCCAATTCACCCAGAGAATGCCGACGGTGCTTTGATCGATGGAAAACTGTGTCAGCCGCAAGGCTTCTTCGCTGGCGGCGCGCAAGGCGATGTCTTCTCGGGCGGCGAGCAAGCGCTGTTCAAGGCTGTGCTGCTGGCGTCGTTGCCAGAACACAATGGCCACGCAACTGAACAGCATCACCGCGAACAACAGGCTGAGGTTCTGCCAGAACCCCGGCGACTCCGACAGTCGCGGGTATTTCGGTTGCAGCCATTGATTGTGCAACTGCTCCAGATCCTTGGCCGGGATAGCGCGTAAAGCACTCTGGACGATGCCGGCCAGTTCCGGCCAATCGCGGCGCGAGGCGACCCGCAACAACTGCGGCAGACCGATATCACCGACCACCACCAGTTCGGCGAACTCCGGCTCTGCCGACAGACGCCCGAGCTGCGCCTCATCGACCACCGCGTAAGCCGCCTGCTGACTCAACAGCAACTGCAGCGCCTGACGCTCCAGCGGCACGCCTTGCAGGTTCAGATGTGGGTAGGTGCCGCGCAGATAATCGGCCGTGTTACTCGGCATCCGCACCGCCACGCGAGTCTGGCTGTCGAGTTTTTCCAGATCGACGACAGCGCCGGCCTTCTGATCGCTGACAATCAGTTGCGGCACGCGCATGTACGGATCGGAAAACTGCCACAGGCGCAGTGCGCTCGGGGTCTGACTCAGGCCTGGAGCGATGTCGATCTCGCCTTCGCGCAGCGCCGTTTCCAGTTGCGCCAGGTCCTGGAAATTGCGCCAGCTCAGTTCGACGTTGAGCGCCTTGGCCAGCAACTTCATCAACTCGACGTTGGCCCCCGACAGCCGCTGCAGGCGTCGATCGTAGGTTGCATACGGCGCCTGCAACACCAGACCGACGCGCAACTCATCGTGTTGCGCCAGCCATTGCTGCTGGCTCGCCGACAACTGCGCCGCGTGTGTCGGTGGCGCAGGCGCCGCCCAGCCCATCAAGGGAAACCACAAACAGCCGATAACCCACAGGCAGCAAAATCGCTTCATTGAAGTCTCATACACTGACAAATTCTGACCAACCCATTAGGCTGCCGGGATACTTTCTGGCCTGGAATAACCGATGCCCTCTGTCTACCGCCTGGCAATGCCAGCATTGTGCCTGTCGCTGATCCTGCCTTGTGCGTTTTCCGTCGAAGCCGCCGATCCGGCACCTGCCGCCGCCACGGAAAAACCTGCCGAAGAAAAACCCGCCGAACGCCAGCCACTGCTTGAGCGTAGTCAGGAAGAGGCGGCCGCACTGGAACGTAAGGTCCCGGCGCAAGAACAGCAACAATTGCAGGCGGGCAGCGATACATTTCTCGCCCTGTGGAAACCGGCCAACACCGCCGACCCCAAGGGCGCAGTGATCATCATCCCCGGCGCGGGCGAAACCGCTGACTGGCCGCAGGCAATCGGCCCATTGCGGCGCAAATTGCCGGACGCCGAGTGGAGCAGCCTGAGTATCACTCTGCCCGATCTGCAAAGCGATGCCATCGCACCGCGGGTGATCGAGCCTGCCGCCGCGCCGAAAGCGCCGGAAACCGGCAGCAAGGATGCCACCACCGCGCAGCCGATCGAGCAAGCCGCTGGCGGTGAAGCCGAAGTGGCCGATCAAGTGGTCGCCGAAACTACTGAAGAGCAGTCCAAGGCTGACGCCGAGCGAATCTTCGCGCGCATCGACGCGGCGATTGCCTACGCCGAGCAACAGAGCGCGCGCAGCATTGTCGTACTTGGACACGGTACTGGCGCCTATTGGGCCGCACGCTACCTGAGCGAAAAACAAACTTCGCAGGTCGAGAAATTTGTCATGGTTGATGTGCAAACGCCGACCAAGGCCAAACCGGCACTGGTCGAACTGACGCCGACACTGAAGCTGCCGACTGCGGATATTTTCTACATGGACAAGCCGCTGGATCGCAACGCCGCGCTGGAGCGCATGCAGGCAAACAAGCGCTTGAAGACCTCGGCGTTCAGCCAGGTCGCGCTCAAGGCGCTGCCGGATAACAAGGCTGAACAGGAACAATTGTTCCGCCGGGTGCGCGGCTGGTTGAATCCGCAGAGCACCGACTGACCGGTAGACCGAGTCGCCCCCTTCGCGAGCAGGCTCGCTCCCACACTGGATCTGCGTACACAAACCATTGTGGGAGCGAGCCTGCTCGCGAAGGGGCCGGTGCAGGCAAGAAAGATCTAACCGTTAGCGAAAATCCCGCCGCTCACGAACCAACGTGTAGGCATTGTGCAACTCCCGGGTTTTCTCGGTCGCCTCCCGCACCTGCGCCGCCGTTGCGCCGGTGCCGGCAATCTTGTCCGGGTGATGCCGGCTCAACAGCCGCCGGTACGCCCGTTTGATCTGCGCCGGCTCACTGGTCGCCGATACCCCAAGCAATTTCATTGCTTCCTGATAACTCACCGCCGCACTGACGATCGGGCGCTTGCCCGGCTCGTAATCACTGGCCAGTGCCTGCACCTGCTGCGTCGTCCAGCCCAGCCACTTGCCCCACTGCGCCAGCAACTCACGCTCGCTGACACCCGCGCGACCATCGGCCCAGACCATTCGCCAACAGGCGCGCAATACACCTTCGGCAGCATGCGGTTGCGCACTCAGACGCTTCAGATAACCGCGCAGATGATCGCTGCCGGACTTGCCGCGATTGAACGCGGCAATCGCCCGACGCGTTGCCGGCTCGCCCATCTCCAGCGCGCGCATCTCGTTGCGCGCCTGCTGGATATGCCCGTCAGTAACCCGACCGTCGCTCTTGGCCAGACGCCCAAGCAGCACAAACAACAACTCGTCGTTGCGCAGCATTGGCCGCCCGCCGAGCTTCTCGCGCAAATGCCCCCAGCTCTGCAAATGCAGACGCCGATCCAGCGCCTGCCCCAACAATGCCCCAAGCATGGCCCCCGGAATGCTGGCAATCGCAAAACCTGCTCCGGCTCCAATCAGAGTCCCTGGCCACAACATGTCAGCGACTCGCTTCTATCAAGGTTTCAGCTTCGGCGAGACGCTCGTGGGTGCCGACATCCACCCAGTGACCCTTCAGCCGCTCGCCAGTGACTTCACCGTCCGCCATGGCTTTGCGCAGTAGCGGTGCGAGCTTGAAAGCACCGTCCGCGCAGCCGTCGAACAGTTGCGGATGCAGCACAGCGATGCCGCTGTAAGTCAAAGTCGCCGCGTCCGGCTGGCCGTCGAACACTTGCCCGTCGACCAGAGAAAAGTCGCCGGTGGGGTGATGCGCCGGATTGTCCGCCAGCACCAGATGCGCCAGACCATTAATCGGCTGGTGCAGCACGCTGAAGTCGTAATCGGTCCAGATATCACCGTTGACCACCAGAAACGCATCATCGCCGAGCAACGGCAGCGCACGGAAAATCCCGCCGCCGGTTTCCAGTGGCTCGCCTTCCGGCGAGTACTCGATGCTCACGCCGAATTGCGAACCGTCGCCTAGATAATCTTCGATCTGCTGACCGAGCCACGCATGGTTGATGACGATTTGGTCGAAACCAGCGGCCGCGAGGGCGCGCAGGTGATACTCGATCAACGGCATGCCGCCGGCACGCACCAGCGGTTTTGGAGTGGTCAGGGTCAGCGGGCGCATGCGCTCGCCTTTGCCCGCCGCCAGAATCATTGCCTTCATACTGTTGCTCCACCCCGCAGGCTGGTGAACAGCGCTTGCAGCTCGGCCAGCTCAGGACGACGGGCAGTCACTGCTTCTATATAGGAGAAGAAGCGCGGCACGTCGGCCAGGTAACGCGGCTTGCCGTCGCGATGACAGATGCGCGCGAAAATGCCAATCACTTTCAGGTGACGCTGCACGCCCATCAGGTCGCTGGCGCGCAGGAAGTCTTCGAAGTCCGGCTGCACCGGAATGTTCAGCGCCGAGGCTTGCTGCCAGTAACTTTCCAGCCAGCCACGCACGCGCTCTTCAGGCCAACTGAGGAAGGCGTCCTTGAACAGGCAGGTCACGTCGTAGGTCACCGGGCCGTAAACGGCATCCTGAAAATCCAGCACGCCAGGGTTCGGCTCGCTGAGCATCAGGTTGCGCGGCATGTAGTCGCGGTGCACCAGGACTTTCGGCTGGGCCAGGGCGCTGTTGATCAACAGATCGCTGACACGCTGCCATTGCTGCTGCTGGGTCGTATCGAACTCGACGCCGAGTTCACGCTTCACATACCACTCGGGGAACAGTTCCAGTTCACGGCGCAGCAACGCAACGTCATAACTCGGCAACGGTGCCACCATCGGCAACTGCTGAAAAGCCAGCAGCGCTTGCAGGGCATCGCTGAACAATTGCTCGGCATTTTCGCCATCGATCACGTCGAGATAGGTCTTGTTGCCCAGGTCATTGAGCAAAAGAAATCCACGATCGAGGTCTTCGGCATAAATTTTCGGCACATTTATTCCGGATTTCGCCAGCAAAAACGCGATATCCACGAACGGTTTGCAGTTTTCCTGCGGTGGTGGCGCGTCCATCACGACAAAGCTGCGACCGGCTCCTTCCCAACGGAAGTAGCGGCGGAAACTCGCGTCGCTACTGGCCGCAGTCAACGTGGCCGGGGGCACGGCGCCCCAACCCTGATCTGCAAAAAGGATTGCCAACTGCTCATCGAGCCAAACTTTCAGGTGTTGCAAGCGTACATCTT
>Ga0160455_100729_pt1 | contig 13455 bp, 9 predicted proteins | sample HID1972I_E6MG_FD_108206 | JGI IMG/M metagenome (GOLD analysis project Ga0160455, IMG submission 108206) | Enriched pill bug-associated microbial communities from UW Madison campus, WI, USA - HID1972I_E6 MG | ecosystem: Host-associated > Arthropoda: Insects > Digestive system > Unclassified ... | reverse complement strand
GATTTTCCGTTGCAGTTAAGTTTGGATAAATTGTTGGATTTTCTATTAATGCCCCTATGTTTTTTAAATCTCGTCTAGTCCATAGGTGATTTTCAACATATATTTCTCCAGAGGTCGGTTTCATAATCCTTGTAATCATTTTCAATAACGTTGATTTTCCTGCACCGTTTGGTCCAAGTAAACCGTAAACCGAATTCTTCCTGATACATATTGAAACATTATTTACAGCAATTTGATTTTTGAACCTTTTAGTTAGATTCTTTACTTCTAAGGCGTAATCTGTCATGCTAATTACCTCCAAATATCGTTATATATTTCATTGATATTTAAAGAATAAAAGGTAATTATAAGGAATTGATAAGGATTTAATCAGAACGTATTGTTGTCTTGTTGCTAGAGTTACGCTCTTCTTCTAATAGAAAAAACGCACTAAAATTAGTGCGTTAGCTTAACGATTTTTCAGCTGCGTCTGCCTCGTGGTCCTGCATACGAAGCAATATGGTATACACTTGATTACGAGCGATAAGCTCCTCATGAGTGCCCGATTCGGATATTCTCCCAGACTCCATTACATGGATCACATCGGCGTTTTGTACTGTAGATAAACGATGAGCGATTATAATGGTGATGCGATTTTTACCCTGCTCATCTAGCGAAGCCATTACTTGTCGCTCCGTCTCTAGGTCAAGTGCTGATGTTGCCTCATCAAGGATAAGTAGCTCCGGATCTCCTAATAGAGCTCTTGCAATGGCAAGTCGTTGTCGTTGCCCACCAGACAGCGTGATGCCTCGTTCTCCAAGCAAAGTATGATATCCATCCGGTAACGCTATAATATCCTCATGAATACATGCCGCTTTACATACCTCGATCAGCTGCTGCTGGCTGAAACCAACTCTTCCAAGTGTCAGATTAGAGGTAATCGTCTCCGGGTACATATAAGAGTCTTGGAATACAATGGATACCCTATTACTCCAATCTTCAAAGGTCAACTCCTGAAGCGAAAACCCATCGACGTCGATCCTTCCCCGATTCGGCTTGTAAAATCGGATAAGCAGCTGGGCGATCGTTGATTTTCCACCACCGCTTAAACCTACAAAAGCAAGCTTCTCTCCACGATGTGCACGAAAGCTTACCCCATTTAGCACATTTCCTGCTTCTGCAGAATATTGAAACTCCACATTGCTCCAATTCATCGTCTGTAGGCGATGCTTTAACTGCTTATGACCATCCAATTCCTGCTCCTGCCCTAATACCTCCCGAAAACGATCCACAGAGGCGATTACTGCTGGAACATTCATCGTTGTCTGATACAAACCATTAATCGCATCCATCAAATCTCTAGAAAACTGAAACACAATGACAAACATACCGATGCTGAGATCCCCTGTCATCACAGCATAACCACCATATCCAAGCACAAGAAACTGCGTACCGAGACGCAACGACTCACTGAATAATAATTGCTTATTTTGCAAATTTACTTCCTGTAACGAGCCACCCAGTATCGCATCCAATATCCGATTCAACTTGCTTTGTTCCTGTTCCTGACGATTAAATGCCAATACCTCCTTCGTAGAAGAGATGCCCTCTACAAGATGGACGCTCAGATTCGCTCGTTTTTCCTGCAATGCTTTGGATGCAGCCCGCAGGCGTGGCGCAAAATATCGGCCGAGTGGGATAAACAAGCCACCAACCACAAACAATCCCAATAAAATCGGTAAACTAGCAGCACCAATAATAACTGTTAATATAATAAATGATAGTAAATTGTAAAATGTATCGAAGAAAATATTATTATATATGCGCGTGATGCTAGCAATCTCCTGATTGTAATAATTCGTTAAGCGACCGGTTCGTTCATTATGAAAAAAACGTGTAGGCAACTTCTGCATCGTCTTCATATAATGTTCCAATAAATTAACATTGATTCTACGACTAGTAATGTTAAGTCTCATACCCGCTAGCATATGAAAAAGATTGTAAAGTAACACCGAGCCGATAAATACAATTAGCAATGACGTGATCAAATGATATTGCTTGTCGATAAAAACATCATCTATAATAAGCTTTTGCACATATACCATCGAGATGCTAAATACAACCTCAAGCGCTAGCAAAATAAGGCCTACGAGCAACCCAGCCTTTAACGGCTTTGCCCACTTCCATAGCCAAATAAAATTATTCATGCTCATTTTCCCCTTTTAGCAGTTGATAAAACAATCCGCCTCGAGCGATTAATTGCTCATACGTTCCTTGCTCAGCATTTCTTCCTTGATCCACGACGACGATCAGATCGTAATCCTGGACCGTAGAGAGTCGATGGGCTACTGTAATCGTGGTACAATTCTCCATTAATGCATCCAGTGCCTTCTTCACCTCGTATTCGCTTACATTGTCTAAAGCAGAGGTAGCCTCATCCAAGACCAGCACTCTCGGCTTTCTCAAAAATAATCGAGCTATAGCAATCCTTTGCTTCTGACCACCTGATAATTTGATGCCACGTTCGCCGACGACTGTATCATAGCCCTGTGGTAGTTCCATAATGAAATCATGTGCATACGCTGCCCTTGCAGCCTCGACGATCTGCTCATCCGTCGGATCATCGTACGCAAAGGAAATGTTGGCACGAACCGTATCACCATATAAAAATGCCTCTTGAAATACAAAACCGACATGATCTCGTAAGTTCGTTAGATCCAACTGATGTAACGGGATGCCATCCAAATAGATCTCACCCTCCTGTGGATCATAAAATCGTCCAATCAACTTCGTTAATGTTGACTTTCCATTGCCGCTTTTCCCTACTAAAGCTACTTTCTTGCCTGGAGTCACCTCTAGATTGAATTGTTCAATAATTGACTCGCGACCTGGATAAGCGAATGTTACATTTTGAAATAAAAGCTCTCCCTGTACTTCGTGTAACTTAACCGGATCAGTGGGCTGCTTTACTTCTGCTTCTTCCTTCATAAAAAGATACAGCTTTTCCGTCTGAATGATCGTCAGCCGTTGTTCTGTCGTTAATGTCACCATACTCGTCAATAATCGAATAACACGAGTGTAAAGCAACGAGAAGGCGATAAAAGCACCAACCGTAAGCTCCCCGCTCTGCACCATGCTGATGCCGAACCAGAACATCGCTAACGCTCCAAGTCCAATCGTTACTCGACGAACCGTTCCACGTGAGTAAGCAAACCAGTTTTGAGTGTTATTGGCACGTTGCATAAAGGTAAACTGCTCTACAAGTCGCTGAGTATCCCACTTTTGGGCACCAAACGCTCGTAGTTCTAGAAATGCGGAGAAGCTATTGTAGAGCTGTTGATTCGCTTGTGTTCGGCGACTTTGACTTTCTCTCGCCCATATGGTTGCTTTTTTCTCGAAGTAGGGACCGATAAGATAATAGGATAGAAAACATGGGATAATAATTAGGCTGAGGTATGCGTTCGTTTGAACGAGCAATGAGGTAGAAATCAATAACATAATGCCTTGATGAATCAAGCTAGGAAAATATCTTCTATAAATGTGCTGGAGTTGATTAACTTCTTCCTTAAATAAAGATAAAGTTGAGCCTGCTGCATTCTTTTCATAATAAGGAAGTCCGAGGTAACGAAGCTGCTCTAGCATTGCCCGCAAAACATCCATCGCAGGCTTCTCCTGCAAAATACGTTCTACACGCTTGCGTGCAGCAGCTAATATAATGCTGATCACGAACAGCGCTGCGAGAACTAATAATATTTTTCCGAACTGCTCATAATCACGAGTTGGTATAACATCATCAATAAAATACTGAATAAACTTCGGAATCGACATCTCAATCGCAGATACAATCAATGCAAATAAAATAAATAAAAGAAAATGCCCCTTATATGACTTCAAAAATGACAGTATCCACAAATATACTTTTAGCTGCTTCATCCCCTATCCCCCTTATTGTATATAGTCTTCCTACTACTTTAAAGATTACGTAAATTTTGTCAATAATCTATAACAAATATAAAAAACCGCCACAAGTTTAATCTGTGGCGGCTATAATCTGGAGTAATTTCTGCAAATTGCTTTTTAATATTCTGTCCCATCTCGGTAAAGTCCATTGATTCGGGCATAGTAATCTATAGCGTCATGAACTGTCCTTGCCTTGCTAGATACGCTTCCTTCTCCTTGTAATCCGGCATGATACTGCCGACACGTCGCCAGAACGAGCGGTCATGGTTCATATGATGCAGGTGGCACAGTTCATGAATAATGACATAGTCGATCACTTCAATTGGAGCCATCGCCAGGCGATAGTTGAAGGTGAGTTTTTTATCTGAGCTGCAGCTTCCCCACTTCGTTCTAGATTCAACGATATCGAAGCTTTTCGGCTTAACCTTCAGCGCGATCTGATAGCTTTTAATGCGCTCACCAACAATTTTTTTACAGCTGGAAAAATAAAACTTCTTCAAATTCTTCTTAAGCTCTTCTTCGCTTAGGTCTCCAACTTCGATCAGTTCGTGAAGATCGTATTCTTTCCCCAGATGAAGGAACTTGCCTGTTTGCACATATTCGCGCGCCTTAGGGGTTTCTTGAGCCTTTGCAATGAGCTGTGATTTCTCTATGATCCAGTGTCCGTAATGCTTCACGGCCTTTATTATGACATCGTCACTCGTATCATTAGGAACCTTGACCGTTACGAGTCCTTGAGCATCCATATGAAGGGAGATTTTCTTTCTTTTCGAATATTGCGCATTGCATGTTATGAGATGACCTTCAAAGTCGATTTTCATGTTAACCTTCGTTTCTATAATTTCTTCTTTGTTGACTTGCCGTTAGCTTTCTCTATATACTCATCAGCCTAGGAACCTTACTGCTCTACTAAAGTCGATTGATAACAAAATTTCTTTTACCATTTATGTCTAAGTCGCTTTATATCTTGTATGGGTGGGAAGCCAAACATCCGAGAATACTCACGGCTGAATTGAGAGGGGCTTTCATAGCCTACCCTATACGCTACATCGGTTGCATCTGCTGATTCAGTTAATAATAGGCGACGGGCTTCCTGTAGTCTAAGCTGTTTTTGAAACTGAATAGGACTCATAGCTGTTACCTCTTTAAAATGCCTATGGAGTGAAGAAACACTCATATTTGCTACTTCAGCAAGTTCTTCAATTCGAAAAGAACGAACATAGTTATTCGTAATTTGTTCAATTACATCTTTAATTTGATGGGTAGAGCTTCCTTCCATAACAATTTGCTCTAAAACAGTCCCATGCTGCCCTTGCAGAATCCGATAAAGAATCTCCTTCGTAATAAGAGGGGCAAGAACCGGAATATCTTCAGGTTTGTCTAACAAACGAGCTAATCTGAGGACTGCATCCAATAATGACGATTCCATCTGGCTGACAAACATAGCTCGCTTTGGATTTTCTTTCAGATCAACTCGATTTTGGGAGCTATGTAAGACTTCTAAGATTTGACTCGTTGAAAATTCAAGTTTTAAACCCAAATACGGAGCATCGGGAGAGGCTTCAGTGACTTGGGCGCTTACAGGCAAATGAACGGATGCAACAAGATAATCCGCAGGACTATAACTAAAACGCTCCTGTGCCAGCCATACATCCTTCGCTCCTTGAACAACCATACATAAGGAAGGTTTGTAAACTCCATGTTTCGGTACGGACGAATTCGAGTCACGCAAGAAAAATAATGACTGAATATCGGTTAGATGAACACCGTCCTTTTCTGAGTAAAGCTCAATAATCTGGGCGAGCTCATTCTGCAGCTTAGTAATTATTTCAGACATTTGATCCCCCCTCTTTCGTAATTTTTGATAGATTAATTATAGTTCATGTTTACCTATTATATAAGTAGAAGTGAGAGGATTAGGCAAACATTTGACATGAATGAGATATCGGTCTGCTCGTCATTCGATACATAATAAGGATGTTACACTTTATTTTTAAACACGGGAGGATTTATATGCAAGAAAAAATAATATTGAACAATGGTGTTGAGATGCCTATTCTAGGTTTTGGTGTTTTTCAGATTGCTGATCCGAATGAATGTGAACAAAGCGTCTATGACGCTATCATGGCAGGCTATCGTCTGATTGATACTGCTGCCTCTTATCTAAATGAAGAAGCAGTAGGCAGAGCGATTAAACGTAGTGGAGTGGCAAGAGAGGATTTGTTTATCACTACGAAACTTTGGGTTCAGGATGCCGGTTATACGAATACAAAGAAAGCATTTAAAAAATCACTGGACAGATTGCAATTGGATTATTTGGATTTGTATTTGATCCATCAGCCATTTGGTGATGTACATGGCTCATGGAAAGCTATGGAGGAATTGTATCGTGATGGAACAGTACGTGCTATTGGTATTAGCAACTTTCAGGCAGATCGTCTGATCGATCTGATTATTCATAATGAAGTAGTTCCTGCCGTAAACCAGGTTGAAACACACCCCTTTAACCAGCAAATCGAAAATGAAAAATTTATGAAAGAGAATAATGTTCAAATCGAATCATGGGCGCCTTTTGCAGAAGGGAAAAATAATTTGTTCCAGAATGAAATTTTAGTATCCATAGCTGGAAAGTATAATAAATCCGTTGCTCAGGTAGTATTACGTTGGTTGACACAAAGAGAAATTGTTGTGATTCCAAAATCTGTGCGTAAAGAAAGAATTATTGAAAATATCAATATCTTTGATTTTGAATTAAGTCCAGAGGATATGAAGTCGATTACTACGTTAGATACGAAACAGAGCTTGTTCTTTTCTCATAACGATCCTGAAATGGTGAAATGGATCGGCACCAGAAAACTCGATATCTAACAATCGGTTTCTAGTAAAGTTTTCATATGTGTATATTATTGTTATTTTTTTAAGTATACTATAATGAGTTTGAGTATCTGTACAAATAGATAGGAGTAATTACACATCATGATCAAACGACTCACTGCACTATTTTCGATTCCCTCTTATGCCTTACTCTTTTTATGTATGGTCTTACAGGGAATGGGGATTTCACTCAGCGTCCCCTTTTTATCAATATATTTCACGGAACAACTTGGAGTATCTGTTGGTATGTTTGGTGTTTTTCTTGCCGTCACGTTAATTGCTGGGATATTTATCAGTACGCTCATCGGGAGACACTCTGATCACGGTTTGAATCGAAAACATATTTACCTTGTCTCTACGCTTTGTAATGCTTTGGCTTATAGCGGATACTTGCTCATTGAGAATTTTACGATCTTGTTTATCTATATGATCGTATTCACTGCCCTTGGTGCACCAGGGATGCCTCAATTGTTCGCCATTTCTCGGGAAGCAGTGAGTAATAGTAGTTTTACTGATCATGCTTTTGCTAATTCTACCTTGCGTTCTGCCTTCTCTCTCGGTTTTATTACAGGTCCTTTAATCGGTACCCTTCTAATCGCTAATTTTGGATTTAAGGGAATATTCTCTGGTACGATCGGAGTTTTCTTGCTTGTTACCTTACTCGTATTTCTATTTCTTAAATCAAATACGATTCTCAAAGAAACTACTGTTCAAACGAAGGTTAAAAGCTTCCGATTGGGTCAGAACCCAAGGATTCTGCTCCCATTTCTGATTCTAATATTGATGTATATCGCACACTGGACGAGCAGCCTCAATACCGCCCTCTTTATTACAAATAATCTAGGAGGAACGACAAGTGATGTCGGGCTAGTCAGCAGTATTTGTGCTGCATTGGAAATTCCTTTTATGATCATGCTCGGTCTACTCAGTGCAAAGTACAGTAACCGGATCTTAATGCTGAGTGGAGCCATCATCGGAGGAGTTTATTATCTCATTGTCATTGTTTCAGGCGCAATGTGGCAGATGCTTACAGCCCAAATTCTGCTCGCCGTTTTTGTTGCTGTTATTTCAGCGATAGGTATTAGCTACATCCAAGATCTGCTTCCAAGCATGCCTGGCTATGCATCTACGCTCTACTCTAATTCATCCACGATTGGAAGACTGATTGGTAGTCTTGTTGGTGGGGGATTAGCTAGTATTGTAGGTTATCGGTATTCCTTTGTTTTCTGCTTCATCCTCATCTTTATATCTGCAATCATGCTTGCGGTAAGCGGATGTTACTCTGTAAGTGAAACACAAAGTTTAGCTTAATCTACACCTGATATAACAAAGGCTAATCTACAACAATTCGTAGATTAGCCTTTGTTTCTTTATTTAGTCTTGCTTATCATTAATAATTTTTTTGTAAGGATTCGTTCACTAACTTAATGCGTAGATCCTTGATAACCTTGCTGATCATCAACCTTCACTCGTTTTACAAAAAATGAAATAACTAATCCAATTAGTGAAAGAATTAGAGCAAATACAAATGCATGCTGTACACCCGAAGTAAAACCAGCTAAAATGTTTTCTGGATTTTCAGGATCTATGACGTTACTTAAGTAACGAGTTTGTCCGGCACTTAAAATACTTACCGCAACTGCTGTTCCAATCGCACCTGAAACTTGCTGTAGCGTATTCATTATTGCCGTACCGTGAGGATAAAATTGTGGCGGCAGCTGATTTAATCCATTCGTCTGAGCAGGCATCATGATCATTGATATTCCAATCATCATAAAGACATGAAGTGTAATAATCATACTTAAAGGTGTTGTAGGTTTAATGCCTGTGTACAAAAATAAAACAATGGAAACTACTATTAACCCTATCGTGACTAGCCATTTTGGACCGAATTTGTCAAACAATCTTCCCATTACAGGAGATAAAAATCCATTCAGTAAACTACCTGGCAACAGAACAAGACCAGCAGTCAAAGCAGTTACAGCGAGTCCTTGTTGTAAGTACATCGGTAGAATAAGCATGGATGAAAGCATCATCATCATACAAATAAAGATGAGAATTAAACCAATCGTGAACATAGGATACTTGAACGCACGAAGATCCATCATCGGTTCTTTTACTTTCAACTGACGAATACAGAAAATCAGCAATGATATAATTCCTATTGCCATAGTGATGATTACAATAGGGCTGCTCCATCCTCCACCTGATTCACCATGGCTACCTGCACTACTGAAACCATACACGATACCACCAAAGCCTAAAGTGGAAAGAATTATAGAAATGATATCAATTTTTGGTTTAGTTAATTGAGAAATATTAGGTAAAAATAATAAACCACAAACGATAGAAATAATGAAAAACGGTAGTGATATCCAAAAAATCCAGTTCCAGCTCAGATTAGCTAGAATTAACCCGGAAATACTTGGTCCACTTGCAGGAGCAAACATAATGACAAGTCCGATAAGTCCCATTGCTGAGCCGCGCTTCTCAATAGGGAAAATGACTAAGATCGTATTAAACATAAGCGGCAGCAATAATGCTGTGCCAATTGCCTGTAACACACGAGCTACAAGCAACATCTCAAAACTTCCTGCAAGTGCTGCTACAATCGTTCCAGCTATAGAGAAAAGTAAGGATGTTGTGAATAATTGCCTTGTAGTAAACCATTGTAGTAGCATACCTGAAACGGGTACTAGTATACCTAGTACGAGTAAATAGCCTGTAGTTAACCATTGAATCGTTGTTGGACCAACCTCTAGTAAGCTCATTAACGGTGTTAATGCAACGTTAAGTGCTGTTTCACCAAAGAGACCAATAAAACCACTAAGTAGCATTGCGAACAATATAGGCAATACTTTATATTGTTTTGTTTCTTGCTGCTGTTGCGAAGCAGTTGACTTCATAACATTCTCCAATATGTGTTCCTCCAATATTCATATAAATTCTCTCTCTAAACGTAATCTATCTTCTTAACTTTTTTGTTATGGTCTCCTTCCAAAAAAAAATAAACTAGCAGTGATGATATCTCCTTCAAAAAAGTCTACGATCAACGATAATGGTTGATCGTAGACTTTTAATTTAAAAGATACATTCTTTATTATAGCAATATTTCTTTAGCATTGAAATGTTTTTGCATACAGCCGAGAGATATTTTTACGTCTATTAAAACTCACAGATCTATCATTGGTGTTACAAATGATTAAGCAGTTGAATCACTTCGATTGAGACAGTCGTTTTTCAGTTAAATGTCATCCAAGCGGTTTTGCCTAGTACTTCAAAGTCTTGCTTGAACCAGAAGTTCTGTGACTTATCGATAGAGTATACATACATTCGTTTATTTGGATATTGTTCTTTTAGCCAATTTACGAAATGCTTAGCATATCCTTTACCTTCAAAATCTTTTAAAATATCAAGGGCTTCAATAAAAACATAGTTTTTACTATTTTTGATCTCTATATAGAAATCTTTTTGTAAATACTTCTCATCTTCACTAAAATAATATTTCTCTGCTTTTTGAATCAATTCTTTAGGTGAAGTTAGCTCCCAAATAACTCCATACCCTGCTAATTCCCCATCTACTTCAATAAGGTTAATAAGTGGTGGTAAATCTGCAACAGGTTTTTGTGAGAGCTCATTGGCATGATAAGTATCATGAATATTTACTAGCTTAGCTTGCATTTCTGTATTGAACGGCATTGATGTAATTGTAATCATGTAAATCCCCTTTTGTTTTTATGCTCACATATTTCTGGATAATCACGATAATTGACCAGGTCCTTCGTTGATTGTAATATATTTCGTTTATAAAATCGACTAATTGTATTATGTCAATAATTTCTTAATCTCGGCAATTAATTGCTCTCGTCCAGGCTCCACGGATTCACCGAACTGCTGCAATAGCTGTTCTAGAAGCAAATGATATGCCTTTTCAAAAGAATCACTATTGTTACACTCGATATCGGGTAACACTCCTATATCATTCCAACTACCTTTTGTTATAGGGTTAATTGGATAAGCATTTGGAATAAAAGCTTGGAAATGATCATTTACGCGATGAACACTGCCTGCATTTGCTTTGCCAGCTGTCTTTTCGCCGATAATTTTTACTCTTTGAATGGCTTGTAGACTGTATGCGAACTCTTCAGCACAGGATCCAGTATTGTGACTGGTTAAGATATAAACAGGCTTATTTGCACCAAATCTTTCTCCTGGTACAAAAGGATGGCTCCAAATTGACTGGATTTTATCGTATTGTCCCCAATAAATATCATTTAAATGTACTGGTGGGGAGCCGTCTAACAAGTAACTAGCAATAAATGCACTCATTAATGAAGAACCGCCGTGATTGTTTCTCAGATCGATGATCAACCCGTCTGTACCTGAAATAAAATTCATCGCGTGAGCTGCTGTTTTTCCAGCATGTTCCGGATAAGCAAACTCGTTGAAGACGACGTATCCTATATTTCCTGGTAGTTTTTCTACTCGTTCAAATCCATAATTATTTAGTTTTTGTCGCAATAATAAGGTTTCATCATTTATCGGATCGTACTGTTGAATGGGCAGAATTGATTCACTAAAGAAAAAAGTCAAATGTTTGTCATTACTTATCTTTTGTAGATCCCCCGTAATTTTCTCTGCTAAAGTAAAACCATTATCAGCCTTGTAATAATCACCGTCAGATAGCTTTTCAAGCAATGAAGCCTTCATGATTTCGGCAGTGTTAGGAAATATGTAATAATCGAGTAGCAGGCGAGCAAGAGATCCAACAGTACTTTTAACAAACAAATCATCCAGTTTAAGAGAGGCCAATTCATATCTTCCTTTCCGCCACGGCATTTTATTAATCTACTTTCATTCCTATATTTTCCACTTTAACTATATAATACAGAAAACAAAATGTATATAACAGGATGATAATTTAGGATGTAATTCCTTGTTTTAATTGATAAACTGTATTAAAACAGCAATTTCATATATATATAACACCACTGATACAGAGGAATACTCCAAAGACCCTCAGCTAAATAAAAAAGTCGCTTTCCTTTTGCAATGGAAAGCGACTTTTTGTGCAGTTTAAATAAATTGTGCTCTATGGAATTAGAGGTGATGGATGTTCATTTATTTTATCAGCTACAATTGTATAAAAAGCCGGGACTCCACTATTAATATGATGTGGCTCTTCTTCTAATTACCTTCAACAAGATTGGCATCAAAGTAATTAGAACCTTTGCTTGAAAAAGGATGAAAATCAGTCAAAATGAGTCGTCCATTGTTTTTTAGCAAATTATTAATCAACTCAAAAATAGGGTTTAGATCAGAGAAGTAATGTAAAATCCCAAATTCCATTAGAACTAAATCATAATTCCTAAGATTCATCTCAGCTGGAATATTAAGAACATCGGCTACAATGTAATTAAGTTTCACATTAGCATAACGAGCAACTTCTAAAGCGTATCGTTTGTTCTTCTTGCATTAGTTACCTCCATCTATTTTTTAAAACAATTTTAGTTCAACTACATATTTCCCATCTCATAGATTTTTTGCAACGTATTAAGGTGCAATGATTGATCTTCGGGTGACTCAGCGAATTTGTACCACTCCACAAGTCTGTAGCCGAACATAACAAGGATTAGCTCATAGATACAATGATCAGAGATATTGGACACATCTGTATATTCTGAAAAACCTTTGTAATACGCTGGAATGCATTTACGGTAGTATTCAATCATATGACTGACGTCCGCTTCATCCGCTATGAAACTCGCGATATCCTCGCCCATGTACCCCCATCCTGCGGTATCCCAATCAATTAGTACGATTCGATTATCCGTAAAGAAGATATTTTCCACCCAAAAGTCCCTGTGGCAAAGTACTATTGGCAACTTTTCAATGCGATTGAATATATCGTCCGCATTGTTATCTATATCTATGATCATTTTGCACAAATGCTGCGGAATTTCGCAGTCATCGGAACGAATATAATCATACACAACATCCCATGACCGGTAACGTAGATAGTAGTTTTTCGTAAACTCAATCTTGCTTAAATTGGACAGATTCTGCAATACGTTTGGTCGTTCAGTGTATAACTTGCCTTGAAATCTCCCCAATTCTTCTGCTATACGTTCATACATTTCCGAGGTCAGATGTAAGCCTGACACACCATCAATATATTCCATCCACAGTTGAATCTCATCGCCATTAATTTCGGCGTGATAACATTCGGGACTGCGGAACGAATCGGATAGAATATTTTTGAAATCCGATGCGTAAAGGTCGTATTCTCTTCGCCATGAATCAGGATCGCCATAACGCTCAAATTTTTTCTGTGTTTTCCAAACTACTTTATAGGGCAGATGTTCACCATCGGAAATTTCAGCCATGCCTGTTGCAAGCCGAACATCTCCAATTGTCCCTCCTTGAAGCTCTTTGAGTTGATAATCTACATGAAGTACCGTCTTATCAAGCATTTTACTCAAAACAAGCTTTAGTAATTCTGGCTTTACATCGTTATTGTTATTCATTCTTGTATCCTCCGTTTTTCCGCTTATGTTGCATAGCGATTGACTTTTGCCACGCTCGTTTATCTCTGAGATATCCGGTTTTATCATCTGCAAATTTAGTTTCTTGTTTCTGTAT
>Ga0160455_100727_pt1 | contig 13496 bp, 14 predicted proteins | sample HID1972I_E6MG_FD_108206 | JGI IMG/M metagenome (GOLD analysis project Ga0160455, IMG submission 108206) | Enriched pill bug-associated microbial communities from UW Madison campus, WI, USA - HID1972I_E6 MG | ecosystem: Host-associated > Arthropoda: Insects > Digestive system > Unclassified ... | reverse complement strand
CTGCAGGTCGTGCAGGAGCGCGGCGGCGCGCGGATGCCGCTGCATCTCCAGGATGCCCAGCAGATAAAGGCGGGCACCGGCCATCGAGCGGCGGCGTTCGCTGCCGGGGTTGCCGTCGGAACTGCCGGAGGGCGGCCGCGTTCCGGAAGCCACCTCGGCGACTGTCGTCGAGGTCATTGATGGTGGTACGGCGGCTGTCGCTTCCACCGCCTCCCCGCCGGTGACGAGATAGCCAGCGCGTACCAGCTGGATCAGCATCGCTGGCGCATCCGGCCCCACCAGCGCCGTCAGCGTGGCAAGGTCGCGCTGGCCGTCGCACAGGATCAGCAGGCGGCGCTGGCGCATGTCCAGCGGCGCGCGATGCGCCTGCAATGCGGTTCGGGCTTGGTCTGTCTTGCGCGGAAGCATGGTCGGGCCACGGAAAGCGGTGCAGGCCGAGCCTGAACGGCGGCCATTAAACCCGGATGACAATGCGGCACGTGCACACGCGCCACGCTAGCGTTCCGCACGACCGCCCATAACGCCGGAGCCTGCCCGGCAGCGGTGCCGACCACGATCGCTTCCAGGAGATATGCCCGATGAAAACATTCCCCGTTGCCGGCCTGCTGGCGCTGTCGTTGGCCGCCTGCAGCCAAGGGCCGGAATCCAGCACCGCCGCCATGTCGCCGACCAATGGCGCGGGCAGCGACCCGGACATGGCCACGGTGTCTGCCGTGGATACCCGCAGCGACAGCCCGGCGCGCCTGGATGGTTTCGGCGCGGTGGCGCTGGGTGCCAGCGTGGATGAACTGCGCAGCCGCTTCGGCGCACCGCTGCAGGGGCTGGCCACCGACGCGGCCGGCAGGCCCCAGCCGGCGGACGATCGCAGCGACGAATGCTATTACCTGCGTCCTGAAAAGGAGGCGCCGGAAGGTCCCTATCTGATGATCGAGGGGCGCAGGCTGGTGCGCTACGACGTGCGGGGGCCGGCGATCGTTGCCCCGGGTGGTGGCCGGGTCGGCATGACGCTGGGCGAACTCCAGCAGCTCTATCCGGAGCGTGGCGACGTGGAGCCGGACAAGTACGACGACCAGGCGCAGCACCTGCGCGTGCGTCCGGCGCAGGACGGGCAGGGCATCATCGATTTCGCGCTGGGCGCGGGTGGCAAGGTGGAATCCTGGCGCGTCGGCCTGCCGCCGCAGGTGGACTACGTGGAAGGCTGCGGTTGAGGCACGGGCGGACAACCGGTCAAGCGCCGGCCGCAGGCAGCCGGGCAGCGCCCGGCCCTACCTCTCGGGCTCGGGGGGCGGCAGCTGCTCTTCCTCGGCGCGCTCGTTGCCCGGCAGGCTGGGCCGGGTTTCCATCAGCAGCGACAGCGCGGCCTTGGCCATCAGGTGCGCGCTGACCGGCGCGGTGATGAACAGGAACACGGTGATCAGCAGCTCGCGTGGTTGCGGATCCTGGCCCAGGAAGATGTGGTAGCACACCGATGCGACCAGCACGCAGCCAACGCCCAGCGTGCTGGCCTTGGTGGGTGCATGCAGGCGCTTGAAGAAGGTCGACAGCTTCACCAGCCCAAGCGCGCCCATCAGGATGAAGAAGCAGCCGAACAGCAGCAGGATGGACAGGGCGATCTGGATGACGGTGATCATTCGACGATATCCCTGCGCAGCACGAACTTGCTCAGTACCACGGTGCTGCCGAAGCCGAGCATCGCGATGATCAGCGCGGCCTCGAAGTAGATTGCCGAATTGAGGTACATGCCGAACAGCATCAGTTCGGCGATCGCGGTCACCGACAACGTGTCCAGGGCAAGGATGCGATCGGGCACGGTGGGGCCGCGCAGCAGCCGCCAGGTGGCCAGCAGCATGGCCAGGCCGACCACGTGCATGCATACCACCAGGGTGGTCTGGATGACCTGGAATCCGGTCATGGGAAGATCTCCATCAACGGGGTTTCGTAACGGCGCTTGATCGTCGCGATCAGGTCCTGTGGATCGTCCAGGTGAAGCACGTGCACCAGCAGGAATTTACGGTCGTCGCTGAGCGCGGCCGATACCGTGCCCGGCGTGAGGGTGATCATGCTGGTCAGCGCGGCGATGCCGTGGATGTTGGCGATGTCCAGCGGCAACCAGATGAAGCCGGGGTGGAGATTCTTCTCCGGCCCAAGGACCTGCAGGGCCACACGGATGTTCGATACCAGGATGTCCCACAGGGTGACCACCACTAGCTTCGGCAGCGGTCGAAGCGTGCCGATGCGTGCGAATTCACGGTCCAGCCGCGCCGCGAAAAGCGGCACCACCAGCCCAAGCAGCAGCCCCAGCACGAACTGTCCGACGGTGAAGCTGTCCGACATCAGCAGCCAGAACACCACGACCATGACGGTCAGCGGCAGCGAGGGAAAGAGGCGGCGGAACAGGGAACGTTTCTGGTTCATGGCTGGCGGATCTCCGGCGTGGTCGCACGGACCTGTTCCACGTAGCCGGATGGCTGCAGCAGATCACTGGCGATGGCATCGGCATGGCGCATCAGCGGCGCGGCGAACACGGTCATGCCGATCCCGTACACCAGCAGCAGGCAGGCGGCCAGCAGTTCGATCCGGCGGGTCGGTGCCTTGCGTGGCCTGGGTGCATCGGGCTCGGCATTGGGCACGCGCCAGAACAGGCGGATGCCGCCGCGGGCCAGGCCCATGATGACCAGCAGGCTGCTGCCCAGTATCGCTGTCCACACCGGAGCGGTCAGTGCCGGCGGCATCCCGGACAGCAACGCGGCCTTGGCCAGGAAGCCGGACAGCGGTGGCAGGCCGGCGACGGAGATCGCAGCGATCAGGAACAGCACCGCCGGGGTTTCCTTGCCCGGCATGGGTGCGATGACTTCCTTGCGGTCGCTGGCACCGCCGCGTCGGCGGCGGATCAGGTCGGCCACCAGGAACAGCGCGGCGGCCACGAAGGTACTGTGCGGCAGGTAATACAGGCCGGCGCCGAGCACCTGCTGGTTGCCCACCGAGAAGGCGATGAACAGCGTGGCTGCCGACACCACTACCAGATAGGAGATGAGCACGCGCAGGCGCACCGCTGCCAGCACGCCCAATCCGCCCAGCACCAGCGTGGCCACGCCCGCCCACAGCAGCCAGTCGCGGCCATAGCCGGCCATTGCGCCGGCGTCGTCGCCGAACCACAGGGTCTGCACGCGCAGCACGGCATACAGGCCCACCTTGGTCATGATCGCGAACAGCGCAGCCACCGCCGCCGGCGCGCGGGCATAGGATTCCGGCAGCCACAGGTACAGCGGCATCAAGGCGGCCTTGGCGCAGAACACCAGCAGCAGCAGGCCCAGGGTGGCCTTCACCAGCACCAGGTGCGATGGCGGCACCTCGGCGATGCGCTGGGACAGTTCGGCCATGTTGAGCGAACCCAGCGAGGCGTAGAGCAGGCCCAGTGCGATCAGGAACAGCGTGGAAGCGGTGACGTTGAACACCACGTAATGCAGGCCGATGCGCATGCGCAGGCCGCGGCCGCCGCTCAGCAGCAGGCCGTACGAGGCGATCAGCATCACCTCGAAGAACACGAACAGGTTGAAGATGTCGCCGGTCAGGAAGGCGCCGTTGAGGCCGACCAGCTGGAACTGGAACAGTGCGTGGAAGTGCGGCGCGCGCCGGTCCCAGCCCGAGCAGGCGTGCATCAGGCAGGCGATCGCCAGCAGCACCGTGGTCAGCAGCATCCATGCAGAAAGACGGTCGGCCACCAGGGCGATGCCCAGCCGCGCCGGCCAGTCGCCCAGCAGGTAGACCAGCGCATTGCCATCGGCGGTGCGTGCGAACAGCAATGCCACCGACGCGAACAGCGCAGCCATCGCCGTCCACGCCACCGTGCGCTGCACCTTCGGTCCATACCGGCGATGCTCGACGAACAGCGACAGCGAAGCGCCGAGCAGCGGGATGAGGATCGGCAGGATCGCCAGGTGGTTCATGCGTGGTCCTCGTCACGGCGCGGCGGCGCATCCTCGTCGGGCTCATGGGCGTCGACGTGGTCGCTGTGGTTGTCGCTGCGGCTGCGGATGGCGAGCACGATGGTCACCGCCGTCATGGCGAAGGCGATGACGATGGCGGTCAGCACCAGTGCCTGCGGCAGCGGGTCGGTGTAGTTGCCGAGGTTGGCATCCAGGCCCTTCTTCAGCACCGGCGCCTTGCCTTCCACCAGCCGCCCGCCGGCGAAGATCAGCAGGTTGGTGGCGTAGGACAGGAAGGTCATGCCAAGAATGACGTCGAAACTGCGCGCGCGCAGCAGCAGGTAGACGCCGAGCATGGTCAGCACGCCGATGGCGCTTGCCAGGGCCAGTTCCATCAGCGCATCTCCCCGGTCAGCGCGGAACGTTTCCGCGGATCAATCTCGCCGCGGCGGGCGGTGCGGGTGCGCGACGGCTTGATCGTGCCCATCATCGAAAGCATCAGCATCGCGCCGCCGAACACCACCAGGTATACGCCGGTGTCGAAACCGATCGCACTGGCCAGCGGGACCTCGCCGATCAGTGGCAGATGCAGGTCCAGGTGGCCGCTGGTCAGGAACGGCACGCCGAACAGCATGGAGGCCGCGCCGCTGGCCACGGCCACCAGCAGGCCTGCGCCGATGCAGCGGATGTAATCGAAGCCGAAGCGCGATTCCACCGACGCGGTGCCCTGGATGACGTACTGGATCAGCAGCGGCACGGCCAGCACCAGGCCGGCGATGAAGCCGCCCCCCGGCGCATTGTGGCCACGCAGGAACAGGAAGATGGACACCGTCAGCGTCAGCGGGAACATGATCTGCGCCAGGTCAGCCGGTACCGGCAGCTTGATCGGCGGGCCGGGCATGATCTGTTCCGGCGCCATTCGCGAACGGCGCAGCATGGCGTGCACTACCAGCGCGGCGATGCCGAACACGGTGATCTCGCCGAAGGTATCGAAGCCGCGGAAATCGACCAGGATCACGTTGACCACGTTGCTGCCGTAGGCCTCCGGCAGCGCACGGGCGACCATTTCGCCGGCCATGGTGTTCGGCGGCAGGGTCATTGCGGTGTACGCCAGCGCCGCCATGCCCAGGCCGGCCACCAGCGCGATGGCGGCATCGCGCCAGCGTCGCAGCGCCGAGCGTTCGCTCACCGATTGCGCGGGCAGGTAGTTCATGCCCAGCAGCATCAGCACCAGGGTCACCATCTCCACCAGCAGCTGGGTCAGCGCCAGGTCCGGAGCGGACAGGAACACGAAGGTCATGGCCACCATCAGGCCGACGCCGCCGACCAGCAGCACCGCCAGCAGGCGTTGCTTGTACATGCGCAGCGTTGCCATCGCGCAGGCCATCATCACCGCCCACAGCGCCCAGCCCAGCAGCGGCATGTGCTGCGGCGACGGCCAGTCCGGCAGGCTCGGCGCGGCAAGCCAGGGAGCCGCGCCAGCGATCACCGCCACCACCACCAGGCCCATCAGCATGCGCTGCAGGCTGCCATTGGCGATCCCCGCGGTGAGCCGCTGGGCCAGCGATGAAAGCAGGTCCAGCTGGTGGTGGAAGACATTGCGGCCGGTCGGCTGGTTGCGTACCGCATGCAGGTCGATGAGTCTGCGCAGGCCGAAGTACAGTGCGATGCCGCCGGCCACGCCGATCGCACTCATCGCCAGCGGCAGGTTGAAGCCGTGCCATATCGACAGGCTGTACGCCGGCATGTCGGCACCAAGGATGGCTGCGGCGCCCGCGTGCAGCACCGGGGCGATGGTCAGTGCCGGGGCGATGCCCACGGCCACGCAGATCACCACCAGGATCTCCACGGGCACCTTCATCCAGCGCGGTGGCTCGTGCGGCACGCGATCGAGATCGTGCGGGCCATCGCCGAAGAAGGTGTCGTGCACGAAGCGCAGGCTGTAGGCCACGCCGAACACGCCGGCCAGCAGTGCGGCGATGGACATCGCCACGCGCATCGTTTCCGGCCCGCCGGAGTCCAGGGCTTCGGCGAACAGCATTTCCTTGGACAGGAAGCCGTTGAGCAGCGGGATGCCGGCCATTGCCAGCGAGGCGATGATCGCCAGCGCGCTGGTGAACGGCATCAGCCTGCGCAGGCCGCCCAGGCGGCGCATGTCGCGGGTGCCGGTTTCATGGTCGATGATGCCGGCGGCCATGAACAGCGAGGCCTTGAAGGTGGCGTGGTTGAGGATATGGAATACGCCGGCCACCACCGCCATCGGCTTGGAGAGGCCGAACAGCATCGTGATCAGGCCCAGGTGCGAGATCGTCGAGTAGGCGAGCACGCCCTTCAGGTCATGCTGGAAGATCGCGTTCCAGGCACCGATCAGCAGCGTGGCCGCGCCGATGCCGCTGACCGTGTAGAAGAACAGGTCCGTGCCGGCCAGGGCCGGGTGCAGGCGCGCCAGCAGGAACACGCCGGCTTTCACCATGGTGGCCGAGTGCAGGTAGGCCGACACCGGGGTCGGCGCGGCCATGGCATGCGGCAGCCAGAAATGGAACGGGAACTGGGCGCTTTTGGTGAAGATGCCGGCCAGCACCAGGAACAGCGCATAGGGGTACAGCGCGCTGGCACGGATCTGGTCGCCCGCGGCAAGTACCACGTCCAGGTCGAAGCTGCCGACGATGCGGCCGATCAGCAGCACGCCGCCCAGCAGCGCCAGGCCGCCGCCGCCGGTGATCACCAGCGCCATGCGTGCGCCTTCGCGGGCGTCCTGGCGGTGCGACCAGAAGCCGATCAGCAGGAACGAACTGATGCTGGTCAGCTCCCAGAAGATCATCAGCAGGAGCAGGTTGCCCGACAGCACCATGCCCAGCATGGCGCCCATGAACAGCAGCAGGTAGCAGAAGAAGCGGTGGGCGTTGTCCTTCGCGCTCAGGTAATAGTGCGCGTAGAGCACTACCAGCGCGCCGATGCCCAGCACCAGGCCGGCGAACATCCAGGCCAGGCCATCCAGTCGCAGGGTGAAATCCAGGCCGATCTGTGGAAGCCACTGGCCACTGCTGCGCAGGACCTCGCCATCCATCACCGCCGGTGTCAGGGTGGCCAGCACGGCCAGGCCAGCCAGCGGTGCCCCTGCCGCCAGCCAGGCGGCGGTGGAGCGGGAACTATGACGGAAGGTGGCCACCAGCGCTGCCAGGACGAACGGCAGGGCGAGCAACAGGATCAGGCTGGGGATCATGCGGGGCTCATGCAGGAAATGGACGGTTCACGAGCAGGTCATCTAGTCTAACCGGCACCGATCTTGCGCCGATACCCGTCAACCGGCACGCATCTGCACGGAACGTGTGCTGATTCATTTTTTCCATCGGCGGTCGCGTCCGGCGACCGGGAGGCCGGCCACTTTGCCGGATCGGGCGGCAGGGCGGTGTGCCAGGATCAACGCCCGTACGTCAAGGGCTGCAAAGGAATGGTATCGATCCGGGAAGGAAGCGGGACGGCAGGATCGCGCCGTCTCCAGCGCGTCCGAAAATGCGTTGCACTGGTTCAGGAAAAGCGGGTCAGTAACGCCAGCCAAGGTGGCGATAGACCTTCGCGAGCACCCAGGCGGGTCCAATCAGCAGATAAGTCAGGTCGGTGAGGAAGCTCGGTTTGCGGCCTTCCACCCTGTGCCCGATGAACTGCGCGATCCAGGCCAGGACGAATACGCCGCCGGCCAGCAGCGCCAGCTGGGCCAGCCCGATGCGGGCTTCCAGCAGACGGCAGCTGCAGCCGATCACGAACAGGACGGCAAGCATGCCCAGGCCCAGCGATCGTGACAGGCGGTTGTAGAAGCACCACGCACCGAACATCGCCAGGCCGGCCCAGATGCCGTTCTGGAACCAGGTGATCAACGGTGGCAGGCACCACAGCAGGGCGACCACCGACCACAGGATGGCCGGCACCGCGATGACATGGATGTGCTGGTTCAGGGCATTGCGATGATCGCCGGAGTAACTGTCGAAGTAGCGATCGATCGGGCGTGCGGGCTGCGCGGTGCTGGACATGCTTGCCTCCGGTGGGGTGACGGCGTGGCCGTCACCCGGTAGGTACCGGCCGCTGGCCGGCACGGCCCTCAATCGATGCTGATGCCCGCCAGCCGCTGCAGCGCTTCAGCATACTTGGCCCGCGTGCGATCGATGACCTCGGCGGGGATGGCCGGTCCCGGGGCAGTCTTGTCCCAGTCCAGCGTCTCCAGGTAATCGCGCACGAACTGCTTGTCGTAGCTCGGCGGACTGGTGCCCACCTGGTATTCGTCGGCAGGCCAGTACCGCGACGAATCCGGGGTGAGCATCTCGTCCATGATGTACAGGCGACCATCTTCATCGGTGCCGAACTCGAACTTGGTGTCGGCCAGCAGGATGCCGCGCTCACGGGCGTATTCGGCGGCGAACGCGTAGATGCGCAGGGTGGCGTCGCGCACGCGTTCGGCCAGGTCGGCACCGACCGCCTTCACCATGGTGTCGAAATCGATGTTCTCGTCATGGTCGCCGACAGCGGCCTTGGTGGAGGGCGTGAAGATCGGCTCCGGCAGCTGTTCGGCCTGGCGCAGGCCATCGGGCAGGTCGATGCCGCTGACCTTGCCGGTGCGCTGGTAGTCCTTCCAGCCGCTGCCGATGAGATATCCGCGGGCGATCGCTTCAACCGGTACCGGCTTCAACCTGCGGGTGACCACCGCGCGCCTGGCATACAGCGCGGCATCCACGCCTTCGGGAAGCACGCTGGCCACGTCGATGCCGGTGAGGTGGTTGGGCATCAGGTGCGCGGTCCTGGCGAACCAGAAATTGGATACCTGGCAGAGCATCTCGCCCTTGCCGGGGATCGGATCGGGCAGGACCACGTCGAAGGCGGACAGGCGGTCGGTGGCGACCATCAGCAGGTAGTCGCCCGGCGGTGTGCCGGCCGGCAGCCGCTCGCGCGGGATGTCGAAAACGTCACGCACCTTGCCGCGGTGGCGCAAGGGCAGGCCGGGGAGATCGGATTGCAACAACGTGGTCGGCACGGGCACTCCTGGGGTCTTCGTCAAGACGGCTGCCCAGGGACCCGGTGGGCCCGCTGGCCAGCGGGCGTCGTAGTGTAAAGCCGTCGGGGCTGCGTGTGACGTAAAATGGAAAGCCAATTCGCCAAACCTGCCCGGAGCGCCATGCGCTGGTACGGAAAACTGCTGGGATTCATCGCCGGGGCGCTGCTGTTCCGGCCCAATCCGTTGTTTGGCGCGGTGCTGGGGCTGCTGATAGGCCATGCCTTCGACGCGGACTGGTTCCGCCTGAACAAGGAAAATCCGTACCGCGAGCTGGGGCTGACCTCGTCGGCCACCGATGCGGACATCGATCTGGCCTATCGCCGCCTGATGTCGCAGTACCACCCCGACAAGCTGGTCGGGGCGGCGCCGGAACTGCGCCGCCAGGCCGAAGCCAAGAGCCGCCGCGTGAATGCGGCCTACGACCGCATCAAGGCGCTGCGCCGGCGCTGATCCCCTCATCCGTGGCCTGGCGCAGGCGCCGGGCCGGCCCTTCTCCCGTTTCCAAGGCCCCGGCCATGTCCAACTGCATCATCGCTCCTTCCATCCTGTCCGCGAATTTCGCCCGCCTCGGCGAGGAGGTCGACAACGTGTTGGCCGCCGGCGCGGACTGGGTGCATTTCGACGTCATGGACAACCATTACGTGCCGAACCTGACCATCGGCCCGATGGTCTGCCAGGCGCTGCGCAGGCACGGCGTCACCGCGCCGATCGACGTGCACCTGATGGTGGAGCCGGTGGACCGCATCATTCCGGATTTCGCCGAAGCCGGTGCCACGTACATCAGCTTCCATCCCGAAGCCAGCCGCCACCCGCACCGCACGATCCAGCTGATCCGTTCACTGGGCTGCAAGCCGGGCGTGGTGCTCAATCCAGGCACCCCGGTGGATGTCCTGGACTGGATGCTGGATGACCTGGATCTGGTGCTGTTGATGTCGGTCAACCCGGGTTTCGGCGGTCAGGCGTTCATCCCGTCGGCGCTGGAAAAACTGAAGGTGGTGCGACGGAAGATCGATGCCAGCGGCAAGGACATCCGCCTGGAAATCGATGGTGGCGTGAAGGCGGACAACATCGAAGCGATCGCCGCTGCCGGCGCCGACGCCTTCGTGGCGGGCTCGGCGATCTTCAACGCACCCGATTACCAGCAGATCATCGCCACCCTGCGCGCCAATGCAAAAAAGGGGACGGAGGGAGTTAATTCCAATTAACGTCCTCCGTCCCCATTCTGCTGCGAGTCCGCTGATCCGGCCGGCGACGGTCGATGACGCCGGGTTGATCCTGCGTTTCATCCGTGAACTGGCGGTTTATGAGAAGGCTGGAAGTGCCGTGCGCACGGACGAGGCCGGCATTGCCGCCAGCTTGTTCGGCGCTGACGCCACCGCGCGTGCATTGATCTGCGAGGTCAATGGGGAGGCGGTCGGTTACGCGGTGTATTTCTACAACTATTCAACCTGGCTGGGCCGCAAGGGCATCTACCTGGAAGACCTGTATGTCAGCCCTGAAAAACGCGGGCTGGGCGCAGGCAGGGCGCTGCTCCAGCATCTGGCGCGACAGGCTGTGGACGAAGGGTGCGGGCGGCTGGAGTGGTCGGTACTGGACTGGAACGCGCCGGCCATCGCGTTCTACACCGCAGCCGGCGCCCGGCCGCAGGACGAATGGACCGTCTACCGCCTGCAAGGCGAAGCGTTGCACGCCTTCGCGCAAAAAGGGGACGGAGGAAGTTAATTGGAAATAACCTCCTCCGTCCCCCTTTTTGAATGAGTGGGAGGCTGATCCTGCCTCCATCCGTCTTCCCTGCTATGGCCTTCCATGTTCCGGGTGGATGGTGACAGGCCGATGACATTCACCGGGGCGGAACGCGGCATTGCTAGCCTGTGCGCCCCCACCCCCCGGAAATTCCATGAGTACTCCCCGCTGGCGCCTGATCCTCAATGGCAAATCCGCTGGCGACACTGCCGTTCGCGAGGCGGTGCAGGTTTTTCGCAAGCGCGGTATCCCGCTGGATGTGCGGGTGACATGGGAGGGCGGCGATGCCGAACGCTATGTCGCCGAAGCTATCGACCATGGCGTGGATACCCTCATCGCCGGAGGGGGTGACGGCACCCTCAGCGCCGTCGCCGAAACCCTCGCCCATCGCAGTGAGCCTGCCGATGCGCTGCCTTCATTGGCGTTGCTGCCGCTGGGAACGGCAAACGATTTCGCCGCCGCCAGCGGCCTGCCGGATGAACCCATCGCGGCACTGGAGCTGGTCGGCAGCCGGCCGGCCCGGCCGATCGACCTGCTGCGCATCGATGCCGATGGCAGGACGTGGTGGTGCGCCAATGTCGCCAGTGGCGGGTTCGGCACCCAGGTGACGGTGGAAACCGACGAGGGCCTGAAGAAGGTCCTCGGCGGGCTGGCCTATGTACTCACCGGCCTGTCCCGGTTGGGGCGCGCCGAACCCATCATGGCGCGTGTACGCGGCCCCGGTTTCGAATGGGAGGGTGGCTTCATCGCACTGGGCGTCGGCAACGGCCGCCAGGCCGGCGGCGGGCAGGCGCTGTGCCCCGAAGCGCTGATCGATGACGGCCAGCTGGACCTCACCATCATTCCGGAGCTGACCGGGGAGTTCGCGGCCACTGTCGGGGAGCTGATCACCGGCGGCAAGCAGGCAGCACTGGAACGGGTCGCGACCCGTGCGCGGCTGACCCGCGTGGAGGTCTTCGCCGAACATCCCTTGACCCTGAACCTGGACGGCGAACCGGTGGATGCCCGGCATTTCCGCATCGAATGCGTGCCGGGTCGGGTCCGCATGCACCTGCCTGCCGATTGTCCGCTGCTGATGGCGCGATGAGGACGGCGGTGGCCCGTCGCCGGGCAGGGCCCGCACTATGCGGCCTCGCCTGCAGGGTTTCACTCCGGTCGAGGCTGCGATAAAGTCGGCCGGTGCTCCTCCTGACGACCCCGCGTTCCGTTTCTTCCGCACGCCATGGCTGGCGATGGTGGCCCGTTGCCGTCGTCCACCCAGAAAATGCCGTGTCCCGGAAGGAAAGTCGTCTTGATCACCCCGTCGCAGTTCCAGCAACAGGCCGCTGAGGGCCACACCCGCATCCCCGTCGTCCGTGAAGTGCTGTCCGACCTGGACACGCCGCTTTCGGTCTATCTGAAGCTCGCCGACGGACCGCATACCTACCTGTTCGAATCCGTCGAAGGCGGTGAGCGTTTTGGCCGCTACTCCATCATCGGCCTGCCGGCGCGTCGCGTGTATACCTTCCGCGGCCACGAGCTGACGGTCAGCGAGCACGGCCAGGCGGTGGAAACGCGCGACGTAGCCGACCCATTCGCCGAAGTGGAGGCGCTGCGCAGCGCGCATTCGGTGCCGAAGCTGCAGGGCTTGCCTGGATTCACCGGCGGGCTGGTGGGCTGGTTCGGTTTCGAATGCATCGGCTACATCGAGCCACGCCTGGCACCGCCGGCCGGCCGCGACGAGCTGGGCACGCCGGACATCCTGCTGATGCACTCCGAAGAGCTCGCGGTGTTCGACAACCTAAAGGGCCGGCTGTACCTGATCGTGCATGCCGATCCCCGCCAGCCGGGGGCATACGACGATGCGCAGGCGCGGCTGGATGCGCTGGTTGCCAAGCTGCGCGCGCCGGGGGCAGGTTACCCGGCACCGCTGCGCAGCGATGTGCTGGACGAAGGCGACTTCGTTTCCGGCTTCACCCGCGACGGCTTCATCGACGCGGTCCAGCGCAGCAAGGACTACATCCGCTCCGGCGATATCTTCCAGGTGGTGCTGAGCCAGCGCCTGAGCGTGCCGTTCAATGCGCGCCCGGTGGATGTCTACCGCGCCCTGCGCGCATTGAATCCTTCGCCGTACATGTATTTCCTGGACGTGGGCGACATGCAGGTGGTCGGTTCGTCGCCGGAGATCCTGGTGCGCCTGCAGTACACGCCGGGTGGCGTGGGCGAGGTCACCGTGCGGCCGATCGCCGGCACGCGCCCGCGAGGCGCGACCGTGGAAGAGGACAAGGCGCTGGAGGCCGAGCTGCTGGCCGATCCGAAGGAACGGGCCGAGCACCTGATGCTGATCGACCTCGGCCGCAATGATGCCGGTCGGGTATCGAAGGCGGGCACGGTAGAGGTCGGCGAGCAGTTCGTGATCGAGCGCTACAGCCATGTCATGCACATCGTCAGCGAAGTCACCGGACAGCTGCAGCCGGGGCTGAGCTACGCCGATGTACTGCGCGCGACGTTCCCGGCAGGCACCGTCAGTGGTGCGCCGAAGATCCGCGCGCTGGAAGTGATCCGCGAACTGGAACCGATCAAGCGCAATGTCTACGCCGGCAGCATCGGCTACATCGGCTGGCATGGCGACGCGGACACGGCCATCGCGATCCGCACCGCGGTGATCAAGGACGGTCGCCTGCACGTGCAGGCTGGCGCCGGCATCGTGTACGACTCGGACCCGGAGAAGGAATGGGACGAGACGATGAACAAGGGCCGTGCGCTGTTCCGCGCGGTCGCGCAGGCGGCCAAGGGCCTGTGAG
>Ga0160455_100713_pt1 | contig 13647 bp, 10 predicted proteins | sample HID1972I_E6MG_FD_108206 | JGI IMG/M metagenome (GOLD analysis project Ga0160455, IMG submission 108206) | Enriched pill bug-associated microbial communities from UW Madison campus, WI, USA - HID1972I_E6 MG | ecosystem: Host-associated > Arthropoda: Insects > Digestive system > Unclassified ... | reverse complement strand
CGCGGCTCGGCATCATCACCGGACCCTGCGCCGGCCCGGCCTGTTTCGGCCTTGAACTCGATGACGACATGGCTGTCGCCGTTGGCATCGGTAACGGGAAATTGCCGGAACGACATCGTGCACCTCCTCGGGCATGCATTCTCGTCCGCGGAGCGTGCGCCGAAGGGTGTTAGCCGCGCGTGGTCAGTCGATGAACTGCAGCTTCGCCAGTTCCGCGTACATGCCGCCTTCGGCCAGCAGCTGTTCGTGCGTGCCCTGCGCGATGATGCGGCCATGGTCCATCACCACGATGCGATCGGCCTTCAGGATGGTCGCCAGGCGGTGCGCGATGACCAGCGTGGTACGGCCCGCCATCAACCTTTCCAGCGCCTGCTGCACGGCGCGCTCGCTCTGTGCATCCAGGGCGCTGGTGGCTTCGTCCAGCAGCAGGATGGGGGCATCCTTCAGCAGCGCGCGGGCGATCGCCACGCGTTGCTGCTGGCCGCCGGAAAGGCGTGCACCGCGTTCGCCCAGTTCGCTGGCGTAGCCGTGGGGCAGGGCGCGCAGGAAGTCGTCGGCCTCGGCCGCGCGCGCTGCGTTTTCCACCTCCGCATCGCTGGCCTGCAGGCGTCCGTAGCGGATGTTGTCGCGCGCGCTGGCCGCAAACAGGGCTGGCTGCTGCGGCACCAGCGCCAGTTCGTCGCGCAATGCCGAAGGTTCCAGCGCGCGCAGGTCCACGCCATCCACGCACACGCGGCCGGACTGCGGATCGTGGAAGCGCAGCAGCAACTGCAGCACGGTGCTCTTCCCGGCGCCGGAGGGGCCGACCAAGGCCACGGTTTCGCCCGGGCGCACATGCAGGCTGAAATGATCCAGCGCGGCGGCATCCGGCCGCTGCGGATAATGGAACACCACCTCCTCGAAACGGATTTCGCCCTGCAGCGGCGACGGCAGCATTGCCGGTACGTCCGGTGCGCGGATCTCCACGTCTTCCCGCAGCAGTTCACCGATGCGGCCCATGCCGCCGGATGCGCGCTGCAGCTCGTTCCATACCTCGGCCAGCGCACCCACCGAGCCACCGCCGATCAGGGCATACAGGACGAACTGGCCCAGCGTACCGGCCGTCAGCCGGCCATCGATGACATCGTGCGCGCCCAGCCACAGCACGCCGACGATGGCGCCGAACACGAGCAGGATGGCGCTGGCGGTGACCAGCGACTGCGCACGGATGCGCCGCTTCGCCGCCTTGATGGCATCGGCCAGGGCGCTGTTGAAACGTCCCTGTTCGTAAGGTTCGCGGGCATGCGCCTGCACCGTGCGCACCGCGCCCAGTGTCTCCGCGGCCAGCGTGTTGGCATCGGCGATGCGGTCCTGGCTGTCGCGCGCGACCGTGCGCAGGCGACGCGCGCCGAGGATGATCGGCAGCACCGCCAGCGGAATGCCCAGCAGCGACCATGCAGCCAGCCGCGGGCTGGTGACGAACAGCATCGCCAGGCTGCCGACCACCGTGACACTGCTGCGCAGTGCCACGGACATGGTCGAACCGATCACGCTGCGCAGCAGTTCGCTGTCGGCGGTAAGCCGCGATACCAGCTCGCCGCTGCGTGTGCGGTCATGGAAGCCGGCCCCCAGGGTGATGAGATGTGCGTACAGCTGGCCGCGCAGGTCCGCCACCACCCGTTCGCCGAGCAGGGATACGAAGAAGAAGCGCGCGGAGGTGGCCAGTGCCAGCACCACCGCCACCAGCATCAGCAGCGCGAACGCGCGGTTGATCTGCCCGCCGCTGCTGAAGCCATGGTCGATCATCTGCTTGACCGCTGGCGGCAGGCTGAGGGTGGCGGCCGAAGACACCGCCAGCGCGACCAGCCAGGCGCTGAACAACCCGAGGTGGCGACGCACGAACGGCCACAGCGTGCGCAGGCTGCCAAGACGACGCAGGGCCGGGCGGTCGGAGGGGGAGGGCTCAGTCATGCGTGGGGGACTCAAGGGCATCGCTCAGGCGGATACGGTTACGGGTGGCGTCGCGCAGGCGGATTTTCAATGCGTCGCACTGGTCTGCCGGCAGTTCCACCGTGATCGCCACGCCGCTGGCGTCGAAGGATTCCTCCAGCTTCCGGGCACCATGCGCCGCCAGCGCGGCATGCAGCGTGCCCAGATCGTCGAAGCCGGCATGCAGGCGCAGCCGCCCCATCACCACCAGGGGCAGTCGTGGTGCGGTGCGCAGGCATTCGGCGGCAGTCCCACCGTAGGCGCGGACCAGGCCGCCAGCGCCGAGCTTGATCCCGCCATACCAGCGGACCACCACCACCATCACCTGGTCGAATCCCTGTCCATCGATCGCGGCCAGTATGGGGCGGCCGGCGGTGCCGGCGGGTTCGCCATCGTCGCTGGAACGGTATTCGCCGCCGATACGGTAGGCCCAGCAGTTGTGGGTGGCATCGGGCACCGCGACCTGCTGCAGGAAATCCAGCGCCTGGCCGGCGTCCAGCACGGATGCCGCATGGGCAAGGAAGCGGCTGTGCTTGATCTCGAGCGAATGGTGGGTAACAGCGGCGAGGGTGTCGGGCATCCGTCCGAGTTTACCGTGCCGGCCGATGGCCAGCCCTCATTCCGTCAGTAGTGCCTGCAGGTCGCGGGGAACGCGGGTGCCGGGATACTGCCGCAGGTAACGTTCCAGGCTGGCGCGTGCCACGTCGATATCCCCGGCATCGCGGCGGCTGCGGATCCGCTGCAGCCATTGGCGTCGCGACAGCGTTGCGTCGGCCTGCACCGCGTCTGCGACCTCCTCGGCGCTGAGTGGCGCGGGCATCATCCGCCGCAACGCCTGCTCGGGTGGTGACGCCATGATGGCACTTGGTCTGTCCGCAGCTGCCGCCGATGCGGGTTGGCGGCCTGCCGATGGGGCCGGTGCAGATGCAGGCGCGGTTCCAGGCGCGGCTGCCGGAGCGGGAAGCCGCACAGGTTCATCGGCGACTGCGGGGGCCGCTGCGGTCGCAGCATCGCCCGGTCCGGCCTGCCTGGCATGCGCCGGAGTGGTCTCCTGCTTCACGGCAGCGAACGGCGTGGGCGGGCCTGGCCGCAGCTGCCATGCCAGGCCCACGGCGACCACCACCGATGCGGCGACGCCGAGCAGCGCGGGCCAGCGGGCGCGACGTCGATGCCGGCGGGGGGCATCGGTGGACCATGCATGCGCGGCCCGGCGCGATTCGGCGGCCTCGCCCTGCAGGGCAGCGCGTGCCGCGGCGAGGATGGCCGCGTCGGCTTCGGGCGATGGCGCGACGTCGACGCGTCCTTCCAGCAGGCCGGCCAGCTCGCGTTCCTCGGGGGTGAAGGGGTCGCGGTGGTTCATGGGTTCAGCCCCGCGCGCAGTTTGTCCATCGCGTAGCGTAAACGCGACTTGACCGTTTCCCGGCCAACGCCGGTGATCCGGGCGATGTCCTCCAGGCTCAGTTCCTGTTCCAGCCGCAGGTGCAGCACCTCGCGCTGGTCCACGGGCAGTGCCGCCAACGCCTGCTGCACGCGGCACGCCTGTTCGCGGTGGCTGAGCCGCGTCTCCGGCGTATGGCCATCGGTAACGGCCAGCACGCGCTCATCGGCGTCGGTGGGAGCGGCCGGGCGGTGGCGTGCGGCCCGCCAATGGTCGTTCAGGCGGTTGTGGGCGATCCGGAACAGCCAGGTGGTGAAGGATGCCTCCGGTTCCCAGCTCATGCGTGCGGCGATCACCCGCTGCCAGATGTCCTGGAACAGGTCCTCGGCCAGGCTGGGATCGTGCAGCTGCCGCAGCAGGAATCCGTGCAGGCGCCGCCGGTGGCGTTCGTACAGCGACTGGAACGCCGGCAGATCGCCACCGGCCCAGGCCTGCATCAAGGCTTCATCGGTTGGCGGCGAGGCGGTATCCACGTTGACAGGGTAAGGGTTGCCTGCGGCTGCGCCTAGCCGGGCGAATATGACATGCACGTGGGCTTGCGGGGTGCCGGACCCGCCTGGGCAGGTGCTCGCCTCGTCAGGCCGCTGGTGTTCGCGGCGGGGCTATTTTCTGGCAGTGAAAGCGCTATGCTCATCGTCAGGGGAGGCGCCTGGCAGGCTGGCGCCATGGGGTTTGCATGTCGTCCAGCCAGATTGTCGCGCCATCGGTAAGAACACAGGGCGGCGCCGTCATGGCGGCGTCGCTGCTGCAGGCCCTGCATTCGCTCCTTGCGCCCGGTTGCCGCCTGCGCGTGGGCTGGGACGATCCGGTGCTTGGACCGGGACAGCAGGCGTTTCCACCCGCATCGGATGCGTCGTTCGCATCGCCATGGGGAAACGCCCATCCGCCGGGCACGGACATCCGTCGCTGGGAACACGAGGGCACGCATCTGCTTGTCGCCGTGGAAGGAGGAGCGGCGGACAGCCACTGGTGGGCGCTGGCATCGCAGATGCTGGAGCTGGGCCTGCGCCATGCCCGCCAGGCCGGGCAGATCCACGCGCTGGAAGATGCCAAGCGCCTGCAACGAGCGCTTTATGAAATCGCCGATCTCGCCGGTGCGGACCTGGAAATGGGCGAGATGCTGCGGCACGTGCATGGCGTACTGAACACGCTGATGTATGCGCACAACTGCTATATCGTCGAATACGATGACGTGCACCGCAGCGTGCGCTACCTGTATTTCGCCGACCAGCTCGATGATTTCGTGGCAGATCCGTTGCGGCGTTACGCCGAAAGCGAACTGTCGGGCAGCCTGACCTTCACCCTGCTGCGGCACGGGCAGGCGCTCAGCGGTCCTTCGCGCGAGCTGCTGCGGCGCATCGGCGAGGAGCCTGCATCGTGGCGGGGTCCGGAAAGCCTGGACTGGCTGGGCGTGCCGATGCTGCGCGATGGACGTGTCTGCGGCGGCATCGTGGTGCAGAGCTATGAGCACGCCAACCTGTACGGCGATGCCGACCGCGCGCTGCTCGCCTTCGTCGCCCAGCACGTGCTCACCGCGATGGACCGGCGGCAGGCGCAGGTGCACCTGGAGCAACAGGTGGAACGACGTACGCTGGAACTGCAGCGCGCCAACCGCAGCCTGCAGGATGAAGTGGTCGAACGACGTCGTGGCGAAAAGCTGCAGGCGGCGCTGTTCGGCATTGCCGAGCTGGCCATGAACGCCGAGAGCCTGTCGCAGTACTACGCGCAGGTGCATGGCATGGTGGGTACGCTGCTCGACGCACGGAATTTCTATATCGCGCTGATCGACGAGAGCCAGCAGGGCCTGGAGTTCGTCTATTCGGTGGACGAACGCAACAACGCACGCGCGGCACGGCCTTTCAGCCAGGGACTTACCGAATACGTGGTTCGCGAGCGCAGCCCGCTGCTGGCCGGGCGTGCCGATATCGATGCCATGCTGGCGCGCGGTGTGATCAAGGAATTCGGCGCCCGCTCGCACTGCTGGCTCGGCGTGCCGCTGGTGTGCGACGACGAGGTGGTGGGCGCGATCGTGGTGCAGAGCTACAGCCCGCAGGTTTCCTTCAACCTCGACGACCAGCGCCTGCTGATCTTCGTGGCCCAGAACATAGGCGCCGGCTTGGCCCGCCAGCGCGACCAGGAACGGTTGCGGCTGGCCCATGCCAGCCTGGAACGGCGGGTGGACGAGCGCACGCGCGAGCTTGCCGACGTCAATGAACAACTGCTCGGGCAGATCGCCGAACGCCTGCGCGCCGAACAGCGCCTCACCCACCAGGCCCTGCATGACAGCCTGACCGGGCTGCCCAACCGCGCGCACCTGCTCGACCGGCTGGCGACGTCCATCGCCTTGGCCACGGTGGGCGAGAAGGCTTCGTTCGCGGTGATCTTCCTGGACCTGGACCGTTTCAAGCTGGTCAACGACAGCATCGGCCATGCCGCCGGCGATCGCATGCTGGTGGAAGTGGCCAAGCGGATCGTGTCGATGCTGGGCCCGGACGACATGGTGGCCCGGCTGGGGGGCGACGAGTTCGCGATCCTGCTGCAGTGCCCGCACGGCGTTTCCGAAGCGCTGGAATTTTCGCAGCGCATGCTGCTTACCCTGCAGGAATCGATGTGGGTGGCCGGGCGCGAACTGTTCCCGTCCGGCAGCCTTGGCATCGTGGCGTGGAACCCGCATTACCGCACCGGTGAGGAACTGCTGCGCGACGCCGACGCGGCCATGTACCGGGCCAAGGCGCAGGGCCAGGACCGCTGCGCGATCTTCGATGAAGACATGCGCGAACAGGCGCTGCAGAGCCTGGACCTGGAAGCGGACCTGCGCCGGGCGATCAACAATGGTGATTTCATCCCGTATTACCAGCCGATCGTGCGCCTGTCCGATGGCGAGGTGATGGGCTATGAAGCATTGCTGCGCTGGCACCATGAAACGCGCGGCGTGCTGTTGCCGGGCGAGTTCCTGGCGCTCGGCGAGGAGAGCGGGCTGATCGAACAGGTGGACTGGCTGATCTACGAACAGGTCATCACCGGGCTGACCCGTTGTGGATGCGGCTATGTATCGGTCAACGTGTCGCCGCGGCATTTCCGGTCGGCCGATTTCACCCAGCGCCTGTTCGGGCTGCTGGATGCATCGGGCGCCGACCCCCGCCGTTTGCGCCTGGAGATCACCGAGGTGGCGCTGCTGGACGGCGGGCCGCGTACGCTGCAGATCCTGCAGGCGCTGCGCGAGCGCGGCATCCTGGTGCAGTTGGACGATTTCGGCACGGGGTTCTCGGCGCTGTCTTACCTGCACCGGTTCCCGATCACCACCCTGAAGATCGACCAAAGCTTCATCGCCGGCCTGCACGGCCCGGATGCACGCAGCACCCGCGCGCTGGTCGAAGGCGTGCTGTCGCTGGCCCGCACGCTGGGCATCGGCACGATCGGCGAAGGCATCGAAAGCGAAGACCAGCGCCGCACGCTGCTGGAACTGGGCTGCGATTATGGCCAGGGCTTCCTGCTGGGCCGCCCGATGCCAGCCACCCCCTGAAAAAAGGGGGACGGAGGTGGTTATTTCCGCTTAACCACCTCCGTCCCCATTTTTGCAGTCACATCAACCCGCTGCGCTTGTCATCGATCCATTTCGAGGCCTGCGCGGGCTCGTAACCGCGCATCCAGTCCAGCATCTGGTCGATGTCCGAGCCGTACCAGAGGTCGGCGCGCTGGCCCGGATGCAGGAAGCGTTCTTCCACCATCCGGTCGATCATGCCGATCAGCGGCGAATAGAAACCGTCCACGTCCAGGAACGCGCAGGGCTTGTTGCCGATGCCGAGCTGGCGCCAGGTGAGCATCTCGAAGATCTCCTCCATGGTGCCAAAGCCGCCGGGCAGGGCGACAAAGGCATCGGAGAGATCGAACATGCGGGATTTGCGCTCGTGCATCGAACCGACGACTTCCAGCGAGGTCAGGCCGCGATGGGCGACTTCCCAGTCCGCCAGCTGCTGCGGGATCACGCCGGTCACCTCGCCGCCGGCCGCCAGCGCGGCATTGGCGACAGTACCCATCAGGCCGACGTTGCCGCCGCCGTAGACCAGGCGCAGGCCGTCACGGGCGATGCGGTCGCCCAGGGCAAGCGCGCGCTCGGTGTACACCGGCTTGCTGCCGGGGTTCGAGCCACAATAGACACAGATTGATTTCATGGCTGCTCAAAAAAATGGGGACGGAGGAGGTTAATCGCAATTAACCTCCTCCGTCCCCATTTTTGTTCAGGCGGCGGCGGATTGTTGGCGGCGGGGGCCTTCGCGCAGCGCGCGGCCGACCATCGTCACCAGCAGGGTCAGTTCTTCGCTGTCCATGTTGAAGTGTGGCGTGAAGCGCAGCGAATTCTCGCCGCCATGAATGACGTTGATGCCGTGGCGGCGCAGCCATTCTTCGGTCGAGCCTGCGCCATAGCACTTGAACTGCGGCGCCAGCTCGCACGAGAACAGCAGTCCGGTGCCCTGCACGTTGGTGATCAGGCCGCCCAGTTCATCCTTGAGCTTCTGCAGGCGATGCACCGCCTCGGCGCCGCGTTCGGCGATGTTGGCGCGTACTTCCGGGGTCAGCTGCGCAAGGGTGGCGCAGGCCACATCCAGCGCGCGCGGGTTGCTGGTCATGGTGTTGCCGTAGATGCCCTTGCGGTACAGCTGCGCGGCACGATCACCCACCGCCAGCACCGACAGCGGATACTGTGCGGCGTTCAATGCCTTGGAATAGGTTTCCATGTCCGGCGGATCCAGGCCTTCGAACCCGGGATAATCCACCACCGACAGCACGCCATGCGCACGCAACCCGGCCTGGATCGAATCGACCAGCAGCAGGCTGCCGTGCGCGCGGGTCAGTTCGCGGGCGAGCGCGTAGAAGGCGGGCGGCACCGAGCGGCCGGGATCGCCTTCGCCCATCACCGGCTCCAGGAACACCGCCTCGATGAACCAGTTGTTGCGGGCCGCATCGTCGAACACCTTGCGCAGCGCGTCCTCGTCATACGGCGCGATGGCGATGACGGAGTCTTCGTCGCGGTAACTGGCCAGATACTGCTGGTAGGTACGCCGGCTGGAATCGGAATACAGCGCCGGCCGGTCGGTACGGCCATGGAAGCTGCCCTTGATCACCAGCCGCTTGACCGTCGCGCCCGCATGCGCAGCGCCGGGATCGGTCTGCAGCTTGCTGTTGACATCGGCGATGCGGGCCGCCAGGCCGACCGCTTCGGAACCGGAATTGAGGCACATGAAGTGGCTGTACGGGCAGCCATCGCCGCGGTGCCCGATCTCGGCGCGCAGCGCGCGCACGAACCGCTGCTGGGACAGGCTGGGGGTCATGATGTTCGCCATCACCTGCGGGCGCGACATGGCATCGATCACCGGTTCCGGCGTGTGTCCGAATCCGAGCATGCCGTAGCCGCCAGCGTCGTACAGCACCGCACCCTTCAGGGTGACCACCCAGGGGCCGCGCGCTGCGAGCGCCACGTATGGCGTCACCGCATCGTCGGCATAGAAGTTGATGAAGCCGTCCTGCATCGCCTGGATCTGTGCCTGCTCGTCCAGGTCCAGGACATCGGCGATATCGCCGCGCACCTGCGCGAATGCGTCAGCCGCAGCATCCACCGCCGCCACCAGGTAGGGGTGTGCCGGGGCCAGCCGCTCCAGGGTGGCGTCGTCCAGGCCGTCGGTGAGGCGGACGCCGGATGCGGCGCGCAGGGGAGCGAGACGTTCGATGAAGCTCATTGCAGATCTCCTGAAACAATGGGTCGCACGGCCCTGAAATGCACAACGCGCGTCGATGGCGCGCGCTGGATGGGGTCGTGCATCAGACTTCCGTATCGATGCTAGCACGCGGTTTTTTGCGCGATAACCCCGTCCGTTCACTGCTGCATGGCAGCATTTTCAGGGACGTTCGTGCACGGTGGCGGTGCGCGGCGCCTGCCGGCCGTACAATGCGCGCCATCGACGACCACCGCTGTCCATTGCCTTGAAGAAGTCCGATTTCCACTACGACCTGCCTGTCGAGCTGATTGCCCAGGCCCCCCTGGCCGAACGTTCCGCCAGCCGCCTGCTGCAGGTGCCGCCGGCGCCGGAAGCGCTGCTCGATGCGCACGTGCGCGATCTTCCGGCGTTGCTGCGCGAAGGTGATCTGCTGGTGTTCAACGACACCCGCGTCATTCCCGCGCGGTTGTTTGGCCAGAAGGCGACAGGTGGCCGGGTGGAGATCCTCATCGAGCGGCTGCTCGGGGCCCAGCAGGCGAGGGCGCAGGTAGGGGCCAGCAAGACGCCGAAGCCCGGCAGCCGCATCGCGCTCGATGCGGGGGGCGAGGCGGAAGTACTGGGCCGCGATGGCGAGTTCTACGTACTGCACTTCCATGTCGCCGAACCGCTGGAGCAATGGCTGCTGCACGCCGGGCGCCTGCCGTTGCCGCCCTACATCCAGCGTGAGCCCGGACTCGATGACCGTGAGCGCTATCAGACCGTGTTCGCGCGCGAAACCGGCGCGGTGGCGGCACCGACGGCCGGCCTGCATTTCGACGAACCGTTGCTGGCCGCGCTGCGGGACAAGGGCGTGGCATTCGGCCATGTCACCCTGCATGTGGGGGCGGGGACATTCCAGCCGGTGCGCGTGGATGACCTGAAGGATCATGTGATGCACCGCGAATGGCTGAACGTCGGCGCGGAACTGGTGCAGCAGGTCCGGCATGCGCGGGCGGCGGGCGGACGGGTGATCGGCGTCGGCACGACGGTGGTGCGCGCGCTGGAAAGCGCGATGCGCGACGGCGAGCTGCTTCCCTATGCGGGCGAGACGCAGATCTTCATCACGCCGGGCTACCGCATCCGCAGCGTGGACGCGATGATCACCAATTTCCACCTGCCGGAAAGCACCCTCCTGATGATGATCTCGGCGTTCGCCGGCAGGGAGCGCGTGTTCGAGGCCTACCGCCACGCCATCGAGCAGCGCTACCGCTTCTTCAGCTACGGCGACGCGATGCTGTTGTTCCCGCAGGCCTGATCGGGTTTCTGTCGGTCCCAGCGTCTCCTTGTCGTTGCATCGCGAGCCGGGAACAGGCCCCGGTCTTGCTGCCCGCGCCATCGCGGAGCCAGAAGGCGCCGGCTTTTCGCCGCAACATCAAAAGTACGCGACAATACGCGTCTATCTGCCTGAAACAACCGCACCATGTCCCGACTGCAGTTCCAGCTCCAGACCACCGATGGCCGCGCCCGTCGGGGCCGCCTCACGTTCCCGCGCGGGACAGTGGAAACCCCCGCCTTCATGCCCGTCGGCACCTATGGTTCGGTCAAGGGCATCTTTCCGGACCAGGTGCGCGCCCTCGGCGCCGAGATCATTCTCGGCAACACCTTCCACCTATATCTGCGTCCTGGCCTCGACGTCATCGCCGACCACGGCGGCCTGCACGGTTTTGCCCGCTGGGACGGCCCGATCCTGACCGATTCCGGTGGCTTCCAGGTGTTCTCCCTGGCCCACCGCCGCAAGATCACCGAACAGGGCGTCACCTTCGCCTCGCCCACCGACGGTGCCCGTGTCTTCCTCGGTCCCGAGGAAAGCATGAAGATCCAGAAGGTGCTCGATTCGGACATCGTGATGATCTTCGACGAATGCACCCCGTATCCGGCCACCGAGGATGTCGCGCAGCGTTCCATGGAACTGAGCCTGCGCTGGGCACAGCGCAGCCGCAACGCGCATGACGAACTGGGCAACGACGCCGCCCTGTTCGGCATTGTCCAGGGCGGCGTGCACCCGGGCCTGCGCAGCCGGTCGGCCGAGGCGCTGCAGGCCATCGGCTTCGATGGTTATGCCATCGGCGGGCTGGCCGTGGGCGAGCCGGAACACGAACGCAACGCCATGCTCGACCACCTCCACCCGCAGCTGCCGGCCGACCGCCCGCGTTACCTGATGGGCGTGGGACGGCCGGAGGACCTGGTGGAAGGCGTGGCCCGCGGAGTGGACATGTTCGACTGCGTGATGCCGACCCGCAACGCGCGCAATGGCCACTATTTCACCTCCTTCGGCACCGTGCGCATCCGCAACGCCCGCTACGAGCGTGACATGGACCCCATCGAGCCCGGTTGCGGCTGCGTCGCCTGTTCAGGTGGTTATACCCGGTCCTACCTGCGCCATCTGGACCGCTGCAACGAAATGCTGGCGCCGATGCTGGGCACCCTGCACAACCTGTTCTACTACGAAAAACTGATGGCCGACATGCGCGCGGCCATCGCCTCGGGAACCTTCGAGGCCTTCCGCGGGTCTTTCTACGCAGCCCGTGGGGCGGCCGTCCCGGCGTTGTAGCCGGCCACCCCCTGCCGAACGGCCCAAGGACGAACGCCCGGGCCCATGGCATACTTCACGGCTGACCCCGATCTGCGGTCGCGCCCGCGCCATGCGTGGATCGGAGCGCCGCCCAACCAAAGGACACACGATGAACCTGCTTGCCTTCCTGATTCCCGCCGCCCACGCCCAGGCCGCCGGTGGCCAACCGCAGGGCATGGGCCTGAGCACGCTGCTCTTCCCGGTGATCCTGATCGCCATCATGTACTTCCTGATGATCCGCCCGCAGATGAAGCGCCAGAAGGAACACAAGGCCATGCTGGAGAAGATCAAGCGCGGCGACGAAGTGCTGACCAACGGCGGCATCGCCGGCGTGGTGACCGATATCGGCGACAACTTCGTGACCCTGGAAGTGGCCGACAACGTGCGCATCCGCGTGCAGAAGGGCGCCGTCGGCAACGTGCTGCCGGCCGGCACCCTGAAGTCGGCCGTCTGAGCCACTCCCTTTCCGAAGCACAACCGCGGCGCCGGGGATGGCGCCGCGCAGGAACCTGGCAATGCTTGAATTTCCACGCTGGAAGTACGTCGTCATCCTGATCGTCCTGGCGATCAGCGCGCTGTACGCGCTGCCCAACATCTACCAGAAGGACCCGGCTATCCAGATCACCGCCAACCGTGGCGGACAGATCGACGATGCCCTGCGCGAGCGGGTGCTGGCCGACCTCCAGCAGGGCGGCGTGACGCCGCTGGCAGCGGAGAAGGAAGGTGACAGCCTGATCGTCCGCCTGTCCGACCTGCAGGCGCAGACTGCCGCAAACGACGTGCTGAAGCAGAGCGTCGGCGAGAATTACGTGGTGGCGCTGAACCTGGCGTCCACCGTGCCGGAATGGCTGTCCAACCTGGGCGCCGCGCCGATGGTGCTGGGCCTGGACCTGCAGGGCGGCGTGCACTTCGTTCTGCAGGTGGACCAGAAAGCCGCACTGGACAAGCGCCTGGATGCCTATACCGAAGACGTGCGCACCAGCCTGCGCGACGCCCGCATCCCGTACCAGTCGGTCGAGCGCCGTGCCGATGACAGCATCGTCGCCAACCTCAGCCCGTCGGCGGGCGAGGGCGCTGGCCTGCGCGCGCGCGATGCGCTGTTCAAGGCACAGCCGACGCTGGGCTACGAAGTCAGCGGCAACCGCGTGACCGTGACCCTGCCGCAGGCGGAACTGGCCGAGATCGCCAACGGCGCGATCGAGCAGAACGTCAATACGCTGCGCAACCGCGTCAACCAGCTCGGCGTGGCCGAACCGATCATCCAGCGCCAGGGCGCCGACCGCGTGGTGGTGCAGCTGCCGGGCGTGCAGGACACCGCCGAAGCCAAGCGCATGATCGGTGCCACCGCTACGCTGGAATACCGTGCGGTCATCGAAGGCAATGCGCAGGATGCCATCGCCACCGGCCGCATCCCGCCGGAAGCGAAGGTCTACCAGCTGCGCGACAACCGCGGCCCGGTGCTGCTGGCCAAGCGCGTGATCGTCACCGGTGACCAGATGGTGGCCGCGCAGGCGATGACCGACCAGAACGGTTCCCCGGCGGTCAGCGTGACGCTGAACAACGTCGGCGGACAGCGCATGTTCGATTTCACCAGCGCCAACGTGAACAAGCCGATGGCAGTGGTCTACACCGAGCGTATCCCGTCGGTGGAAACCGTCGACGGCAAGGAAGTGCGCAGTTTCCGGGTCAAGGAAGAAGTGATCTCGGTGGCCAACGTCAACGGCGTGTTCGGCAAGAACTTCCAGACCACCGGCCTGGAGAAGAAGGAAGCCGAGGACCTGGCCAAGCTGCTGAAATCCGGCTCGCTGGCCGCACCGATGGATTTTGTCGAAGAGAAGATCGTCGGCCCCAGCCTGGGTGCGGAGAATGTCGAGCGCGGCGTAACCGCCGTCGGCTTCGCGTTCCTGTTCACGCTG